>VFQQ010003033.1_pt1 | contig 17214 bp, 17 predicted proteins | sample 3512341 | NCBI WGS metagenome assembly VFQQ01 (sample SAMN10412373, study PRJNA504923) | tailings metagenome | isolation source: Relicate 2 Philex TSF1 revegetated site | place: Philippines: Tuba, Benguet | collected 2017-08-29 | reverse complement strand
GGCGGTGGCCGCTCGTCGGGCGGTGGTGGCGGTTCGGCCCCGCGCCGCGACGACATGGATGACGAAATCCCGTTCTGAGCCGTCAGGCTTCTGAAACAGCAAAAGGGCGCAGCCGCAAGGCCGCGCCCTTTTTCATGCCACCTCAGCGAGGCATCAGCGTTTCAGTATCGACATCAGCACTGCACCCAGGCCAGCCGCGACGCCCACGCTGGCCAGTGGATGTTTGCGCGCCAGCGGTTCGATCTCGTCGCGCAGCTTGTCGATCTCTTCCTGCAGGCCATGCTTGGGCCAATAGCTCCAGACCAATCCGGCCAAGATACCCAGAAAGGCAATGAAGCCGATCAGGGTCGCACCCGCGGCTGCGGCGGCCCAGTGCGGCGCCACCGACGTGCCATAGCCGAGGAACAGCGCCCAGCCGAACAGGATGAAACTGGCCGAAAGCGCGGCAAAGGCGATGATGCCCAGCGCGGCAACGACGGCAAGGCGCCGTTTCTGCCGCTTGGATGCAGCCGCCTGCAACCCGCTCAGCAGCAAGCCGGGCAGCAGGGTCGCCATCGTGTTCATGCTTAGCGCTTCAGCAGAACGGTCAGCAGGGCACCGGCGGCGAAGGCTGCCAGCAGACTGCCGGTCGGATGCTCCTGAACGGTCTCTTCGATGCGGTCGATCGCCTCGCGGCCATGGTCCTTCAGGTTGCTGCCCAGTTCGAGGATGCGGGTCTGCAGCTGCGCCAGCTCGGCTTCAGCCAGCGCCGCGCCGCCGTTCTTGGCGCGGGTGACCAGATCACCGAAATCGGTGCTCAGGTCCATCACCTGGCTGCGCAGGTCGGCGAGTTCTGCTTCAGGGGTGCGGGGGCGGCGCCGGGTACGTGTTGCGGTTGCCATGGGAAAACTCCTTCGTTTCTGTGGTTTCTGGCGATCAGGGTTAGTGCTTGCTGAATTTCGGCCTGCTGCTGCCGTTTTCGGCCTCGGCCAGCTCGTTCATCCAGGCCGCCACCTGACGCTCCGCCTGGTCAGTGACGATGCCGTAGCGTTCCTGGATTTTGCCGACCAGTTGCTCGCGGCGGCCGGCAATGACATCGACGTCGTCGTTGGTCAGCTCGCCCCAGCGTTCGCGGACCTTGCCGGTGAACTGCTTCCAGTTGCCCTCAATCCGGTCCCATGAGGGCACGGCAGCCTTTGCATTCGCAGTGACGCGATCCATCGGAAACTCCTTTTTGAATTCTGAGAACGGCGCGGGTTAGCGGACGGCCTGGGTCTTCTGCCATTCATCCACTTGCTTCTCGGCCTCCGCCTTGGCGATGCCGTAGCGTTCCTGGATCTTGCCGACCAGTTCCTGCCGTTTGCCGTTGATCACGGTCACGTCGTCATCGGTCAGCTTGCCCCAGCGCTGCTTCACTTTGCCGGCGAACTGGTTCCAGTTGCCTTCGACCTGGTCCCAGGTGCCGCTGGCGGCATGGGCAGGCGGCGCCATGGTCACTGGGGTGGCCGCGGCGAGCAGGGCGAGGGCGGATACGGCGGTGATGGCGAACTTGCGCATGGCGAGACTCCTCATGTGCTGGGAATGTGCCAAATGAACCGTGTGCGGCTGCGGAAAGTTCCGCTCCGCCGGCCGATGTCCGGCCAATGTCACGAGGCAAGTCTCTGATTTGCAAGGGAATCGGGCAGGACCTGTGCGCTGCCACAAGACGCGCCGAGGGGGCGCTGCAGGGACCTATTTCTGCTGTTTTTCCAGCAGCTTGGCTTTATTCCAGGCGTCGTCCATGGTCGCGAGATCGCAATCCGCCAACTGCTTACCTTCTGAATTTAATATGACTTCCATCTTACTGAATTGACGCTCAAATTTTCTGTTTGCTGCACGCAGGGTAGTTTCCGGGTCAAGCTTGAGATGGCGTGCCAGATTGGCGACCACGAACAGAAAATCACCAAACTCCTCTTCCACGCGATCGGAAGTGCCGCTTTCGATTTCCACTTCAAGCTCTTTTAATTCCTCGAGAATCTTGTCGAAAACGGGTTTTTTATCCGGCCAGTCGAAGCCGACACGGGCGGCGCGATTCTGCAGTTTTACCGCGCGCAGCAGCGCCGGCAGGCCGTGGGTGACTCCGGCCAACACTGAGGACAGCCCCTGATCGACTGCTGCCTCGGCCTTGGCGGCGCGCTCGGCGGCCTTGATGCTTTCCCAGTTCGTCGAGACCGTTTCGGCGTGTTTGGCATCCACATCGCCAAACACATGTGGGTGCCGGCGGATCATTTTGTCCGCGATGCCGGCGGCGACGTCCGGGAAGGCGAAATGGCCGGCCTCCTCGGCCATGCGGGCATGGAACACCACCTGCAGCAGCAGGTCGCCAAGCTCGTCCTTGAGGGCAGGCAGGTCGTTGCGCGCAATGGCGTCCTCGACCTCGTAGGCCTCCTCGATCGTGTAGGGCGCGATGGTCGCGAAGGTCTGCTCGAGGTCCCAGGGACAGCCACCATCCGGATCGCGCAGCCGCGCCATGATGCGCAGCAGGTCGGCCAGGCTGGTCAGGTCATAGGGAGCGGTCATCGGGAGCCTCGGGAATCGCTCCGGGTATCCTGCGGCGGGCGGCCGGGAAATGACACCCCCTGAAAGTACGAACCAATCAATGCAAGGATATGCCACCTCTGGTATGAGAAGGCAGTGGCATCCCTCCAGAACAGGAGGGAAGTATGGGGGACGAGTTGGAGCAGGGTGCGGGCAGGCCGGTGGAAGGCGACAGGGGGCTTCTCTGTCTTGCGTTGGTCATGCGCGTGCTCGGCCGGCCGGTCGATGCCGGTCAGCTGATGCACCGCTTCGCCAATCCCGGCGGACCGACCGCCAGCGATGAGATCGTTCGTGCCGGGCGGCAGCTTGATCTCAAGGCGCGCAAGATCAGGACCGACTGGACACGGCTCGGCCGGACTCCGCTGCCGGCGATCGCCGGACTGAAAGATGGCGGCTTCGTCGTGCTGGCTGCTGTCCGTGAAGAGCAGGGTCGGGAAGGTGTGCTGGTCGCCGACGGACATGACGGGAAGCCGCGACCGCTGACGCGGGCGGAGTTCGAGGCGATCTGGAACCAGGAGCTGATCCTGGTGACGACACGGGCCGATCTGCCCGGCGGTCGGCGGCACTTCGATGTGTCCTGGTTCATTCCGGCCATCGTCAAATACCGCAAGATGTTCGGCGAGGTGCTGCTCGCATCCTTCATCATCCAGCTGTTGGCCCTGGTCTCGCCGCTGATGTTCCAGGTCGTGATCGACAAGGTCATGGTCCACCGGTCGCTGTCGACGCTGGATGTCCTGGTCTTCGCACTGGTCGCGATCGCCATTTTCGAGGCTGTGTTCGGCGGGTTGCGGACATACCTGTTCTCGCACACCACGAACCGCATCGACCTGGAACTTGGTGCGCAGCTCTTCCGCCACCTGATGGGGCTGCCGCTGGCCTATTTCGAGGCACGCCGCGTCGGTGACAGCGTCGCGCGCGTGCGCGAATTGGAGAATATCCGCAATTTCCTCACCGGCTCGACCGTCACCATCGGCATAGACCTGGTCTTCACGTTTGTCTTCATCGCGGTGATGTTTGCCTACAGTCCGCTGCTGAGCTGGATCTGTCTGGCTGCGGTCCCGTTCTATATCGCCATTTCCCTGATCGTAACGCCGACGCTGAAGCGCCGCCTCGACGAGAAGTTTGCGCGCGGTTCGGAAAACCAGTCCTTCCTCGTCGAGCGCGTGGGCGGTGTTGAGACGGTCAAGGCGATGGCGATTGAGCCGCAGATGCAGCGCCGCTGGGAGGAACTCCTGGCCGCTTACGTCCGGGCATCCTTCCGTGTCGGCAATCTCTCCAACGTCGCCAGCCAGGCGGCCCAGCTGATCAGCAAGATTGTGACGGCCGCAATCCTCTGGGTCGGCGCCAAGCTGGTGATCGAAGGAGGGCTGACAGTCGGCGAGCTGATCGCCTTCAACATGCTGTCGGGCCGCGTGAGCGGACCCATCCTGCGGATCGCCCAGCTGTGGCAGGATTTCCAGCAGGCGCGCATTTCCATCGAGCGGCTTGGCGATATCCTCAACACGCATACGGAAGCGGGCATCAGTGCCGGCCGGCAATCTTTGCCGCAGTTGAAAGGCCATATCGAATTCGATCGCGCGACCTTCCGCTATCGTGCGGATGGTCCGGAGATCCTGCGCAATCTTTCGCTCACGATTCCGGCCGGTCAGATCCTCGGCATTGTCGGGCCGTCCGGCTCGGGCAAGAGCACCCTGGCCAAGCTGGTACAGCGTCTGTATATCCCCGAAACCGGCAAGGTCAGCGTCGACGGCCTGGATCTGAGCCAGATAGACCCGGCATCGCTGCGCCGTAACGTCGGCGTGGTGCTGCAGGAGAATACGCTGTTCAGCGGCAGCATTCGCGAGAATATCGCATTGTCCGATCCTGGCGTGTCGCTTGAACGCGTGATCGCGGCAGCGAAGCTGGCAGGCGCACATGACTTCATCGTCGCGCTGTCGCAGGGTTACGATACCGTGGTGGGCGAACGCGGCTCGACCTTGTCGGGTGGCCAGCGCCAGCGCATCGCCATCGCGCGTGCATTGATCGGCAATCCGCGCATCCTGATCTTCGACGAGGCAACCAGCGCCCTCGATGTGGAATCCGAAGCCGCGATCCACACCAACATGGAGCATATCTGCAAGGGGCGCACGGTGCTGATCATCGCGCACCGGCTGTCGGCCGTTCGCCTCGCGCACCGCATCATCACCATCGATCGTGGCCAGATCGTCGAGGATGGCGCGCCGGACCAGTTGCTGCGGCAGGGCGGTCGGTTTGCCGCGATGATGCGCCAGCAGGCAGGGGGCCTCCATGTCGTTTAAGTCCGCAGGCACGCGGCAGCGCGATGAGGTCGAGTTCCTGCCAGCAGCGCTGGAAGTTCTCGAAAGCCCGCCTTCGCCGACGGCGCGATACACTTTCTGGACGCTGACCGCATTGCTGGTCGTTGGCCTGACCTGGTCGTTTATTGGTGAACTCGACATCGTTGCCGTGGCGGATGGGCGCACCATTCCTGCGGGGCAGACCAAGGTGATCCAGCCGCTGGAGCAGGGCATCGTCCGCGCCATCCGCGTTCAGAATGGCCAGCATGTGAAAGCCGGCGAGCGCCTGGTCGAGCTCGACCCGACGACGGCCGGCGCCGATATGCGGCGCCTGACCGCGGAGCTGATCGCCGCACGCCTCGATGCGGCGCGACTTGAAGCGTCTGCCACGCCGGCCGACGCGCTTCGCCGGTTTGCACCGCCAGCCGGCACGCCGAAACATCTTGTGGACTTGCACACCGCGATGCTCGCCAGTCAGGTAGATGAGCACCTGTCGCGTCTGGCGGGACTGGATTCAGAACTGGAACGTCGCAACGCCGAGCGCAAAACGGTCGAGGCCGATATCGCGCGGCTGGAGAACGCCCTGCCGCTGCTGCGCTCGCGCAGCCAGGCCAGAACCGAGCTTGCCGACAAGGGCTTCGGGTCGCGATTGCTGGCGCTCGAGCTGCAGCAGCAACAGATTGAGATGGAATATGCCCTCAAGGGGCAGCGTCACCGCCGCGAAGAGTCAGCCGCGGCGGTTGAGGCACTGCAGCGTCAGCGCCGGCAGATCCAGTCCGAATATCTGAAGGTCGTGCTCAGCCAGCGCGATGAAGCCCAGCGCAAGGCCTCAGGGCTCGAAGAGGAATTCCTCAAGGCCCAGCAGCGCCACGGACTGCAGACCCTGACGGCGCCCCTGGATGGCGTGGTGCAGCAACTTGCCATTCACACGATTGGTGGCGTGGTCACGCCGGCGCAGGTTCTGATGGTGATCGTACCGGACAATACGCCGCTTGAAGTGGAAGCGACCGTGCAGAACCGGGATATCGGCTTCATCCAGCCCGGCCAGGACGTGGAAGTGAAGATCGAGACCTTCCTGTTCACCAAATACGGCACCATTCCGGGCAAGGTGATCTCGGTCTCCCGGGACGCGGTCCAGGACGAGAAGCGGGGCCTGATTTATCCGATCCGGATCGCGCTGGAGCGCAGCACGATCAATGTCGACGGTCGGCAGGTCGACCTCGGTGCCGGCATGGCGCTGACCGCCGAGGTCAAAACCGACCGGCGGCGTGTGATCGATTATCTGCTGTCACCGATTGCACGGTATCGCCAGGAAAGCCTGCGCGAGCGCTGAGGGTCTCAATTTTTGCGGTGTTGAGCCAGCGGGGAGCCCAAACGCGAGGCGATCAATCGATATCAAATTATCGGATAATGTATATTATGGAAAATAAAGAATATAGGTTTTCCAGGTATTTGGCGCTTCAGCCAGCCGCCATCATGTGATTGTCCCATTGCAGCCGTCCGGCCTCCGCCACGGCGACCATGCGTCCGTCAGCACCCAGCCGATACATGCGACCCAACCCGTTCGATACCACAAAGCCCGCATCGGCTTGAGCGGCGATCCCGCAGACATCGCGTGCCTCGCCAACCCGCGCCATAGCCAGTCGCTCCATGTCCCAGACCAGTACACGATTGCCGCGCGGACTGCTGACCGCCAAATAACGACCGCTGCCGTCCATGGCGGCCGAGCCGCAATACTGTCGCATGGCGGCCCGTTGGTCCTCGGGCATCGGCAGATAGTCCAGCCGGCCTGTTCCGGACGGAGCATCATGCAACGCCACCAGCGGCACCGGATCGGTCTCCGGGCCTTCATACTGCATGGCCACGGCGACCCGGCCGCGCCCATCAATCGCGATATGGCGGATGCTGAGCTGCCGCAGCTCGGTCGCCGGACGGACTTGGCGCAGCAGACTGCCGTCCCGGGCATCCAGGTAAACCAGCGACGGGTCCATATCCGGGATATTGAGCTTGAGCCTGGGCATATCGGCCCGCATCAGGATGCCGCCATTTGCCACCACCAGCGTGCGGCCATCCGGCATCAGGCGAACCTCATGCGGGTCCAGACCATGGGTGGCGAACTCGCCGACACGCTTCCAGCCATTGGTGGCGTCATAGATGCCCAGCACGCCATCGCCGGTCGAGCCGATGGCTTCCGTGGCGAACATCAGCTTGCCGTCAGCCGTGAATGCGCCATGACCACAGAAGTTCCGGTCCTCGACGGCCGGGATCAGATGCACTGCCTTGCCGGCAACCGGATCGAAGACCAGCGCGTAATCGCCTGGCCGGCGCGAGAAAGCCACCGCGATGCGGCCGTCGTCGCGTCGGGCAAAGCTGTGGCCACGGCCCGGCAACGGAAGCCGATAGCGGATCTGACCATCGGCATCGAAGCCGGCCAGACCGAAACTACCCTTGTCGCCATAGGCATTCAGATACAGACGCGACGATGTCGCGGCAAAGGCCTCCGCTGATCCAAGCAACGGCAGCAAACTGGCGCCGCCAAGAATGGAAAGGATCGACCGTCGCGAAATCATCGCTCAGTCTCCATCCAGCGCATTGAAGCCGACCGGAATATCCAGCGCTGGCGGCAGACGGTCGCCCAGCAGTTTCTTCAGTGCCAGCAATTCGGCAGCCAAGGCTTCGGCCTGCGGACGCGCCTTGGCATCCTGCACAGCTGTCTCAAGAGGCAGTTTGATCGCGTCGGCTGCAGTCGCGGCCCTGGTGAATCCGTCACGGATCGCGGTGTCCACCGCCTTGTCGGTCACCGCTATCGAGAAGCTGGTCTGATAGAGATCCTGCGCGGCAGCCAGATTGCGCTGGATGTTGCGCAGTGAACGTTCACTGCGCCAGGATTCCGACAGTCGCGGCCGAGCATCCTTCAATGCTGCACCCAGCGGCCGTGCCAGCTTGTGATCGGCCGCCAGTTCGACGGCCAGATACAGCGCCTTGAACAGTTCAAGCGTGGCTTCCTGCGGTTCACGATAAGGCGCGTCAGGCTTACTGCCATCCTGCATCACGACAGCGAAGGCCTTGTCACCGCCCTCTTTCCACGCGGCTTGGGTTTCCTTGGCCATTTGTGCCAGGTTGATGGCAATCGCCTCGACATAGCGGCAGCGATAAGCCGCATCCGTGCCGGATTTCAGTTTATTGGCATCTTCGCCGAAAATCAGGCGTTCCAGTGCGGGCAAGCCCTGCGTGGCGACGCTGCCTTTCGCCAGTAACCCTGGATCGACCGAACCGGACTGATGCTTCGACAGAAGCTCAGCCATCTGCTTGCCGATGGTGTTGCGCGGATCGGGCCAGAAGGCAAACCGCTGGCTGCGGAAGAACCAGTCAATGGGTCCGAAACGCACATGCTGGATATCCTGCCAGGCATCCATGGTCTGGCCGAAAGCCGCCTGCAAGTCGGCGATCCGATTGCTGGCCGGTGCGACACAGAAGGCTTTTGCTGCAGTGTTCAGCCCGGCGGTCGCCGTCACCAGCGCGTCGTAGCGCGGCAGGATATGCTTTTCGATGGCGGCCTTGTTCAGCGCGGCATAGGCGCTTGCCTCCACGGCATGACCGGGACGAGCCGCAAGCAACAGCAGGACCGTCAGAATTGATGCGATGAGGCGCATGATGGAAACTCCCGGAAACTAAAGCGACTGGATAAAGGCAAGCAGGTCGGCACGTTCGGTACGGCTCATACGCTGAACCCGCGCCCTAGCCGCTTCCGCCTCGCCGCCATGCCAGAGAATGGCTTCGAGCGCACCACGGGCACGGCCGTCATGCAGCATGAATTCATGACCACTGACCGTGCGGGTCAGGCCGATGCCCCAAAGCGGAGGTGTGCGCCACTGTCGTCCGTTGGCTTCACCTTCCGGCCGTTCGTCGGCCAGTCCCTCGCCCATGTCATGCAGCAGCAGGTCGGTATAGGGGAAGATGCGCTGGGCGGATTGCTCGGGTCGCGCCGGATCGCTGTTGGTGACGTAACTGGGCACATGACAGGTGCTGCAGCCTACCGACGAGAACAGCGCCTTGCCACGCAGCACGGCCGGATCATTCGGATTGCGCTGCGCCGGCACGGCGAGATTGCGTGCATAGAAGACGACGAGATCGAACATCTTGCGCGGCACTTCCACCTTCTCGCGCGGATCATCTCCGGTTGGCAGGCTGAGGCAGGCTTTCTGCGCCGGCGTGCAGTCGCCATGCGAGGCCTGAATCAGCGGCGTGGAGAGACCCAGATCGTTGGCGAAGGCATCCGCCACCTGATCGGCCACTGTCGGCATGCCGGCTTTCCAGCCGAAGCGGCCGATCATCGCCCTGCCCTCGGCAGCACTGCGCACGCGGTTCGGCTTGCCCGCGATGCCGTCGCCGTCGACATCCTCGGGATCGGCATGTTTGAGCAGCGCCTCTTCCGGAATCATTTCCAGCAGACCGAGGCCGATCATCGGCGGCGCCACGCGCGGCGAGATCATGGTCTGGCGATGCATCGGGCCGTAATTGAGTCCGGCCACGCCATAGCGCGGCTTGCGCAGGCGCACCACCTCGCCATCGGCCAGCGTGACCGGATGCTCGGTATAGGCAAGCGTCATGCGGCCTTCGGCCAGCAGGCCATTGACCGAGAAATTCTGCAGCTGCCCGCCATAGGTCGGTTCAGGCGTCGCCGCGCGCATATAAGTTGCCAGCGCCTGACGATCCGCATCTGTCTGCGGCGGAATGCTGAGGCGCAGCACCATCGAGGTGGCGGCCTCGCTCAGCTCCGGCGGACGGCCGCGACCATCGCGCAGATGACAGGACTGACAGCCGCGCGCATTGAGCAACGGGCCAAGGCCATCAGACGATTTTGTCGAGCTGGGCGACGGCACCCAGAGTTTGCGGAAGATGCCGTCGCCAACCCTGAAATCGAGCTGACGCTCGAAGGCCATGTTTGCGGAGGGCTGCGAAAAGGCGGCGGCATCAAAACGCCGCACGGTGGCGGCACCAGCCAATTGGCCAGTCTCCGCCTGCACGGCACCCGCCAGCATCAGGCTGGCGAGTACCGCGAGTGCGGAAGACTTACTTCTTGCCGACCTTGTCGGGTGCATCGAGGCTGTCCGAGCCTTCGAAGGTTGCTTTCAGCTTCAGCGAGGCCACGACGCGTTCCAGTGTCCTGGTCTGGTCGGTCAGCCGGTCGATGGCGGCCTGGATCACGGCATTGCCTTCGGCGTTACCCTCGGCCAGCATCTGGTCATAGGCTTCCTTGGTTTCGGCGCGCTGCTTGATCGCCGTCATGGCATCCAGGGTCGCTTTCAGCTTGCCGCGCATCTCGGTGTCGAGATCGGCTGCGCCGCCGCGCACCAGCTGGCTCAGGCTGGCGCCTTTGATCACCGTGCCGTTCACGCGCCGGTATTCGCCGCCATAGACATTCAGCATGCCGACGACGTTGTAGTAATGCGAGTTATGCGTGTTGTCCGAGAAGCAGTCATGCTCCTCCTCGGGATCATGCAGCAACAGGCCCAGCTTCATGCGCTCGCCGGCCAGCTCGCCGTAAGACAGGCTGCCGATGCCGGTGATGATCATGCTGATGCCGGCATCCACGCCCTTGGCGGTCACCGCCTTGCGGGCTTCGCCGTCGGCGGTCCACTGCTTGGCCATGAAGGCCAGGTCCTCGACCAGCATCTGGGTGGCGACCGACAGATACTGCGCGCGACGGTCGCAGTTGCCGTTGGTGCAGCCCTGTTTGGCATAGTCGGTCCAAGGCCGATTGCCGGCGCCCGGGCCGGTGCCGTTCAGGTCCTGGCCCCAGAGCAGGAATTCGATGGCATGGTAGCCGGTGGCCACATTCGCCTCGACACCGCCCACTTCATGCAGGTTGCGCAGCAGGCGCCAGTTGATCTGGCTGGTATTCATCGTCTTGCCGCCGAAGCTCAGCTTCTTGTTGGCAATGACATTGGCTGCATAAAGCGGGTTCTCGTCCGACTCCTCGCCATATTTCCCGGCATCGACGTAGTCGATCAGGCCTTCATCCAGCGGCCAGGCATTCACGCGGCCTTCCCACGCATCCACGACCGGATTACCGAAACGGAAAACCTCCGACTGCTGGTACGGCACGCGGGCAGCGATCCAGGCCTCGCGCGCCGCCTTCATCGTGGTGTCCGATGGCTTGGCGATCAGCGCATTCACCGCTTTCTGGAGGTTACGCGCAGTGCTCAGGGAGTCGTCGTAAATCGCCTGCGCGATATCGGCGTAGGTCTTGAGCACCGCAGCCTTGCTCGTCTCGGCGGCCAGCGCAGGCATATTGCCGAGCAAACCGAGGCCAAGAACTGCTGCAGCCAGTATCGAGCGGATCATCGGCTTCCCCCTCACCTTTTTCGACATATCACTTCAGGAAAAACTGTACCGGCACCACGAGATCCATCCTGGATTTGCCGAGTGCGGGCGGGATGGGCGGCAGCGGCGAGGCCTTGGCAATCATGCGCTCGACAGCGTCGTCCAGCGCATCATGGCCCGAACTGCGTTCAATCCGGTGCGACAGCACGCGGCCATTCTCGTCGATCACGAAATGCAGATGCGCCACGCCTTCCATGCGGCGCAGCTGGGCACGGCGCGGATATTCCTTGTTCTTCTCCAGCCAGGCCAGCAGCTGCGCGTAATAGTTCGCCTCGGCATCCGGATTGACCGCGACGCGCGGCGCGGAACTGACCGGCGCCGGTGGTGCAACGGCGACCTGCTGCTGCGGCGGCTGAGGGGCCGGCTGCGGCGGCGCTTCCACCTTCGGCTGTTCCTTGGGCGGCTGCGGCGGAGGCGGCGGTGCCGGCCGGCGCACGACGGGCTTCGGCTTCGGCGGCGGTGCCGGCTCCAGATCAGGCTCGTCCGCCTTCGTTGTGATCGGATCGACCTCCGGCGGCGGTGGCGGCGGAGGTGGAGGCGGCGGCGGTGGCACATGCACCACCTGCGGTTCCGGTGGCGCAGCAGCCAGCAGCAGAACCTCTATGCCCTGGAATTTCTCCTCGGCCTGGATCGGTTTCTGGAAGAACGGAAATCCGAACAGCAGGAAGGCAATCGCCCCGAGATGCGCGGCAACTGAAATGACCCAGGATGTGACTGTGGCGCGCATCAGCCTTACTTCGCAGGCGGCGGCGTCGCGCCTTCGGCAACCAGCGAAATCTTGCCGAAGCCGGCCTGCCCGACCTTGCTCATCAGATCCATGATACGGCCGTATTCCAGCGTCTTGTCGCCACGCACGTAGATCACGGTGTTGGCTTCGTTCTCGTTCAGCGCCTGCAGCGCGGCGACCAGATCGGCCTCTTCCACCGGATCCTTGCGGATATACAGCTTGCCATCCTTATCCATGCTGACCACCAGCGGCTCTTTCGGCGGCGTCACCTTGGCGGCGGTCGTCTTGGGCAGTTGCAGCGGCACGCCCACCATCATCAGCGGCGCGGCGACCATGAAAATGATCAGCAGCACCAGCATGACATCGACGAAGGGCGTGACGTTGATGTCCGACATCGGCTTGTAGCCGTCGAAACCGTCGTTGCTGTAGTCGTTGCCACCGCTTCCGATCGGGGAAATCGCCATGATGTGCGCTCCCTTACTGGCCTGCTTCGGCCATCGGGCGCACCGATTGCGTCGTCGTACGCGAGAACTGACGGGCCGCTTCGTTGATCGCGACGTTGAAACGCTGCGCCAGGCGGCCGAGATCGGTGCTGAACTTGTTATAGAGCACGACGGCGGGAATGGCGGCGACAAGGCCCAGCGCGGTGGCGAACAGCGCTTCGGCGATGCCCGGCGCCACGACGGCGAGGCTGGTGTCGTTCGAGCCGGCGATGGCGGTGAAGCTGTTCATGATGCCCCAGACCGTGCCGAACAGCCCGATGAACGGCGCCGCCGATCCGACAGTGGCGAGGAAAGGCAGGCCCGGCTCGACCTGGCGCAGCTGCTGCGCCATGGCCTGGCGCATCACCATCTCGAGGCGTACGCGGAATTCATAGCGGCTCTCGCCGGCATCGATGCCGTCCTTGCGCTCACGCGCGGCAGCCGAAAGGATCGCGCCCTGCACGCCCTCGCCCGCCTTCGGGCTGCTCAGCAGGGCATCGGCCTTCACGGCCGCTTCGAAATGGCGCGCGGCGCGACGCAGCGAACCGAACCGCACCAGCTTCTCCACCGTGATCGCCCAGCAGGTCACCGACGACAAAACCAGGATTGCCATCACGCCCTGCACGATCGGGTCGGCGTTGACGATCAGGGCCATGAAGGAAAGATCATGGTTCATCAGTCTGTTACTCCTGATATGCCGCGCTTTGGCGGCTGCGTTCTGAGAGGCGGCCCATTAATAATGAGAACCGGTCGCAAAAGAAAGCGACTTCGGACTAAAAAGTGTTATAGTATATCATAAAATGGATGGTGCGCGACAAACCGCCTCAGGCGGCGCGGTTTCAGGCCCAGCCGAGGCGGTCGCGGATATCGCGGGCGATATGGTCCATATCGTCGATGCGGCTGTTTTCCCACTGCATCAGGCGGCCGTCGAACCACTGGATTAGCCCGCGGCGCAGCAGGCTGTCGTAGAACTGCTCGAAGCGCTTGGAGCGACCCGGCAGGCGCGCCACCAGCACCGGTTTACCGGTCGAGCAGGCTTCGGAAATCATCGAGATCGATTCACACGTCACCACGATGGCATCGGCCAGGCCGAGATAGCCGAAATACGGGTTTGGTCCCTGCCCGTCCCACAGGATCGCCGGCAGGCTGGCCAGACCGCCGCGCAGGATATTGGTTTCAGCCTCACCGGTGCGACGCGAAACAGTGGCCAGGATGCCGCAGCCGGAGCGTTCGGTCATCTGCCGCAGCTGGGCGACGAATTCGCGCATCCAGTCTTCGTCGAGCGTGTAGTTGCGGTTGCTGCCGCCAACCAGCACGGCCACGCGCGGTGTCGGAATCCGCGCACAGGCGGCGCGGATCGCTTCGGCGCCACTGTCGAGTTTGAATTTGGTCACGCGATGCAGCGCGCCGTTGGTCAGCAACACATTCGGCCCGCGCACGCGATCATGTTCCGGCACAACCAGGATATCCCAGTGGCGCGGATTGCTGCGTGGATCCTGGGTCAGCACCGTGCGCGTCTTGCCGCCACTGGCCTTGCGGATTGCCAGCGCCGCAAAGGCCGCCTTGCGACCGCTGGCGATCAGCAGGTCCGGCCAGCCCTGTTTCTCCACCTGCGCCATGATCGGCGCCAGTGTGTCGGGGCTGAGTGCGCCCATCTCGGCGAAGAGCGGATGCATCGGCAGCCAGCGCTGCGGTGCGCGCAGGGCGACCTCGAAGCCTTCGGGCATGGCGAAGCCTTCGGTGGTGAACAGCGCCTCGGCCAGGCCGAGTGCCTGGCTCTGCATCCCGGCAGCGCCGCGTTCCCAGATCGCCCAGATCGTCTTCAGCATGAGGTCAGCAGTGCAGCACCATGCCGTCATATGCGGGCTCGACGCCCGGCGGCAATTCGGCTTTCAGCTTATTGTAATCGAGATCGATATGCAGATTGGTCAGCACCGCACGTTCGACTGCCAGCCGCGCGATCCAGCCCAGCGTCTGCTCGACATGGCTGTGCGTCGGATGCGGCTCGTAGCGCAATGCATCGACCACCCAGAGCTTGACGCCTTCCAGTGCGGCAAAGGCGTCGTCATCCAGCGACACGACATCGTTGGAATAGGCGAAATCGCCGCAGCGGAAGCCGAGGGAATGGATGGCGCCATGCTGCTGCCGGAACGGGACCACCTCAATCTCACCGACATCGAACGGGCCATCGATCGTCCTGGGTTCCAGGATCGGCGGATAGCCGTCGCCCATCTTCTGAAAGCAGTAACCAAACTTCCTAGCCAGGCGCTCATGCGTGAAGGCATCGGCATAGCCTTCAATACGCTTCTTCTGGATATAGGCCAGCGTGCGCAGATCGTCGATGCCATGGGTCTGGTCGGCATGATCATGCGTCCATGCGACAGCTGTGACCCAGTGGAAGTTGTTGGCGAGAAACTGGCTGCGCAGATCCGGGCTGGTGTCGATCAGCAGGCGCGTCTCGCCCTGTTCAATGACAATGGAACCGCGGCTGCGCCGGTTTTTCGGCTCATTCGGATCACAGGCACCCCAGTTGCCGTCGATACGCGGCACGCCCACCGATCCGCCGCAGCCGAGGATGGTGATCCTCATGCGCGGGTCACGCCGCCCGGCGGTCACTGACCGCCGCCTGCGGCACCTTGTCGAACAGGCGCAGGAAATTCGCCGTGGTCGTGTCGGTGATCTCGGCCACGCTGACGCCTTTCAGCTTGGCAAGAAAGGCCGCGGTATGCGCCACATAGGACGGTTCGTTGCGCTTGCCGCGCAGCGGAACCGGCGCCAGATACGGCGCGTCGGTTTCCACCAGAAGGTTCTGCATCGGCAATGCCTGGGCCGACTCCTGCACGCCGCGCGCCTTGTTGAAGGTCAGGATGCCGGAGAAGGACACCATCATGTCATGCTTCACGGCCAGTTCGGCCAGCGGCTGGCCCGACGAGAAGCAATGCAGCAGCCCCTTGAACTTGCCTTTCGCCATCTCGGCCTCGAGGATGGCTGCGGTGTCCTCATCCGCATCGCGGGTATGGATCACCACTGGCAGGCCGGTTTCGCGCGCCGCCTGGATATGCGCCAGGAAACAGGTCTTCTGCGCGTCGCGGTCGCTGTGCTCGTAGAAATAATCGAGTCCGGTTTCGCCCAGCCCGACCACCTTGGGATGCTTCGCGAGTTCGACCAGCTTCGCAGCCGCCACATCGACATGGTCGTCGGCTTCATGCGGATGAATGCCGACCGTGCAATAGACATCCGGATAGGCTTCGGCCACCGCCAGCACGCGCTCGAACTGATCCAGCCGCGTCGAGATCGTCAGCATCAGGCCGATGCCAGCCTGGCGGGCGCGCTGGATGATCGCATCGCGCTCCTCGGCGAAATCCGGGAAGTCGAGATGGCAGTGACTATCGACCAGCAGCGCCATGTCAGGCGCCTTCCTTCGCTGCTTCGACATGGCGCGGGAACACGCCCTGCGGCGTCGGCAGCGGCGTGCCGGCGCGCAGGCGGCCGGGTTCGCCCAGATGCGCAAAGCTGCGCGCGGCTTCGGATACACCGAGCTGTTCAAGCATCTTCGCCGAGGCCTGCGGCATGAAGGGCTGCGACAGGATCGCCAGCTGGCGGATCGCCTCCAGCAGGCACCACAGCACGGTCTGCATGCGCGCGGGATCGGTCTTGCGCAAAGTCCAGGGCGCTTCGACGTCGATATACTTGTTGGCGGCATCCACCAGATCGAACCACTGCTGAAGTGCAATATGGATCGACTGCTCGTCGAGCGAGGCGCGCATCTGTTCGACCAGGCTGTCAGCCTGGGCCAGCAGGGCTTCATCGGCCTCGTTCAGCGGGCCCGGCGTCGGCACGGATGCATTGGTGTTCTTGGCGCAGAAACTGAGCGTGCGCTGCGCCAGGTTGCCGAAGCCGTTGGCCAGTTCCGAATTGATGCGGCCGACGATGGCCGACTTGCGGAAATCGCCGTCATTGCCGAACGGCACTTCGCGCATCAGGAAATAGCGGGTCTGGTCGAGGCCGTATTCCTCGATCAGCTGCAACGGATCGATCACGTTGCCGAGCGACTTGGAAATCTTCTGGCCTTCGTTGGTCCACCAGCCATGGGCGAAGACACGCTTCTGCACCTGCAGATTTGCTGCCATCAGGAAGGCCGGCCAGTAAACCGCGTGGAAGCGCAGGATGTCCTTGCCGACCATATGCACGTCGGCCGGCCAGTAGCGGGTATAGGTCTCGCTCTCGGTATGCGGATAGCCGGCGGCGGTGATGTAGTTGGTCAGCGCATCCAGCCACACATACATGATATGGGCTTCGTCGCCCGGCACCGGAATGCCCCACTTGAATGTGGTGCGCGAGACCGACAGGTCCTTCAGCCCGCCCTTCACGAAGCTCATCACTTCGTTACGGCGGCTGGTCGGCAGGATGAAGCCGGGATTCTCTTCATAGAATTTGATCAGCCGGTCGCCCCAGGCCGACAGGCGGAAGAAATACGACGGCTCTTCCACCCACTCCACCGGAGCGCCGGTCGGCGCCAGCTTCTGACCGTTCGGGCCGTCAACCAGTTCATCAGCCTGATAGAAAGCCTCGTCACGCACGGCATACCAGCCGGCATATTTGTCGAGATAGATATTCCCGGTCGCGACCAGTTTCTGCCAGAGGGCCTGCACGGCGGTGACATGCCGCGGCTCGGTGGTGCGGATGAAGTCGTCGTTGGAATAGTTCATCGCACCGGCGAGATGGCGGAAGGTCTCGCTGACGCGGTCGCAGAAGCTCTTCGGATCAA
>VFQQ010003032.1_pt1 | contig 17218 bp, 28 predicted proteins | sample 3512341 | NCBI WGS metagenome assembly VFQQ01 (sample SAMN10412373, study PRJNA504923) | tailings metagenome | isolation source: Relicate 2 Philex TSF1 revegetated site | place: Philippines: Tuba, Benguet | collected 2017-08-29 | reverse complement strand
TGACACATGCAAGCAGCAGGACGAGCCATGCACCAAGAACGCGGACTGGTGAGCTGTCGCAACAACTTAACAGACAGCTCGGGACGCAAGAGCTTGGTTGTGTACACCTGACGTGGCATGTGTGTGTGTCCACTTGCACGGAAGCGGCCCATGTGGCCCATGTGTTTGATGTCATGATGATGCCCTGATCCCGAGCACCTGCCACCTTCCCGTCTGCCCCTTCTCCTTGCAGCTGCTCCCAGGCGTGCAACTTGCCCTCTCCCAACGCCGAGGTACTGGCGTGTGTGCCGCCATACGCCGGTGATCGCCGCCGCCGGCGTATGCTGCATGCTTGAGCCAGCCTGTACCTCGGCCTGTGCGGTGTAGCACTACCCTCACGAGGCTGCCTTCGGCCAACATCGAAGCAGCAAACTTTGAATTTGAACGTCGTCACACCATGCCGACTTGACCAAGTTCTCGCCAAGACCCAACTCCCCATCTCAACCACTGCAATTTCTCCATAGCACTCCTCTGGCCCAGCCGTACCGCGCCTTCTTGTTTCATGCGCCTTGTTCCATGACCACTCCCCTTCCAAAAGCCCTTCCGTATCCCACGTATCCGCACCGCCTGCACCAGTTCCCAAACTCCCAACCACAATACACCCCCCGCAGCCACCTGCCCCAGCCCATGCCATCCCACATTCCCACCTATTAGGACGTTCTATTGTGCAACTGCTTATGGAACACAGACATGGCCAAGCAGCGCCCACGATATGGCTAATGCAGCGCCTACTGGTTGCTGCTATGGATATGGGAGCTCTGCGCAGCCCTGCAGCTGCAATGCGGAAAGGTCAAATGCCCGCTGCACTGGCAACATGCTGTGTCCCTGTGCGCTGGGTGATGTTTTGCATTGCATTGTTTGCAGCTGTCAGTGAGCGTGGCATGCAACATGTGAGCACATAAAGTAGTATGGAGGGTGAAGCGAGGGCAGCTGGAAACAGGGTGAGCTGGACATCAAAACTGGTTGGCAAGTGCGGGTGAGCCACAGGCAGTACATGATGATGGGGGGATGGACCCATAGGGTTTGGAGGGGTGCAACAAGTGCATGATTTGCAGTGCACGCGCACTGCACTTTGGCGATGTTATCTCAGCCGCGGGTGACGCGGCCGCGCCGCATGGGCCGCCGCTGCGCGCCCGCTGCTGCGTTGGGCGGCGGGGGAGGCTGAATGCCCAGCTTCGCCTGCATGTCCGGTTGTTGGGAGCACCCAGGTTTCAGCGGCTGCTTTGTTCGCGGATGACACGGATGTGCCTCCGCCGTCGGGCAAGCAGGGCCAGCACAAGCTCAAGTGTGCAGGCATGCAAGGCCACTGGTTAAGAGATCGAAACGCACCCTTCCTTCCCTACGCAAGTGCCCCCGCCCCCTGCATCCTCGCCTGTTGCGCCAGGATCTGTCCAATCAAGTCGCCGCGGCTGCTGCCCACGTGGCGCCCCACCTCCTCGCCGTTGCGATAGAAGATGAAAGTGGGGACCTGGGCAGGGAGAAGATGGTAAACGGCAGGGCAGTCATGCACCTGCAAGTCTGTACATGACCGGTCGCAGCACCTTGGCAGACGGCCGACAGGGAAGCCGGCCAGCGAAAGCCGCACTGCACACGACAGAACCTCAGCATGACTGGGCAGTCAGCCACCCACCTGGGTGACACCCAGTTTCTTCAGCAGCTCCGGCTGGTCGTCACCCAGCAGGCGCGCAAACGCGGCATAGCCCTGTCGGGTGTGTGGGTGGGAGGCAGGGAGGCGGTCTGGGCAGGAGGCCACCAGCCGGCTGGCAAGGTTAGGAGGGCTTGTGCCCTCCTGGCCCTCAGCCATAGCAGGTGACAGGCGAAGATCACAGAGCAGCAGCTGGCAGCCTGTCACACATACACAGCTGTGCATCCATTCGCCAGCAGCCACCTGGAAGTTGGTTGCCAGCGCCAGCACCGCCGGGAAGATGTGCACACAGGGCGCGGCGCTGCAGGTAAGAGACAGGTGCCGAGTGGATGGCCAGGCGCATGGGGCAGGAGGGCTGAGCTGGCGGGGCCGTGGCGCCAAATCAGTCGTGGGCAGCGCTGTTGCTGCAAGCACTGCTGCGCACCTCAACAGCCAGCCAGCTCTCACCACACACCCAGCCTGCGGCTGGGCAGGGTGTGAGCAAGCACCCAAGCAGAGCACCCACCTGAGCAGCGAGACGTTGACCACGGTCAGCACTCGGTCGGGCTGGGAGGTGATGAAGGCCGCCAGCTGCTCGTCGCTGGTCAGGTCGGTCACGTACTGGGAGGCCTTGACGTTGTTGCCCGCCGTGTCGCCGTAATACAGCACGCCTGGGGGCAGGGAAGAGCGATGAGATGCAGATCGTTGTGGCAGGAGGAGGGTGACTAGGGAGCCAGGTTGCACAGGCACATGCAGCCAGCCGTGGAGGTGGGTGATCAGCATTACATGGCAGGCCCAGAGGGCTGCCCAAAAGCGTGCCTCTCTGCAGACTCAGCAGCATGCAACATCACCACAGCGCCTCCCTGTCCAGCCCCTGATCCAACCCAAGCCACCCCACCCACCCCACCCCCGCCCCCGCCCCCGCACCTTCCCCCAGGTCCTCCTGCAGGCGCACCACGCCCTTGTGCTCCCACACCTTCTCCCCGCCCTTCCAAAACTGCAGGCTGGGCAGCGTGTCCACGCCCAGCACGTCGCACAGATCCTGACCCTCATCGCTGTCCGCCTGCGCACGGGGCGGCAGATGCAGCAGCAGTCGGACAGAAAGACATGGCAACTTCTGCCCCTCTTTGCTGCCAGCCTGCGCATGGGGCGGCATGCGGGCTGGGGCACCGGTTGAGAGGCAGCGGCGTGCGCAGGCACAGCGGGCAAGCTTTTTCTGCAGTAGGCCGCTGCCGAGCTGCATGGAAGCCAGCCAAAAATCGGGAGCCAGTCCACCTGCCCACTCGTCCTCCCCACCCACCCACCCACCCACCTCCAGCGACAGGAACACCACATCCTTGCACTCGCGGGCTGTGCGCGCAAATGTGTGCTTCAGGCCGCTGCGCATGGCAGGTGGGGGCAGGGAGACAGCGAGTGTTGTCATGATGTCATCAGCCTGGAGTGCTTGTTTGACACGTCCAACCAGCTCCTGATCCTCTGCCTGCTTCCCCTACCCCCACCTCACCAGCAAGGCTCCATGCTGTGCAGTTGCCCTCCCTCAGTGCATCGCCCTTGCCAGCCACCACCACACGCGGTCCAGCCAGCTCCCACTACCACACCACACTGCCTACTCCATGCCCCACCTGCACGGCTCCATGGCCCGCTTGCGGTCCTCCTTCCACTGCAGCTCCGGCTCCTCCTCAAACCCCGACTGGCACACAATCTGGCTCTGGATCTCCAGCACGACTAGCTTGTCGCCCGCCTGGGGCAGCCAGGGCAATGGCGAGGGGTGATTGGGAAGGGGTGCGGGAGTGTGAGTAGGACGCTCACGTGCAGCGGAGATGAATACATCATGATGCTGGGAGATGCTCGCAGCAGCATGCTAGATTCAGGTGCGGCCACCGGCAGCGTTCAAACGGCGCTGCCGCACGGCAAGGCAGCCCCCCCGGCAACCACTGAGCTCACCTTTGCGACCTCCGCCTCCCACTCCCGCCGGTTGGTGACGTAGATGACGCGCTCCTCGACCTGCTGGCTCTCCCGCATGCGCCGCTCCAGCGCCTGCTCCGGCGTTTCACCCGGCTTGGCGTGGGCGATGAGCCGCCGTTGCCGCCCCGCCGCCGCCTGAGGGGACCTGTCGCGCCCGAGCTGGGCGACCGTCGCACCGGCAGCCGCTCGCCCACGGCCAGCGTGAGAGGCCTGCCGGCGAGACCTGGGCGCGCCCAGCGGAACCCCAGCCGCGACCCTGCTGCTAGCAGCTTGCACGCACGCTGCCTGCATCATGCTTGCGTGTGGCAATTGGCAGGCAGCGGTAGGTGGGCGAGCGTGAGCACGGAAGCGCTCAGGCGAGTATCGAAGGTCGAGACCCTGCGCAGAGCCCTCCCAGGAGCTGAATTGCGAAGATCGGGCGCCCTGTTATTCACAGGAGCGGTCAGCAGCGGAGATGCGCTGATTTCATCCTGCGGTGACATGGCGGCAAGCGGGCGGCGAGGGCGGCGGTCCCCGCGGGGCCTTAGTCACTCCCAACTCCGATGTGATCCAATGCAAATCAGGCTGCATCAGGAATCGAAATGGTTAATCATAGTTTGACAGTTATGCAGAATCAGGCTACAGAGCGAGCTTAGTGGGGGGAGCAGTCTCACAATCCTCCAGTGCCATCAGCGAGCGGCCGAGGGCAAATCCCGCCAGCGGTTTCCATCTTATCTATCCTCAGCATTGTATGATCCATGTTGTTACGCAGAGGGAAGACGTCCTGATTCCGAAAATGGTGAGCAGGTGCATTAAGCAACCTATAGATAGAGGAGGGAGATTAAGCTAAGGCAATGGAGGGTCTTGCAGGTGAGTGCACGGCAGGCTTGCTGACTGGCGTCAGAAATGCGGTGATAGTTGGAAGCGGACACTGGAATTGGGGGGTTTACCCAGGCTTGAGTTCATTTGGACATGTAAAAAGTAGCCAACTAGCAGGCACGAAATCAGGCGGTGACGTCGTTGCGGGTGGGCAGCTTGCCAAACACAACCGCGGGCAGCGGCGGCGTGGGCGTGCGCAGCGCGGGCGGGCGGATGACGAAGCACAGCACAAAGGCCAGCACGGTGGACAGGCCCAGCAGGAAGATGAGGGCGGCCACAGCGCTCAGCGCGATGCACACGCCCAGCGTGGCACTGGGGTCCTGCCACGAGAGGAGCGCCTGCGCAGTGGGAGGGGCGGAGGTGTTGGTATTGTACAAAGGTGCGCTGAGTTCTGGAGCACGTGCTGCCCCCAATCAAACTTTTAGTGAAATAGGCAGTGCAGCGGCTCTGAGCCTTAGCATGGATACACACAGCCCACAACCAGGCAAGCAAATCCGGGTGTGCGCACCCCAAAGCGCTCCATGGCGCACGCCACCCCGTCCAGCACGTTTTGCACGGTCAGCCCCACGCGCTGCAGCCGCTCCAGCTTGGCCCGCAGCGCAGCCACTGGGTTGGCGGTGCCCTGCTTGGCGGGCAGGGTGGGCAATGAGAACAAGGGAGGGTCAGGTCGGGAGTCTGTGCTGCCCTTTCAGTGTCGCTGTGTTTGGCCGTGAAGCCGTGCTGGGAGAGCCTACAAGCATGGCTGTGAGAGGCACCACGGGTGCACACGGCAGCGCCGCAGCGCCAAGCTTTCCCAGCGGGCCCGCCTGCTGCCATGCACTCACCGTTTCCAGGGACTCGTTCTCGGGCTCAATGCCGGGAGGGTCCTGCTGCATGGGCGCCGGCAGGCCTGCAGGCAAGCATGCATGCGGAGGGGGCATCAGCACCGGCAGAAATGGCATCAAGGCAGGTGGGGCAGCCGCGCTCTGAAACAGCAGCCACCTGAGCCGCATGCGCACAATGCAGGCAAGCACTGCTCACTTGTGGGCTGCTTACCCACCAGCTCCCATCCCCATGCCACCCACCAGCATTCTCGGGCTGCGCCGCCAGCGTAGAGACGACCAGCCAGGCCAGCAGGGCTGGGATGGCCAGGCGGGGCAGGAAGCAGAAGAAGCAGATGGCGGCCATGGCCGCCACGCTGTGCTTTGGCTCCTTCCACGTCTGCAGCGGGGGAGTGGCAGGGAGGGGGGGTGGAGCAACAGGGTTTGGTGCTGGTGGATTGTAACAGCTGCGGTGCACAGATGCGGCGCAGGCTGTGCCGCCGGGTGCCAAGCTGGTAACTTGCAGCCCGCTGCAGCCGTGCCTGGCCCAGAGAACAGCCAGCCCATGTGATTGGCCCCCACCTTGATTTCGTCAAAGCGGCGCTTGAAGCGGCGGATGCCCACGAGCGCCATCTGGATGCGCCGCATGTTCAGCCGCGCCCGGCTCATGGCAAACGCCTCCCTGCGCAGCGGGGGAATGTGCACCATGTGTGACCATCAGCACAAGGTGGCATGAAGAGCCGGTCGGGCTGGAGGCGAGCCATGGAGCAGGAGAGTCAGGGTCTGGCAGTGACGAGTTCAGCTGAGCAGCACTCGCACGCACAGCAGGCTCACCGCTCCGCGTCCAGCACTGTGAGGGCCACCGGGCCGCTGATGGGCGGGTTAGCGCTGTCCAGCCACCTGCGCGGGTACGGAGGAGCCAGCAAAAGAATGAAGCCACGGGCAGTTCCCGGTTCTGTTCCCGAATGGCTGCCTGCACGGGCCTCTTTCTTCAAGCGAGGATCCAGCCGACTGGCACAGCGCAGCAGGCGTGACAGTGCGCACCGCAGCACGATGCGGCGCGACTCCCGGGCCAGCGCCCCCTGGTGCCCCTTGTCGTCCACGCCGTGCACATAGGCAGCCTTGGGCAGCGCCGGGGCGGTGTAGCCCTTGAACATCGCCTTCTGTGGCAGAGACAGCAGCCGGGGCGGCAGGGAGCGGGCATTTGAGTGTGGGCTGCGGGAGTGCCATCGGCTGCGAGTGGGCTGGCAGGCCTGGCACATTGAAAGCATCCTGCTACATCCGCCAAGCTCTGCTGCAAGCTCAGCTCCAAATGCATCAGCAGCTTCTCACCGTGGAGGCGTAGCAGGCCTGGAGTGAGAGGCTGACCGCGCCCACCACTTGGGCACCCTTGGCTCGGTCGCCCAGCAGCGGCAGGCTGGCCGAGTGGTGGGTGTTGGGCCACAGGCAGGACAGGCGCACGCGCAGCTTGCCCACCACCTGCCGCAGAGGGGAGGCCAGGGTTGGGACGGGAGAGATAAGCGCCGGCTCTTCAGCTGGGGTAGAAGAGTTGCAGGCAGCGTGGTAGCGAGCCCGACTTCTGGCCACTTCTTGTCCTCCCTAGGGTCAATCCAGGTGCAGAATGCCACGCACTTGCACCGCGCTGGCGGGCAGGAAGCCCGGCCGGCCCTTGGCCTTGCCGCCCCGCGACTGCTGGAACACGGCGAGTGTAAGCACAGCCGCGGGGTCCAGCACCGGCAATGATAGGTGCCAGCCGCATGCTGCCGTGTTGCCTGTGAGCAGGGGGCAGAGATGGGCAGCGCACGTTGTCATGTCATACCACTAATGCAGGGGCGCCATGCAAGCTGTCTTACCCATGCCGACGTCCAAGGCAATCCTCCCATCCCAAATCGCAGGCACATGACGCCTGACCACCCCACCCTGCTGTGCCCGGCCCACCTGCCAGCTGCAGCACCTTGCTGCGGCCCCAGTGCGGCCCGCACTTGAGCACAAGGAAGACATCCCCGCTGGCTGCTGCGCCCGCCAGCGTCACGCTGTCGACGGTCAGCTCCAGCCGGCCTGCCGGCGCAGGCAGCGCAGGCGGAGCGGCGGTTGCCGCTGCCGCAGGAGCATCGCCTGCTGCATCGGGCGAGTCGCTGTTGGTCTGTTGGGAGGGAGGATATCGGGCAGGGGCCACAGCTTGGAACAGCTGGATCAAACGACCAAACTCCTGGAGCATTTGCATGGGCACCATCAGCGACTGAGCACCAACACAAACGCGTAACCCCCTTTGCCCACGCGCTCACCTCCACTTCAGAGGCAGAGAAGAGGCGGGAGACTCGCCGCCAGCTCTGCTGCGCCAGGTCGGAGGCCGCAGGCAGCAGGCTGGCGGCCATGTCTTGCAGCTGCTTGGGCCTGCTGCCCTGCCAGGCGATGAACGACTTCTCTGCACGCCCAGTCAGGTGTGGGTCACGTGCGACAGGTCAGCGTCCGGCGGCAGGTCTTTGTGCTTTTCATTAGTGCAGGCTGCATAGCGGCATGTGGCTCTGTGCCTGCACTATACAACCACCCCTCCACAACTCGGTAAAACACGAAGTCTCAAGCCCAGCCCATTGCACCGGGCCTCACCCGACAGCAGCGCCTTCTGCCGCAGCTCCGCCTGGCTGAGCCCCTCGGTGGTGCTCTGCAGCCGCTGCACCATGGCTCGCGGGTCGTCCTCGCTGCACTGGCCGCCGCCCTGCTCACTGCCGCCGTCCTCATCCCCCACATCCGCAGCCAGATCGCCATCCAAAAAGGGCGTTTGGTACATGGCCCGCCGCTGGTCGGTATCCACCAGGGTGCAGCGCAGTCGGGCACGGCCCCCTGCCTGGTTCTTCTGCACACTCTCCAGCTCAACCGTGCGCCGCCGAACCGCCTCCAGGTTGCGGGACAGGCCCGGGGGCAGCAGGTCATGCAGCCAGACCTGCAGAAGGTGGAGGAGAGGGCGCACCAGTGTGTGTGTGTGTGTGAGTGAGGTAGGGGTTGGGCACGCTGTGATCCTTCAGGTTGCAGGGTTGCAAAGCAGAGGCAAAGTGGCAGCCACGAGCCTCGGCGCAACCAGCAAGCGTATTCTTGCCCGTCCCTTGCCACACCGAAAGAAGCCGGCCAGCCCTGCACTACACAGCAACCACAGCGTCTGCGCAGCACCCACGTTGGCGATGCTGATCAGGCGGCCGCGCTGCGTGCTGCTGGCTGTGCGGTACACCTCGACCCGCAGCTCCCGGTCCCGCAGCGGCAGCGGCGCCGCAAACACAAACGTCTGCAGTGGACCCAAAGGCAAATGGGGAGCAATAGGGGGAGGGCACCGTCTCAGCAGGTGGACAGCAGGAGGCGGTCTGGCAGGTAATGCAAGCCCAGCTGCCGTCCAGCCCCCCAAACTTGTAGCCACCCTGCCCCCCAGGGCGCCCACCTGCTGCAGGTTGACGGTGCCGTTGAGCCGCTCCTTCTTGATGAAGGACGTGTGCTTCTGCCTGCCCAGCACCAGGCGCACGTAGCAGCGCATGCCCGACAGGCTGCTGTCATCTACCGCATCGCTCAGCGGGCCGTCCTCACCCACAGCAGCCAGCCGGGACGGCGAGCCCGCCGCCGCCGCCGCCGCCGCTGCGGCGCGGGCTGCTAGCAGGGGGTGGGGTGGCGGCGACGGCCGCTCCAGCCCGGCCCCAGTGGGCGACATGCGCGACAGTCGGCTGGGGTCATCCAAGTCATCTTCAAACATGGGCCCCGTGTCTTCTTGGTAGCCAAAGGGCAGGCCGCCACCGTCTGCACCAAAGGCAAGTGACGCAGGGGGAGCCTTGTTGGCGGCCTGCGGAGGCGGGCAGGCACCTGTGCAGGCAACCATGCAGGCACCCACGCTACCGCTGCACAGCCTCCCTTCCCAGCTCAGGCAGGCCAGACTAGTAGAATTCCTGCCCTGACCAAGCTCACACTCATCACCAGGGTCCTCCCCAGCCAGCATATCATCGCTGGTTGTGCTGCGGAGCGATGTGCTGCGGTCGAGCCGCCGCCCGTTGCTGCTGCGGCTACGCCCCGGCAGCACGCGGCCCAGCAGGCCACCCAGCGCAGGCTTCTTCCCAGCGGGGCCACGGGGGCTGAAGGAGTTGCGGCTGATGGCTGAGGTGCGCGAGAATGCGGGTGAGAAGCCTGCCTCAGCCTCGGCCCCCCTGCTGGCGCTGGCCGCCTGCGCCGCCAGCGGCACGTGCATGCCATCGATGCGCTCCAGCGTCACCGCCAGGCAGACCATGAGAGGCTCCTGCGTTAGCAAAGGAGGAGGCAGGAGGTGCTGCCTCGCCTCTGCTGCATGCCCACCCTTTGTGCCTGTGAGCATGCGTGCTGAGGTGCAGACACAATGTGAGCATCACGCTTCCCCGCAGCCTTCAGCCCACCGCCACCTGGCCTCCTCACCTCGTACAGGCTGCCCTGGCTGCTGTGCACCACCAGCGGCACCTGCTTGCGCGTGCCTGGCTGGCAGCACAGCGTGCTGAGCGCGGAGCCGCCTGCATGCAGTAAGATTTCGCAGTGTGATGGGTCAGCGGCGGGTTGATATGAGAGAGGCAGCGGCAATCTTAGTACCATTGACAGGCACCATCTGCAGCCCGCCATGCTGCTGGCCAATCCGCTACTGTAATGGGCCCAGCACAACCGCCGCCACCATCAACCCCAGCCCCACAGCGCGCTCACCGGGCCGCTCGCTGCCGCCCGCCTCGAACCAGGCCTGCACGCAGATGTCTCCGGCGTCCACCTTCTTGGCGCCCTTGCCGCTGCCCTTCCAGCCGTACAGCGGCAGCCAGCGTGGCTCCCCGCGGTCGCTTTCAGAGGGGTCCACATCAGCAAATAGCAGCTCGGCCTGCAGGGGTGGTGACACGGGATGGAAGGGCAGGGGCTGGGGTTAGTCAAGGTGGCAGGTGGCACAAACAGCGGTGCATGCAGGGCACAGCTGACCTAAGTCAAAACTGCCTTTTTTTGCTGGGAAGAGCTGCAGCAGCTGCGCACCTGGCCAAGGAAGTCGTCGGCTGACACCAGGTCCCAATCAAACACCCGCAACGCCACGTATGGCCGGCCATCTGCATGGCATCAGCAGATCAGCACCTTGACACAACTCGTGAATGGGAGCCGCGTCAGAAGCATCGCAGAGGCGTGCTCCACTAGGCGAAAGCTGGCTTCCAGGCAAGGTGGCTGGGATGGCTGCATTTACAGTGTGGGGACCCGTGTACAGAACGCACCCGCTTCAGCCTCCTCCACGTCTGTGGGCCCAAATGCCATGGTCTCATTCCAGCGAGGCTCCAACGTCTTCAGCTCCGTCTTGGTGCTGGCCTGGTTGGTGCCCACCTGGCAGGCACAGCGAGCGCAGCAGGCAAGGCACGGTAGGCACGCTGGGAGCGGCGGGAATGCGTAGCAAGGGCATGCACAGCCGCAGGAACGGGGCTGGCAGCCGGGTGGTATCAGCATCTGCTGCAAAAAATGCTGATCCAGCTTTTAAAGCTCCCCAGGCCTGTCGCACACCTTGACCAGGCAGTAAGGGTCCGACAGACCGTTTGAGTCCGCAGCTCGCAACCTGCGAGCAGCAATGACTTGCACCATCAGGCATCGTGGCCCGCTGCCGCTCGCCACGCCAGCTGGGGAGGTTGCCGCGGCGCCGGCCGCGCTCGCAGGCAAGCATCGTGGCCCGCTGCTGCTTGCCGCGCCAGCTGGGGAGGCTGCCGCGGCGCCGGCCGCGCTCGCAGGCGATGCACCGCTTGGCCCATTGGCTGCTGCCGCGGCGGCAGTCGGGCTGGAGGGCGGTGTCACAAAGGCGCCGGGTGCGCCATGCGGCGTCGCCGGTGCAGATGGCGTGGCATCAGAGGAGCGGGAGGGGCTGCCCTCTCCATCCACCACAAGGCGCCCAGCGCTCCGTTGCCGGATGCCCTTGGTGAACAGCCTCTTGAACAGCGACTTCTTCTCGCCGCCGGGCTTTTGTGCGGCGCCGCCGCCGCCAGCACGGCCCATGGCCGCTCAGTCCAGGAGCCCTGCAGACCAGGACAGCCACAGGTACCGTCACTGCAAGCGAGCCAGCGCCTCTCACAGCGGAATTGCCTGAAATACACAGGTACCACTCAGGCAAACGTAGCGCAAGCAGTGGCCGTGGGCTGCGTGCCGCCGAGCGGCGGCGGCGGCGCCAGCAGGAGTGGCACGGCTCTGCTCCGCCCCTGCACCGCTGATTTCAGCATCATGGACACCTCGCAAACCCGGCGTTGCGGACGGATGGCCCCTCCGTGGCCTCTGCGGGCTGGCCGCGCGGCAGGGCTTGCAGGCCGGCTCACCCTGCGTCGCTCGACTCTTCCTTACGAGGTATCAGCTATCCCGGTGCAGCATCGTTCGCTGCCGCTCGCCGCCGCTTGCTGTGTGACCTCTGAGCGAGGCGGCGTGTGGCGAGCGAAGGGCAGGTGTCCAGCCGATCTTGAGGTCCTGAGGGAGGCAGGCTCTGCAGGAATGCACACGCGCGGCGCCAGCCGGTGCAGGGGATCCACCGCCGCCACCGCTCCATGCGCACTTTAACCTTTCTCGGCAGGCACATCTTGCGTCCCACTCTACCCCACAGCCTGGCTGATCAGCCTTGTCGTTTACACTGCACCAGAAGCAGATACAGCTCGACGCGGCGGCGCAGTGCCCGCTGTTCGGGCGGACATGCCGCCAGCGCCTGCAGCAGCGCCGCCTCCGCCTGCCGCGCCTCGCCGGCTGCCAGCGCGCCCACCGCCTGGCGCAGCAGGCCAGACGCATCGCCGCTGGGCCCAGCACTGCCTGCTGGCCCCAGGCCGCCAGCAGCCCATCCGGCAGCATCCGCCTCGGCATCCGCCGCCGCATCGCTGGGCTCCCGGCTGTGGGTGGGCGTCGTCTGCTGCTCTTGCTCCGCTTCCAACAGCAGGTCACAGATGCGGCGCGCCAGCTGGACATCGGTGAGCGGGCAGCGCCGCAGCGCCGTGTGCAGCAGCGCGGCAGCTTCCCGCAGCCGCCCCAGCTGCAGCTGCTGGGCCGCCAGCTCAGCGGCCTGGCTCGCATCCGCTGCCCCCAGCCCAGGCCCCGGCTTCATCGGTGAGGAGGCTGAGCTGGCCGCTTTGGGAGATGCTCCGCCGGGCGGCGTGCGGGTGCCAGAGGAGGCCACAGAGGGAGCGCCGCTGGGCCGCCGCCGGTGCTGCGGCGGCCGGGCCTGCCGCGGTGCCGGCTGCTGCTGCTGCTGCTGCTGGGCGTGTGGCGGGTGGGCCGTGTGCTGCTGCTGGGACTCCGGCCGCACTAGATCCTCATCTTGCACCTTGACCAGCCCGCAGTAGCCTGCCAGGACAATGTTGACAGGGGGTTGGGAGCAAGCGCATCAGCATGGCCGGCTGTGCAGTGATGGGGAGGGTGCCAGCAGCAGACATCTTGCTCCACACAGCAGCAGCCAACGCTTGCAACCGCATCACGGCCAGTGCCCCGTTGCTGAGCGCTGTTGGGCGTTACGTACCGTCCCAATATGGCACAGGACGTGCCGCCTCCAGCTGCTCGATCGCCCCATCGTAGGCGGCCATCAGCCGGTGGCACCGCTCCTCTGGATCCTCCAGCTGCTTGACCACCGTCCACATCGTCCAAGTGGGAGTGGCAGCCGGTTACCAGGGAGCCGTCGGGGTGCAGGAGGGCAAGATCGCTGCACAGGGCAGACAAAGGGAAAGCAAAGGGAAGGCGTACAGCGTCGGTGTGGGCAGGAGGCGGCGGCTGACGGCGGGGCGGCAGCTGCTGGCGGCCGGGCGGCAGGGAGCGCTGGCGCCTGCCTCGGGCTGCGATCGCGAGCCCCAGTCTTCACCTGCCTGCAGCAGGCGCGGCGAGGCCCGGGGCTCGCGCAGCGGTCGGCCCGAGAAGCGAGCTCCTCCGTCCTGCTGCCTGCACTGACAGTGACTGCGTCAAAACTTGTGATTGACCGCACCGACGATCATGGCGCCCACCGTGCCCCAGGCGACCCTCAAGCCCCACCGCCACAGCTCGGCAGAACAGCCACCGCCACCAGCACTTTGGACCTCAACCTGTCAATCTGCTGCAGCGGCGATTGGCAGCCATGTTCTGCCCTTGGTCTTGCCAGCCTGCAAATCACGCATGATTGCACACACAAGCCTTTTGATCGGGCTCAACTTGATCTATGCAACACACTCGGCGCAGTCGGCTGGGCCAGCGGGTCCGGCCCCTCGGCCATGCAGTTCCGCCAACTGCCGTCCCGGTCCAGCCAATACGCAACATCAAGCGAGGTGAATGTATCCTACAACACTTTTACCACAGGCACCGGTGGGGCCGCAAGACCGCCGAACGTCTGGGCCTGCAAGGTTGCACTGCGGCGGGGCCGGTGCTCCCGCCCGCCACATCAGCCTCGCCCCAATCACGTGCGGCCTCATCTCTCTCGGCGTGCTTGCATTGGACACCTGTGACATTCCCCGCCTTGCAGCCGGCTGCCAAGCCACCGCGGCCCTGCGACCGGGTCCCGCTCGCTGAGCCTTTCGCCCGCCGATACTAGGCGTTTCTAAGCAGCATCGCGGCGCGATTGTGAAATTCAGATGCACTGCTGACAGGCTACCACCGTCGGCTCACAATGGCAGGGCTTAGCGGGTGCACCACAGCCCTCCCCAAGGGCCTAGCAGGAGCGTGCTTGCTCCATAGACACTCGGCAGCAGGCGCCTGGCCCGCGGCAGTGGCGCAGCAGCAGCGGCACCGCTGGCGGCGGCAGCAGCAGCGGCAGCAGCAACGGCAGCAGCAGCAAGCCCCAGGTGCGTTCCGAGGCTGATTCTTGCTGCAGCAACAGGCTGCCGATCTGCGTGAATGCCTCACACGTCCTCCGCCCTTCTGATCTGATCTGTAGGGCACCTAGCATGTGCGGCACTGGGCAGCTGCGCATCGCCGTCGCTGCCGCCGCGGCGGCGGCTGGCAGCGTCGCCCCCTCCGCAGCCGCTCCAGCAGCAGCCCCTGCAGCAGCAACAGCAGCCCCTGCCGCAGCTCCGGCCCTCCAGCGTGGGCCGGCTGGTGGCGGCGCGAGCGGTGTATGGCGGCGGCTACGACCCTCTGGTCAATCTCGGCTCCGACTTCCTGACCTTCCTGGTGGCCACGGTGCTGGTGGTGCCCGTGTTCAAGTCGGCCAAGCAGAGCCCCGTGCTGGGCTACCTGTTTGCAGGCCTGGTGCTGGGGCAGCTGGGGTGAGCGGCAGGGAGGACGGCCGGGTGGTTGGGCCAGCACCTGCTGCTGGTGCTTGGGGCGGACGGCAGACCGGGTTCCAGCGCTGCGCCCACTTGCAAGCCGAGCGGCGTTGCAGCCAGCGCTGGGCTGACTGGCTAGTGCTGCCTGCTGCTGAGCTCACCTTTTGCCTCTCCGCGCACTGCCTTACCACCAGCCCCACTAACTGTCACTGGCCCCCTCCAACCCTTCCCCCGCAGCCTGTTCCGCAACCTGGAGGAGGTTGAGAAGCTGAGCGAGCTGGGCGTGCTCTTCCTGCTGTTTGAGATGGGCCTGGAGCTGTCCATCGACCGCCTGCGGGTGGGCAGCCTGGCGGCAGCCTGGGGGCAGCTTGGGGCATCCTGGGGTAGCCTGCATGATGCCAGCCGCGCCTTGCTGTGGAGCAAGCAGTGGTAGCTGTGCATGCGGGTTTTGGGCAGCATGCATGTTTGCAGTCACGAATGCTATTACTGCGGTCGAGACGGCTGCTTCCTTCGCTGGCTGCTGCTTACCGAGCATTCACAAGCACGCCGCTCAATCAGCCGTGCCCTGCGTCCCCCTCCCGCAGGCGCTGGCGCGCTTTGCCTTTGGCATGGGCACGCTGCAGATGCTCATCTGCACGGTTGCCTTCATCGCAGTGGGCCTGCCGCCCGGCACTTCCTATCTCTCCCAGGTAAAACCCGGCTGCAGTGCAGGGTTGTGCGCTGGTTGGCAATGCGGCTGCGGAACAATCGATGTGTGTGCCGTGGTGTGCCGGCTGGCTGGGCAGATGGACTTGCACTGCTGTTGCGATCCATCGCACGCAACATTGCTGCCAACAACTGCCACCCCGCCTCCCCCACCCCGCAGTTCCTGGAGAACGTGCTGCATGCGCCGCCGGCCCTGGCCGAGCTGCGCACGGTTGACGAGGCGGTGGTGATTGGCGCCGCGCTCTCGCTGTCCTCCTCGGCCTTTGTGCTGCAGGTATGGGTGGGGCATGGCGCTGAGGGGGTGTTTTAGCCACGGGCGTGCTCTCGCCCGTTTGGAGCGCTGCTTGGCATTGTGGAGCTGCTTGGCATCGTGGTCCAATTGATCGTTCAATCAGCTGCTGTGCCCCGGCGTGCCTTCCTGCCCGCAGCTACTGCGCGAGCGCGGCGAGCTGGACTCGCGGTTTGGCCAGGCCACCCTGGGTATCCTGCTGCTGCAAGACATTGCCACCGTGCCGTTCCTGGTGCTGCTGCCGCTCATCGAGGGCAACAACGCAGGTGGGCATGTGCAGTTGGCTGCTGCTGATTGCCGCTGGCCGCAGATGCACAAGCAGATGCTGCCATGCTGGTCAGTTGCCGTCCTGGTGGCTTGCTGTGCGCCTTGCCGCCCCCTCCAAATTTCTGCTCATTCGCAACCCATACCTTCCTGCTTACGCCATACAGCCCTGATGGAGGGGCAGGATACGATGTCGCTGGTGGCCCAGCTGGGCCCCACCGCACTCAAGACCATTGGCGGCCTGGGTGCAGTGCTGCTGGGCGGCCGCCTGCTCATGCGCCGGTGCGACAGGGGCGGGGCTGGCTGCGTGCCTTGCCTGCCCTGCGTGCCGTTTGCGTACGGCTGCCGGCTGGGTCGAGAGTATTAGAGCAGTATGGCTAGCTTGCACAGCATAGGCTGGCCGACCTAAGCTCCTACCAGCCCGGATGCCCCTCCTCCCAACCCACCCACTCCCCCCCTTGTCCCCTGCCCCTCATTGCAGCGTGTTTGAGCTGGTGGCGGAGGCGAAGAGCGAGGAGACGTTTGTGGCGCTGTGCCTGCTGACGGTGACGGGCGCCAGCCTCATCACGCAGCGCATGGGCTTCAGCGACACGCTGGGCGCATTTGTGGCCGGTGTCCTGCTGTCAGGTGCGCCTGGGTTGAGTGCTGGTGTAGAATGTGTGGCTTGTTTTGCACGTGTGGCGTGGTTGCGTTCACTGGACAATCTGCGCAGAGAGACCGGCAGCCTTGGGGGGAGGCAAAGCCAGACTTGCGGCCAGTCTGCCAAGCCTCCTTCCTGCCAGCTTGCCCAGCCTGCGTTGCCCGGCTGTGCCCTTGACATGCATCGCCTACCTGCCCTCCCCCCACACCCCCTCTCTCCCTGCAGAGACCAACTTCAAGACGCAGGTGGAGGCGGACATCCAACCCTTCCGCGGCATCCTGCTGGGCCTGTTCTTCGTCACCACCGGCTCCTCCCTGGACGTCAGGTGGGTTGGCTGGTTGATGGCAGGAGCAAAATTACGACACACGTGGTGTGTGGCAGGCACCACCAGATTTTGCATGCGTTTTCCGCCCAATGGCAGGTGCTGCTCATCACACAGCGGCACACGCCCTGCCTCCCAGCCTGCCGCTCATCCCCACCCCGCTCCTGCACCCCGCCCCTCCCTGCCCCGCCGCAGTTTGCTGCTGCAGCAGTGGCCACTGGTGCTCACGCTGCTGGCGGGCCTGCTGGCCACTAAGATTGCCATCATCTCGGCCCTGGGCCCCCTGTTTGGGCTGAGCCGCGCCGAGAGCGTGCGCACTGGCTTCATCCTGTCCCAGGTGCGGGGGCGGGGTGGATGGTAGGGAGCAGGTCTACCAGCCATAGGCCAGCCTCCTAGGCCAGGCCAGCAGAGCAGGTCACTGATGTGCTCTCCTCCTTCTTGCAAGCAAGCTTGCAGTGGGAGTGCAGCTGCAGTGCCGAGTGCTCCCCATCCAGCCCGCCTGCTGTTATGCA
>VFQQ010003031.1_pt1 | contig 17232 bp, 27 predicted proteins | sample 3512341 | NCBI WGS metagenome assembly VFQQ01 (sample SAMN10412373, study PRJNA504923) | tailings metagenome | isolation source: Relicate 2 Philex TSF1 revegetated site | place: Philippines: Tuba, Benguet | collected 2017-08-29 | reverse complement strand
ATGAGAGCCATGGGTGGGCGGGGCGGGCGGAGTGCCTGTTGGAGTGAGCACTTATGTGCAAATGCAATGCCTCGCCCTGCAGCCAGAGGCTTCCATGTAATCCCTGCCTGCCCTGTCGCTTGCCTGCAGCCAGGGGCGGTTCCGGGGCTACATCGTCTCAGTTTTGTTGCTCCCTCCCTTGAACCAGCCACCCAGAAACCCCCGTTGGTTGCATCTGCTATATCAACCTGCAGGCAGGAGCGTTTCCAGGGCTACATCTGCGAAAACTCGCTCAAGCTCAAGTCGGTCAGCCGCAACAGCAGCCAGCTGGGCGACACAATCAGCAGCGCGCTGGACGCCGCCATCGCAGCGGGCGGCAACTACCTCACGGTGGGTGTGGAACTAGCCGGGCTGCTGTGGGTTGGGTGCATTTTGCTGGAGGGTGTGGGAACGGATGTGTTGGCGCCGCTGGTGTGCCTGGACGCATTCTGTGTACATTTCAGTTACATTGCCCTGGTCTGAAAGCGAATCGCTCACACTGTTCAACTCACCTTTCTGCTTGCAGGTGTCCAACATGATGACGGAGCTCTCTCCCGAGCTGCGGGCCACAGCCACCAACGAGGCCCGCCGCGGGGCAGTGGCAGACGCCAGCAGCACCGCCACCATTTTGGCCGAGGTGCGGTGTTAAGTTTCATGGTGCTGCCCGCTGTTATTGCATTTGCTGCTGTGTGGGCTGCACATGCTGCCACATTACCGAGCCTATGGTTGCTGCACGATGGGTGGCTGGCTCGCGCGCAGCCTCAAGCAGCGGGCTCACCGCTCATATTCGTTTCTCCTGCTCACCACCGCAGGCCGCCAAAGTGAAGCTGGGCGCCATCAAGAGCATCGTGGACAGCAACTTTGCGCCCGCACCCGTCCCCCTGGCCTTTGCCAACACAGCGGGTGAGCGTTGGGGCAGGCAGCTGGGCTGGGCTGCCACTCGGTCATGCAATCTGGCATGCTTTGCTGCACAGAACAGACCGTAATCGACTAACCAGGCTCAGCGTGCTGACGCACGACATCATCATGTGCACTTCTCTGATTCTAGTCGACAACTGGCTGTCGCTGCTTTCACCCCTGTGCCGCCCTCATTCTCTCCCCACTGCCATGCTCCGCAGAAATGGCCGTGGCGGCAGATGTGGGCGGCATGGCCAAGCAGTCCACCCCCGTTACCATTGGCAGCGCCGACGTTACAGCGTCAGTCTCCATTCAGTTTGCCATCAGCTGACTAGGGGCGGCACCGGCCTCGCAGCCTCTGCAGTGCGCGGCCCCAGGCAAAGCGGGCAGTGCGCGGCGGGAGTGCGCAGCAGCCAGGCAGCCAGGCACGGAGCGACCAGCGAATGAGAGCAGAGAGCGTTGAGATGTGGACAAGCAACACCCTGTATAATTCTGCAGCTGTACTGTGATCCTGTAGGCCTTGGTGCCCTGTGTGTTATATTCGCAATGCCATGCCACACGCGCTGCCCCAGTGCGCAGTGGAACTGCCAATGGTGTGGCTGCCTGCGGCGCTCTGTTGCGCAATGTTACATGTTACACAGGCTGCCGGCGCGGCAGGCCAAGAGAGAAAGGCATGTCGGTAGAAAGATTCGCAGGAGGGAGGGGGATCAGGGCTGAGGAGAGAGGGCTTAGGAGAGGGAGTGGAGCAGTGTGTTGGCTGGAGCTGCGGGGTAGGGGGCGTTTGTTGGGCACCAGCCAGGAGGAGAGGCTGCTTTCCCCTCTGGGCAGCGGTGGGCCACAGAGGCAGGAACGCTGAAAACTGCGAGGCACAGGGGACGGGGGCCTGGCCCTCAGATGTTGGGCTGGTCTGCTGGGGCTGTCTGCTTGTCAGGTCGGTGCACCTCTACTTGCTCAGGCCATCAAAGCCCGCTGCCTCCCCGTTTGGGATGGGCACCAGGCTGAACGTGGCGGTGGCACCAGCTGCTGCGTGTGGGGACAGCGAGCCGCTGGCCAGGCTGGCCATGGCTGCCGCATGTGGGGACAGCGAGCCGCTGGCAAGGGTCGCCAGGTCTGGATTGTCGGGGCTGCCGATGGGGCTGATGGCCACCTGCCGAGGCGGTTTGAGGTGCAAGGCAGACAGATATAAGCAGTGGGAGAGGAGTGGCCAGCTCACAAGACAGCCGGCAAGCGAGGTGGCGGGCAGCAGCAGGGCGTGTTCAAGCAGCAGGCAGCGGCTAGCCATCATCTGTCCCTCCAACTGCCAAACCAACTTTACCCCGTGCGCCTCGACCACGTCTTACCATGTGCATGCTGCCCAGCCCGCTGGTGAGGCGCTCCAGGGAGAGGGAGGGCAGGCCGCTGGCCAGCCTCTCAATGTCCTGCAAGGGGTGGGGCCAGGATGAGTGCTACATGTCATTCCTGGCACGCTGCCACGCAGCGCAGGGAGCAGCTCTGCCCATGTGTGCGGCGAAAAGTGCGCCTTCGGCCAAACATCCCTGTGTGCCCACGCACCTGCGCGGAGGCGGGCGACCGCAGCGACTTGGTGGCGAACAGCGAGGCCTGCTTCTTGCGCGCCTTGGCCAGCTTCTCCACGTCATCCATGATGATGGCGTCTGCAAGGGAATAACACGTCGGTTGGAAAGCAACTGATCAAAAGAGGCCAACAACGTCTGCTTCTTGCGTCACAATGATGGCGTCCACAGACAGAGCAGTTGAACACAATGGATTGCGTACGATGGCAGAGGCAGCAGCCAGGGTGCAAAGTAGAAAAAGCAACCCGTGCGTGCCTTTCACTTGCTGGTGCACATCAGCAACCTACCGATGCCGGCCTCGCGCTGCGCCATGTACGAGTCGTAGTTGTTGTTGGCGTCGCCCCAGGTGTACAGGAACAGGCCCTGTGAGGAAAGGGACACGAAAAAAAGATGGAATTATCGAGTTTTGTAATGAATCAGATAAACGGCAGTGGCAGTAGGGTGCGGTTCCGTCTGCCGGCTCGCCGCTGCCTTGCTGTGTAGCCTCGCCAAGCAATTGCTTGCAATAACAAAGAGAGCTCACCTGTCGGTGGAAGGTGTCGACGGTCTCGCGGAGGCGGCCCAGCACCGAGGAGGCCTCAGCCACCACGCCCTGTGGGAAGGAAACCAGTGATTGATTGGAAAGCAACACAAGCTTTGAGGAGGCCTCAGCCACCACGCCCTAAATGGAAGCGCAGACAGTGACAAAACGGCTGGTGCTTTGTCGGCATGCATGCATGGTTGCAGCACGGCATGACGCCGAGCCGGCGAGCGCGCCAGCTGTGGCTGCCTCGCACAGCAACTGCATTTCGAGCACGGCGCGCGTTGTGCAGTGGTGGAGAGGGTGGGCATGGAACGTACAGCTGCAGCAATGGCCTCCCCATCGAGTGCCCAACACCGGTCAACCCATTCCGCCACGCTGGGCGGGACATCCCACCGTGCTTTACACGGGAGAAGCTCACCTGCAGCTGCGAGGCCAGCGCAAACTGCAGCGCAGCGTCCAGGCTGTTCATGCGAGGGTCCTGCGGCGGCAACAAGGGGGGTCACAAAAGGGGGTGGCGGATCAGCCCCTGCGGGTGAGCACGACTTTTCTGAACGAGTCCAGGGACTGGCAGTCCACCACCAGCCACAAGCAGCTGCACGTTTCGATCCAAAAACATGCACACCAACTGGCCTGGAAGAGCTTGGTGCCGCCGCAGGTGAGGAAGAAGACGGGGAAGCGCGGCTGCTTTAAGCTGAGCAGCGCGGCGCAGTCGGGGTCAAAGGTGCTGAAGATGACCTTGCGCCCCGCGCCCTCCTCCAGGACCACCTGCGGATGCGATTGGTTGTTTGGAGGTTTGGGTCAATAAGTTCGTGGTGAAACAGGGGCGCAGTCAGAACCGGAGGAGCTGAAATAATGCCTGCCGTTCTGCTTCCGATGCCCTCTGCCCGTGCCTTGAGGGCGGCGCCCACGAAATGGTTGCGGCTCCACCACACCGCCCGATCAGTTTTTGCCTAAATATCAAGCACTTCTATTCCCCACACAGTTTGGTTTACCTTGAGGACAGCGTCCACAAAATGGTTGCGGCTCCACCACACCGCGCGCATCGCCGCCACCTCGATAGTTGTGGGGTACTTGAGCTGCATAAATGCAAAGTGGGTGAAACAGTATGAGACGCAGAACTTCCCAGGTCAACTCACGCGCTGCGGCAGCAGCGAAACCCAACAATACTTACGCGGCAGTGGCGGCAAGAACCAACAAACCACAGCCGCACCTCAATGTTGAAGCCCAGCCACTTGGGTGTGCGGCGGAATGCCTCCCGCAGCGTCGCGATGCGGTCTGCCCATCAGAAGGAGACGGAGAGGCGTGGTCAACACAGCACTTGACGCACAGGCCAATGCGGAAGCAGCGGCCGGCCAGCGCGGCTGTGGCTGTATGCACGGCGACAGCATGGCTGCAAAGCCCTACCGGTGAGGAACCAGCGTGCCGCTGCCACCCCAGGGTCAGACGAAGCTGCCGTGCCGCTCGCTGTGCTGCCGTTCTCGCTGCTGCTGCTGCTGCTGCCAGGAGGGGGCGGCAGCGGCGGCTGGGCGGCAGCCGCGGCGGCGCCCTGAAACTGCGGCTTGAAGATGCTGCGAGGCAGGGCGGAAGGGGTAAGGCAGAAAGGTAAGTCAAAAAGTCTGAATACACGCTCCCCGCTGCGCTCGACCAGACGCTGCTGCTAGGAGAAGCAAATGGCCAATGGCAATCCCCTTGCCTGCGGAACATGTCTTCCGCGGAGCTCATGTTGCGGCGCAGCACGTGCCGCCGCCGCTGCTTCTCCTCGTCAAGGGCGTCCTTGTTGGTGGCGTCCTCGCTGCATAAACACGCGCCAGACACAGTACGAATACAGTAAGGCTACATGAGCCAGCGGGAACAACGTGAGGCTGGGCAGCAGGCAGCCCAAACCCCCAGCCTTGGCCCCTCTGTCTCACTTGGGGCTGAGCGTACACAGCATGCAGTCGGGCAGATTAGGTTGCACACACCAGCAAACGTGCAGCCACCAGAGCCAGAACCCGTCGCAAAGTATACCAATCAATCATTTCAACCTCCCCTCTCCTTACTTGGGGCTGAGCATCCACTGCGTGAAGTCGGGCGACTTGAGCTGCTCGGCGGTGAGGGCGGAGATGGGCAGGCGCACCACCTCTGTGCCCAGGCGCAGCGGCACCAAGAAGTCGTGGAACACCACACACTCGCCGTCTGCCGTCACGTGCACCTGTCAGCAATTTGGAGGGAGCCAGCAGGTGTGAGAGATCCAGCCGTGTCCAGCCCGGCAGCGGCTGCTGGTGTAAACGCCGTCAAAGCAGCAGCCGGTGAAAGGGCCACCACAAACAGCGGCAGCTTGGTCAAGCCGACCGCAACAGCTCACATCGAACTCGATGAACTCCGAGTGGTTGAGGGCCGCTTTCTGGAAGGACAGCAGCGTGTTTTCTCGCACGTTGTGGCCCTGCACCTTGGACGCCCCCGAGCCGCGGTGCCTGCAAAATGGAGAACAGCGAAATGTGCGGTGCATATTTTGCAAGTGCATGAGGACCGCGGATGCCGTGCTTGCAGGGGAGCAACACGTGGAGCACTTTGGACACGCCCGAGCCGCGGTGCCTGCAAGCAGACACGGGGACGTGGCGGTTTAGCAGGTGCCTGTGACACAGTCGTTGCCAGCTGGCACCCTATTGCAACCTTGCAGGGCTTGCAGATTGAACAGCCCAGCACAATGTCTCACCCAATGTCGAGCGTGTTGCCGCCGGGCACCCAGCGCGTGCGCTGCAGGTTGCCCAGGTTGTTGGCGGGGTGCGGCAGGTGGGACACCTGCACAGATGAAGAGCAGGAACAGCGGGTAAGGAGCGGGTGAGGCACGAGGGCTGGTGGTTGTCAAGGTGCGGCAGGTGGCTTTCAACCAGACCACACGCCACACTGCCCACACACAACCAGGAGCATCCCGCACACACAGGCCCAGCAGCCCCACCCACCACAAGGAAGGTGGCGTGGAAGGCGCCGGCGTGGCGCAGGTCGGGTGTGACGAGTGCCGCTCGGATCGTGCCCTCCAGCACCTGGCAAGAACAACAGCACGCGCGTTTGTCAGCTATTGCCAGGGCGGCTAAAAAGCTGCAGCCAGCACAACTGCGAAGATGAAACCCCGCCTGCATCTGACATACTGTACAGCAAGCGCCCAGCACCCACCTGCAGCGTCTGCGGCTCCACAAAGCAGCGGGCCAGCAGGGAGCCGTCTCGGCGAGAGAGCACGTCCACGCTGCGGCGGGGGCAGGGGAGATAACTTGGGTGTGTGATGCGTAACGGGGAGAAGAGAGCGTGGGGAGTGCCATGAAGCTAGGACAGCAGACAAACGCTGCACGGGCAGGTAAAACAAGTTAGGCCCAGTCCACTTTATAACTTTCCAACTGACCAATCAGACCCGCTTCAGCTCCCACCGACTTGCTGATCAAGCAAGGCAGCTCCTGCTCACCGGAAGGCCAGCGCCTCGATGGACTGGGAGTTGAGCAGGTAGGTGCAGCAGGTGGGGCAGCTGGGGTCTGCAAAGTGTCAGGAAAGACCAGGCAAGAGGTGAACAAGTGAGCAGAAGCGGCAAACAGCGGCAGCAGCACAGCAGCGGCCACACCACACAGCAGCAGCATTTTCAGAAACCAAAAATGCATGCTCACAGGTGGTGGTCAACTGCTTCTGAAAGCCTGCAGCTCACCTCCGTTGCGCGCCAGCACCTTGCCCTCCGGCACCGCCAGGTCGTTTGGCTTGGCTTCCAATAGCACCACATCCACCTCCTCCTGGCTGCTTTGCACCAGCAGTTGACCCTTCTAAAATCCCCTCTAAATAAACCCAGCAACTTGCTTGCAGCTGCTCACCTCCGATGCGCGCCAGCACCTTGCCCTCTGGCACCGCCAGGTCATTTGGTTTGGCTTCCACCAGTACCACATCCACCTCCTCCTGGCTGTGACCCACATGCTCCTCAAGCGCCACCAGCGGCTGGGTGGAGCCCGGCGGCTGGCCCACACGCAGCTGGTAGGCACCCACGCCCGCGCCCGTCACCCAGCTGCAACAGAAAGGGACAGGTGGCATCGGCAGGCTTCAGCTTAGCTGGTGAGGACGCCAGCAGGCAAGCTTTGGCAGCAGGCAGGAGTGGGGCAGCTCGGCAAATCGGCAAGGCGGGCGCCCAGCAGGGTCAACAAGCGGAGCAAACACGTTAGAAACGACAGCCAGCCAGACACCCAACTGCTGCTGTGCACGCACCCGGTATCGCTGTTGTCTGGTGTGGGCTCAAAGTCGCAGCGGATCAGGCCGTCCTCGGGGATTGAGTCGTACACGCGGCTGACCGAGTCCCAGATGAGCGGCCGGCTGCGGGAAGCAGGGGGGGTTGCTTGCGCAGGCAGCCTCAGCGCTGGGGGCATACATGAGGGTGTGCAAGACCTGGGCAAGTGGTCGGACTGCATACGTGGCCTGGCTGAACACGAATTCCCTCCTACTCCCTCACGTGTTGGGCGAGGAGCGGTGGCCGTTGGCCACAAACTTGAAGCGCAGCGGCAGCTTGGCGGCGGCCAGCTCGTCGGAGCGCCACACCGTGCTGCCGTCCTGGTTGCCTGCAACCACCAGGTGCGGCAGTAGCTGGTCAACGAGTCAGCACCCACAACGGCATGGCACAAGCCAGGCGCCGCAGTTGCACATCACACAGGCAAGCGATCTGGCCAGCACCCACGACAGCCAGCACCAAGACAAAGCCTATACATACAGTCCCACCGAGTGATCCGCAGCCCTGCGTTCAACGCCCAGTCTGTTCACTCAACCCGCCAGCACCCACCAGAGGCCTCGGTGTACTTGAGGTCGTGCGCGGCGCCCAGGTCCCAGCTGGGCGTCTGGAAGTTGCCGCAGACAGCCAGCCGTGTGACCTGCGGCAGCAGGCGGTTGGGTGCATGCCATAATTGCTTGGCGAGGCAGGCGAGATGCACTTTCAGGCTGTCCTACTTGGTACGTGTGGTAGCTCCAGGTGCAAATGATTGCACCGCCCAGTTTGCTAGGCATCAGTCGCACCTCGGAAGCAGTGATCACTTCTAGGCGAAACGTCTGCTGCTGTGGCGGCGCTGGAGGTTCCCCTGTCGCCGCCTCGCCCGCCGCCTCGCCCTCTGCGCCCGCCGCCATGGCTGATGGGGCACTCCTGCTGCTTGTGCTTGGCTGTCACGGCTCTAGGCGTCCTGCAGCGCACCGGACAGATGCAGTGTTGGCGCCGAGTCGGCGGCGGCGCCGAGCAGCAGCGGCGGCGGTGGCGACGCTGGCACAGAGCCCAGCGCATTGGCGATCTGTAGGTCTCGCTCCTACCTTCTCAAACCAAGCAGCGCAGCGGGCGGGCTTGCGAGGGCCACTGCCCCTTCGCGCCCACGGCGTTGGACGGGCCCTCCCGCTGGCCAACAGGAACCCCTCAGGCTGCAGTCAGCTGAGCAATGCGTCCGACTTCACGAAGGGCCGCTTGGGCTGGCCGCTCGTGGAACCCTCCGTCTCGCTCCTCGACTGCCTGCCACACGCGGCTGATCGCCACGGCGACTCAGGGCCACGATGGCGACACGCGGGAATGCTGCGGCTGCTCCAAAATGAGTGGCGGCGGCGGCATGCGGGCGGCCGAGTGCCGGAGCCCGCCGGCGATCGTTGCCCACATGGCCCCGCGTTGCACAGCATTGACACAAGCTCATGTGCAGCTGTCTATGAAGTGCTTGGCGGTCTGAACACTTCCATACCGGCAGCCAAAGCAATCCACCACCTGCGCTCTCGCCGTGGCATGCCGCCAAAACAAGCGGCCACCCTGCTGCCCTGCAATCAGAGGAGGAAGTTGGCGGCCCCCCTGGTGACCCCCTGCCATCCGCATCGCAGATCATGTGCAATTGCTGCACTCTGCTGCATCTCACCAGCAGCCTGCCTGCCATTATTCCTGTTCCGCGTCTTTACTGGCGGCGTCCACTGGCGGCATGGCTGTACGTGTGGCGCCAAGCCCGAGCGCCGCTTGATGCTTACAGTCGGCTTGATTCACAACACAGCCTCCTGGGGACAAAAATGCACAGTGTGCGAAGCAGCTGTCGCTTGCCGCCAAGGCAGCTGGACAACAGGCGCATGCGGCCAGGCTGTGTTACAGGCTTGGCTGGAAGGCTCAGCATCGGTAGCCAGCCGGAAGTGATTGGAAGGGAGTGCAACTACAGTGCAGCAGTTGTGGGGATCGCAGCTGCAGGCGCGCATGGCAATGGGGCAATAGGCGGCATGAGCGCCTGAGGTACATGGGAACGACGGGAAACAAGCTCCAATGCTGGGGGTTCGCGAGCAAAGCAAAGCGAGTTTCCGGGGGCAAAGGCCAGCCGCTACTTCTTTTAAGTGTACGTCTAAACTGCAGCTTGCGCCTTGCCCTCCGCCGCCTGTGACGCCTTGCGCTCCTTCTTTGCCATCTTCCTGCGCGCCTCTTCCTCCTCTGTGAACTCCATGTGAGCCTTGAGCCATTTGCAGATAGTGCTGTGGCTGCGCGGCGTGCCGCGGAAAGCCCCCAGCGCCGCGCCGATCTCCTGCAGCGCATCGATGGCCACACGGGGAGCTGCATTTCAAGCGCCACCGTCCCGGTGGGTAGTACCTTGGGAGCACAGGCTGGGCGGGCGTGCATCAACCTTGCATCCCGTGGCGCTTACCGCCTGTGTAAGACCCTGCAGGTACGTCTGGTGCAGGAATGCCTTCAGATCATCATCCACCTCAATCTTGTCCGCAGCGCGCTTGCGGCCGGGGCGCATGCCCATCAGCCGGGCATCCTTCGCTGGCGTCGGGGAGCCCTTGGCGGTGGCAATCGTGGTTTGAGGTCGGGTGGAGTAGCGCATGAGGTCATCGATAGTCCACATGCCACTGTAACAGTCGAAGCCCCAATACGGGCCGCACCTGCTGCTGCGACGATGGAAGGGCGGGCGTCGGGGGCGGGGCAGAGTTGCAATGAAACATTTTGAGCGGCAGTGCTCTGGGGCGCAGGCCGTGGGATTTTTGTGGAGCCTTAGCACTGATTGATTGCATGCTGGAAGGTGGTAGGCAGCAAGCTTGGCTGCGGGCAGCCACGGACCATGCAAGGAGCAGCAGCACGTTACTCACACCTACCTTGCCGCCGAGTCCAGCGCCGGGCCGGCTCTCACAGCATCGGCGTAGAACGGGATGCCTCCGAGCCCCCCTGCGTCGCTGCTCAGGGCCACCTGGTGGGCAGGCTCGGTCCAGAGGGCTTGGTGGGCGAGCATGGTGATGGGGCCCGGCTGCTGAGGGCGAGGGAGGGCCTGCGGCATCCGCCAAATAGACTGGTCAAGCAGATAGATGCATTTGGTCGCAGCCGATTGAGCATTTGTGCCTCTTTCGGACCCACGGCCTCGTGCAAGGTCGACCTGGCACAGCACGGTGCAGCACGGCGAGGGTTTCGGCGCTTTCTGGAGCGGGGAGGCAATGACGCGCATGCTACCACTGCTCTAAAGCACGCAGGGCGTCCCGTTGAGACTGGCGCTCTGCCAGCGTTTCCCCAGCGCGGTTCCCGGGCCTCAAGCTCTGCCCATCTGGCTCGCGCACGCCGCAAATGTTCCTATAGTGCGGCGGCACCGAGTGGGGCCCCTTGGCGAGAGTCCGCGATGCACCCTCCACCTGCAGGCGGCCACTCCTCGGGCAGCAGCAGCCTACGTAGAGTACAGGCGTGCCTATACTATTTGTTGCGCTGCAGTGCTGCGCTGGCCGCAGCCCCCGTCAGCTGCCGCTGTTCCGCGCATGCAACCAGAAGTTGCGCACTGTCTTGTTTGCAGGCCTTTCGAGCCACCAATTTGGGCCTGGAGCGGCGGCTGACGCCGTCCAACGTGGATGCGAAGGAGCCGCGCCTGCTCATCTCATGTGAGTCCGTGTGGGCCCGCTGTGCAAGTGCCTCTCCCACCCACCGCTGATCGTCTCCCGCCCACCGCTTCCCCTTCCTCCATCCCCCAGACAACGTGTGGTGGCAGTGGCTGGATGGCCTGCAGCACGTGGCTGACGAGCTGAAAAGCGGCGCGGCCACGCCCATGCTGCTCAGACTGCGGCATGAGGAGAGCGGCGCGAGCTGGGATGTGCCGCTCAAGCCACGGGTGAAGGACGGCATGCAGCTCGAGGTGCGTCATGCCTCCCGGCCGCAGATGAAGCCGCAGCTGCTGCGCAACTGGAGCCCAAGCCAGCCCTCACCGTGCTTTGCTGCCCATGCCCGCAGCCCTCAACGCTGGCCGTCCTGCTGGGTGCCCTGGGCGCACGTGCGGGACACCACTTGGTGTTTGAGCTGGTGGCATCTGAGTGTTCCAGCGCCGCACTGGCGGCCAAAGTTCGGCTTGTCGAAAGGTGAGCTGCGGGGCAGCTCCGCACTAGGGCTGGATTGTTGGCTGCTGCTGGGGTGCTGCGTGAGCGCCGCCGCCCATCATGCATGCAATCCGAAATTTCAAATCAGATTCAAACTCTTGCGCCATCCTCCCGCCCTGGCACGGTTCATGCCGCCACTGCAGGCCGTGTGGCCGCCCACCGGTCCCGCACAGCGCGCCGGTGGACCTGCCGGGCAGGGCTCTGCCGCGGCTCATGCCGCCACTGCAGAACGCGGTGTGCCAGCAGCGGTATGAGGAGGCCGTCATGTGCAAAGGCAGCGGCAGCGAGGCTGTGCAGGCTGTGCCTGAGAACGAGGGTGCAGACACGGAAGCAGGCGCGCCTCGCCGCAACCAGCGCAGATATGCACAACAGGCGCAAGCTGAGGTGGGCGGGATGTGTGTTTGCAAAAAGGATGGGCTGCACGCATGTTGTGTGGAGCTGTATTTATCGGCCTGAATGCTTCAACAACCCATCCTGCTGTGCTCCCCCGAGTTCAAGGTCGCTGTGCTGCCGCTGCCTGCAGGCGTGGACGCGGTGCGACAATATCATTCAGGAGCTGTACAGCATGAGCGGCGGCGCAGTGCAGCAGGAGTTTGGCCATCCAGTCGACCCAGAGCGCTTCCCCGCTTATCGCATCATCGTCAAGCGCCCAATGGACCTGGGCTCCATCGAGGGTGCGGTGCTGCAGCTGTGACTGGGAGCCGTTGGCGGCTGTGCGGCGGCGGGCGGGCTGGCTTTCATGCTCAATTGGCACCCGCCTGCCGCCGCGGCAGCGCTTCCTGTGCAGACGCTGTGCTGCGCACCACTTACCGTTCACTCATTGCACATTGCATGCCCCCTGGCTGCCGCCGCAGCACGCCTGCCCACCGCGTGGGGCCGGCCCGACGCATACGATAGCCCGCTGCAATTCCGGGATGATGTGCGCCTCGTGTTTGACAACTGCCGCCTCTACAGTGTGCCAGGTGCGCAGCTGTGCAGTGCTTTTGACAGATGCTCTGTGACAGATGCTCTGTGAATCCACAAGCACACAGCATGGTGTGGCTCTCTCTGAGGCTCGGCTCTCCTATCTGCGCCTGCAGGCACCACTCTGCGCAAGCTGGGCGAGGCTGCATCAGCCAAGTTTGAGAAGCTGTGGGCTGCAGAAGAAGTGGAGCGCTTCTGGCAGCAGGGGCAGCAGCCAGAGGGAGCAGCAGCGGCGCCGACAGCAGCTGGCGTGCAGCCAGCGGCACAGCCGCCTGAGCAGCAGACTGCTGCACCTGCACCCACTGAGCAGCAGGGGCAGCAGCCGCCGCCAGCGCCACAGCAGCAGCAGCCGCCGCAGGCGAGCGAGCCAACGCCTCCCCCAGATGCTCACAGCTATCATGGGCAGCACTGGGAGCATCGCTCGCCGTATGCAAGTTCTGCGCCGCGTGGTCCCACCCCAGTCTCCTTTGCCAGTGAGTACTGCTGGGATGCTTGAAGTGCGCTGTGTTTGGCAGATGGGGGTGGGCAGAGGACAGGCTGCCTGCTGCCGCTGTTCTGCTCTTGCTCCAGCAAAGAATGCGCGACTCATTTTTCTGCCACTCCCTGCGCTGGCCTGGTGCAGAGAAGACACTGCAGAAGCTGTTTGGCTGGCAGCATGGCTCTGACAAGAACATCCGCCCCACGGCAGTGCTGCGGTACGTGCCTGCCGGCAGCACGCAGAGCGTGGAGGCGGAGGTGCAGCTGCTGCCTCCAGGGCGGGATGATGCCGAGGTGCAGGCGCGCAAGGAGGAGGGCGGCGCACGCCCCAAGGTTGACGGCTACCGCCTGCCGGTGCGGTGGGGTCTAGGGCGGTTGTGTGGGGAGAGAGCTGCCTGCTGCACAGCAGCCATGCTATGCCCGCTGTGAGGCCATTTGCAACCCGCTGAGCCTGCTCTCAATCGGTCCACCCCACCCCCATGCCTCTGCCTACCCACGCCGCAGACCGAAGCACTGCGGGCGCTCTACCAAGGGCTGGCAGCACCTGAGGGGGCGCGCCTGCGCTTCACATCGGCAGGCTGGCGCGGCACGCAGCTCGTATTTGACGTCTCGCTTCTGCCAGCCGACGGTGCTGACGCCACAGCAGCCAGCATGGGTGGCAGCATGCCAGCGGCTGATTCGGAGCCGCAGGTAGCCGAGCGCACCGGGCCGGCGCACGATGCAGCAGCAGCAGCAGCGGCGCAGGTGCAGGCGCCAACATCAGGGGCCGCGCCAGCTGCGGCAGCAACGCAGGCAGCAGCAGCGCCAGCAGCAGCTGGATCGGCAGCAGCAGCAGGAGCGCAGCCAGAGGCAGCCGCCGGCGCAGGGCCTACCCCTGAGCCTGCAGCCGCGCCCGCCGCCACGCCTGCCGCTCCCCAGGGTGATGCGCTCCTAGACGGCTTGGCGGCAGCAGCAGAGGCGGCTTCATCTGGGCACCAGCCTCTGGCGGCGATCGCTGGCAGCTTTGACGCTGCGGCACAAGCCATCATCCAGCGGGGGCGAGAAGGCTGGCTGTCCACTGAGAGCGTCTACGACCTGCTGGTGCATGGCCAGGAGTGGGGCATTGAGCCGGCCGTGATTGCGCCCGTGCGCCCCGCAGGTGTGCATTTTGCCGCGGCTTTTGATGCCCCTTGAGCCGCTTGCATGGTTACACGGTTGCTCTGTCAGCAAGTTGTGCCAGCGCGTTGCAATGGGCATGGTGCATTGTTCCAGCCGCTCATATGCTTAGCGCTGGATGCTGTGCCCCTGTGACTTGCAGCGGGCGACCTGTTTCTGGTGGATGGCCGCAAGCAGCTGGAACGGCGTGACGGGCACAACTGGGTGGACCGCTGCTCTGCCAAGCTCAGACGTAGGTGGAAGGCTCGGCCGCGGAGTTGGATACATCGGAGAGACTTGCATGCGCTTGCCCTCACTTACACACACGGGCTCATGACCCCCTTTCTGTGCCCCTTGCGCCCCTGCAGTGAAGGGGCGTGAGGCAGTGCAGGTGGTGTACCATACAACTGCCGACCGCAGCCTGCAGGTGCGCTTCGGCAGTTTTGCTGGTGTGCTCAGAGGCTGGCGGGGCACCCGTACCACAATACCGCTGCCTCCTGCTGACCCCTCTTCCCCCAACGTTCCCCCTCCCATGTGCAGCGCCGCTGGTTTTATCTGCTGGACGACCCAAGCTCGCATGCGCACCTGCTGCACTACCAGCTCCCAGAGCCGAAGCTGACCGGCAGGAGGCAGCGAGGCTCACGCCGCAAGAGTGAGGCGCCACTCTCAATGCTGCGGAGCCTGCGGCAGCTTGATGGGGTGCTGCTGCGGTTCTCGCTTGTTACAAAGGCAAGCTAAGCTTTCTGGCTTTGCTTGCTGCACCTGAGGATGACTGATTTGGTCTCCACCTGTTGCCGCCACAGGCGACTGGGCGGAGGTCGGAGAGCCTGAGGCAGTGGCTGCTAAGCGCTCTAGGCAGCCGGCGCAAGGTGGAGAGAGCCTGCAGGGAGCCAACGCTGCGGCAGCGGCAGATGCAAGCGCCCACCCTTTGCCAGCCGCAGAATGCAGGCAGACAGCACGCCCACATGCAGACACGGCAAACGACCTGCAGCGTGCACTCAGTTCTGCACTGCAAGCCGCCCGCCCAGCAGCACAGCAGCAGCAGTGCGTGCAGCAGGGCATGACGGCGCTGGAGACGGCTGGTGACGACCCTGCCGCCTGGCACGCTGCGCTAGAGCTGCTGGTGCAGGGCGGTGTGGGTGGCAAGGTGCTGCAGGTGCGCTGGTTTATTTTGGTTATTTGGCATGCTTTGGTTGCGTGTCATTGGAGGTTCCTGATGTATCAGCCGCTGAGCAGCATTGCATGCCTGCGCCCGTGCACTTGGTTTCCCTCCGCCCCTCACCTGCTGTGTCCTCCCACCTGCCCTCCATGTGCTGTGCAGGACGCTGTGGTGGGCTGGGATGCCCTGACCCCACAGCAGCACTGTGGCGTGCATGTTGTGGTGCTGCGGGCGGCTGTGGAGGGCGGCTGGGCTCAGCTGGAGGCGCGCCTGCGCGAGGTGCTGGCTCAGGCCCCACTGGCTGAGGGCGCAAGCGCCGCCGCAGTGGCACCCGCCGGCGTGCCTGCACAGCCGTCTGCGGGGCTGGTTGCTGCCTTCCAAGCAGCACAGCAGCAGCGGTCGCAGCCGGTGGAGCCACCTAAGCCGCCGCAGCCGCCGCCACAGGGTTCACTTTCACCAGCTCCAGCAGCAGCTTCAGCAGCCCCCAGCGGAGGGGCAGCTGATCCAGCCACGCGTGCTGCGCAGCTGGCTGATGAGAGCAGTGGCACCAACCGCCTGGCTGTGTTCCAAGCGCTGCAGCGGATCTTGCGGCGTGCTGGTGTGGCAGGCGGCGACATGCAGGTTAGTGGGTTGCTGCTGGAGCTAATGCCTGCTGGGGCCCAGGATCAGTTGCGCTAGCAGCGCACTTGATTGCAGGGAGGCTGTCCTTGCCGTTATACAAGCCCCCTGCCCTTTACAGTCCCCCGGATTTCAACCCCCTCAGGCCTTCCTCAAGCGGCATGTGATGGACAACCCTGATGGCGAGCAGCGCGCCATGCACTGGTCCATCCTTTCTGAGCACGACCGCGAGCGAGAGGATGACCTCATTTGCGCCTGGGTGCAGCAGAACCTGTGACGATTCTTCCTTCGCCTGCTTTGCTTTCCCTGACTGACTTCAAGCCGCGTCATAGTAATGCTTGCAGCAGGATGCGCTAGTGTAACATCTGCAGTGCGTGTGTGGCAGGGTGCTCTGTACAAGGCCGGCCCACTTGGTCTGCTTGCCCAATGAGGGTTGCTTAAGTGACAGATGCTGGGCCTGGTCGGCAGGCGGCTGGCTCTGGAAACTGCGCAAGTGAGAGGGTGCAATTGCAGGAAAGAAACAGCAGTGGAGGCCGGGTGCCTGTGTGGCCCCATCGTTAATCACCACCAAGGCTGGTGGGGCAATGCACCAAACACGTTGCGGCAAGCGGGTCGGTAGAAGCTCAGGAATGAAGGGGGCCCAGCAACCCTCCCGCGTGCCCATTCAGCCGACCAAGGACATTGGAGCTGTATGGAGCGCCCAACAGGCAGGCATGACTGGTGCAGCAGGCGGTGGCCCATGGGCGGCAGCAGCGGGAGGGCCACAGGAAGTTTGGTGCAAAGACCGGGAGCAGAGGCACCGCTACGCAGCGGGCTGCGGAGCCATAGCAAACTGTGGAAACCAAGGAGGCCCAGGCAGAACTAACTCACGCACGTTATGACATGCATGCGAGGGAGTTCTGCACCCCAGGTCAGGCAAATGTGGAAAAAAGGGAGGCAGACATGATATGGTTGAGAAGAGAAACACCGGGGGCAGGTGGTGACGGCAAGAGTTGCACAGCGAGCCCCGGGGCATCATGCACAGCGGGCACACAAGCGGCCAGGAGCATTACGCGAACTAGTTGAGATGGGAATAGCCAGCAGGTGGGGTGTGTGGAAATGTGAACACATGTGCAGGAACGAGCAAGGCTGGCCTGCAAGCAAGCAAGCAAGCCAGCAAAAAGGAAAGAAGGGATGCGCCGGTAGGTGCGGGGCAAAGAGCATTGGACAGCGCGAAATGTGTGAAGTAAAGTGTCCACCAAGCTGGAGGTTGCAGGGCCATCACGGTGCCTGGCCATTTGCCATGGGGGGCATGCCTGCTTGGAAGGCAGCAACCACCGCCGCAGTCGGCTGCCCAGGCACGCCGGCGGGTGCCACTGCGGCGGCGCTTGCGCCCTCAGCCAGTGGGGCCTGAGCCAGCACCTCGCGCAGGCGCGCCTCCAGCTGAGCCCAGCCGCCCTCCACAGCCGCCCGCAGCACCACAACATGCACACCGCAGCGCTGCTGTGGGGTCAGGGCATCCCAGCTCGCCACAGCGTCCTGCACAGCAC
>VFQQ010003030.1_pt1 | contig 17235 bp, 16 predicted proteins | sample 3512341 | NCBI WGS metagenome assembly VFQQ01 (sample SAMN10412373, study PRJNA504923) | tailings metagenome | isolation source: Relicate 2 Philex TSF1 revegetated site | place: Philippines: Tuba, Benguet | collected 2017-08-29 | reverse complement strand
CCCGGCGGCGTGGCCAATTGGAGCAGGAAGGGCGAGTGCGTGATGATTTGAGAGACACCATGCGATTCACAAAGAAGCTGAATCTCTCTTCAGTAATCACCCCCGGAATCTTTGTGCCGCGGTCGCTCAATTCTATTGAGGCGGTGATCGCGAAGAATTTTATTCGGTTTTCCAAGACCACCGCAAAGGAGGTGGGCGAGAGCCGCGCTGTTCTAGCAACCCTTGCGATCAGTTGTGAGGCCTTACGACGACACCAAGAGTTGATCGAATTTCTGACTGACCTGACTCTCCTCGATAATCCGCCAGATGGTTTTTACTTGCTGGTTGGAACGTCGGGAACGGATGGGCGCCAGGAAATTTATCACGCAGACACGATTGCGGGCTGGCTCTTCCTCACTCACACCTTGGCCCTGAATGGATTCAGAGTCGTCAACGGCTATTCAGATCGGCTGACGCCGTTTCTAGGCGCATGTGGGGGCGCAGCAGGAGCAAGCGGTTGGTGGTCTAATTTACGTAATTTTGGCTTGGGGCGTTTCGCCCCAGAGGCATCCGGTGGACGACTACCCACACCGCGTTATCTTAGCTGCGCTTTGCTTAATCGCATTACTTTTGACGAGTTGGAGCGGCTGCGTGGAGTCGTTCCGGAAGTGCTCAACGGTCTTCAAACCGATAAGCTTTATCCGGTTGAGGATGGTTCGGAACCCGAACGCAACCAAGAGGTGTTGCAAAGCTGGGATGCAATCCGAGAACTAAACCGACGCTTGGTTGTGGAGGGGGACACGGAGGCGAGTCTCGCGAATTGTCGGAAGGGCATTGCTGATGCTGCCGGGCTCTATCTCGAAGTTCAGGGGGCACTGTTTTCTCCGCTGGACTCCAAATCGGATGACAGCCACCTCGCGCCGTTAAGCGAGGGCTTAGAGCTTTTTGCGGAGTTGGCTGAACTTGATTCGCCGTAGGATAAGCTGAACCGCTCGCGCCTTTGCCTTTTCGTTTCGTGCTTTTAAGACCCGTGGCGTATAGACACGCCAGATTCTTCCGCTTTCGGAATCAAATCCCCACAGCCCCACCTGTATTCTCTTAAAAATCTCCAGGTGAACTCGGGCTAGGCGCAAAGTCTGTGGTGGAACCACTACGATGGCTCGATCTGCGAAATAGCTATAACGAAAAGCCTGCGAGAGAGCCCTTCTCCAATTTGAAATCTTAAGCTCGAAGGCATGTATCCGTAGTGAAGGCGGAATTTTTTCCATCGAGTAAGCTGTGGCGTCTTCTTCTTCTGCGCGGTGCCGCCAGCCAATCCAGACCCAATCAGCGATACCATAACCAGAAACCTCTAGATCGCGGCCAGTGATCCCCACATGATTGACAGACGAGCGATAAGCGCGCTCAAAGGCGCATAGAAAATTCGATTCCTTACGCTTGCGGGAGAACCGAGGCGGAAGGTTGCGGCGTGGGTTTGCTCCGCGGATAACTAGCTTTGAGTTAAGCATTTCCATGCTTGGATACTTCACATTTGTGAACTTTGCTAGCCTATACTGTGCCGTAGTTTCTCATGGCCAGAGCTTCTGGAATCGAAGAATGAAGGATTGTCGCCGTGAATAATTTAGGGCGGTGCGTAAAATACTGGTGTGGTCGTTCACCCGCGGCGGATTTCGGAGCCTTGGAAGCGGATCTGGATGCGGAAGACTTTCTTGAAGCGGCAGGAAATCGCGCCGGTCTGCAGGTCCACTTTTTCCGGCACCTCGATGCGGTGGATGTCCACCACGGCGTGGTAGCCGCGCTCGGAAAACACGTCGATGAGCATGGCGAGCGCGAGGGCGTCGTCGAGGAGCGGGTGCTCGGTGTTGATGAGCGCGACGCCGGAGATGGCATGCTTGATGACGATGGGCATCACCTTGCCCTCGATGAAGGCGGTGACCTTGGCGAAGAGCTCGTTGTGCTCGAGTTCGTAGCTGTCGAGCCGCTTCACGAGTTCCTGGCGGGCGTGGATGATGATCTCGCTGGCGACGGGGATGCTGCGGAGGCGGTCGTGGGTGCGGGGGTCGAGCTCGAGGGTGCTCTGGTATTGAAGCTCGTTGAGGATGTTCTGCTCGACCTCGGCGAAGGACCCCTGCGCGTCGATGAAATGGTAGTGGAAAATTTCCTTCAGCGACTGGAGGGCGTCCCAAGTCTGCTCCTTGAAGACCCGGTAGCGGCGGCGGGCGAGGGCCTCGTCGTGGTCGGTGGGCCGGTCTTCGCGCAGCTGGCCGATGCCGGTGCGTTTGACCTCCTCGTTGTGGGCGCGGGTTTCCTGGCCGCGTTTGAGCTGGCGGGCGACGGACTCCTTCTCGTCCACGAAGAGCACCATGATGTGCACGGTGGGCTGGCGGAAATGGATGCTGAGCGGGGTGTCGTAAAACTCGCGGCGCAGCTGGTGCATCTTGCCGACGAGGAGCTTGAGGCACTCGACCTGCACCTGCGTGCGCGGGAAACCGTCGAGGATGACGCCGTCGCGGTAAACGGGCTTGAGCAGCTCGCGCAGGAGGAGCCCGACGACCTCGCGGTCGCCGACCATGTTGCCCGCGTCCTTCAGCCGTTTGGCTTCCGGCGAATCGAGCAGGGCGCTCATGACGATGGGCGGGCAGGTGAGCCCGCGGGAGCGGGCGATGAAGGCGGTGTTGGTGCCCTTGCCGGCACCGGGGGCGCCGCCGAGCAGGATAATCTCTTTGGGGAAGCGCAGGTTTTCCCGGCCGCACTCCGTCTCGATGTCCTCCCAGGCCGAGTTGAAGATCAGCTGGGCGTCCTTGATCTCCAGGTCGGTGATTTTGGCGGCGGGGCCGTTGCCGGCCGGGGGAGTGGGGGTGGCGGTGGACATGAAAGTTACGGGTTTATGACGGTGGCTGGAGCGGGTCGCGACAACAGAATTCGGCGGGTCCCGCGGGTGCGCCGGGGCGGAACCCGGCGGCGCGGGACGGGTCGGTGGAAGCGGGACAAGCGGGCCGGCTCCTGCCGGCGCGAATGTCCGTTGAAGCTGGACCTGGCGGGGTCGCGCGAGCGGCCCCGCCTTGGCTTTGAGACTGGCCCTGAATCCCGGGGCCGGGCATATCCCACCCCATCGAAACCATGCGCGTCCTGATTGTAGATGACGAAGCCGGCATCCGTAAGACCACGCGCATCGCCGTGGAAACGGCGGGTCACGAGGGCGTCGAGGCGGCCAACGGCGCCCGCGCGCTGGCCCTGCTTGGCGAGGAGCCGTGTGACGCGTGTTTTCTCGATCTCAACCTCGGGCGGGAAGACGGGCTGGAGGTGCTGGCCGCGCTGCTCAAGGCCCAGCCGGCGCTGCCGGTGGTGATGTTCACGGCCTACGCGAGCATCGCGACGGCCGTCGAGGCCATGCGGCGCGGCGCCTGCGATTTCATTCCCAAACCTTTCACCCCCGAGCAGGTGCGGGCGGTGTTGGCCCGGATCGGGCAGACCCGGAACCTGCAGCGGAAAGTGCGCGCGCTGGAAACCCAGCTGGCCGACGAAGTGCCCGTGGTGGACCTCGATTCGCCCGAGCCGGGCATGCAGCGCGCGCTGGAGATCGCCTTCAAGGCGGCGGCCACTCCGGCCACGATACTCATCCTCGGGCCCAGCGGCACGGGCAAAAGCGTGCTGGCCCGCGAGGTGCACCGCCGCAGCGAACGGCGCGACGCACCGCTGGTCACGGTCAACTGCCCGAGCCTTTCGCGCGAGCTGCTGGAGAGCGAACTGTTCGGCCACGTGAAAGGGGCGTTCACCGGCGCCATCGCCGAGACGACGGGCAAGGTGGCCGCCGCCGACGGCGGCACGCTCTTTCTCGACGAAATCGGCGAGCTGCCGCTGTCCATCCAGCCGAAACTGCTGCGGCTCCTGCAGGAGCGCGAATTCGAGCGCGTGGGCGAGGCCCGGCCGCGCCGCGCGGACGTGCGCGTGATCGCCGCCACCAACCGCAACCTTGCCGAGGAGGTGAAGGCCGGACGGTTCCGCGAAGATCTCTACTACCGGCTCAATGTCATTGCGGTCACGCTGCCCGGCCTGCGCGAGCGGCCGGCCGACCTGGCGCGGCTGGCGGAGGGTTACCGGAAGCATTTTGCCGCGCGCCTGGGCAAGCCGGTGAAGCGCTTCGCCCCCGCGGTGCTCGCGGCCTTTGGCGGCTACGCCTGGCCGGGCAACCTGCGTGAGCTGCGCAACGTGATCGAGCGCGCCGTCATTCTTTGCACGGGCGACAGCATCGAGCTGCGCGACCTGCCGGAGGAATTCGCCGGCGGGCCGGATGCGCAGATCACGGTCGGCGCGCACGTGACCCTCGAGGCGCTGGAGGCGGAGCACCTGCGCCGCGTGGTGGCGACGGCCCGCAACCTCGACGAGGCCGCCCGCATCCTCGGCATCGACCCCGCCACGCTCTACCGCAAGCGCCAGAAACTCGGCCTGGCCTGAGCCCATGCTGCGCACCCGCCTGCTGCTCGGTTTCCTCGCGGTCCTCGCCCTGCTGGCGGCGGTGGGGGCGCACGCGCTGTGGACCACCCGGCAGCTCGGCCGGACGGTCGCGGACACCATCACGGTGAGCGCCCGCGGGCTGCTGGCCGCCGAACAGCTGAAACAGGCGGCCAACCGGCTTGGCAACGGCCTCCGGCAGCTGCGCAACCTCGAAAGTTTTGCGCACCGGGAAGAATTCCAGCGGTCCCGCGATGCGCTCCAGCGTTTGCTCCAGACCGAAGCGGAGCTCACGCCCGCGGCCGCCGAGCGCGCCCGGCGCCTGGAAGACATCGAGGCGGCGGTCGCCCGGCTCGCGGCGCGGGCGGAGCAGCTCGATGCGACGGGCCGTCCCCTGGAGACCCTGCAGGCCGACGAGGCGGCGCTGTTTGCCGTGCTGCAGGCGGCGGAGCAGCTGGCCGGCTACGACGCCCGGCTGTTGCGCGAGGCCGAGACCCGGACGGCGCTGCTCACCGAGCGCTCGACCGCGATTTTTTCACTGGGCCTCGGGGCGGCGGTGCTGCTGACCCTGGCCCTGGCCTGGATCCTCGGCGGCCTGCTGCTGCGCCCCATCCGGGCGCTGACCGCCTCGGCGGCGGCGCTGGGCGAGGGCCGGCTGGAGCAGGACGTGCCCGTGACCTCGCGGGACGAGCTCGGCGAGCTGGCGCGCACCTTCAACACGATGGCGGCGAGCCTGCGCGCCTACCGTGATGCGATGACGGCCAGGGCGCAGCGGGCGCAACGCACGATGGAGGCGACGCTGACCTCCGCGCCGGACCCGCTGTTTGTGATCGCCCGCGACGGCACCCAGGAAGTGCGCAACCCGGCCGCCGAGGCGCTGGCCGCCGGCCCGGAGTTCGCCGCGGGCCTGCCCGAGGAGCTGGCGGTGCCGTTGCAGCAGGTGCTGACGACGGGCCAACATTACCTGCCGACGGATTTCTCCCGCGTCGTCACGCTGCGCGACCGGCACTACCTGCCGCGCATCCTGGCCATCGGCGACAAGCTGACCGATTTCCGCGGCGCGGCCATCGTGCTGCAGGATGTCACGAAGCTCCGGCTGCTCGACGATGCGAAGAGCAACCTCGTCGGCACGGTCAGCCACGAGCTGAAAACACCGCTCACGAGCCTGCGCCTGTCGGTTTACCTGCTGCTCGAGCAACGGATCGGCGGGCTGAGCCCGGCGCAACGCGAGCTGGTGGAAACCGCGCGCGACGAGGCCGACCGCCTGTTACGGATCCTCAACGACCTGCTGGACCTCAGCCGGATCGAAAGCGGCGTCGCGGCGCCCCGCCTTGAACCGGTGCCGGTGGCGGATCTGCTCGAAGACATGGCGCGGGAAATCCGGCCGATCCTCGAGGCCGCGGACCAGCGCCTGACGGTGGAGGTGGCGGCGGGCCTGACGACGGTGCCGGTGGACCGCGACAGCCTCCGGCATGTCTTCATCAACCTCCTGACCAACGCCTCGAAGTATGGCCCGGCCGGCGGCGAAATCCGGCTCGGCGCGGCGCCGACCGACGACGGGTTTGTGCGGTTTGCCGTGCGCGACGACGGCCCCGGCATCGCGCCGGAAAACCAGGCGAAGGTGTTTGAGAAATTTTACCGCGTGCCCGGCCAGAGCAAGAAAGGGGCGGGCCTCGGACTCGCCATCTGCCGGGAGATCGTGGTCGCGCACGGCGGCAGCATCGCCTGCAGCAGCGCGCCCGGCCGCGGCAGCGAGTTTTCCTTCCTGATTCCCCTGCGCCCAACCCAAAACCCCTGAACGCCATGAACAAAACCGCCTTCGCCTGCCTGCTGATCGTCCTCGGGGCGATCGTCGTCATCCTGGGAGCCCGCCGCGAGGATTCCGTCGTCGGCCTGTCCGACGCCGTCGGCACCACCCTGGCCAACGCCTGGGACGGCAAAGTCCGCCAGCCCGGCTATGTCTGGTATTATGCCGGTGGTGGCGGCCTGATGCTGGCCGGTGCCCTGCTGCTCCTCCGGCGAAAAACGGGCTGACTCAGCCTTTGCGGAAAATCACCTGCGGTGCGGTTTCCATCTGGCCGCGGGTGACGCCGAGCTGGTTGAGCAGCCTGAGCTCGCGCCAGAGTTCCGCGCCCGTGAGCTCGCCGCGCAGCAGCTGGCCGTAACGGGCGAGCGTGCGGGCGACCTCGTCGGCGCTTTCGTTGACAAACTCGACGCGGAAGCTGCGGGCGCCGAGCTCGCGGAGCCGCGCGACGTAATCGGCCCCGGTCTGCGCGCGGTTGTTGAAAACGGTGTTGCGGCAGCCGGCGTCGGCCTTGAGCGGGAGTTCGGCGCCGACCCGGTCGCGAAGCGCGACGCGATGCTTGTCGCAGGGCCGGCCGCAGTCGCGGTAATCCTTGCCCGTGGAGAGGAACGCGCAGAACACGCAGTGCTCCATGTGAAACATCGGCATGTGCTGGTGGATCGTGATGTCGAACCAGTCCCCGGGAGCGGCCTGCAGCAGGGCCTCAAGCTGCGCGATGTTGAGGTCGTAGCTGGCGGTGACACGCTCCAGCCCGTGCCGTTCGCGGAAATGCGCCGCCGTGAGCGGATTGGCGACGTTGAGGGAGAAATCGCCGCGGCGGCGGTCGCCGGCGAAGAACGCGAGGTGCTCGTGGTTGCGCACGAGGTAGCCGTCGGCCTCGCAGGAGCGCACCTGCTTGAGAATCCATTCCTCGCCCGGCTTGAAGATGCGCGGCGGGGCGACCCAGATCGTGCCGGAATTTTGGATTTTCGATTTTGGATTTTCGATTGCCGCGGTTTGGAGCGCGCGGAAGCGGGCGACGGCATCGCGGTAATGCTTCGGGTTTTCGAACTCGCAGTAAATCGTGCGCACGCCGGCGGCCCAGGCGGCGTCGAGCTGGGCCAGCTCACGGATGACGGCGATGATTTCGGGCGGGGCGGGCGGCGACGGCGGGTTTTCGATCCGCAGGCGGGGCTCCGTGGTCCGCAGTTGCCAGCGCCGGGGGGCGGCGCGCAGCTGGTCGAGCGCGGCGGCGGTTTCACGGCGGAGGCGGTTGATCTCGCTCAAGGGTAGGATGACCGCGCCTTCCAGGAAGGATTTCAGCTCGCCGAGCCGGAAGGGCGTGCCGCCGAGCCGGCCGAGCTGGTCGCGGAGCCGTTCGGGCGTGAGCGGCTGGTTTTCGGCGGCCGCGAGCGGGACGTTGGAATCAAGCCGCACGACGTGGCCTTCGCCGTCATCGGTGATGAGCGTGAGCGGGGTGCCGGCGCGGCCGTGGACTTCCATCGTGACCGGGCGCTGGAAGCGGATCTTGTCGCCCTCGAAGGTGGCGCGCACCTCGCGGTCGAGCGCGGGGTCGTTGGTTTTCCACACGCGGTCGCCGACATGGAGCCGGCGGAAGTTGAGGTCGCCGTCGCCGAAGCGGAGCACGGTTTCGCCGGCCTGCGTTTCGACCTGATAAATGCGCCCGCCTTCTTCGCCCGATTCGGGCGAGCCCGCGTCGAAGACCACGCCGTCGCCGGGCTTGACCGGGGCCGCGGTGTGAAGATGCACGCCGGCCCGGGCGCCGGACCCGATGCGGGTGACCGTGCCGAGGAACACGCCGCGCTTGGTGCCGAAGCGGCCGTGCGCAAGTTCCTGGTTGTTGATCCCCCGGAACCAGCCGGTGTAGAGCCCGCGGGAGAAGCTCATCTCCAGCTCGTAGCGGGCGGTCTTGGATTCGAAGGCCGGTGGGGTTTCGCCGGTAAGCTCGGCCATCACCTTGTCCAGCGCGGTGCGATAGACCCGTGTAATGCTGGCGACATACTCGGGGGACTTCAGGCGGCCCTCAATTTTCAGCGAAACGACGCCGGCGCGCACAAGCTCGGGCAACACATCGAGCCCGGCGAGGTCCTGTGGGCTGAGCAGGTAGCGGCGGTCGCCGAGATCCACCGGCCGGCCGTCGGCGATGAGATCGTAGGGCAGGCGGCAGGCCTGCGCGCATTCGCCGCGGTTGGCCGAACGGCCGCCGAGCGATTCGCTGGTGAGGCATTGGCCGGAGTAGGCGACGCAAAGCGCGCCGTGGACGAAGACCTCCAGCGGCAGCGGAGAATCCTTCTGTGCCGCCTGGATGGCGCGGATGTCCTGCAGGGAATTTTCCCGCGCCAGCACGACGAGCTGGGCGCCGAGGTCGCGCACAAACTGCACGCCGCCCGCGCTGGTGACCGTCATCTGCGTCGAGCCGTGGATGGGGAAATCCGGCGAGAGCTCGCGGATGAGCCGGCAGATGCCCACGTCCTGGACGATCGCAGCGTCCACGCCGCTGGCGATGATGGTGCGCAGGTAGTCGGCGGCCTCGGCCAGCTCGTTGGCAAAGACGAGGGTGTTGAAGGTCACGTAGCCGCGCACGCCGCGGCGGTGGAGAAATTTCATCAGCGCCGGCAGGTCGGCCTGCGTGAAGTTCTTCGCCCGCATGCGCGCGTTGAAGCGCTCCAGGCCGAAGTAGATGGCGTCGGCACCGTTCTCGACCGCGGCCCGGGCGCATTCCCAGTCGCCGGCGGGCGCGAGCAGCTCCGGCCGGCGCAGGGTGCAGGGCGCGGCGGTGGACTGGGCGGCGGGAGCGGGCATGGCGTCAGACTGGGGTGCGGCGGGCGGCTGGCAATCCGCGAACGGGTTCACTTGTGGCCGTTGTGCCGGATGATGTTCCAGATGACGTAGAGCCCGAGCAGGGCGGAGATGAGATAACCGACGATGCCGAGCGCGGGATAGCCGAAGAGATGGGGGCTGATGCCCGTGGTGATGATCATGGAGGAACCGATGATCAGGGCGCCGACGATCACGCCGACGGTGAGCCGGTTGGCCGCGCTCTGGAGGGCGTCCTCCATCTTGCCGAGGCCGCGGTGCTGGAAATTGATGGTGAAGTCGTCGTGCTCGATGCGCCGCACGAGCCGGTGCAGCTCGGCGGGCAGCTCGCGCAGGCCGCCGAGGGTGTCGCGCAGCATGTCCCGCAGGCGCCGGCCCACGGCGCGCGGACTGGTCTGGCCGAGATAGAGCTCGCGCAGGACGGGTTTGGTGTGGACGCGCAGGTCGAAGCCGGGATCGAGCGAGCGGCCGACTTCCTCGATCGAGAGCACGGCCTTGGCCATCAGGGTGTAGTCCTGCGAGAGCGAGATGCCGTGACGGCCGAAGATGTTGAGCAGTTTGACCATGGCGCGGCCGAGTTCCTGGCGGCCCACGGTGAAGTTGAGCTCTTCGCGGAGGGCGAGGGTGACGTCCTTTTCCATCTCGTGGAGGTCCACCCGGGCATTGGGCGGGGCGAGCCGGGCGGCGATTTGAACGATGCGCTCGGCATCCTGGGTGACGGCGGCCTCCCAGAACTCAGCCAGCGCGAAACGCAGGCGCCGGGTGAGGTGGCCGACGAGGCCCCAGTCGAGAAAACAGAGCCGCCCGTCGGGGGTGACAAGCACGTTGCCGGCGTGCGGATCGGCATGGAAAAATCCGTCGATGAGCACCTGCCGCACGAGCGAAAGGGCGCCGCGGCCCGCGATGTCGCGGCGCAAGGATTCGTCGAGCGCAACGGCGGCGACGTTTACCCCGTCGATGCGGTCCATCACCAGCACGTGTTCGCCGGAATAACGGGCGTAAACGGCCGGGGCAAAAACCCGGTCGGGGTGGGGATTGACGATGTTGAAATACTGCTGGTTCCGCGCTTCGTTGCGGAAATCGAGCTCGGCGAGCATGCCCTGGCGGGCTTCGGCGACGACGGCGGGGAGGTTGAAAGGACGCAGCGTGTCGGAGCGCTGGTGCAGCTGCTCGGCCAGCCAGGTCGCGAAATCGAGATCGATTTCCATGATGCGCCGGATGTCGGGCTTCTGGATCTTGACGGCGACGGGCCGGTCGCCGTCGCGCAGCCGCGCCGCATAGACCTGCGCGAGGGAGGCCGAGGCGAGCGGCGTTTCGTCAAAGGCGGAGAACACGGCCCCCGGTTCGCCGCCCAGCGTGGCGACGAGCACGGGCTTCATTTTCTCGAACGGGAGCGGGCTGACGTTGCTCTGGAGTTTGCGCAGCTCGAGGATCAGCGGCTGCGGCAGCACATCGGGCCGCATGGAGAGGAACTGGCCGAGCTTCACGAATGCGGGGCCCAGCTCCTCCGCCGCGAGGCGAAGGCGTTCGTGGGTGGTCAGCACGACCGCGGGCTGCGGCAGCAACCGCTGCCAGCCGGCCGGCAGGTCCAGATGACCGACGAGATCCGCGAAGCCGTGCTTCGCCAGCACGCCGAGGATGTCCTTGGCCCGGCCGGCGTGGCTCAGCAGATCGAAAGTCTTCACGCGGACTTGGCGGAGCGCTTGGTCCGCCTGGTCCGCGGCTTGCGACCCTCCAGCTCCGCAATGCGGGCCTCCAGGGCGGCGATGCGGGCCCGGGTGGCGGCTGCGGAGGTAGAAGCGAGGTGCTTGACACGGGTCTCGACGTCCGTGCGGACCGCATTGAACTCGTGCCGGCCCTGGCGGGCGAGGCGGCGGGCCATGGCCCGGGCATCGGCGGCGTTGATTTTTCCCGACTGAACGAATTCGGCGAGGGCGGCCTCGGCTTTTTCCTTGGTGACCACGGCGGCGCCCACCCCGACCAACAGGGTCTTTTTAAGTGCGTTGATCATGGCGGACATTATGAGGCAAAACCCGCGCGGCGCAACTGCACTCAGACAGGCTCGGGCGGAGTCTCCACCGGGGCCGGGTTTTTGGCGGCGTGCGGTGCCGCAGACCGGAGCCAGGCCGCCAGCACCACCGTGAGCGCAAACGCCACGCCGGCCACAAGACCGGCACGGGGGTATCCCACCAGGCGGCCCGAGACATCCTGGGTGACGAGGAGACCGGCCGTCAGATTGGCGAGACCGCCGGAGGCCTGTTGCACGGCGGAGTTCACGCTCATGAAGCCGCCGCGGTAGCGCGCATCCACGGCGTTGGTGATCATGGCCATCGCCGGGGCGAAGCGGCCCGACATGGCGATGAAGAACAGGGTGGTGACGGCCAGCGTGGAGGGCAGCGGGCCCGGGCCAAGGCGGGTGATGAAGGGCACAGTCGCCACCGCCAGCAGGGACACCGCCACCAGCACATGGAATTTGTCGTGCCGGTCGGCGAGCCGGCCCAGCCATGGCATCGTGAAAAAGGCGCAGGCTCCGCCGAAGAGATAAACGAGCGGCAATTCCCAGCGCTCATCCAGCCCCACGTTGGTGATCAGCGATGGGGCCATGAAGGGCACGACCGAGGCGCCGGCGAACACGAGCACCGCGCTCAGCAGGAAACAACGCCGGTGGATGCGGTGCGTGAGAATCTCCAGCATCTGCCGCACGGGGTGGTTTTCGCTGCGGTGGCTGGGCACGTGCGGCAGCACCCGCCGGGCGTAGAGCAGGATTGCCGCGCTGCAGAGGGCGAGCAGCTGGAAGGGGGCGTGCCATTCCAGCCAGCCGGAGAGAATGAGCCCGGCGGGCACGCCGAAAACCGAGGCGATGGGAAAGGCCGTCATCACCACGCCCATGCCCCGGCCGCGGCGCTCCGGCGGGATCACGTCGCCCACCATCGAGGTGACGAGGGACCCCGCCACGCCGCCGCAGGCGCCGGCGGCGATGCGCGCGCCCATCAGGATTTCATACGTGGGGGCGAAGGCGCAGGCGAGCGTGGCCAGGCCGAAGCCCGTGTAGAGCGTGAGCAGGGCGGATCTCCGGTCGAACCGGTCGAGCACGAATCCGCCGAGGAAACCGCTGGCCGCCGCGGCGAAACCGTAGGAGGCCACCAACAGGCTGAACTGGGCTGGCGTGATGCCGAACACCTGCATGAGCCGCGCACCCAGCGGCATCATGATCATGAAATCCATGATGTGCGTGAACTGCACCGCCGCCAGGGTGAAGAGCAGCGCGCGTTCATTCAGCGCGTGGCGGCGGGCGGCGGTTGACGGCATGGACGTTTCAGCGTCGCCAGTCCCGGGCCAAGTGCAACCCTGCGCTCGGTTTCAGGAGGCCGGACGGTGGGACACCGACTCCTGCAGCAGTTTCAGAAACAGCGCGGCGCCGCGGCTCTGGTAGCGCTGCAGGTGCCGGATGACGGCGAGTTCGCGGGTTGGCCTGGCATCCGCCAACTCGCGGTAAACCAGCGCGTGGTCGTCGTCGGCCCGGGCCACCCGGGGCAGAATCGAGACCCCGGCCCCGATGGCGACGAGCGCCTTCACGGTGGCGACCTGGGCGCAGCGAAACCCGATGTGCGGGGTGATCTTGTGGTCGCCGCAGAAATTTTGCACCTGCTCGGCCAAGGAGCTCGAGCTGCCCAGAATCACGAACGTCTCCTCGGCCAGATCGCCGGCAACGATGCGCGGCCGCTTGGCGAGGCGATGCTCCCGGCCGACGACGAGGAGCAGGGGTTCGGTGAGCAGCGGCTCCACCGCCACCTGGGGGTTGGTGACCGGCTGGGCGGCGATGGCGAGGTCGAGTTCGCCCTCCAGCACGCCGCGCACAAGTTGGGAGCGAAAATCCTCCCGCACTTGGATTTGCAGATTGGGGTGATCCACCCGGCAGCGGGCGATGAGACCGGGCAGCAGATAAGGTGCAACCGTCGGGATGGCACCGACGTTAATCCGACGCTCCAAACCGGGATCGTCCTGCAGCTCCTTGGTGGCATTGTCGGCCTCAAACAGGATGCGGCGGGCCCGTTCGATGAAGACAAGACCGGCTTCGGTGAGGACGGCTTTGCGACCCAGCCGGTGAAAGAGTTTGCGCCCCAGCTCCTTTTCAAGATTTATAATCTGTTGGCTCAAAGCTGGTTGAGTTACAGCCAGTCGCTCGGCGGCCTTGGTAAAGTTTTGAGCCTCCGCCACCGCCATGAGATACCGCAACTGGTATAATTCCATAAGATTAAATGATTATACCAATAGAATACCACTATTTTTATTATTGTAAAGTTGGGTTATGATAGAGGCACCGTCAACAAACGGACTGAATAAAATGAACTACAAAATATTAACTTCCAAAGTGATAGGCGCCTTTGCGGCGGCTGTCGCCCTCATCTCTTTCCTCGCGAGCTCGCCTGCCAGTGCCGGAGTTTTCCTGGGCTATCTTGCAGTGCTCTCCGTGGGTGCCATCGGAGGTTTGGAATACGGTCTGCAAAGGCAGTATTCCCTCAAGAAATAAGCGCGGCGCGACAGATTTGTTGTTACGTTAGGACGAGGCCCGGGTTGGAAAACCCGGGCCTTTTTGTTTCCCCGACGGGAAGCGGAAACTTTCCGGCCGCGATTTAGACAAAATTCCGGTCCGATGACGCTTTGGAGCAAAACCCACCCTCAACTCCGCATGGCGGATGTCTCCTCCTATGACTCCTGGAAAGAATGGTTTCAGCTCCACGGCCCGAAACTGCTGCTTTGCGCCCGGCAGTGGACCCGCTCGTTGGCGGATGCGGAGGATGTGGTGCAGGAGGCCTTTGTGCGCTTTTGGCGGCACCAGCGCGGACTCGGGGGCGAACCGCAGGCGCTGCTCATCACTTCCGTCCGCCGGGCGGCAATCGACCTGGCCCGCCGCAACGACCGCCGCCAGCGGCGCGAAGAGCAGGCGGATGAACCGGAGTCCTTTTTTGAGCCCCTGGCCGAAGGCGACGACCGCCGGCAGGCGATCGAATCCGCCCTGCGCCGGCTGCCGGCCGAGCAACGCGAAGTTCTCACCCTTCGAATCTGGGGCGAGTGCACCTTTGAGGAGATTGCCCGCCAGCTGGACATCCCGCTTAACACCGCCGCCTCCCGCTACCGGTATGCCCTCGCGGCGCTGCGCCGGGCCCTGACCGCCGCCGACTGCCATGGATGAAGAACTTCAACAGCTCGAAGCCGAATTGAAGCAACTGCGTCCGCGGGCGGTTCCGCCGGGCCTGCAGCAGCGGCTGGCGCGGGACCTCGGACCGCGGTTCCGTGCGCGCTGGGTGTGGACCGGACTGCCGGTCGCCGCCGCCTTGGCGCTGCTTCTGACCCTGAACCGGCCGGGCAACGAAGAGCGGACCGCGGCCGCCCCGGCTGCGGCGCCGGCCACGGCCCGGCATGCGCCCGATGTTTACCGGCCGGTATCCGTGGAGAACGTCCTCTATGCCAGTGAGGACGAGGGCATCGTCACGCTCGAAAACGGCGCGCGGGTGCACCGCGTGCGCGAGTCCTACGTCGATACCGTCACCTGGCGCAACCCGCAGACCAACGCCTCCCTGCGGTGGTCGGCTCCGCGGGAGGAAGTGCGCGTGGTGCCCGTCCATTTCCAGTAGACCATCAACCCAACCGAGATCCATCCCATGAATCCAAAAATCCGATACATCATTCCCCTGGCCGGGCTCGTGCTGGCCTCGCCCGTGCTCCGGGCCGCGGAGGCGCCCGAGGCGAAGAAAGAACTACGCAAGGAAATGCGCGTGCTGGCCGTCCCCGGTGCGCCCTCCGCGCCCACGGAGCGACGCCTGCACTGGGTGGACGCCAAGCCCGCGGAGCTGGAGAACGTCACCTTCCTTGGCGTGCAGACCGCCCCGGTCGGACCGACACTGGCCGCCCAGCTGGGTCTGGCCAAGGACCATGGACTGGCGGTGGCCGAAGTCGTGCCGGACAGCCCCGCGGCCGGCGTCCTGCAAGCGCACGACATCCTGCTCAAATTCAACGACCAGATCCTCGTGGATGTGCGCCAGCTCACGGTGCTGGTGCGGAGCGCGAAGGCGGGCGACGAGGTCGCGCTCACCTACCTGCGCGGCGGCAAGGAGGCCACCGCCAAGGTGAAGCTCGGACAAAAGGAAATGCCGAAACGCATGGCCTATGACATCGCCCCCGCGGCCCCGGGTTTCCACTGGCAGGGCGGGTCCTTCGCGGCGGCCCCGGCCGCGCCGTTGGCGCGCGGCGAGGTGGACCGGCTGCTGGGCATGATCGAGCTGGGGCGGGACGGGATGCGCCGCGTGGTGCGGCACAACGAGCTCGGTGGCGACCGCCTGATCACCATCACCGTCAACACCGGCGACAACACCATGAGTTACAGCGACGAGGAGGGCTCGCTCGAGGTCACCACGAAGGATGGAAAAAAGGAGCTGGTGGCCAAGGATGCGAAGGGCGAGACCCTGTTTTCGGGCTCCATCAACACGCCGGAGGAGCGACAGGCGTTGCCGCCCGCCGTCGCCGGCAGGCTGGAAAAAATCGAGAACCTGCGGGGGTTCAGCTTCAAGACCGACGAGACGTTTGAAGGGGGCGAAGTGAAGATCGTGCGCCCGCTGGGCCGCGGGATTGCCCTGCCGGCCCCGCCGGCCAGAACGGAAGCGCTTCGCCTGCGGGAGCTCTGAGGGCCGGCACGAAGCAATCCGGGCACAAAAAACGCGGCGCCGGGGCGCCGCGTTTTTCAGCAGATCGAAGAAAACCGCAATCAGGCCGCGGCGGCGGGACGCTGCCGCACGAAGGCCGCCACGATCAGCGAGATCACGACGCTCCACAGGAAGCTCATCACCAGGCCCATCAGCGTCATGACGCCGGGGCTGGAAAACTTGCGAATCATGGGTTCGGCGCCGTCGATGTGCGCAGCCGGGACGTTCTTGGCCTCCATGGCCGCGAGCTGGGCCTCGACCACGATGTCGCTGAAGCCGGGGTTGATGAAGGCGAAGTAGGCGTAGTTGTAGACCGCACTCAGGATGCTGGCGAAGAGCGCGATCATCACGCCGGTGCCGAGGGCCGATCCGTAGCCCCAGGGCTTGTCGGCCGGAGTGCCGGCGCGTTTGTCGCGCATGCCCAGCAACAGGCCGGCGACGGTGATGATCAGACCGCCGAGCATGCCGATGTTCTGCGCGGTCTGGAATTTTTCGGGATCGGCGTAAAAGCCGCTGAAATGCAGGCCCAGATTCAGGAAGGCGCCGGCAAGGGTCATGATGAAACCGTAGGTCAGGTAGGTCTTCATGGGGTGCAGGCTGCCGGGCGGCGGGGAAAATACAACCCCGCCGTGACCAGCGGGTGAACGGCATGAACAGCGGCTGGGCGCCGCGGATTGACGGCTCAGGCCGCGGCCGTGAGGGCCGAGACCCGGCGGCGCACCACCTGGGCGCGGGTCGGGAAGCGGACCACACGAGCGGTGCGGCGGGGCTCCCAGGCCGCGCGGCGGGGCGAATAATCGCGCACTACGGCGGCGAGCAGGAGCGAGCTGACGGTGATCACGAAGCCGGCGGCGACGCCGAGGCCGAGGGTGAACCCGAAGGTAATGCCGCCGAGGCCGACAAGGGCGGCCGTGGCGAGGATGGAGATGGCTTTCATGGTGAAGGACGATTTGAACATGATGGTTTTGATGTTCCCAGAACGCGGCGGGCCGGGTGAAAGTTACAAAAAAACCGCTCCTCATGAGGAACGGTCGTGCGGCCGGATGAGCGGCGGGAGCATCTGCCCCGGCAGTGTCAGCTGGCCGGGGGGTCGGGGGGCGCCTTGCGCGCGGGTGCGCGCGGCGGCGTTTCCGGATCGGGGGTTTCCTCAATGGCGCGCTTGAATTCCTCCTCCACGCCGCTGGCGGCTTTTTTGAATTCGCGCATGGATTTGCCCAGTCCTTTGGCCAGCTCGGGCAATTTCTGTCCGCCGAAGAGAACGAGCACGACAAACAGGATCATCATCAGCTCGGGGCCGCCGATGCCTTCGATGAATGCGAGTATGCTGGTGCCGGTCATGGTGCGGTGAATCTGATGGATTTCACCGCCCAATGTAACGGCAAAAACACGCGGGGCAATGGCCGCCTCCGGACACCGGCCGCCCGGTCCCCGGAGCTTCAGCGCAGGGACTCAGATCACGAAATCACCGTCCTCAGGCCGAAC
>VFQQ010003029.1_pt1 | contig 17236 bp, 20 predicted proteins | sample 3512341 | NCBI WGS metagenome assembly VFQQ01 (sample SAMN10412373, study PRJNA504923) | tailings metagenome | isolation source: Relicate 2 Philex TSF1 revegetated site | place: Philippines: Tuba, Benguet | collected 2017-08-29 | reverse complement strand
CTGCGTCCGTCAGTTCGGCGACAACAAGCATAGCGATGTCAAACTTCGTTCGAGTGCGGTCTACTTCAGCGCCAAATAGGGTCAGCTTTTGGAACAGCGCATTTCGCTTGCGATCGCTTAGGTCTGACTTTTCGATGATGTCGCGTATCTGCTTGATGTAATGATGGATTTTCGATTTGGTCGCGGTGTCTAGAGCCACGGAGTAAAGCTTGCCGATCCGCGCCTTGCGAATCTTTATGCTGAGAATCTGCCGCTTAACGTTCAGCGAAAACTGAGAGTACTCCAAAAGCGCAATACTCAGAGAGGGTGGCGCCCAGTCGGAATACGGGCCAATATCGAGCGCCGCGCCGGATGCCGCTACATTGTTCATGTAGTCTATAAAGTAGGGCGTCGCGTCCTCATTGGGGTTGAGTCGGTCTAAAACAGATTCCAAGTGCGATTCTGCGGCCTCCGCAAGCTGCACGAACGCGAGTTCCGGGTCATCCGGCAGCATCTCGAAGTCAATCTGTTTCATCACGCCCCTCGCTAGAGAACTACTTCGACATAAGATCGATGAAATTGATCTGCAATGGTTCGCGCCGGACCACCCTGTGCATAGCGCGCGCTTATCCCCTGCAACTGCCCTTCCATGCTCCGCCGCTAACGCTTCCACTTAGCGGCGAGCACGCGCAATGATTCCTTCGCATCCTCCGTGAGCGGTCAATCAGGATCGCCATATGGAGGCTAAGACTATGACCAACACGCTCGTTCTTCAGACGGGACAGAGAGCAGCTCTTGACAGGCTCACGAACGCTCTGGCCACGCTCAATGCCATTGGGGATAGCCGCATGATGAAGGAGTGCACCATCCTGATGAATGCGAGGGATGGGTATCCTGTGCTTCTCCCCGATAGTGCGCGCTTCGCCATCTGCGGCGACGTGCGCCTCGTGGAAAACAAGTGGCTGCCGGCTGAGGTCGCCCACCCGATACTGCTCTCCGGCCGCACCATGAAGTCGCTGAGAAGCTGGATCGACGGGACGAAGAGGCCCTGCAATATCGACGACGTAGTGTATCAGGCGATGCGTCAGCTTCATCACGCCGTCCCGGTCAAGCGGGACGGCTGAAGCGCATCTTAGTGTCGATCTTAGTGCGAGGGGCTGGAGCAATCCGGCCCTTCTGCTTTAGGTCGTTGTTTTCGCTGGGAAAAACCTGGTACTCCCAAGGGGAATCGAACCCCTGTTTTCGCCGTGAGAGGGCGACGTCCTGACCGCTAGACGATGGGAGCATGCTCAGGTGGGTCGCATATAGCGGGCAATTTCGGCCATTGCAACATCGCAGCCGGCTTACGCGGCGGTGATCAGCGGCGAGGTTCGATCAGGTCGAAGAGATTGCCGTGGAGATCGGCGAAGACGGCGACGGTGCCATAGGCCTCGTGGCGCGGGGCTTCGCGGAAGTCGGCGCCGCGGGCAAGCATGGCGGCGTGGTCGCGGGCGAAATCGTCGGTCTGAAGGAAGAAAGAGACGCGGCCGCCGGTCTGGGCTCCGATCGCGGCGCGCTGCGCGTCGTCGGTCGCGCGGGCAAGGAGGAAATCCGGACCCTCGCCAAAACGCACGCGGACCCAGCGCTTGCCGCCGCCCAGATCGCTGTCCTCGACGAGGTCGAAGCCGAGCACGTCGATATAATGGCGGATCGCCTCGTCGTAGTCGGCGACGAGGACCGTGACGGCGGAGAGGCCGCGGCGGACCATCAGTTGGCAGGCGCGAGCGTGAAGGTGCCGATGATGCGGCCCTCGGCCATGTCGTAGATCACGATGCGACGCTCGCTTCCGATGGCGATGTCGAGCGAGAGGCGGTTGCCGGAAAGCGTGTGGCCAATAAGGCGGCTGCCTGCGGGAAGCGCGATGTCGCCCGAGAGGATCGTACCGGGAGGCGGCGAGGGGATTTCGGTCGCGACGGGCGTCGCCTCGGGTCCGGGAGAGGACAGGCCTCGGTAGACAAGGGCGACCACCACCGCCATAACGGCCGAAAACAGGATACCCAGATTGATAGCCATGAAGCGGACCAGCTTGCGCCGCACGCGCTCTGCAGCGGGGTCGAGCGGCGCCTCGTCGTCCTCGGGCCTCATATCCGTCATGTCTCAGCCATCCATGGGTCTTTTATCGTGAGCCCTGATACGCGACCGGTTGCGGGAATGAAAGCGCTGCGCGCGGGGCCGGACGACGCAGGCAAAAGGCTCGACCAGTGGCTCGCCGGAGCGCTCGGGCCGGACCTTTCGCGCAGCCGCGTGCAGGCGCTGGTGAAGGCAGGGCATGTGACCATGTCGGGCAAGCCGGTCGACGGCAAGCGCAAGGTCGCAGACGGCGACGAGGTCGAGATCGTGCTGCCGGAGGCCGAGGCGCCCGAGCCGCAAGCCGAGGCGATCGCGCTCGACATTCTCTACGAGGATGCCGACCTGATCGTCATCGCCAAGCCGGCGGGGCTCGTCGTTCATCCCGGTGCGGGCAATCCCGACGGGACACTCGTCAATGCGCTGATCCACCATTGCGGGGATACGCTGTCGGGCATAGGCGGCGTCAAGCGGCCGGGCATCGTACACCGGCTCGACCGGGATACGTCGGGCGTCATGGTGGTCGCGAAGAACGACCAGACGCATCGGGCGCTTTCGGCGGATTTTGCCGACCATGGGCGCTCGGGCGACCTCGAGCGCGCCTATCTGGCCATCGTGTGGGGCGAGCCGCAGCGCAAGATCGGCTCGGTGGATGCGCCGCTCGGCCGGGCAGGGCAGGATCGCACGCGCCGGGCCGTGGTTCCGGAGGGGCGGCCCGACGCGCGCCACGCGGTCACGCACTACAAGGTGCTGGAGCGGTTCGGGCCGCAGGACGGGCGCGCGGTTGCGAGCCTGCTCGAATGCCGGCTGGAGACGGGACGGACGCACCAGATCCGCGTGCACATGGCCCATATCGGCCACACGCTCATCGGCGACCGCACCTATGGCGCTGCGTTCGCGACGAAGGCGAATGCCTTGCCCGAGCCTGCCGGATCGATTGCGAAGCGGTTTCCGCGGCAGGCTCTGCACGCGCAACTTCTTGCCTTCCGCCACCCGGCAAGTGGTGATCTGATGCGGTTCGAGATGGCGCCGCCTGACGATTTCCAGGAACTCGTCGCCGCGCTGCGGCGTTTGCACGAACGGGTAACCCGCTAAACCTGACTGCAGATGTTCACTTTCGGGTGACGCATTGTTTCCAAGCGAAACGGAGCGTGCAAACGGAAGGTCGAACACCTATATTCCTCACGTGCCGGAGTGCGCCGAATGGCTGCCACGGCACCTTGCCTGCCGCAATAAGGGGGCATGAAACCGTAAAGGAGGGTGCTTTATGGCCCAGTCACTGCCGAGCATTGTTTCCGGAGAAGGCGGCCTCAGCCGCTACCTGGAAGAAATCCGCCGCTTCCCGATGCTGGAGCCGCAGGAAGAGTACATGCTCGCCAAGCGTTATCTCGAGCATGACGATCCGAGCGCAGCCCACCGCCTCGTGACCAGCCATCTTCGGCTCGTCGCGAAGATCGCCATGGGCTATCGCGGCTACGGGCTGCCGATCGGCGAAGTCATCTCGGAAGGCAATGTCGGCCTCATGCAGGCCGTCAAGAAGTTCGAGCCGGAGCGCGGCTTCCGGCTTGCGACCTACGCCATGTGGTGGATCAAGGCCTCGATCCAGGAGTACATCCTGCGCTCGTGGAGCCTTGTGAAGATGGGGACGACCGCCAACCAGAAGCGGCTGTTCTTCAATTTGCGCAAGGTTAAAGGCAAGATCCAGGCACTCGACGACGGCGATTTGAAGCCCGACCAGATCACCGAGATCGCGACGCGGCTCAATGTCAGCGAGGCGGAGGTCGTCTCGATGAACCGCCGCCTGTCGGGTGACGCCTCGCTCAACGCGCCGATCCGCGCGGGCGAGGGCGAGTCCGGCGAGTGGCAGGACTGGCTGGTCGACGACCACGAAAGCCAGGAGCAGATGCTGATCGAGCAGGACGAGCTCGAACATCGTCGCAGCATGCTGAACTCCGCGCTCGACGTGCTGAATGAACGCGAGCGGCGCATCTTCGAGGCGCGCAGGCTCTCGGAAGAGCCGATGACTCTGGAAGAGCTTTCGGGCGAGTTCGACATCAGTCGGGAGCGCGTGCGCCAGAGCGAGGTGCGTGCCTTCGAGAAGGTGCAGGACGCCGTCAAGGCAAACGCTCTGCGCGCCGCGCAGTCGCTGCGCACGATCGAGCAGGACGCACGCTAGTCATCCAGCATCCACAGAGATAAAGGGCCGCATCCGAGAGGGTGCGGCCCTTTTTCGTGGGCGGCGCCTAGCGGAGCTTCGCGGTTTCGGCGGCGAGCGCCTCGATGCCGGCCCAATCGCCGGCGGCGATCTTGTCGTCCGGCGCGACCCAGGAGCCGCCGATGGTGACGACGTTCGGCAGTGCCAAATAAGTTCCGGCGTTTGCCATCGAGATGCCGCCCGTCGGGCAGAAGCGGATGCCGGCAAAGGGCGAGGCCAGCGACTTGAGGAAGGCGACGCCGCCCTGCTGCTCTGCAGGGAAGAATTTCAGGATCGAATAGCCTTCCTGGCGCATCGCCATGATCTCGCTTGGCGTGGCTGCACCGGGAAGGAGCGGCACGTCGCCGTCGCGCGCCGCATCAAGCAGTTCAATCGTGGCGCCGGGGCTGACGATGAAGCGCGAGCCGGCCTTGACGGCGGCCTCATAATGCCCGGCGTCGAGAATGGTGCCGGCACCGACGATCACCTCGGGCGCTTCGTCAGCGACGGCGCGGATCGCGTCGAGCGCGGCCGGCGTGCGCAGCGTGATTTCGATTGCCTTGAGACCGCCGCGATGAAGCGCGCGTGCCAGCGGCACGGCGTCGGCGACCCGCTCGATCTTGAGCACGGGCACGACCGGCTGTCCTTCGAGGATCGTGCGCAGCTGCGCGGTCTTGCGGTCCATGTCGGACATCATCGTCCCCTTCAAAACTACTCTAAACCGATTTAGCCACCACGCTTGCGCTTGTCCACGCTTCAACGCGCGATGCTGCGCCAAAGCCAGGCCATCAGACGACCCATCAGCGCTCCGAGCGAGGCATACCCCGTCTCGCGCTCGAGCGCAGCCCTCGTCTGCGGGCCGACGATGCCATCGACGGTCAGGCCGCGCGCCTGCTGGTAGGAGCGGACGGCATTCTCCGTGCGTGGGCCGAAGATGCCGTCGGCGACGAGCGAATAGCCGAGGCCGGCCAGCTTGCCCTGCAGTAACATCACCGCATCCCCGCGACTACCACGGCGGAGGGCCGAGCTTTCCACGGGAACCGGCTTCAATCGCGCACGTGCATGTTTGGCGAAGGCAGCCTGCAGTTTCCGGTCATAGGCGTTCCCGGCATAGGCCGGGCCATTATATCCGCGGGCGAAGGCCTTCCAGTCGCCGCGGCGCAGGGCGTCGGTAAGGCCGGCTCTGTCGATGTAGCGGGCCATCAACGCGAACTGGCCGGCAGCGCCGGAGCGGGCTTCAGTGACCAGCGCATCGACGCTGGCGTAGCCGAGCCACGCCCAGTGCGCACCCATGACCTGGCCAAGGCCCCAGGAGGTGGACTCATAAGCTGCCTTCCGGTCGATGGCGGCGGCTCGATCGAGCATGCGCCAGCGCGCGGCCTGGCTTGCCGGGTTTCGGATCTCGCCGGCGGTGGGCGAAGCGAGGCCGGCCGTCCGTGCCACCTCGCGCCGGTCGCCGGAAAGCCGCCTGTCGAAATAGTGGCCCTCGAAGCGGATCAGCGGCTCGCTGCGCCCGCCGACGCTTGCGAAGGCGACGAGGGCTGCCTCGACATCCGCGACCGCCAGCAGATGCGCGGGCTCAAGCCCAAGCCGCGTCGCTTCGGTTTCGGCTGCTGCAAAAAGGTCCGTGTCCATGTCCGCGCCTCCGTCGATCGTGGCCCAGTGTCGACGGTGGGAGGCGGGTGTGGATCGAAACGCTTCAAAGCGGGCGCAAAAGGGACTAGATGCGGACACCATGCACCAGCAACCATCCCCTTCCGACGGCGCCGTGCGCGTCGTTGCGCTCTACAAATTCACGTCTGTCGCCGATCCTGCAGCCCTGCGCGATGCGATCGACATGCGCTGCCGCGAGAGCGGCATTCGCGGCACGATGTTGGTCGCCAGCGAGGGCGTGAACGGGACGCTTGCCGGCCCACGCGCGGCGATCGATGGGCTCGTCGATTTTCTTGTGCAGGCGATCGGGCGCGACCGGATGGAGGTCAAGTTCGCCGATGCGGATGCCATGCCCTTCCACCGGCTCAAGGTGAAGGTGAAGCCCGAGATCGTGACACTGCGCGTCGGCGGGCTCGACTTCGAAATGGGCGTCGGCACCTATGTCGAGCCGACCGACTGGAACGCGCTCATCGCCGATCCGGATACGGTCGTCATCGACACGCGCAACGATTACGAGGTCTCGATCGGCAGCTTCGAGCGCGCCGAAGACCCGAAGACCACCAGCTTCACCGAGTTTCCCGGCTGGGTAGAGGAGAACCGCGAGCGGCTGGAAGGCAAGCGCATTGCGATGTTCTGCACCGGCGGCATCCGGTGCGAGAAGGCGAGCGCCTTCATGAAGACCGTCGGCTTTCCGGAGGTCTATCATCTGAAAGGTGGCATTCTGCGCTATCTGGAGGAGGTGCCGGCGACAGAAAGCCTGTGGCAAGGCGAGTGCTTCGTGTTCGACGAGCGCGTGTCGGTAGGCCACGGCTTGCAGTCGGGGACGGCGCGCATCTGCCGGGTCTGCCAGACGCCGCTTTCCGCCGAGGCACTCGCCTCACCGCTCTACGAGGAATGGGTGTCTTGCCCAACCTGCCACGGCGAGCGCACGGAGGAAGACCGCGAGCGCTATCGAGAGCGGCAGAAGCAGATGCGTCTTGCGGCGCGTGCCGGCCATACACATATCGGGTCCAGCTAAACCAAGACGAGGTGCATGGCATGCTGGACGCGAAGCGATTGCTGGATCAGTTCCTGGGTTCAGGCTCGGGGCTCGGAGGATTGGCTTCCGGCGGCAAGCAAAACGATGCGCTCGGCAAGGTGGGCGATTTCGCACGGCAGAATCCGCTGGCCACCGGTGCACTTGCCGCCATCCTGCTTGGCTCGGGTACGGGCCGCAAGCTTGGCAAGTCGGCGCTCAAGATGGGCGGCATGGCAGCCATCGCGGGTCTCGCCTACAAGGCCTATCAGAACTATCAGCAGGGCCAGCAGCCGGTGAGCGTGCCCGGCCGCGAGCCCGAACTCATCGAGCCGCCGCGCGAGACGGGCTTCAACCCGGCCGACGCCCCGCAGGGCGAGGCGATCTTTGCGCTCGCCGTCGTCAGGGCGATGATCGCGGCAGCGCGCGCCGACGGCCATATCGACGAGAACGAGCGGGCCGTGATCGGCGACCGCATCAAGACGGCCGGTGTCGGCGGCGATGCCGAGCGCTTCCTGCTCGACGAACTCGCGCGCCCGGTCGATCTCGACGCCATCGTGGCCGCTGCCCAGACCGAGGCGCAGCGCGTCGAGCTCTACACTGCCTCGCGGATTGCGATCGAGCCGCAGACGCGCGCGGAACGCGGCTATCTCGACATGCTCGCGGGTCGGCTCAACCTGCCGGATGCGCTCGTTGACCATGTCGAGGCGACGGTCACCGAGGCCAAGGTCTGACGATCAGTCTGTCGTTGCCGGCGGCAACACGCGGTCGACAATCGCCACCAGTGCCTTGCGCCTTGCCTCCTCGGGCAGGGCGCCCAGCATCTTGAGTTTTCCCGAATTGATCAGATCGGCTACGCCGTGGACCATCGCCCAGGTGGCCGCTACGTCGATCATGACCTTTTCCTCCGGTGCATTGCCGCCCGACAGAGCCCTGACCCCCTGCATCATGTCGGTAAAGGCAGCCTCGGAGGCGTGGCTCAGCTCGGCATCCGCGTAGTCGGGGCGATCGGATGAAAAGATCAGCCTGAACAGCGCCGTGTGCTTCTGTGCGAAATCGATATAGCCGAGGCCGGACGCCAACATGCGGTCGCGCGGGTTCGGCGGCGCGGCGTCCTTGTACTTGATCTGCACCTCGAGGAACCGGCGGAAGCCGAGAGCTGCGAGCGCAGTGAGCAGCGCGGTGGCGTCCTTGAAGTGATGGGCCGGGGCCGCGTGGCTTACGCCCGCCCGCTTGGCGCATCCGCGCAATGTAAATCCCTCGACGCCCTTTTCCTTCAGCTCTTCCTCGGCCGCCTCAAGCAAAGCCTGCCGCAAGTCGCCATGATGGTATTTGTCTCGTGCCATTTCCATGTCCCGGCCTGCACAGGGGCCGCGCGGACCGTCCTCCAACGAGGCAGGCGTGTCAATCTTGACGGTGTCAAAATTTTATCTTGACGCCGTAAAGATTGATGCTACCGTTGGGGCATATTCCTCGCAGGGAAGGTCCCCGACATGGAAACCGAGACGCTTTTCCAGGCGGCCAACATGGTCGCTCTGGCCGGATGGGTCATTCTCATCGCCAGCCCCTTCATTCCGAAGCTTGCCGACCGCGTGGCCGGCATCCTCATTCCGGGATTGCTCGCCGTCGCCTACACAGCGCTGATCCTCGCCTTCTGGACGCGGGCGGAGGGCGGCTTCGGCAGCCTTGCCGAGGTGTCGCTTCTGTTCCAGACGCCCGAGCTGCTCCTGGCCGGCTGGATACACTACCTCGCCTACGATCTTTTTGTCGGCGCCTGGATCGTCCGGCGGGCGCGCAGCGAGGGCGTCCCGTTCCTCATCGTCTTGCCGATCCTGCCGCTCGCCTTCCTGTTCGGACCGATCGGTTATCTCGCCTGGCTGGGCGTGACCGCCATCCGGCGCAGCCTGTCCGACAAACCCGCCACCGCCTGAAGCCGGAGACGCATCATGTCGCTCATCATGGAACACACGCTCCCCATCGCGCAGGCGCGCCCCGGCCAGTCCCTCCTGACCCGCCTGTTCGGCCGGGAGCCGTGGCTGGCGATCACAGGTCTCGCGCTCGTCGCGCTCATCGTCCCGACGCTTGCGGCATCGCTGATCGACGATCGACTGACCAACGACATCAGCGTCTGGACCAAGCCGCTGAAGTTTCAGGTCTCGCTCGCCCTCTACACGCTCACGCTCGCCTTCTTCGCCCGTTACCTGCCGCAGGGAGTGCGGGAGACGCGCTGGTACCGAGTCTATATGACAGCGGTTCTCGCGGCGATTGCCCTGGAGATGATCTGGCTGATGGGTGCCGCGATCCTCGGCGTGCCGGCGCATTTCAACGCCTCCGATACCGGCCAGGTCATCTATCGCATGATGGGGGCGCTGGCGACGCTGCTGACCTCGGCGACCGCGGTCTACGCCTTCCAGATCGCGCGAAACCCGTCGACCGGGCTATCCCCCGCGGTGAAGTCCGGCATCGTGTGGGGGCTGGCGCTGACCCTGCCGCTAACGCTCATAACCGCCGGTGTCCTGGCGTCGGGCACCGGGCACTGGGTGGGCGGCATGCAGAGCGATGCGGCCGGCATGACGCTGATGGGCTGGGCACGCGATGGGGGCGATCTGCGCGTGGCGCACTTCTTCGGCACGCACGCCATGCACATCCTGCCGATCGCCGGTCTCCTTTCGGCAACACTTTTAGGTACGGCGCGGGTCTGGCCCGTGCGGCTCGCGGCGCTTGGGCTCGTTGCCTTCACCGGGCTCGTGCTGGCCCAAGCGCTGGCCGGGCGGCCGTTCCTGCCGATGATCGGTTAACCACTTGTTAAGAAGTCCTTGCCAATCTTAACGAAGTCGAACTGGCTTTCTCCTCCCAAGACCGGTTCCGCTGGGCGGCCGCAAATGGCCGCCCTTTTGTCTGTCCGCCCACGACTTGCAGGAACGCCTTCCGTCTGCGATGCCCGGGTGAACGAGGGAGGAAGCCATGACAGCCCAGAAATTCGCGATCGTGACCGGGGCAGGGACCGGCATCGGCAAGGCCGTCGCCGAGGCGCTGGTGCGCCACGGATGGTCGACCGTCTTCACCGGCCGCAGGCTCGAAAAGCTCGAAGAGGCCTGCCGCGCGGTTTCGGGGGAGGGCGCCCGCGCGCTGCCGGTCGCCTGCGACGTCGCCAAGGCCGATGAAGTCGACCGGCTGTTTGCGACGGTACGAGCCGAGTTCGGCCGGCTCGACCTGCTCTTCAACAATGCTGGCATGGGCTACAAGTCGACGCCGATCGACGAGATCCCGGTCGAAATCTGGCAGGACGTGGTGAACGTGAATGTCACCGGCGCCTTCCTGTGCGCCCGCGCTGCCTTCGGCATGATGCGCCATCAGGCGCCGCGCGGCGGGCGAATCATCAATAACGGGTCGATCTCGGCCCATGCGCCGCGGCCGGGCTCGGTGCCCTACACGACGACGAAGCATGCGATCACCGGCCTCACCAAGACACTTGCGCTCGATGGACGCGCCTTCGACATCGCTTGCGGCCAGATCGACATCGGCAATGCGCTCACCGAGATGGCCGTGCCGATGACCCAAGGGGTGCCGCAGCCTAATGGCGACATCGTGCCGGAGGCGGTGATGGATGTGGGCCATGTCGCGGACGCCGTCGTCCACATGGCGAGCCTGCCGCTCGACGCGAACGTGCTGTTCATGACGGTGATGGCGACGAAGATGCCGTTCGTCGGGCGGGGTTAGCCCTCCAGAAACTCCTGCATCCGCTCCAGCGCGCGCAGGATGTTTTCTTCCGAGTTGGCGTAGCTCACGCGGATGTAGCCTTCGCCGAGGATGCCGAAATCCGGGCCGCCGATGAGGGCGACGCCTTTTTCTTCCAACAGGTCCTTCGCCAGCACCTTGGCCTTGCGGCCGGTCGCCGAGACGTTGGGGAAGGCGTAGAAGGCGCCCTTCGGCGTGACACAGGTGACGCCCGGCAGGCTGTTCAGGCCTTCCACGACCACCTTGCGGCGGCGGTCGAAGGCGGCGAGCATCTTCTCGACGTCGTCCTGCGGGCCGTCGATCGCGGCGATGCCCGCGAATTGCGAGGGGGCGTTGACGCAGGACCAGCAGTTCACCGCGAGCTTGCGGACCTTGTCATAGAGCCTGCCGCCCAACTCGGAGTTCGGCCAGATCGACCAGCCCATGCGCCAGCCGGTCATCGCCCAGGTCTTCGACCATCCGTTGAGCACGATGAGGCGATCGCGGATTTCCGGGAAGGCCAGCAGCGAGGTGTGCTCCTCGCCGTCATAGGTCATGACGTCGTAGATCTCGTCCGACATGACCGCAACATGCGGGTGCTTCTCGAGGCCTGCGACGAGAGCGGCGATCTCGGAGCGGGGCGTCACGCCGCCGGTCGGGTTTGCCGGCGAGTTGAGGATCAGGAGCCGCGTGCGCGGCGTGATCAGCGACAGCGTCTCGGCGGCCGAGAAGGCGAAGCCGTTCTCCTCGCGGATCGGCACCGGGATCGGCGTTGCGCCGGTGAACTCGATCATCGACCGGTAGATCGGGAAGCCCGGGTCCGGATAGAGGATCTCCGCGCCCGGCTCGCCGAACATCATGATCGCGGCAAACATGGTGGGCTTGCCGCCCGGCAGGATCATGACGTTCTCGGGCGAGACCTCGACGCCCGTCGTCGTCAGCGTGCGGCGCACGACCGCCTCGCGCGTGGCGAGCAGACCGTTGGCAGGCGTATAGCCGTGATGGCCGTCGCGCAGCGCCTTGATGGCGGCTTCCACGATGTGCTCGGGCGTGCGGAAGTCGGGCTGGCCGATGCCGAGATTGACGATGTCGCGACCCTGATGCGCAAGCTGGGTGGCGCGCGCGAGGACCGCAAAGGCGTTCTCCTCGCCCATCCGGTCGAAGGCGGGAATCGTTTGGAGCATGAAGTCGGCCCTCCCTGGTCGCTATCGTCGGGGCGCTGTTTCAGGCTAGAGGGCAGGAAAGTCAATTCTCATGCGCGGTATCCCAGTCATGCCCATTTCGCCCGAAAGCTGGACCCCGCGGGAAGCGCCGCAGCGGCACGTGTTCGAAGGCCGCCACGTCAGGCTTGAGCCGCTCGATGCGCTGGCCCATAGCGAGGGCCTGCTTGCTGCCTCGACCACGGCGGATGCCGGCGAGCGTTTCCGCTGGCTCGCCGAGTTCCCACCATCCGCGGCAGGCGATCTGCAGCCCTGGCTCGACAAGGCTGCGGCGAGCGTCGATCCGCTGTTCTTCACCGTCATCGACAAGGCGTCGGGCCGTATCGCCGGGCGGCAGGCCCTGATGCGCATCGACCGGACACATGGAGTGGCCGAGATCGGCAACATCCTGTGGAATGGGCTCGTGGCGCGACGGCCGGCGGCCACCGAGGCCGTCTATCTCTTCGCGGCCCATGTCTTCGACGATCTCGGCTACCGGCGTTTCGAGTGGAAGTGCAATGACCGCAACGAGCCGTCGAAGCGCGCCGCCGAGCGGTTCGGCTTCACCTATGAGGGCGTCTTTCGCCAGCATATGGTGATCAAGGGCGAGAACCGCGACACGGCATGGTTCGCCATGACCGACAGGGACTGGGCGGTGATTAAGGCGGGCTTCGAGGCCTGGCTTTCGCCGGAAAACTTCGACCGCAACGGCATGCAGGTCGCGAAACTGGAAGAATTGCGCCGCAAGGCCGCCAAGGCCAATTGACGCGACCGGTCAGGTGCACGAGATACGGATGATGGACCAGCAGACCCGCAATTCGGCGATTGCCGCCTTTCTCATCCTCGTCGGCGTGGGGCTCGTCGCCTATTTCTTGCCGGCGCTGATGCTGGCCGCAATTGAGATCTCGCCGATTGTCGCGGGCATCCTCGCCGGGCTGTTCCTGCTCGCCTTCTTTCTGATCTTCTGGCTGCGCCAGCGCGTCCAGAACCGGCGGTCGCCGACCGAGCGCTAGACGGACAGCGCCGCGGTCAGCAGCAGCAGGCCGAGCAGGAAGACCATCGCCGCGCCTGCAATTTCAATCGCCGTGCCGATGCGAACGCCGGCCGAGCCTGATCCGCCGATGCGTACCGCCGCATTCTTCGCCGTGACCGCCAGCGTTGCCAGCACCGAGACGGTGATGGCCGTGCCGAGCGCCATGGCGAAGACCGAGACGATCCCGCTGACGAAGAGCCCGTTGAGGAAGGCGAAGGAGAGGACCACCAGCGCGCCGGTGCAGGGACGGAGCCCGACGGCGACGATCGCGGTCCACGCCGTCTTCCAGTCGAAGCGGTCGCCAGCGATCAGCTTCGGGTCCGGCGCATGCGAATGGCCGCAGGTCGAGCAGACCATGCCGTCTTCGTGGTGGTGATGATGATGGTCGTGGTGACCATGGTCGTGATGATCGTGGCCGTGGTGGTGATGAGCATGATTGTGGTGATGGTGATGATCGACCGCGGCAGCCGAGAGGCTGCGGATCGGCCGCGGCGCCATCACGCCCCGCAGGAGCGGCGCGACCTTGCGGAACAGCAGCCAGAGGCCGAAACCCGTGATCAGCACGTAGCTCGCGATCTCGAGGAAGCGCGTCGCGTCGTTCATGGAGATCGCGGTGCCGCGCAGGACGAGGAAGACCGTCGTCATGATGATGATCGCCGTCAGCGCCTGGAGGCCTGACGACAGGAAGGAAAGCAGGATGCCGCGGCGAAGCTGCACCTCGTTGGCGAGCATGTAGGACGAGATCACCGCCTTGCCGTGACCGGGGCCTGCCGCGTGAAAGACGCCATAGGCGAAGGACAGGCCGACAAGCAGCCAGGCGCCCGTTCCGTCGTCACGCATCGAGCGCAGCGCGCCGGTCAGCGAGCGGTAGAAGTCCTGCTGCTGCGCGTTGATCCACGCCATCGTGCCGGCCATGAAGCCGGATGGTGGCGGGAGCGGAGCTTCGCCCGACTGGCCGATGCCGAGCGGGCTCTGGGCATGCGCGTGGCCGAGAAAATGCGTGGCGAGATAGGCGGTCAGCAGGAGCGCCATGGCGATGCGGATGGTGCGCGGCTTCATGCTCATCCCTCTGCCGAACAGCGCAGTTCGAGGCGCGTTGCGAAGAGCTGGCTGTAGTCGACGCCGCCAGGTTCGTCGAAGAAGGCGTCCGTCAGCGATTGCTGGTTCATCGCGAGCGCTTCGTCGGGATCGGGACGGACAACTCTTGCCGTGCAGTCGTCCGGCTTGCCGGCGACCGTCATCATCGAATCCTCGTAGAAGTCGATCGCGGTGTAGAAGGTCGGATCGTAGACGCCGAGGTCGACCGGCGCGTCGATCGTCAGCGCTTCCTTGGGACGCGTCTCGAAGGCGATCACCAGGACATTGTCCTCGAAGCTCGCCATCAGGCGCTCCGGGGCCTGCATGTCGACGTTGCGACCGCCGCGCGTGACCATCTGGAAATAGTTGAACTCGGACAGCGATTCATGGACGACGGACCCGACCGTCTCCAGCTCCGCCGCGTCGAGCTTGAGGTCCTTGTTCATGTCGAACTCGAACAGGACCGTCGAGGAAAACAGATCGTCGAAGCGCCAGACATGGCGCAGCCACTCGACATTGCGCTCGCCGTCGATGCCGACCTCGAGCCGCGCTTCGGCGAAGACGTGCGGATGAGCGAAGGCAGCGGCGCCGGGCAAGAGCAGCGCCAGGCCGGTCATGGCAGCCAGTATGGAATGCTTGCGCATCGGTCCCCGATTCATTCCGAGCAGTGGCGAGGCAATAGCACAATGCTGGCAAAAATGGGACGGGTGCGGCTCAGGCCGGGTAGTTGTCCTTGAACCAGCGGGCGAGAAAATCGACAAATGCGCGGACCTTGGCGGGCAGGTAGCGGCGGTGCGGATAGACCGCGTAGATGCCCGTGTTCAGCGGCGTCCATTCGTCGAGCACGCTTTCGAGATGACCCGCCGCAAGGTCGTCGGCGGCCACGAAATCGGGCAGGGGGGCGACGCCCAGGCCAGCCAGCGCTGCCGCACGTGTCGTCATCGGGCTGTTCACCTCGATCGGGCCCGAAACGGCCACGCTCATCGTCTCGCCATGGTCGCGCACGAAAGGCCAGTTCTGCAGCCAGCGCACGTTGGTGTCGATGATGCAGGGCATGCGGGTCAGGTCCTGCGGGACCTTAGGACGGCCGTGCTTGGCGAAAAATTCTGGGGAGGCGCAGTAGCGCACGGTGAAAGGCGACAGCCGCTTGGCAATCAGCGAGGAATCCTGCAGCCGCGTGATGCGGATCGCGACGTCGAAGCCTTCTTCGACCAGATCGACAAACCTATCGTCCAGGCTGATGTCCAGCACGATATCGGGGTGCTCGCGGGCGAAGTCGATCAGCGACCGGCCGAGGATCGAATCGGCAAAAGTCCTCGGCGCCGAGACGCGGATGCGGCCTTTCACGTCGCCGGAGGAATCGCGCATCGTCTCGGCGAGGCTGTCGATCTCGCGCACCAGCTCCGAAGCGCGCTTGTAGTAGGTGTGACCGGCCTCCGTCAGCGAGAACTGGCGCGTCGTGCGGTTCAGAAGCAGGGCGCCGAGTTCGTCTTCGAGCTCACGCACATATTTGGACAGGAGCGCCTTGGAGCGGCCGATCTTGCGGGCGGCCGCCGAAAAGCCCTCCGCCTCGACGACTTCGATGAAGGCGCGCATGCGCGTAAGTGTGTCCATGGCGTTCAGGCCTTTTCGAGGATGCGGCGGGCAAGCCTGATCAAGGCGCGATCCGAGCCTGCCGGCCCGAGCAGCGAGATGCCGAAGGGCGCGCCGTCGACTGTGCCGAGCGGGATCGTGATCTGCGGGAAGCCCGAAAGGCCAGAAAGGCACAGCAGCCGCAAGGCGCGCTCGCGATAGGCCTGGACGGCGTCGAAGGACGAGAACGCCAAGGGTGCGGCACCGGGCACCGTTGGCAGGACGAGCACGCCGTCGGTGCCGAGCAGCGCGGCCAGCTCCTCGCGGAAGGCCGTGCGCCTGGCTGTCTGGGCATTGGCGATGTCGCAGCCGATCGTCGAACCAAAGGCGAAGCGGTCGCCGACGCCCGGGCCGAGATTGCGGTCGGCCGCTGAAATCCATTCGCCATGGACCGCCCATGCCTCATAAGCCTGGATCTGGCGGAACATCATGTAGAGCTCGTCGAGCGAGACGCTGAGCGTTGGCGCGGTTTCCGCCCTGCCGATAACGTCAGCAACCAGTTCTGCGATGCGCGCATATTCCGCGCTTTCGGCCTCGCCGAGTAGGAGCCCGTCGAGCGCTTCCAGCCGCAGCGGGCGCGGATGGTTGGCGTCGAGCCGTGCCGTATCGGCCGGCAGCAGGATGTCTGCCACCTTTTCGTAGATGTCGATGTCGCGCGCGAACCAGCCGAAGGTGTCGAGCGAGGGCGCCAACGGCATGCCGCCCTTCAGCGGGATCGCGCCTTGCGAGACCCGCAAGCCGATCAGGCCGCAGAAGGAGGCCGGCGCGCGAATCGAGCCGCCGGTGTCGGACCCGATCGCAATGTCGACCAGCCCACCGGCTACAGCCGCGGCCGAGCCGGAGGAAGAGCCACCGGTCACGCGGTCCGGCGCCTTGGGGTTGATGGGGTAGGGATAATGAGCGTTCTGGCCCATCAGCGAGAAGGTGAGCTCGTCCGTCTGCGTGCGTCCGATCAGACGTGCGCCAGCATCGAGCAGGTTGTGGATCGCGGGGCTCGTCTCCGAGGCAGGCATTGCCTCTGCAAGCTTTTGCGGGTTGCCGCCGCCGGTGCGCTGGCCTTCGATGTCGAAGATGTCCTTCACCGCCAGCGTCAGGCCGGCAAGCGGGCCTGACGAGGCATTGGCCACTGGCGGTTCTTCACGATCGAGGAAGGCGTTGTAGACGTCTCTGGCGGGCATGATTGTCTGCTTCTGCTAAACGATGTGCGGAAGATCGTTCAGTGTCGCGATTTGCGCAAGGACGCAAGGTCAGGTCGGCTAAGGACGAGGCAGCCAGGGCCGCTTCCAGCTGATCCAGCGCCACGAGCGACGCGTCGGGCCGGGCGCGCAGGCGTTGGAGCGCTGCCAGTGCATGGCTCCTGAACTCCGGCCCGGCGAGGTTCTGTTCGACGAGGTCGCGCGCCGTTTCGGCGGCTGTTTCCACGACCGACGGATCCTCGTCCTCGAGAAAGCGTGCGATGCGCCCGAAGGCCTTTTTGGGTTCGCGATGCCGCCCGGACTCGATCAGGATCAGGTCCATCTGCAACCGAAGTTGCCGCCACTCGAAATGCGTCTCGTTCGCCTCCACCAGCCGGTCGAAGCGTTCATACATTTCGGGGGCGGGCAACAGGCTCCAGCCGACAAACTCGGTCG
>VFQQ010003028.1_pt1 | contig 17239 bp, 29 predicted proteins | sample 3512341 | NCBI WGS metagenome assembly VFQQ01 (sample SAMN10412373, study PRJNA504923) | tailings metagenome | isolation source: Relicate 2 Philex TSF1 revegetated site | place: Philippines: Tuba, Benguet | collected 2017-08-29 | reverse complement strand
ACCTTCTTGCAAAGGCTGTAGGCTGGCGGCAGCGCGCCCGGCTGCAAACCCTACGCGCCGCGAGACCCACCGCCGCGCCCAGCTGCTTGCAGGGGCCTCCGGCGCCGTTCAGCGCAAGTGGAGCGACTGGATAGCTGATCGGTGCTGCCAGCCCGGCCCTTGCCAGCTGCGCCAGGCGGCGGTGCGGTAGCGACCAGAGCGGCGGCGGCTACGTGAGCTGCCCCTTTCTTGCACACCAGATCCGCCATGCGGCTCACTCTACCGGCCTGGCTGGCTGCCGACAGCAGTGGCAGCAGCGGGGGCAGCGGGCCAGCCTCAAGCAGCGGACCAGCAGGGCCACAGCGCGGCAGCGTGCCGCCACCCGGTGCCGAGCCGCACGGCTGGGAGGCGGCGCAGGAGGCGAGCCGCGACGCCGGGCGCAAGTAAGGACTGGCGTGGAGTTGCGAACGCTTGAGGGATGTCTGGGAATGACTTTGATCTGGCCCAATGATTGTGTGCAACCCGCACCGTCGTGTGCAGCACAAGCCCGCCGCCCACCACATGCTGCCACCCTGCACGCAGGATTGCCCGCGCGTTTGCCGCGTCCGCTGAGGAGCTGGACATTCCTCCCGGGGAGGTGCCCAAACCTTACACCGTGCCTCCGGGGTACAAGGCGCCCACGCTGGGGGAGCAGTTCCGTTACGTGAGCTAGGAAATGGTGCTGGGGGCCTGGGGTTGGAAAGAAGCAGGTTTTGGCTGCGTGGTGCCATTGGCATGATGGCATGGTGTGCAGGAGCAGCGATATGTGGTGCGCAGGCGCAGGCATGTGCATAGAAAGCAGTGCAGCGGGGCCTCACCTGCCAGCGCGCTGTCCTGGTACCGTCTCCCCTGGCACCACCGCCATGCCCCTCCCCTCCCTTCTCAGGCGGCTACCAAGCACCCGTACGCGCGCTTTGGATATGCGGGCGCCGTGCTGCTTGGCCTGCTGGGCTGGGCAATTGCAACTGAGGAGAAGAAGCACCCACATGAGCCCCTGGGCGCACACAAGCGGCAGCAGCAGCACGAGGGTGGCGGCATCGGCAGCAAGTAGGGGCGGCAGCCTCAGTTCTGCTAGCCTCAGTTCTGCTCAAAGCCCGACTGCTCTTTCCTTGTTTATTTGATGTGATGCAGACGCTAACATGGCGCTGCACATGTGTTACAGTTTGCAATGTGAGCCATGCCAATGCTGTATACAGGTCAGTCGGCTTTGTTGTGCTGCTGCTACCGTGCCTGTTGCTGCTGCTCAGGCTGCTGCTGCTGCTGCTGCATGTGCTGCTTGTGAGCCGCAACTACCTCAGACACCAGCAGCGTCTCTATCTCTGCAATATCTGCTGGCCGCTCAATCTGCTGCACCACCTGAGCTCCATCCTGTGGACCAGATGGGGATGGCAGCGGGCAGAGGCGGCTGAGCAGACAGTAGGCACAGCGTGCAGAAGCCACCAGATGCAAGGTGTTGACACGCACATGCGTAGGCCCAATCGCACCACTCAAGCAGCCATGCTGCTGGTGCTTGTCTGTTGCCAGCGCACTGTGCACTTTTACAGCCTGCCCAACCCGCCTCACCCGCTGTGCTACCAGCCACACATGATCTTTGCGAGAGTGCAGCTCGTTCGCCACTACCAGGTGCACACCATACGCCTCTATGGCGCCATAGGCCTGTCGGGCGGTACGGGACAGGGTGTGGAGGGATTCAGCTGACTGGCATGCAGGCAAGGCACCCCCAGAGCAGCACAACACAGCACTCTGTGGCGGAAACCCTGCCCCATCCCTCACCTTCTGCAGCAAGATCTGGATGTCAGTTTCCAGTTTGAAAGACACGATCATGGCAGCAGGGCTCCACTCGTGCCGCAGCGCGCCCAGCATCTTGGGCACCTGCTTTGGAGCGAGTGGGCCGCACCAGGGAACAAGCTTATATGATGGATGCAGGAAGACCAGGCAGCTGCTTTGGAGCGTGGCCGACCCTGGCGTCTGGGCCAACTACCGCTGCAGCTGCCCGCGCAACGCTGTCCCAAAGCCAGTTGCAGCGCGCCTTTTCTAACGAGAGCGTGAGCGGCCCATCTGCTGACTGAATCTTGTGCTCGGCCTACAGCATGGGGCCACATGTGACTCAAAGTGATGAATCAAAGCAGGCGTCTTTGCTGGGCACGCTGTGGTAGAGGCCGGTAGGAGCAAACAACGCAGCATGCTTGCCAGCAAACACCCAGCAGCACAGCAGCTGTGTGAATAGGCATACGCAAGCAGCGCCAGGTGCACGCACCATGTCGGCCCAGGGCATAAAGAAGTCGGACACTGCTGCCGCCAGGTAGAAGAGCACGGCTGGGCCGCCGGGGGCCAGTGCGCGGGCAATGGCGTGCAGGTACTGCAGGGCCGGGAAAGGGGTGGAGTCCAGATTGAGGTCAAAGGGGCCGCCAGAGCGCCATGCTATGGCAGGTAAGAGAATCCGTTCACTCCTGATCCCCAGCTACCCTGCAGTGCAGTGGTCGTAGCCCTGCTCAGCTGCACCTGACCCAGGCACCCACCTTGAGGTACTCAAAGAGCGTGGTGTAGGGCAGGTGCAGGTAGCGCCCTTCTCGCAGCACCGCCTCTACACGCGCCACGGCGGCCGCCATCTGCGCCTGCTGCGCTGCGTGCACCCGCAGCCCGCCGTCGGCGCCCAGCTGCAGCGGAGGCAAGAATGGCGCAGGCTTGGTTGGCCATGGATCGGCATGCGAAATACAGAACAGAGCACTTGTGGGCGTGCTGCTGGACAGCCTGTCACGAGCATGGGCTGCAGGCTGCACACGGAAATGCGTAGCAAGCCCAGACAGCTGACGAGCAGCAGCAGCAACAGCCGCACCTCAAACAAATCCATCAGAGTTTGCGCCCCCAGCTCCTCTTGGAAGTCTGCAACGGACATGGTATTTAACTTGAAATTCAAGTGGGCAGGCTGCTCTTTAATGCCGCACAAGTGACAGCAGGGAACACCAGCAGCAGCTGCCGCAGCGGGGCGCACCTGAGACGAAGGGCTGCGCGGAGCCGTGTCGGCTGAGGAAGATGACAGCATACCCCGCCTGCAAGCAAGGGGAAGCAGTGCGTCAGTCTGATACAGTCAAAACATTCGCATGGACAAGCCGCAGCAGGGATCCTGCGGCTGCAAGCCAAGGTCCATTGCACAACCTGCCCACGTAGGCAGCGCTCCCAAGCACCTGCAGGAACTGCTCCGCAGACAGCGCGCCGCGCGTGCCCTTGCTGAAGTTGTCGATGAAGCGCACGCAGTTGCGCTCCAGCGGCACGGTGGTGCCGCCGCTGGTGATGACCACAATCGGGCGGGCTAGCGTGACCGCGCCAGCGGCGGCAGCACCGGCGGCTGGGGCGGCGTGGCGCTGCAGGAACTGGCGCACCCTCTCCGTCACTTCGGATGAGCTGGGAGAGGGATCAGGTGCTTCCTCTAGGAAGCGGGGCACGCTGAAGGCGCTCATTGGGCGGCTCGGAACGGGGCCAGCGCTCTGAGGCTTTATGGTCGGCTTGCAGGGATTTCACTGGTGCTGGAAGAATGCCGGGGTGTGGGTTTGCAGGCGGGAGGCCGCTTTGCCGGTCGGCAGTGCGTGGCGCATTTCGGGGAACAGCGTGGACTGAGGCGCAGAGGCGATCGATGCAAACGCATTGCACGATACTCAGAAGGCGCCTCAAGCATAGCCGTGCCTCCAACCCCGCCGTCCGCGACGCAACTCGCGGTTGCTGCCCTCTGCGTCACCATCGCCATGCTCGTGACGCTTGAGTAGGTGCTCCGACAGCACAGAAGCTGCATCCACGCCTGCAGTGGCCTAGGATGGACCCTGCCGCCGCTGCCGCTGGCGGCGGCCGGCTGCCGCCACGGGCCGGCGAGCGGCTGTTCAACGCCATCTCCGGCATGTCGGCCGAGAAGTGGGCCGACCCGGCCCAGCTGCAGGACACGCTGCGGCGCAGCGAGGGCCTGCTGTGCGCCCTGCATGCCGGCTGCGCCGGCCTGGGCGCCTATGTGCAGCTGCTGACGGGCGGCGCCGGTGAGCTGGGGCGTTGGGTTGGGATGTGGATTTTGCTTGCAGACCGAGAGAAGCATGTCAAGTGATGCATCACCATGGTACATGTGGTCCATTTGTATGCCCGCAGCTGTGAGCAGCTGCCTCACGTTTGTCTGCCTTCACCACTGCAGGGCATGGCGGGCCGTGCACCTCGGTGTGGACAGCAGGCACCATTGCTTACCGGTAGGCAGCAGCACCTCCTGAGGAGTGGGGGCGCATGATGACTGGATGCTGCCGTCTGTGAAGTGGCACCGAGGGTTCTGTGCCATCATCGCCACTGCTGCTCCCTCACCCAATCTGCAGGTGCCGCACCTGCGGGCTGTCTCCCTCTGCTGCCGTTTGTGTGGACTGCTTCCGGGTGAGGCTGGCTGCTGGCTGCCCCGTGCGGCACGCTTTGCCGCAGTGGTTGCTCTAGCCGAACGCCGCTTTGCTTGCTGGGCCGGTCAGGCTGCATGCGGCAAGTGCACAATCAATCGAAAGGCAGCCCCCTTGAGCGTCTGGGTTGGGCTGCACTGCCTGCCTGCAGGCCTCGGACCATGAGGGACATGACTATGTAATGTACACTTCAGGTGAGCCGCTGGTGGTTCAGCAACGATGTCAGCAGGTGCCTACAGTACCGACTGTGCAAAGTCAGGCACATGGCACTGGAAGGCGCATGCCTGCACACAGCCTGCAGTTGCATCACTCAACCTCTGTGCTGCCCCCTGTCCCACCACAGATGCGGGCGGCTGCTGTGACTGCGGCGACATGAGCAGCTGGCGGCCGCAGGGCTGCTGCCCCCGCCACAGGTGTGTCTTGGTGCCGGTGCCGGACAGCGGCTGTGCCGACTTGCGGCGCGATGCCACGTTTGCTGCGGCCTTGCAGGTGCTCAGATGGTTGGCCCTTCGGGTGTCCTTGCTCTCCGCAGGCCTCCAGGCGAGGGCCACGGTGCTGCCGAGGAGCCCAAGCTGCCGCCTGCTGATGATGTGGTGGCACGTGCCCTGGTTGGCTGCGCCCTGGCCGCCTTGCAGCTGGCACTGGAAGGTGCGATTTTGGGCTGGGGAGGCACCCTCCTGGGCTGCTTTTGGTTGCCAAGAGGCGGGTAATGCATGCCGTGCGACAGGCAAATATTGCAAGCAACCTGGCTGCCGGGCCGCTCCTGCCAATGCACCGCTGCTCGTGCCACTTTTGCATCTGCAGCCAGCCTGGCGGGGGAGGAGCCACCTGCCGGGTATCCCTCTCGTGACCAGCGCAAGGCGGCCGCCCTGGTCATCATGCGCTGGCTGGTGCAGCTGGGCCAGGCGCCGGCGCTGCGGGGCGTCATCTGCCAGGAGCTTCAGGCGCCAGCCGTGCCCTCAGCAGCCATCGGCGCTGCCGCCGCACTGGTGGCCACCCCTGGCCTGCCGCGCGAGGCGGCGGCGGTGGCCCGCATGCTGCAGCAGCAGCGCGAGGTGCTGCTGGGCTCGCTGGGCACGGTGCTGCCGATGCCGGGTGCTCAGGACGCCATTCACGAGGCGCGCCGCCCGCTGCCGTTGCTGGGCAGCGAGCCTGAGCGCTACTCACTGCTCTACTGGCAGCTCTCCACGCTGCTGCAGCTGGATGGGCGCCTGGTGGAGGTGAGCCTTTGGGCTTTGAGCAGGAGAGGTGTGTGTGAGCGGCTGCCTGCAGGTCAAGCGAGCGTATGCCAGCTTCCAATGCAGTGTCTGTGGCATGCGGCTTGTGTGCGGCATTCACCAGCTCCCTGCTCTGGAACCCTCTCCACCACAGGAGCTGGCCACGCTGCAGATCCTGCTGCTGTACAGCACGCCCTTCAAGGAGGCGTTTGGGCAGGCGCTGCTGGCCTTCTACCCACACATCGGCTGTGAGCTGTGTGGACGGTTGCTGCTGACGGCTGCAGTTGGGTCGGCTGGAGGGCTGCTGCCTCAAAATGCCCTTGGCAGGCCGTTGCGTCCGCAGCTGCTGGGACCTGCTCTGGCCTGCCCTGACTGCGCTCCCCTTCTTACCCGCACTTGCTGCAGCCCTGGGCAAGCGGCACCCCGTGACCAAGGCGCTGGACCGGCTGACGGTGCAGGTCTTCCACCTAGAGGTGGGCTGCTGGCAGTGTTCTTGGGATGAGGGTATTTGATAAACAGCTCAAACAAGACGTTTAGCTATCATGCCACTGGCCCTCATGCTGCTGCCCATCTCACCTGTAACCGCCAAGCGTGCTGCCCAACTGCAGGAGACCACGCTGGCGCTGACCCAGAAGGCCGGCCTGCTCAAGGTGCTGCTCACCTCGCTGCTGGATGCGATGCGGCGGGGGCTGGGTGACACTGGCCGGCTGGAGGGCGACTCCCCGGTCATGACAGGTGCGCTTTCTCAGTGTTTCCTGCAGTGGGGTGTGTGGTTGGCTAGGTGCTGCATACAACTGGAGGGGTTCCGGCAATCCTGCAGCTAAGCTGTGTGGCTGTGTCGCTGCTGCTCTGCGCATGCGCGCATTGGCGCTCCTGCCAACCGTAGGTTTTGCACCACCACCGGCCTGTTCCACTGCAGGCCGCCTGTACCTGCGCATTGCCGCCGACCTGCACATGTGCCTGAGCCACCCAGCGGTGGTGCTGGCGCTGCTGGCAGGGCCGCAGGCGCCCCTGTTCAACTCCCACTTTCTGGAGGTGCTGCGGCTGATCGAGGGGGCGAGCCCATTCAGGTGTGCTGCGGGTGCAGGGCACAAGACAGACCGACTGTGCTGCTGCTGCTGCTTGTGCTGGCGGGCAGCGGTGCAAGCAGGGGCACCGCTACGGCAACAGCGCCGCTGCACTTGAGCTGTGAGCTTGATGGCTAACTCGGCTTGCCCTGCCCTGCCAACCTGTGTTATGCAGGCGCAAGCTTGGCGACCATGTGTTGTATGAGTCAGAGGCATGGATCAACATTGTCCAGGCAGGTGGCATGTTGAAGGGACTGGGGTGTGGGGGTGTTGCTGCTTGGCTGTCGCTTGGCTCTTCGATTGATTGGCTTGTTCAATATGCCGATCTGTGAGCTCCCTACTAGCCGATCCACACTGCTCGCTCCGCCTCTCCTGCTGCGGTGCAGGTGGAGGTGCACATGATGCACATGCTGGTGCAGGGCGCCACCCACACGCTGCTCAAGGCTGCGGAAGCAGGTGGGCAGAGTGAATGTGTTGGTAGCGGTCGCTGATGGGCGCAGCTGATAGGCAACGTAACGCAACCTCTGCACCGATTGCTGCCGTTTGTTTGGCCTGTCAGCTTGCCACCCCCACTCTCTGGTGCAGGCACAGTGCCGCCTGGCACAGCAGCGGCTGCGCTGGTGTTTGGCGCGCAGCGCACTTTGGAGGCTGTGGCTGCTGTCGCTGGGCCGATGCAGGTAATGCATGCTAGACCGATGGGTGGCCCTCTCTGTCTTATACTCAGTCACAGCGTCCTGCACCTGATTGTGCTAACTTGAACCGGCTGCGCAGGTTGCGGAGGAGCCCAAAACCTACTGGCCAAGCGTGCTGCAGGGGCAATCCACGGTGAGCACGGGCCGCCGCTGCTGCTGCTGCGGAGCGGTGCTGCCAGAGCTGATGCTGGCGAAGGGGTTGTCGCTGACTCATGGCCATTTCCGCTGCCGTCGCCTTTGGTCGGCCATAGTTTGGCCATATCTCCTGCTGCTGTGGGGCGGCTGCCCAGAGCTTGAACAGTCAAAGTGCGCGGCTGCCGACTCGCTGTTGCGGCCAGTCCTTTGGTCCCTCCCACCAGATTTCGGCGCACATCCCGCTCGAACGCCTGGCCTCCACCTTCCTGGCCGGCCTGCTGCACCTGGCACACACCAGCGGCAATGCAGAGGCGTATGTGGACGCGCTGCATGCTGCGCTGGACGGCATCGGCGGGCCCGAGGCTGCGGAAGCAGTGGCTCGCCAGTGGCAGATGTGCGGGCTGGCGGCGGAGCGCATCACGGCGTGGATGAGCCAGGTGGGGCTGCAAGCACAACGTGGTGCGGTGCAGCTTTGTACTGCCTGTGCACTCTAGCAGCTGCATGGTCGAGATGCTGCCAGCAGGGGAGGCGCTGCTGGTGCCGCTGCCGCTGATGCTGATGCTGCCGCTGCCAGGATTTCAGTGATGTCGCTGGGCCACTGCCCCCCTCTGTGTGCGCAGATCCGCCAGCGGCTGTGGGTGCGCAATGGCCAGCAGCTGCTGCGGCTGGAGGCGTTTTACAACTCACCCTATTGGTGAGGACGTGTGGGGAGAGCTTGCCCGCTTCATGTGGCAGCGCAGCGCCTGCAGCTGAGCAGGCTTGGCTTGCACCCTGCTCAGCCAGAACTGCCTGCTCATACACTTGACCGTTCTGGCCTGCCACGACCCGCAGGAGCGACCACGGCCTGGACTGCGACCTGCTGTCCATGCAGGCCTGGCTGGCCACCACCCCCAGCCTGAGCAGGTGGGCGGTGGCGGGATTTGGCCCCCCTGCTGCGGATGCTCAGCCAGCTGTGCGCAAAGCCTGGTAGCAGCGGATAATTGGTCGCGTCAGCTGCTGCCGTGACGCCATCCGCCAGCGAAGAGTGCTATGCGCACTTGCCGCTCCTCTGCAGGTCGCTGGGCTTCCTGACGGTCGATTCAGGGGCGGTGCACTTGCTCAAGGCGTCCTCCATGCCCACACTGGTGGAGGCTGCCCGCACGCTGCAGGTGTGGCGCAGTGCAGCGAGGAACTCCCTGCCAGTGGTTGGGAGCAGCTGGCGCACTGCGAGCAGAGGAGTAGTGAGCACGGCTGTCTGTGCCAGCATGGTGGCCAGGGATTGCTGAGCGAGCGGTATCCACCTAGCCACCTCGGCTCAACGCCCTCCCTTCTTCAGGTGGCTCACGAGTCCCAAGAGCTGCTGCGCTGCGCAGCTGACTGGCTGCGCCTGCTGGTGAGGGGCAGCAAAAGGGGGCAGCCTGCACAGCTTGACGTTTGTTCCTCTTTTTTGGCATGCAGCAGTGGTTGGCTTGCAGCAGTGTTCTCAGCTACGTGGTGTGTGTGCATGCATTTGCTGCAGGTCATCCTGCTGCGTGAGCGGAGCGTGTGGCACCCCACCTACTCCCCGCTGCTGCTGCGCCGCGCCATCGTGCACATCCTGGCAGCGGGTGAGTGGATCGCATAATATGACTGCTGCTTGTCCTGCTGCTGCCTGGAGCGGGATGCTGCCCGGATCTCACAGGCTGCTGCCGCTGCCAGTGCTGCTGCCGCCACCCTGCTACTGCTGCTGCTGCTGCATCACCATGCTGCCGCACTGCTGCAACCCACCTGCTGCTGCCGTGCGCCCGCCGTTGCTGCCTCCCTGCTGCTGCTGGTTAGTGCCATCTCGCTGTTTTCTCAGCCGGCACTATGCCCGACATTTTGCAGGCTCTCGCAGCCACAGCGAGGTTGGGGACGAGCTGCCTTACGAGCTGGCGCACAGCGCACACTTTGACCAGGTGGAAGCAGTGGCTTGCTGCTGCTGTGGCGGGTTGGCTACTGTTGGCTGGCTGCGCTGCAGGACAAGCAACCTTTGCATAATTGGGCGCCATTGCAAGGCACGTCTTTCGGCGCGGCACTCTAAATGGCAGCGCAATCTGCGCCCCTGTCCCGCCGGCCCTTTCTGCAGGTGCTGGGCGAGGCTGCAGACTATGTGCCGCCCACGGCAGCCGCCACGGGGCGCTACTCGCTCAAGCGCGCCTGCTGGAAGGAGTTTGACCCCTACTACCCGCACTACACGCGGTGAGGCAGCGATGCGCAGTGTTTGGCATGTCACTTTCATGACGATGCACTGCCCCCAGTTGTCCGCACCAAGCAACAGCAGCGGCGACTGTACGGAGAATCCGCCTGTGCCCCCACTAACACCCTCCCAACCTACACTCCACTTGCAGACGCGATCTGCAGTCGGCGCTGCACCTGGCACAGGAGGGCGGCGCGTGGCAGCCTGAGTGGCAGCTGCAGCAGGGCTTGCCACCACTGCCGCTGCCCATGGTTGGGCTGCAGCGCATGCTGCACCACCTGCTGCGCATTGTGTGGGCGGCTCTGCTGCTGGCCTGCATGGATGGCAGCACAGCGGGCGGCAGTGGAGCTGGCGGCGGCGGTGCCAGCGGCGGCGCAGCTGAGGACAGCGCCCTAGCAGCCACCAACCTGCTGTGCATGGCAGTGCAGCGCAAGCGGGCTGACCTAGCAGCCATGCTAGCTGGTGAGGCGGCTGCACCCGGTGCGCCGCCGCTGCCAGAGTCCTGGCGCAGCCCGCTCCGATTCCGAGCCAAGTGTGAGGAGCACCTTGCAGGCTTCTTCCCTGCCCGCCCAGGCATCCTGTACCTGCTGCGGGTGCTGGCAGGTGTAGAGCGCTGGTTGGATGGCAGCCGGCGCGAGGCGTCCTGGGAGCTGCAGCGCTGCGCCGCGGCAGCTGCCACGGAGGTGGCAGCACTGCTGACGGAGGCGCGGCAGGCAGCATCTGAGTGGCAGGCGCCTGTTGATCAGCAGGCTGTGGAGCCGGCAGCAGCACCTCAGGGCGAGCCAGCTGCGGCAGGCGAGGCAGCCGGAGCCGCGCAGGCGCCAGCGATTGCCCAGCCGGCGGCCGGCGGCGAGGCAGCGGCGGCAGCGGAGGACCGTGAGCAGGGATCGCCAGCTGCTGATGCAGCGGCTCGCAAGAAGGAGGCGGCCAAGGCACGGCAGCAGCAGATGCTTGCACGCATGCGTGCGCAGCAGGCCAAGGCAGCGGCTGCCCTGCTGGAGGAGAGCAGCGACGAAGAAGCGGAAGGGGCAGCAGTGGCAGCAGCTGAGGGTCCAACAGCTATGGCAGTAGATGCTGGTGGCGAGGCAGCGGCGGCAGTAGGAGCTGCGGCGCAGCGGCCAGCGCTGCCCGCTCACCACCCCGCAGCCTGGGAGGCGCATGCAGGCGCCGAGTGTGCACTGTGCAAGAGCGGCAGCGACACAGCGCCGCTTGGATTTGTGGCGCAGCTGCAGGTCACACTGCTGCCCACGCTGGCAGCTGCCGACCCGGCCACGCCGCTCACGCCTGAGCACCCAGGCGTGTGCGGTGGGGCAGTGGGAGCGGCGACAGAAGGCGGCGAGGCGCCGCCTGCATTCCCGCTGGGCGGCGCCGGCCCGCGCCTGTCGGTGTTCGACCGCCAGCCCTCGCTGCACCTGCTGTGCTGCGGCCACATGCTGCACGCCTCGTGCCTGGACAGCTACAGGTGGGCATTCTTTGGGTTGTGGATGGCGGCTTGCTTATGGTGGTCAGTGCGGTTGCAGAAGTCTCCGCAGCGTTGCCCTATGAATTGGCATGAAGCACCAGAATTCAATAGCGAAGCAACCAGTGTCTCGTGCTGCCTGTTTTGCTGCAGGGCCAGCTGGCGCCAGCGCATCGCCCAGGGCCAGTTTGTGGAGGGGTTCCAGCTGCTGCAGGCGTCGCCGGCGGCAGGTGTGCATGCCGGGCAGTGTGGCATTTGCAGCTGCCTACATGGGTTCATCAGGCAGCTGCCGTCACCCACCACCCAGCAGCCTGGCTTCAGCTGCCGCTCCTATTAGGGTAATCTGCTCACTCGCCTCTCGTGTACCATGTGCAGGCGAGTACCTGTGCCCCATCTGCCGCCGCCTGGGCAACTGCTTGCTGCCAGCAGCGGCGCCACCGCAGCCCGACAGCGCGCTTCCGGCAGAAGGGCAGCCGGCGGCGCCGCTCAGCAGCACTGATGCACTGGCCAAGCTACAGCAGCTGCTACAGGCTGGCCCCGGCAACTGGGCATCAGCGCCGGCCACCTCCAGTGGAGAGCTGCGGCAGCGGTGGCAGGAGGCGCAGGCGCAAGGCGGCGCTGGTCCAGGGATAGATGTCTCGCTGCAGCTGGTGCCGCGCTTCGGCTCTCAGGCGGCAGGCGTGGTCGCCCTCGCACAGGACGCCCGTGCCGCTGCGTCCAAGTGGCTGTCGCAGCAGCACCGCGCGCTGGACTGGCTCCAGCTCAAAGGTGCGGGCAGATGCTGAGTGTGGTTAGCGAGTTGTGCTGCTAACTTCGGCAGCTGCAGCAGCATTTGCAGATGCAGGTGACTTGCTGTGTTTGTACAGATCTTGCCGACATACTTGCGCTTCTGCATCTCCTTAATCTTGCGCCACGCTTACCCACCCTCTGCAGCTGGCGAGCGGCAGCCGTCCGAGCCGCTGTGGGGCATCCCTGTCCAGGCGGGGCCCGAGCCTACCTCGCCCAGCAGAGCACAGCCGGCGCAGACGCTGCAGGCGGCACTGCAGCAGCTGCTGGAGCACGCAGCTGTTGGGGCGGGGCCGCAGGGGGCGGACTTTGAGGCCATTGGCGCCATTGCTGAGGTGGCGGCGGCAGTAGCAGAGGAGATGGAGGAGGAGATGGAGGGCAGCTCGGATGAGGAGGCAGCGCCAGCGCCAGCTGAGGTGGCAGCAGGCGGCGGCGTGCCTGGCCTCTTCCAGCAGCTGCAGCAGCAGGCGCTGGAGCGGGCGGATGATGTGGCGATGGGGCACCCGCCACAGCCGCCGCCCGCTGCTGCCGCTGCACCAGAACGGGCCATGAACCAGCACACGCAGCGGCTGTGGAGGCTCGACCCGCCTGCCGCTGCGGGCAGCCTGCTGTGGTCGCTGCTGGGCAGCGGCTTGGTGCAGTGGGAGGTGGCCCACCGCGACCCAGCCTGTGAGTAGCAGCAGCAGCCAGCCATGCCTGCTGGGCATGTTGCATGCTTGCGCCCTGCTGAGCTGAGGCTGCAATCAGCTGCATTGTACTCGGTCGCGGGGCACAATCTCTCCTCAGCAGATTCTGCCCCCCACCTTCTTCCCACAGGTGCACCCTCAGCCGAGGTTGCTGCAGCCCACTGGCGCGCCCTGCAGTCTTTGGCACAGCTGGCAGCAGCCGCCAACCTGCCCGCAGCAAGTCACAGCGCAGCACTTCAAGCGCTGCAGCAGCTGGCAGAGGGCAGCCTGCAGTCAATGCCGCAGCCGCTGGGCGCTGCGCTTGACCTGCCGGCAGCGCTGGTGCCGGGGTTGCAGCAGCTGCAGGTGTCCCCATCCTCGTCTGCCTACCTGCCCAACCAGGTGGGTGGCTGTCGCACTCGCGGAAGTGGATGATTTTCATCTGCTTGAGATGGGGCGCCAGTTCATGCAGGCCAGCAGCACATGCGCACGTATTCACATGTGCGTTTTTTCCTGTGCATTGCAGGACCCTTTCGCGCTGCTGCTGGTGCTGCTACCCGCCCTGCTGAGCGTGCCCGACGGCGGTGCAGCAGAGGATAGCCTGAGCTGCAGCTCGCACCGCCAGCCAGCTGCTGTGCTGCGCGCCCTGCTGGCACTGCTGCACCCTGCGGCGGCGGGGCAGGCGGTTGCACTGGCGACCGACAGCAGCCGGCCGGTAGCTGAGGCAGCTGCAGCAGCGGCTTCGTCGCCGCCGCTGGCCTCAGCGCTCGAGGGCGCAGCAGCCAGCCAGCTGCTGCCGTGGCTGCAGCGCGCCCGCCTGCTGTTGGCGCTGCTGAGTGGCTCTGCCCCGCCGCCGGCACCCGATGTCTCCAGCGGGTCAGCGGGGCCGGCTAGCGCGGCACTGGCAGCAGCACTTGGCCTGCCGCCGCTGCAGGCGGCGCTGCGGTCGCCAGCGGCGGGAGCACTGGCGCCGCCAGCTGGCACGCCTGCCTGGCAGCTGGGTTCCACCATGCAGCTCAGCGTGCATGCCGCGCAGCGCCAGTGGGCAGTGGTGGTTCCGCCGCTGCCGCCAGCGCCCAAGCTGCTCCAGCTGCCGGCGTCGTATCAGGTGAGCGGCAGAGGAGGAGAGCGCTGTAGAGGCGTGTGGTTGCTGGCTTGGCTGCGGCAGTCAATCACTCGTCGATGTGCGATGCCTGCCCGCATCATGCTGTTGCAGGGCTGGTACCTGTCGCTGGGCAGCCGCAACTGCAGCGTGTGTGGCGCCGCGCCCTCGGAGCCCGCGCTCTGCCTGCGCTGCGGCGAAGTGGTCTGCTGCGGCGGCCGCCGCTGCATGGGGCCTGCACGTCAGGTGCGTGGCAGCCGGCTGGAGCATTGTGTCTGCGCATCTTGCTATTTTGCTGCTGCGGGGTGCGCCTTGCTGCAGCTGTATCTTGACGAGCCCCGCTGTGTGCCTGCTGCTTGAACAGGGCATGTGCTACACGCACAGCCTGGCGTGCGGCGGCGGCACCTGCTGCTTCTTCCTCGTCAAGAACACGCGTCTGCTGGTGATCCGCAAGAACAGGTGAAGCCCGTTGGTTGTGAGAGGGTGGGAGAGCGCCGAGGCGTGCGGCTGCATGTGTTGCACTGCTGCAGGCTGAAGCTCTTCGAGTCGGCGACAGTGACAGCACACATGCTTGTGTGCGTTTGTGCTTGCTCGGCGACGGGTCGCTGTTATGTTGTCATGCCAGCCGTCGCTGCTGCTCAGTCGGCCGCCACTGCTGCCGTGCTGCTGCCAATGCTGCAGGGCGACATTCCTGGCCTCGCCATATGTGGACAGCCACGGCGAGGAGGACCCCCGCCTGCAGCGTGGCAAGTGAGTGCTGCGGAAAACAGAGAGGCGATGTGGCGTGTAGGGGAGGAGCGGCAAGCATGCAGTTGACGCCGTGCTGCCGCCGTCGCCCTTGTTGCGCTGCATTGCGCGGCTGCGTGATCATGTCTGCCGCCGCACGCCGACCGCCCATGCAGGCCGCTGTCGCTGCATGCCGAGCGGCTGCGGCACCTGGTGCAGCTGTGGCGCAGCTCCGCGCTGGACTATGACAGCCACGTGCTGCATGCGGCCAACCACCGGAACGAGCCGGCCAGCGTGTACTGAGGTGGCTGCCGGCACGGCGGAGCGCGGCAGGCCTTTACCTCATACCTGTACCATAATTATTGCATTGGCGCAGTGCAGTGTGCTTTGCGTTTTTTTCGTGTTGCTGTGCGCTGCTTGTGATATGAGGGCAGTACGTGCTTGCTGAGAGGGGCGCTTGGGGCCAGAGAACTTGGCAGACGCTGCTGGGGTATTTGGCCGCATGCAGTAATAGTGAAGAATGTGCGGCAAGCCGCTGAGCGACGACTGAAGAGCGCTTTTAGGGTTTAAAACCCAACCATGCAGGCTGAGGCGGCAAAGCTGCGGCTGGAGGTGGATGAGGAGCGGCGGCGAGCTGATGACGCGGCGGCGGCGGCAGCAGCAGAGCAGCACCAAGCCCTGCAGGCTGCTCAGGTTCGTGTGTGGCAGGGGAGGTGGTGGAGCTGGCTGTCGCTGATTCGGTTGCGCAAGTGTTAAAATGTGTTTCGGGTTGTCTCGCCCTTGTCAGCACTTACACTGCCGCTGTGCTCAGCCCTATCGGCTGGCTACCTTCTCCATCATTCTCCTGTGCAATGCGTTTGCAGGCCCTGGGCCACGAAGAGGATGCGATTGTCAACCCGCACTGCCAGCTGGCAGAGGTGCAGCAGGCTCAGCGGCAGGAGGCAGCAGCTGAGGTGGCAAGACAGCAACGCGCTGATGATGAGCAGGCGAGGGGTCAGGGTCAGGGTTAGCAGGAGGTCGTGCGTGTTTACGCTGCTGTCACCGCGTGCAGCTTTTCGTGCGCTCGACTTTACCTGCTGGTTTCTCATCACCTCTGTTGCTGTGTTATCCATCTGCAGGTACTACCGGAGGAGCCTGCGGCAGCTGCTGGGCCAGCACGATCCGCAGCTCAGCCTGCCCCCAGCCTGGCGTGTCTGTCGGATGCTGTGGCTGTCGGGGGCCTGCCGGGTGCCTCAAAGCTTCGGCAGATGCTGCTGACCGCCTCGAAGAAGCGGCAGGCCATGGTGCGTCAGGGGATGCACACCTGTGTGGGTTGAAAAGGAGTGGGAATGGTTCAGCTGGCAGTTGCTTGGTGGGGCAACTTGCACCAAACGCCCAAGCCACAACACTGCAACCGCCCTCTCCCCCATTGCAGCACTCTGCCCTGTCTGGCATTTTCAAGGACAATGACCCGGAGCCTGCTGCCGACCGCAACCTGGGCGGCAAGCGGCAGTGGCTGACTGTGACGCTGCCGGGCTGTGGCCTCAGCCTGCAGTTTGCCGGCTGGTGGGCCGACTGGCAGTGGGCACAGCGTGGGTACGTGACCTCAGTGAGTGTGGACAGTTTGGCGGCGGTAGAGCGGGACCGTGGTGCATGCGCTGCCTGGGAGCGGATGGTGGTGCGCCTCACCTCTGCATGCGCTGGCGAGCGGAGTGGGCTGCTGCGGGAGGGCAGCACGATCGAGTGCAGTGTGCTGTCCTGAATTCGTTTATACTGCTGCGCGCCTTTGCTACAGCCACCTGCCTTTCGCTGGCCAGCATATGTCTGGCTGTAGTGATCTGACACTGACTCAATATCTTCTAATTTTTTTAACAGCTTCATGATTAACAAAGAAGCTTGTAAGGAATGCAGTACATCCGGCATAATTGAGAAGGCTTTGCACTACTGCTCTACAGCGCTCCTGAGTTGCCATGCGTCACAGCCACTCTGCCCGCGGTGCTGCTACTATGGCATGCCTTGCAGCAGCTCTGCCGCTGCTCCCGATAATGTGCCTAGCAGCGCTGCTACTCTGTAATGCCTCGCTGCTACTCGGCCAGGCATCGCCGCAACTTTGCCCTGCAAAGCTTTTGGTCGGTCCCTGTACTGCGCCAAGCGGTGGAGCTACCCTGCCGTGCAGCGCGGCCACTTTGCCGTCGCTTCCTGTGCTCTGTCAATCATCATAGCTACTCTGCCGTCGCTTCCGGTGCATTGCCGTGCGTGGCAGCTACTCCTGGCGACACTGTCCTTACTCTGCCAAAGGCAGCAGCTGCCATCAGTGCTCCGCCGCTTCTCCCAGTACTCTGCCATGCAGTGCAGCTACTGTGCTCCGTTACCCTGCTACTCTGCCGTCGTTTCCGGTGCTCCGGCATGCACTGCCGCTATTCTGCCAAGCATTGTAGCTACTTTGCCAAGCATTGTAGCTGCTCAGTCATGGCTTCCCGTACTCTGCCAGGCCCTACGGCTACTCTGCCGTGCGGTGCGGCTACTCTGCCGAAGGCCCCCGTACTTTGCCCTGCACTCTAGCTACTCTGCCGTGCGGTGCGGCTACTCTGCCGATCCTCCCTGTACTCTGCGCAGCACTCTACAGGTTTTAGGGTTCAGGGTTTAGGGTTTTAGGTTTTAGGTTTTAGTTTTTAGTTTTAGGTTTTTAGGTTTAGGGTTTAGGTTTTCATGTTGCTAGTTTTTTTAGGGTTTAGGGTTTAGGGTTTAGGGTTTAGGGTTTAGGGTTTAGGGTTTAGGGTT
>VFQQ010003026.1_pt1 | contig 17250 bp, 11 predicted proteins | sample 3512341 | NCBI WGS metagenome assembly VFQQ01 (sample SAMN10412373, study PRJNA504923) | tailings metagenome | isolation source: Relicate 2 Philex TSF1 revegetated site | place: Philippines: Tuba, Benguet | collected 2017-08-29 | reverse complement strand
TGCGCGTGGTGCTCAACACCGTCAACGGCGGCATCGAGGTGCGCGACGTGACCACCGAGGTGGATGCGCGCACGGTCAACGGCAGCATCACCGCGCGCAGCGCCGGTGGTCCGGTGCGGGCCCGCACCGTCAACGGCAGCATCAACGTGTCCATGGGCTCGCTCGGCCGCGCCGAGGATCTCGAGTACGAAACGGTGAACGGCGCGATCACCCTCGAACTGCCGTCCAACTTTGGCGCCGAGCTTGAGCTCTCCACCGTGAACGGCCGCGTCACCACCGATTTCCCGATCACCATCTCGGGTACGCTCTCACCACGCAAGTTGCGCGGCACCGTGGGTGACGGCCGCACGCGCGTGCGGGCCAGTACCGTCAATGGCAGCGTCACCCTGCGCCGCGGGCGCTGACAACGACACGCACGCCTACGCACACACACGCGAGCACGACTGGCCGCCGCGCCCCACTCAGGGTTCGGCGGCCAGTTGCTCGATACGCGTGGCCAGCTCGAAATCCTTGGCGGTGATGCCGCCACTGTCGTGTGTGCTGAGCAGGAAGGTCACCCGCGTGTAGCGCACGTCGATGTCCGGGTGGTGCTGCAGGGCCTCGGCCACCTCGGCCACACGCGCCAGAAAGGCGATACCGGCCGGGAAATCGGCGAAATGATAGGTCTTCTGCAGCACGGCGCCCTTGCGGGACCATCCGGGCAGGGCGCCCAATTGGCGCTGGACCTCGATGTCGGAAAGAACCGGGGCAGGCGTCATGCTGTAGAGTAGGGCGCCCGGAGACCGAACACCACCGTCGGTCACCCTGTCTCTTGCGGCTTCGGCTTTTATTCGGTAGGGTCAAGACATGTCGCTCGCCCTCCCGGTCCTCCCGCCGCCGCTCCGGCCGCTCACCGTGCAGGCCGACCTGCAGTACCACGCCGCGCCCGGCGGGGGGATCTTCAACCCGCCGTCGGCCACCCACATGGGCTTCTGGTCCATCAACCCCTATGTGGGCTGCGCGTTTGGCTGCGCCTACTGCTACGCGCGGGACACGCATCGCTACACGCTCGAGCGCGCGGGACCGGTGGGGCGGGCCGTGGCCGAGTCCATGCCGCCCTGGCAGGCCTTCGAGCGACGGGTGCTGGTCAAGGAGCATGCGGCGGCGCGGGTGCGCGAAGCCCTGCGGTCTTCTCGCGCTCCAAAGGCCGGGGATTCGCTGGTCATCGGTTCAGCCACCGACCCGTATCAGCCGGCCGAGCGGCGCTTTGCCGTCACGCGCTCGGTGTTGGAAGCCCTGCAGGTGGTGCGGGGCCTGTCCATCGTCATCATCACCAAGAGCCCGCTGGTCACCCGGGACATCCCGCTGCTGCAACACCTGGCCCGGCACAACACCGTGGCCGTGCATGTCTCGCTCATCACGGTCGACCGCGAGCTCGCCCGGCGCATCGAGCCACGAGCCCCCACCCCCGAGGCGCGACTGCGCGGCATTCGCCGACTGGCCGAGGCGGGGGTGGAAGTCAGCGTGAATTGCATGCCCATCCTGCCGGGCATCACCGACGCGCCGGAGCAGTTGGCCGAGCTGGTGGCCCGTGTGGCGGACACGGGGGCCAGGAGCCTCGGGGCCTGCGCCCTGCGGCTGCGGGCCGCGTCCCGACGGCGCTACCTGCCGGTGGTGCGGGAGCAGTTTCCCGAGCTCGCCGCCCGCTACGAGGCCACCTACCGCGACAGTGTGTACGCGCGCGAGACCTACCGCACGGGACTGCGCGAGGCCATGGAGCGGCTCTGTGCCCGGCATGGCCTGCGCTTCCGTGTGTACCGCTACGACGACGCCCGCGAAGAGCCAGATAAAGAAATATACAACGACGTGCAGCTATCAACCAACCAACTGCCACTCTTCACCTGACGCCCTCGCACCGCCATCTGGCGGTCTTTTTCTCCGGTTTATCTTCGGTTTTTGTTTGGTATCATGAGCGCCCTGCCGCTGCCGTTCGTCTCTCCCTCCACGCCGCCAGGCGGTCCACCGCCAAGCGGTCCACCACCCAGCGACGCGCTGGCCGGTGTGCAGGCCCGTGTGCAGGCGGTGGTTGCCACCGGGCGTGCCCCGGGGGCGCCCTGGCACACCGGGGTGGTCGCGCTCGACCGGGCGCTGGGCGGCGGCATTCCACGGGGGCGGGTCACCGAACTCACGGGGGCGCTGGCGGTGGGCAAGACGGCGCTCGTGCGACAGCTGGCGGCCGCCGTGCTGCAGGCTGGCGGTTGGGTGGCCTGGATCGACGTGGGCCGCACACTCGCCCCGGCCACCCTCGCCGGTCTGGGCAAGCGCCTGGTGGTCATTCGCCTCACCCATGCCCAGCGGCATCGCGCGGCCTGGACGGCCGACCTGCTGCTGCGCAGCGGGGTCTTCGGGCTTGTTGTGCTCGACGAGCCCCCGGCCCTCTCGCGTGTGCACGGCGTGCGGCTGGCCCAACTGGCCCGCGAGCGCGATGCCGCCTGCGTGGTGCTCAGCTCGCAGCGGGCCGGCGAATCACGCGCTGGCGAATCACGCGGCAGTCGACTGGCCGGCACCCTGCGTCTGCGTATGCAGCTGCGTCTTCCGGCGTCGCGGGTCACCGCATCCGACGCCCGCCCCAACACGGTTCGAGTCGTCGTGGAACGCGGCGGCCCCGGACTCCCGCATCAGTCTGTCGAGGTGGATCGTGTCGTCATCCTGGCGCGTCGCGTGTGTGCGCATCCCGAGATTCCCGATCGGCGCGGGGTGGCGCGCAGCGCGCGTCGTCCCTGGGCCGCCCGCGGCAACAGCACCGACCACAGTGTCAGCCACAGTGCCGACACCGGCCAGTTCGTCGACAACGCCGAGCATCCCGTCACCTGGGGCGGACTCGGCGTCGGCAGTCGCGACCTGTACGGAACTGAGCTTCCGGGACATCCAGCTCGAGTTGCTGCCGGACTCGAGGCCGACCCCGGCGACCGACTCCCGCTCCCCGCAGCGCGGCCGATCAGCGGGAACGCCGGCCTCGACCAATGGAGCGAACAGCGCATCCAGCGCCGCGAGGAACGCGAGCAACGTGGCATCCGCGACTGGACCACGTACCGCGGGCGGCGCCGCGCGGCCGAATCCACGTTCGGGCGACGTCCCCGGCAACCCGCCTCCTGATCCGCCGCACTGGGACGCCGTGCCCCGCGCGCTGGCGGTGGACACCCGACTCAAGGTGGTGTCGCTGGCCGCCGGTCGCGCCGGGGTGCGCGCGGGCATGACCATTGCCGAAGCCCGAGCCCGCTGCGCCGCGCTCGACGTGCGGCCATGGGACGAGCACGCCGTGCAGGACGCGGTGCTCGCCGCCACCACGGCGCTCTTGGCCGCCAGTCCGCAGGTCACACCCGTGCACGGTGCGCCCGGCCTCTGGTGGGTGGGCGCCAGCGGCTTTGCCGCGCTGGGCGGAGAACGGCAACTCGCCGAGACCCTGCTGCACATTGCGCGGCAGTGGCATCCCGAGGCACGCGTGGCCATTGCCGACAGCTGCGTGGCCGCGCGGGCCGCCACCTGGGCGCCGCGCACCAGCACCCAGCCCACCGTAGACGCCATCTGTCTGCCACCCGGCGGATGCCGCGCCTATCTCGCGCCGGCGCCACTGGGGCTGTTGCCCATGCCCGACGAACTGCGCGAAGCACTCACGCTGCTGGGGCTGCGCACCATTGGCGCCTTTGCCGCACTCGATGCCGGCGATGTGGAGCAGCGCTGGGGCCCCGAGGGGCTCAGTGCCTGGCGGCTGGCGCAGGGGCAGGACCCGCGGCGTCCCGGACTCGTGCGCGTGGAAGCCGCGCGACATGCCAGCATCGAACTGCCGGCCGCCGTCGAACGCGCCGAGCCCATTCTCTTTGCCGTGCGCGCGCAGTTGCAGCGGCTGCTGCAGGACTGTGTGCACGACGGCCGTGCGGCGGCGGCCGTGTCCATCACGCTCGTGCTCGACGCCGGCCGTTCGTATCCGCTCGAAGCCATCGGCTCCGACATGCAGGACCACACGCGGGTGCCGGAGACCAGCGACGACGTGGCGTATACCGACACGGTACGCAGCGACAGCGCATGGGTATCACCACAGGGACCGGCGCGCGTGGCCGAAGCGCACGCCGAACATCAGGCGCCACATCACGCGCCACATCACACGGGCACACGCCGCGAACGTCCGCGCGATCTGCTCGCCATCCCGCAGCGCAGCATCACGCGTGAAGTGCGGCCGGCGCGTCCACTCGCGCGCCTCGAGCCACTCTTCGATCAGTGCCGCGCTCTGCTCGAACGCTGGAACATTCCCGCACCCGTCATCGGCGTGACACTCGGCATTCCCGCCACCGCTCCACTCGCCGCCGACCAGGGTGATCTGCTCGTGCCCTCGTGGCGCGACGCCGCCATGAATGCCGAGGCCGTGCTCGCGCGGCTGCGCGCCACACTCGACCCCGAACATCGCGGCGATGTCGTGGTGCATCCCGAAGCGCGTGACACCCATCGCCCCGAGCAGACGGGGGCCTGGGTGAGCGCCGATGCCATCGCACTCGCGGCGGCGCCGCTGCCCCAGGCCACGCCGCAAGCAACGCCTGACACGTCCACGTGCACGCGCGTATCCGCCGTCCTGCGCCTGCTCACTCCCGCCGAGGCCATCGAAGTGGAAGCCCCACGCGGTGTGCCGCAGGCCATCTGGTGGCGCGGTCGTCGTCTGCATGTCGTCGACGTGCTTGGCCCTGAACGCCTGAGCGGCGACTGGTGGCGCGGCGAACACTACGCGCGCGACTACTGGCGCACCGTGGCCGATCCCGACGGCGAGTTGCTCATTTACCAGGACCGCGCCGCCTGGTATGTGCACGGGTGGTATGACTGAGCGTCAGCAACGGGTCTGCGCCAGCATGGCCCGCAGCATCGGCCCCACACCCTCCGCGTCCAGCAACAGCATGCCCAGATGCACATCCGAAACGCCCGGCCGCAATCGATAGCTGAATTGCGGCGCGCCCCCATGCACCGACGCCTCGAGATACTGGCACGACACCGCACGCGCCCCCACCTGCCGCCGTGCCACCTCAGCCAGATGTGACGCCACCACAAAGCGTCCCTCCGGCACGGCAGCCAGCCCCGCCACGAGCAGCGCACAGGCCTCACTGGCATCGTACACATTCGTACCGCGAAACACCTCGTCGAAGATCGCAAACAGCACCGCGCCATCATGCACCGCCTGCACGATGCGCTTCACGCGCCGCACCTCGGCCAGATACAGACTCTCCCGTCGGGCCAGGTTGTCACGTTCCACCATCGACGCCACCACCGCGTCCACGCGCGGTACCACGGCAACGTCCGCGCACACACGCATCCCCAGATGGGCACAGTGCACCGCGATACCCAGCGCCCGCAGCACCGTGCTCTTGCCCGCCATGTTGGGCCCTGTGAGAAACAGCACACGCTCCCCGGGCTCCAGACACACATCGTTGGCCACGCCATCCGGCAGCAGCGGATGACGCAGACCACGCAACATCAGCGCCCCACCTGACGAGACCAGCGACGGCAACACACCACCGCTGCGCGCCGACGCCACGGCCAGTGAACAGAACGCATCCACGGTCCACACGGCCGCAATGAGCGCCTCCACCCGCGCGCGATATGGCGACGCGCGATCCCGCAGCAGGTGATCGAAACCCAGAAGTTCCACACCCACATCACGTGTCACCGCCCGTTGCAAGGCCTCGGTCACCGGGTCCTGCACTGCCGCCTCGATATCCGCCACGCAGGCAGCAAACGTGGCGTCGTCCCGCAACGTCGCGACGCGCTGCAGCACCTGTTCGGACATCCGCAGCAACTGCGCCACCGCGTGAATCTGCGGCAGCATGTCCCGCACCATGGCACGATAGCGGGTGGCGTACACCAGCCGCGCCGCACGGGCCACCGGTGCAATGTCATAATTGGACGACAGGAAGCGCTGTGTCCGCTCGGCCAGCGATGCCCAATCAGTGAACGCAATCCGCGGCGCCAGTTCGGCAAGTTGCTCCAGCAACTGCTGACGTGAGACAATGGCATCAACGGAAGCCAACGGAGTGGCCAGCATACGCTCCAGCGCCACGCGCGACATGGGAGCTTGCGTGTGATCCAGCCAGGGGCCCAACAGCCAGCCACGCACCGGATCAGGCAGCAGCCCGAGATCCACCAGCGACTGGGAATCAGCGATCATCGACACAGGCAGCATTACGGAGAACTGTGGGAGATTTACACGAGCAACGGATCCCGCTTCACACACCCGCCGCGCACCGGAGTTCCCGATGAGCGTCCTCATTCCGAATGCTGGCCAAGTCTGCAACATCGACGCATAGTCCGATCATGACGAGCAGTGACGCGCCTGCACCAACCTGGCACCAGCAGACCCCGGACTCCGTGCTGCGCCTGATCGACTCGCGCGCTGACGGCCTTTCGGAGCACGAGGCCGAGTCACGCCGCGCGCAGTACGGTGACAACCTGCTCGTCACGGCCCGTCGCCGCAGTCCGCTGCGCATGCTGCTGGCACAGTTCCGCGATGTCATGGTGCTCGTGCTCATTGCGGCAGCGCTCGTGGCCATGCTGGTGGGCGAAGCCGAGGACACGCTCGCAATCGTGGCCATTGTGCTGCTGAATGCGGTGCTGGGTTTTGTGCAGGAGTATCGCGCGGAGCAGGCACTCGCGGCGCTTGGACAGATGGCCGCGCCCAACGCACGCGTTCGGCGGGCCGGCCGCGAACAGACGATTGCCGCCCGCATGCTCGTGCCCGGCGACCTGGTGCTGCTCGACGCCGGCAACGTGGTGCCCGCCGACCTGCGTCTGCTGCACAGCCAACGCCTGGCCGTGGATGAATCGACGCTCACCGGCGAGTCGCTGGCGGTGGAGAAACACACCGCTGCACTCGACGACGCCGACCTGCCGCTCGGTGATCGGCGCAACCTTGCCTACAAGGGCACCACCGTGACCGCCGGACGCGCGGAAGGTGTGGTGGTGGCCACCGGCATGCGCACCGAGCTGGGACGCATTGCCGCCATGCTGGGGGCGCAACACGACCCGCGCTCACCGCTGCAGCTGCGACTTGCCGCCTTCGGACGCCGTCTGGCGGTGCTGGTACTGGGGCTCTGCGCCGTGATCTTTGCCGCGGGCCTGCTGCGCGGCGAAGACGCGGGGCTGATGTTCATGACCGCACTCAGTCTCGCGGTGGCGGCCATTCCCGAAGCACTGCCGGCCGTGATCACGGTGGCCCTCGCGCTCGGCGCCCGTCGCATGGTGCGCCAGCAGGCCCTCATCCGCCGGCTGCCCGCGGTCGAGACCCTGGGCTCGGTGACCTTCATCTGCACCGACAAGACCGGCACGCTCACGCAGAACCGAATGCAGGTGGACCGCGTGCGCGCCATCAACGAGCACGAGGCGAATGACGCCGCACAGGATGGCGCGGCGGTGCTGTCGCTGGCCGAGGCGATGGCTCTCTGCAACGATGCCACCCGGCAGCCCGACGGCAGCCTGCTCGGCGATCCCACCGAAACCGCGCTGTTGCAGCACGCGCTGACGCACGGGGTGGACCTCGCGACACTGCGGCAGCGTTGGCCGCGCGTGAACGAAATCCCCTTCACGTCAGAGCGCGCACGCATGACCACCGTGCATGCGCGGGGCGACATGCGCGTGGCCTGCATGAAGGGCGCACCGGAGCAGGTCCTGCCGCGTTGCCATGCATCGGCGCACGCCGCCGAGGCCATGCGGGAAGCGGAGACCATGGCGGCCGAGGGTCTGCGCGTGCTGGCCGTTGCCATCCGGCCGCTTGCCGCCGCTGAGGTGCCCACTGCCAATGGCACCCTGCCCGATGCGGACGCCCTGGAATCCGACTTCACCCTGCTGGCGCTTGTGGGCCTGCTCGACCCGCCGCGCGAGGAGGCGGCGCAGGCGGTGGCGCAGTGCCGCAGCGCCGGCATTCACGTCGTCATGATCACCGGCGATCACCCCGCCACCGCACGCGCCATTGCGGCGCGGGTTGGCATCGACAGCACGGCGCCGGTGCTGACCGGGCGCGTGGTGGCCGGCATGGACGACGACACGCTGGGTCATGCCCTCGCCGATACCCGCGTGTTTGCGCGCGTGGCACCGGAGGACAAGCTGCGCATCGTGCAGGCCCTGCAGGCACGTGGCGAGTATGCGGCCATGACCGGCGACGGCGTCAACGACGCCCCGGCTCTCAGACGGGCCAACATCGGTGTGGCCATGGGACGTGGCGGCACCGACGTGGCCCGCGAGGCCGCACACATGGTGCTGCTCGACGACAACTTCGCCACCATCGTGCGTGCCGTGCGCGAAGGCCGACGCATCTACGACAACATCCGCCGCTTCGTGCGCTTCGTGCTGTCCACCAACAGCGGCGAGGTCTGGACGTTGTTTCTCGCGCCGCTGCTGGGATTGCCACTGCCGCTGTTGCCCATGCACATCCTGTGGATGAACCTGGTGACCGACGGGTTGCCGGGGCTCGCTCTCACGGCCGAACGCGCGGAGCCCGATGTCATGCAGCGCCCGCCCCGCCCACCGTCGGAAAGCATCTTTGCCCACGGGCTCTGGCAACATGCGGTGTGGGTGGGACTGCTCATGGCTGGCCTCGCGCTGGGCACGCAGGGCTGGGCGCTGCGCCAGGGCCACGCGCATTGGCAGACACTCATATTCACCGTGCTCACCCTCTCGCAGTTGGCGCACGTGCTGGCCGTGCGCTCCGAGCGCCATCCGCTCTGGCGCATCGGGGTGTTCAGCAATCCGCTGCTGCTTGGGGCCGTGCTGCTGACCTTCGCGCTGCAGGTGGCCATCACCCACACGCCGGCCCTGGCGCAGCTCTTCCGCATCGCGCCACTGAGCCTCGCGGAGTGGGGCCTGTGCGTGGCCGTCGCGTCCGTTGTGTATGTCGCCGTTGAAGTCGAGAAAGTTTTCATCCGCACCCGAGGGTGGTATGCCGACCTTGCTCCTCGCTCTTGATGGCTCGCTTGAAGCCGAAGCGGCCGTTCCATCCGCCGTGGAACTCGCCAGCGCGCGAGGGTTCACACTCGAACTGGTTACCGTCGTGCCACCCGCCGTCGATCTGCGCACGGTGAGCGGCGCCCCGGTGCCGGATGCCTCATGGCGCGCCGAGCAGCAGGTGCCTCTGCGCGCAGCTGCGCGCGAGTACCTGGCAGAGGTGCGTCGCGCGGTGCTCGCGCATCATGCGACGCTGTCCGTGTCGACCGCCGTGCTCGATGGCGCACCCGCACCCACGCTGGCCGCGCATGCCCGCGACGTGTCGGCCACGGCCCTGATGCTCACCACGCACGGTCGGGGCGGTGCATCCCGTCTGTGGCTTGGCTCGGTGGCCGACGCGCTCGTGCGGCAGGCGGAGGTCCCGGTGTTCGTTGTGCGCTCTCCAGACCGTGAGCAGGGAGGACTCGATACACCGGCGCCCGTGGCGCAGTCCGTCGCCACGTCGCTGCAGACCCATCGCCCCGCACTCTCGCGCGTCATGGTCACCTTCGACGGGACCTGCGCGGCGGACGCGGTCATGGCACCGGTGCGGACATTGCTGGGCGACACCACGCACTATGTGCTGACGCGCGTGGCCAGTCCCCTGCATCCCATGTTGCGGCGCATCGCCACGGCCAGTGAATACGAACGCGACCTCGCCGAGCAGGAACATCGCGCCGCCACCTATCTGGCGGAACAGGCCACGACGCTGCGCGCTGCCGGAGTCGCCTGCGAACTGCGGGTGCCGGTGGGCATGGACACCGCCACGCTGATCATCGAACACGCGACGCAGTGCGGCGTCGGTCTCATTGCGCTGGCCACGCATGCGCGCGGGCCGCTCGGCCGCGCCCTGCTTGGCAGCGTGGCCGACAAGGTGCTGCGCAGCGCGACCGTTCCCGTCCTGCTGTACCGACTCGCACGCTGAGCGCCCCCCACCGTGTCGACCGGCACAGTCGTGCTGCAGTTCATGGCGACCGCATTGGTCATTGTGGTCTGCGGCGTGGTCCTGGCGCGCACGGGCGACACCATTGCCGACCGCACGAAGTTGAGTGGGGTGTGGGTGGGTTCGGTGTTGCTGGCGCTCGCCACGTCGCTGCCGGAAATCGTCACCGATGTGGCGGCGGTACGTCTTGGCGTCGTCGACCTTGCCGTGGGCGATCTGCTGGGCAGCAGCATGGCCAACATGCTCCTGCTCGGCATCGTGGCTCTGTCGCCCGGCGGGCGGGCGCTGTTTGGTGGAGCCTCGCGCACGCATAGCCTCAACGCAGCACTGGGTATCCTGCTCACCATCATGGCCGCAGTGACGCTCATCGTGCGCCCATCGGCTCGCGTGCTGGGCGTGGGTATCGGTTCGCTGCTCATGGTGCTGGTCTACGTGCTGGTGTCCGGTGTGGCGTACCGCATCAATCAGGATCGCCCGCTGCCGGAAGCCCATCGCGATCTCGTGGGGGCCATGTCCATGTCGCGCGCGGTGGGGGGATTGCTCGCCAGCGCGGTGCTCATCGTGCTCGTGGCGCCGCGCTTTGCCCACCTGGCCCATGTGCTGGCGGAGCAGTCCGGTCTGGGTACCACCGTGGTTGGCACCGTGCTGGTGGGGCTCAGCACCTCGCTGCCGGAGCTCGTGACATCGCTGGCGGCGGTGCGGCTCAAGGCCTATGACCTGGCCATCGGCAATCTGTTCGGCAGCAACGCCGTGAACATGCTGGTATTTGCCGCACTCGACCCGCTGCATCCGCCCGGCGCGCTGCTGAGTGTGGCGGATGCGTCGCATCTGCTTACCGCGCTGATGGCGGTGGCGCTCATGGCCGTGGGGGTGGTGCTCACCGTACTTGGCCCCCAACGCCCAGCGGCCGTCTCGCGCGGCGGCGGTGCGGCCTTGCTGCTGCTGTATGGCGTGGGGGTGTGGCTGCTGACGCGCTGAGCGACGCCGATTGGCGTCGGCCGGCCCCCGTCGGAGTTGTCAGGGCAGCTTGAATTTTCGGTCTTTCTTCGGTACCTTTGAATGTCTGCTATGCGCCCCGCCTCCCGCTCGACTCCGGCGCGGCCTGTCCGCCAGTATGCCGAACTGCACTGCCATTCGGCGCTCTCCCTGCTCGACGGGGCTTCCCTGCCGGAAGCGCTGGCCGAGCGGGCGGCCGAACTGGGCTACCCGGCCCTCGCCCTCACGGACCACGACGATCTGGGTGGCGTGGTGCGCTTCGGCACCGCCTGCGCGGCGGCCGGCATTGGCGGCATCCTGGGCGCCGAGCTCACCGTGCGCATGCCCGAACTGGGCGCGGCCCGCACGCAGGGGCGCAGTGTGGGCGAGCGCCGCACGCATCTCGTGCTGCTGGCCGAAACACGCGAGGGCTATCGCAACATTGCCTCGCTCATCACCCGCGCGCGCATGGACAGCGAACGTGGGCGGCCCTCGGTGCCCTGGGCGCTGGTCACACGCCACACGCAGGGAGTCACGGCACTCAGCGGCTGCCCCAACGGATGGATTCCACAACTGCTGGCCGAGGGACGCGAGCAGGATGCCTGGACGGCCGCCACCGAATTGCGTGATGTGTTCGGTGAGCATCTCGCCATCGAGTGCTGGGATCACCGACTGCCCGAAGAACGTGCGCTCGTGCAGCAGCTGCGGCCACTCGCCGCGCGACTCGGTGTGCCCTGGGTGGTCACCAACAACGTGCACTACGCCACCCCCGACGCACGCATCGTGCACGACGTGCTGGGGGCTCTGCGCCATGGTCGCACGCTCGACAGCATGGGCACGCGTCTGCGTCCCAACGCCGAATGGGCGCTCAAGGCCCCCGCGTTGGTGTACCGACGCTGGCGTGGTGCCGAAGAGGGCGTGCGCGCCACGCTGAGCATTGCCGAGCGCTGTGCGTTTCGTCTCGAGCAGCTGAGGCCCAGCATGCCGGCCTTTCCGCTGCCACCGGGTGTCACGGCGCAGGAGTATCTCACGCGTCTCGTGGAGCACGGCGCGCACGAACGCTGGGGCACAGAGCGCACGCCCAAGCACGAGCGGCAACTGGCGCACGAACTGGGCATGATCCGCAAGCTCGACCTCGCGGGCTACTTCCTCATCGTGTGGGACATCGTGCGCTTCGCGCGACGTGAAGGCATTCTCTGCCAGGGCCGGGGCTCGGCTGCCAACTCCGCCGTGTGCTACTGTCTTGGCATCACCGCCGTCGACCCCGTGCGCATGGGGCTGCTGTTCGAGCGCTTCCTCAGCGAGAACCGTCAGGAGCCGCCCGACATCGACATCGACTTTGCGCACCGCGATCGTGAGCGTGTGCTGCAGTACGTGTACAATCGCTACGGGCGCGAGCACGCGGCCATGGTGTGTGAGCAGATCACCTGGCGCGGGCGCAGCGCGGTGCGTGACGCTGCCCGCGTGCTGGGCTTCTCCACGCAGCAGGCCGATGTGCTCGCGGCACTCAGTGATCGCTTCAGTGCGCGCAGCACGGCCAACGCACTGCGTGTGGTGGACGATGCGACCACGGCCAATGAGCTGACCGCCAAGGAAACGGACGCGAAACCACCCGCGCCCCGTCGCCCGCTCACGGCCGCCGATCGTCCGGTGCCCGGCGCGAGTTACGAACCCCATGGCTCGCCCAACGCACAGCGCGCGCCGCGTACCATCAGCGCACGCGACGCCACCTGGCAGCAACTCATGGACGCCCGCGTGGAGCGCAAGCTGGCCGGTGATGCGCGAGAGGCGCTTGGCCCGCTGGCCAAGGGAGCCGACAAGGGTTCTGATCAGCAGATGGCTGGAGGCGAGGAACCCGCCGCCAAACACGAAGACGCCCCCGCACACGCCCCCGAACACGCATCTGAACACACACACGGTCGCAATCGCACCACCGGCTCACGCGAGGGCATCACCGGGCGCGCGATGCTCGAACGCGCCGGTCTCGACGCCAACGACCCGCGGGTGCAGCAACTCGCGCATGTCGTGGACGGCCTGCACGAACTGCCACGCCACCGCTCCATCCACGTGGGCGGCTTCATTCTCGCGGAGGAGCCACTCGGCTCCATCGTGCCCCTCGAGCCCGCGTCCATGCCGGGTCGCACCGTCGTGCAATGGGAGAAAGACGATCTCGACCCGGTGGGCCTCGTGAAAATCGACCTGCTCGGACTCGGCATGCTCACCGTGGTGCAGGATTGTCTGCTCTACATCCGGCACACGCGTGGTGTGAACGTGGACCTCGGGCAACTCGACATGAGCGATCCGGCCGTGTACGACGTCATGTGCCGCGCCGACACGGTGGGCTTGTTTCAGATCGAAAGCCGCGCGCAGATGAACACGCTGCCGCGTCTTCGGCCACGCTGTTTCTACGACCTCGTGGTGGAGGTGGCCCTCATTCGGCCCGGCCCCATTCAGGGCGAGATGGTGCATCCCTATCTGCGCCGGCGCGCCGGACAGGAACCCATCGTGTACCCGCACCCCTCACTCGAACCGGTGCTGCGGCGCACGCTGGGCGTGCCGCTGTTTCAGGAGCAGGGCATGCAGGTGGCCATTACCGCGGCGGGCTTCACGCCCACGCAGGCCGATCAGCTGCGCCGCGCCATGGGTCACAAGCGTTCGCGTGAGCGCATGGCTGCCATCTGTGAAGAACTCATTGCCGGCATGGCACGCAACGGGATTCCCGAAGAAACGGGACTGCGCATTTACAATCAGATCAACGCCTTTGCCGACTACGGTTTTCCCGAAAGCCACGCAGCGAGTTTTGCACTCATCGTGTACGCCACCGCCTGGCTGCGTCACTACTACGCGCCCGAGTATCTCTGCGCCATTCTCAACGCGCAGCCCATGGGGTTCTACGCGCCGGGCACGCTCATCGAAGACGCCAAGCGTCACGGCGTGCAGGTCCTGCCCATCGATCTCACGCGCAGCGTATGGGACCACAGCCTCGAACTCGCCGATGGCCGCAGCCTCGTCCCCAACGACGGCATTGTGCGCTGGCGCAACAGACCCCAAAACGCCGAGAAGCACTCACAACCCATCAACCCGAACACAGAACCCGAAACTGATCGGTTGCCGGACGCACAACATGCCACTCCAGCACCCGTCGCCGTCCGCCTCGGCCTCCGCCTCGTCCGCGGCCTCGGCGCCAAGGCCCGCCGCAACCTCGAAGCCGCATTGCGCGACGGGCCCTTTGTCGATCTCGCCGACGCCGTGCGTCGCGTCACGCTCGACCGCGCCGCTTGGCGTCGTCTCGCCGAGGCCGGTGCCTTTGACAGTCTCTACGCCCACGAGCCGCCCGCGCGTCGCCGCCGCGTGGCGCTCTGGGATGTCATGGCCGCCACGCGTGCGCCCGAACTGCCCCTGGCCCCGCGTACGCAGCACGCCGCCCCGGCGGCCGTGCCGGCCTTCACGCCGGTTGAACTCACCGAAGCCGACTATCGCATGACCGGCCTGTCGCTGGCCGGTCATCCCATGGTGCATGTGCGCGCGCATCTTGCGCGCAACGGCGTGTACACCGCGCAGCAGACACAAACCGACGGCCGGGATGGTCAGCCCGTGGCCGTGGCCGGTCTCGTCATTTGCCGGCAGCGGCCCGGCACCGCCAAGGGCTTCGTGTTTCTCACCCTCGAAGACGAAACCGGCATGATCAACGTGATTGTCACCCCCGACCGCTTCGAGCAGCATGCGCTGCTCATCTCCACCTCACCCCTGCTGCTCATTCGCGGCACGCTGCAGGTGGAGCAGCATGTGGTCAACGTGCGCGCCAAGCAGTTCAAGGCCCTCGAACTGGGCGGCGGCGAGCAGCATGTGAAGGGGCACAACTACCGGTGACCCACTGGGATCGCGGCTTACTGCCCTCGCCACCTCAGGTCGAGCCTGTTCACCATTGGTGAAGGAATACTCAAGCTGGTCGGGCCAAACCGTAGCAACACCGTATCGATCTGTGCCGGACTTACGCCAGGACGCTGTGTCGCAAACTGCAAACTCGCTGAATCTACGCCGGTCTCTGACGAAACAGTGAGCTTGAAGTACCCGTCAGCGTCACTCACGGAAGGGATGCCCACACTGAATATCGGCCGCGGGCGCAACGCCGTCACTGTGATCGTGGCGTTGCCAATCCCGGCACCAGATTGTGAAACAACGCGCCCTTCAACCGCAGCCGCTGGTGGCCATACAAAATTTCCGCCAACGAGCGAAGGATCCTGCTCGGAGCAGGCCATGCCCACCAGTGCGAACAGGCCGAGGATGAGATAACGCACAATCCACTCTCCTTCTAGAGGTTGCAGAAGGTCTTCCGCCAGAGCGCGCGCACATCCGTGAGACCGTGCACTCCTCGTCGAGTGCACGGGATGAAGTCGAACGGGGTAACGTTGATCACCGTCCGGAGATCAGAGTTCGCCGCGTTGACCTGAACAGACACGGCTTACTGCCCTCGCCACCTTACGTCGAGTCTGTTCACCACTGGCGACGGTACACCAGTAATCCTGGGACTGAATCGCAGCACCACCGTATCGATCTGCGCAGCGGAGTTGGCACCGGGACGCTGCGTTGCCAGCTGCACGCTCGCGGTGTCAATGCTTGGTACTGAGAAGTCCCCGGGTGCTTGAACGAGGAACCTGAAATACCCATCAGTGTCAGCCGCTATTCCAACCTGTATGTCAAGTACCGGTCTCTCGCGCAGCGCGGTCACTGTAATCGTGGCGTTCCCGATCCCCGCGCCGGACGGCGAAAAAACGCGCCCTTCAACCGTAGCCATTGGCGGCCAGATGAATCCCTCGCCGCCAACCGGATCCTTATTGGAGCAGGCCAGCCCTGCCAGCGCGAGCAGGCCGAGGATAAGGTAGTGCACAATCCACTCTCCTTTTAAAGACTGTAAACGTTCTTCGTCGGCCAGAGCGCGCTGACATCGACAGGGCTTGGCAGCGTCACCGAGAAATCGCAGGTAAGAGACAAGTAAGAACCCAACGATGACTGCTAAGCGACAGGCGCCGAGCTTGCAGAACTCACGGTCCCTCCGAGGACGATGCATGCATCAGCAAGCCGCGATGCCTGCCGTAACCATTAATCGACTCACATTTCATCTGCAACCACAGTACAGCACAACGCAGGTCCACGCCTGCCACAATGCTTTCAGGCCGTGCTCCACGTCACACCGTTGGCTCCACCATATCATCGATTGACTGTCGGACACTCCGTTTCATGAGGAGACAGGGTCGTCGCTTGAGGCCTAGATGGATGGAGGCCCATCGTTCAACGTGAGGTGGCGAGTTCATCTGCCGCGCAGCCGGGATGGCACCGTGGGCGTTCTACGAACTTCGGGTGCGCCAATGGATGGTGCGGAGGTACAATATTAATGGGCACCATGCAGCTTCTCGCGACAATCGTAGGTCACGCCTCATGACCAAACTCTTCGCACTACTAAGCGGTCGTGCGCTCCGCGCCTTGGCAGTGGCCGCCCTGACATTCTGGCTCGGCGGTTGCAGCAACGGCGATTGCGGAGGCGTTGCGTTGCATGGTCTCAGAATCCGTGTGGTTGGCGCGAGAACCCAAGAACCTCTCGAGCAGATGGCAACCGTCACGGCAACGGAAGGCGCATACACCGAAGTACTCACAATCGACTACTCTCGGCCGAACGAGCGGCTGTACCTCCTAGCCTCTGAACGCTGAGGCAGGCCGGTTTGGTCAGTATTCGGACCTGCCCAATCCCTCTATCGCGCGACCGGCGGCGTCCAGCGCACCAAGTGGTATTCCTCGTCGTCGTTGCTCTGCGCGAGGTACCAGCTGCGGCGCCCCACGGCAATCAAGTCCGTATCTATTGGCAGTTGCACGGTGGACACATGCCCACGCTGCCGATCAAACACATCGACACTCCGCCGGCCTCCCATCAGCGTGCGCTTCACGTACAGCCGACCGTCGAGACCAGCCACCAGCGCCCGCTCAACGAACGGCGGCACGCGCTCCGGCCAGGTTGAGAAGTCCGATGGCTTGAACTTCGGATGGCCCTGTTCGTCCAATGCGAACCGCTGCATGACCAGCTGCTTCATGCGCGACGTCATGGGTGGCGACGCGTCACGCAGTACTCGACTCACCGTTCGCTGTCCGCCCGGCGCGCGCCACTCCACGCGATACGGCGACACCCTGGCAATGGCCAAGCGTCCGTCGGGGAACAGCCAGGCCTGATCCCCGGTGCTCAGGGGATGCGTAGCAACCGTGACGTCGGGCCCCTGCGGCGTGGTGAACTCTTTTTTCACCGCGCCAAAGAAGTAGAAGCGCCCCAGCGTCACCGTGTCACGCGACGTGGC
>VFQQ010003025.1_pt1 | contig 17256 bp, 18 predicted proteins | sample 3512341 | NCBI WGS metagenome assembly VFQQ01 (sample SAMN10412373, study PRJNA504923) | tailings metagenome | isolation source: Relicate 2 Philex TSF1 revegetated site | place: Philippines: Tuba, Benguet | collected 2017-08-29 | reverse complement strand
TACATACCCCCACAGTGGACTTGCACCACCTAGTTGATTGCCATGCACGGCACACACAAAAAACCCCGCATCTGCGGGGTTCCTTGTCAATATTCGTCTTCGTTGAAGAAGAAGTCGTCTTTGGTGGGATAATCGGGCCAAATTTCTTCGATGGTTTCGTAAGGCTCACCATCGTCTTCAAGCTCCTGCAGGTTTTCAATCACCTCGAGGGGGGCACCTGAACGGATGGCATAATCAATAAGCTCTTCCTTGGTAGCAGGCCAGGGTGCATCTTCAAGATGCGAAGCCAGTTCGAGTGTCCAATACATAGCGCTGTTATTTAGATTTTCCGCAAATATAGATTTTCAAACGAATGTTCAGCCCACTGGCGTATTTAAGCTGTATTAATTTTTACACATTCGTGGATAAGCCTCACCCACGCGCCGGCTGCCACAAAATTTCGGTATTTCCGGCCGATACGCAAAGGTGGCGGGCAAGGGTGAAAAAGTAGTCGGAAAGGCGGTTCAAATATTCGAGCAGGGCGGGCGAAACGCTTTCCTGGGCCGACAAAGCCACCACCAAACGTTCGGCCCTGCGGCACACACAACGGGCCAAATGGGCCGAAGCAGCGGCCTGGTTGCCGCCCGGCAGCACAAAGTTTTTGAGTTCGGGCAAGTCGGCCTGCAAACGGTCGATGCCCTGCTCCAGTGCCTGGGTAAAGCCCTCCTGCCAAGCGGGCAATTGCATGCGCGATTTTTCGGAAGCCGCCAAATGCGAGCCCAATACAAACAATTCGTTTTGAATGGCCTCTAATTGCTGCTGTACCCCATCGGAAGCCTGAGGCGCCTGGGCGCGGATCATGCCCACCCAACTGTTGAGCTCATCTACGGTGCCGTAGGCTTCTATACGCAAATGCGACTTGGGCACGCGTACCCCACCTATCAAGGAAGTTTCGCCCTGATCGCCGGTTTTGGTGTAAATTTTCATGCTTGTGCTTTCAGCGTGATGATGTCGTTGTTTTTGCCGTCCGATTCTACCAAACCATCGCGCAAACGTACAATGCGGTGGGCATGGCGGGCAATGTCTTCCTCGTGGGTTACCAAAATGATGGTATTGCCGTTGGCATGAATCTCTTCGAACAAGGCCATGATTTCGTACGAGGTTTTGGTATCGAGGTTACCGGTAGGTTCGTCGGCGAGTATGATGCTGGGGTTGTTCACCAAGGCACGGGCCACGGCCACACGCTGGCGCTGTCCGCCCGACAATTCATTGGGCTTGTGGTGCATGCGGTTGTCGAGCCCCACGAGGCGCAACATCTCCGAAGCGCGCTCTTCACGGGCTTTTTTGTCAACCCCGGCATATACCAGCGGCAGCGCCACATTGTCGAGCGCCGTAGAGCGTGGCAGCAGGTTAAAGGTTTGGAAAACGAAGCCGATTTCTTTGTTGCGGATTTCGGCCAGCTCATTGTCTTCCATGCGGCTCACATCGGTTTGGTTGAGTACGTATTGGCCTTTGGTGGGCGTATCGAGGCAACCAATGATGTTCATGAGGGTTGATTTACCCGATCCCGACGGTCCCATGAGCGCCACATACTCGTTTTTAAAGATGTTGAGGCTGATAGATTTGATGGCGTGGATTTCTTCCTGCCCCATCACATAGCGGCGACCAATGTCGTGTAATCGGATAATTTCTTGCATGGCGTTACTTTTCAATCACCTTGGGAACGCGGAAAAAGTCGCTATCGCGCTTCGGTGCGTTTTTCAGGGCTTCTTCGTGGGTGATGGTTTGTTGTACCTCATCGGCGCGCAGTACATTGTGCTCGTCGGTCATGTAAATCAATGGCTCCACCTGCTCAATGTCGAGTTCGTTGAGTTTTTCGGCAAAGGCCAGGAAGCGGTTCATGTCTTCGCGCATTTGCTCTTTGGTTTGGTCGTCGAACTCTAAACGCGCGAGGTGCGCCAAGCGGTCAACGGTATGCAGGTCAATGGCCATGGTATTGTTTGATGGTTTGATCGATGATGTCGTAAGTCTTTTTTCGAAGGGCATTTTCATCCATGCCATAATCGGCCGGATGCAACGGAGCATGTACCACCACCCGCAGCCGAGCCGGCCGAAAAGTAGGCCAGGGTTGGTCGGGCAGCACGTGCCAGTTGTCGACCAAAGATAGGGGTACAATGGGAATATTGTGTTCTACCGCCAGCCGAAAGGCACCTGATTTAAAAGCTTTTAACGTTGGGGCGCCAGGCAGGATGCCGCCTTCGGGAAAAATCATGAGGTTGCCCCCTGCTTCGAGCTTGTTGGCACCTGCACTGTAAGCCCTGTGTGAGCCACGCGAATGGCCACGGGGCACGGCCACATCGATGGTGCGGAAAAACATGCCGAACAGCGGAATTTTGGCCAATTCGTGCTTGGCCATGAAATGCAGGGTACCCGGAACGGCCGCTGCCACCACCGGAATATCGATGTAGGAAGCGTGGTTGGCGCAATAAATGTAGGGGGCGTTGCGGGTGAGTTTTTGCTCGCGCTTTACCTGCAACCAAATGCCCGTGCCGGCAAAAAGCACCCAAGCCCAGCCTACCCGCAGGCGGTGCAAAAGGGGATGGAGTTTTTCAAAACGCAGCAGCAAGGCGTACAGCGGATACTGCACCAAAAAAGTGAGGGCAAAAAGCACCAGAAACCATACCGCCCAGATCCTGCCGGGTAAAACAAGCCATTTGCGCATTTGGCTGCAAAACTACATAATTCTGGGAGCTGCACGCTAAGGAGTTGTGAAGATGGTGGAGGGCTTCGCGTGTGGCGGAGGATTTAAAACACGGAGCGCTCGGAGGGCACGGAGGATTTGCGGCAGCAGGAGTCATTTTGTGAAAATCTGCGGAATTCTGCGCTTTCTGCGGGATATAAAACACGGAGCGCTCGGAGGGCACGGAGGATTTGCGGCAGCAGGAGTCATTTTGTGAAAATCTGCGGAATTCTGCGCTTTCTGCGGGATATAAAACACGGAGCGCTCGGAGGGCACGGAGGATTTGCGGCAGCAGGAGTCATTTTGTGAAAATCTGCGGAATTCTGCGCTTTCTGCGAGATATAAAACACGGAGCGCTCGGAGGGCACGGAGGAATTGCGGCAGCAGGAGTCATTTCGTGAAAATCTGCGGCAGTCAGCGCCTTCTGCGGGAAACCATTGCGGCCTTAACTTCGCTGCACTACAACCAAAAACGCCGGTAACTGCCCGAAGGGTCGTATTGCTCGGCTTGCTTTTGGGGGTTAAACACCCGGTTTTCGCGGGGATCGTTGCCTACCCCTGCCAAGTAGTTCCAATTGCCATAATTGCTGCAAGGGTCGTAATCGAGCAGGCAGTGCTCAAACCAGGCCGCACCCGCCCGCCAATCGCTTTTGAGGTGGTGCACCAGGTAGCTGGCCACATTTTGCCTGCCGCGGTTGCTCATGAAACCGGTGGCCGCCAGTTCGCGCATATTGGCATCGATGAATGGCTGTCCGGTTTTGCCCTCGCGCCACAATTGAAGCGCCTTGGGTTTGTGGGCATGTCCCTCGGTGTACTGCCGAATACCGCCTTTGAGAAACAACTTTTTGCCGTGTTTGAAAGCCACAAAGCGGAAATAATCGCGCCAAAGCAATTCAAAAATCAACCAATAGGTGCTGTCGTTGGCCACACGCTGCTTTTCGTAGCGCTTTACCTCCTCATAAATGAAGCGGGGCGACAAACAACCCAGTGCCAGCCAAGGCGAAAACTTGCTGCTGTAATCGGCGCCCAGCAGGCCATTGCGGGTTTCTTTGTATTGCTTTAGGTGGTTGCCTTCCCAAAAATAGGCCTGCAAACGTGCCATACCGGCGGCTTCTCCACCTTTGAAAGGGTAAACAGCGCGTTCATCGGCCGATTGCGCAGGCATTGGCGGCCACACATCGGCAGGCAAATCGGGCAGGCCTTTCATTTGGCGCGGCACAGCCCTGCTTTCGCGCACTTCACTTTCGCGCTCGGTTTTTTTGCGGAACTCGGTAAAAACTTCGGGCAGTCGACTGATGGGAAAGGGCAGGTCGTCGGGATGAAACAGCGTACTGCCCCAGCAGCTGTGGCATTCGAGTCCTAACTTGAGGAGTGCCGCTTCCACAGCCTGTTCATCGGCCAGTTCTTCGGTGGCCGCCTCGCGGTGATAATGGAGCCATTTGGCACCGGTTTGCTGCGCCAGCTGAGCGAGTTGTACCTCAGGTTTGCCCACACAAACGTGCATCTTCACCCCTTTTTCGGCAAAGCTTTTTTGGAGCTGCTGAACCGATTCGATGAGAAAACGCAGGCGCAATTCGCCACAACGTTGAAAACCATAGGGCGTTTCCTCAAACAAGCGTTCATCGAAACAATAAACGGGCACAATGGCTGGAGCGCGGCGCACCGCTTGGTGCAAGGCTTCGTGATCGTGCAAGCGCAAATCGTTGCGCAACCACAACAAGGCTACTGACATATGCATAAAACCGCGCCGACCCGCTTGGGTTTGCCCCAAACGAAAAAAGTCTGGCCGGGGCCAGACTTTTTTTTCATGCGTTTCGAATTACTCTGCAATCGACAACTGGAAGTCGCCTTCGATGCGGATATCGTCGCTCACCAGCAAATTGCCGGCTTCGTTCAATACGTGGAAATTCAAACCAAACTCTTTGCGGTTGATTTTGGTACGGAAACTTACACCAGCTTTGGTGTTGCCCCATGGATCTTTCACAATACCGTTCACGTCAACGTCTAAGTCAACTGGCAAAGTCACATTGCGGATGGTGAGGTCACCATGCAAAATGAAAGATTTGTCGTTTTTGCGGGTAGCATCGCTGCTCTTGAAGCTGAGGGTGGGATAGGTTTCGGCATTGAAAAAGTCGTCAGACTTCAAGTGACCGTCGCGCTGCTCATTACCAGTATTTACCGAAGCGATTTCGGCGCTAAACTGGATTTTGGCCGATGAAAAGTCGTTGCCATTGGTTTCAATTTGGGCGTCGTAATTACCGAAAGTACCGGTTACCGTGGTAATCATCAGGTGCTTGGCCTTGAAATTCAAGGTGCTGTGCGACTTATCAATCGCCCATTTGGTGGTGTTGCTCATTTGTCTATTATTAATGTTTAAACATCGTTATGTAGTCCGAACAACAAAACTGCAATAAAGTTTCCAAAGAGGCGCAAAACTTTTTCAATAAATCAGCATGTCTGCGTTTATCTTTGTTTATGCAATCAGGCCCCATTGGCGTTTTTGACTCGGGTTACGGTGGTTTAACCGTACTCAAAGCCCTTACCACCACCCTGCCGCAATACGACTATTTGTATTTGGGCGACAACGCCCGTGTACCCTATGGTACCCGTTCGTTCGAAACCGTTTATCAATACACTTGGGAATGTGTGCAAGCCCTTTTCAGCATGGGCTGTCCGCTCGTGATTTTGGCTTGCAATACCGCTTCTGCCAAGGCATTACGCAGCATCCAGCAAGAAAAACTCCCCCAGTTTGCACCTCATCGCCGGGTTTTGGGGGTGATTCGCCCAACCACCGAAGAAGTAGGCTTGCTGAGCAAAAGCAAACATGTGGGCATTTTGGGTACACCGGGCACCATCAGTTCCGACTCCTACCCCATTGAAATAGCCAAGTTTTATCCCGACTTGGCGGTAAGCCAAGAGGCTTGTCCCCTTTGGGTACCCCTGGTGGAGAACAACGAGCACCTGAGCGAAGGCGCCACCTATTTTGTGCAGCAGCATGTGACCGCCTTGCAGCAGCGCGATCCCGAAATAGATACCGTAGTGCTGGGTTGCACACATTACCCCTTGCTTTTGCCGGTTTTACACAAGTTGGCACCCCCGCATTGGCGCTTTTTGGCACAAGGTGAATTGGTGGCTGGCAAACTGGCCGACTACTTGCAACGCCATCCCCAGATGGAAAACTGGCTCAGTAAGCAGGGTCAACGCCGGTTTTTGACCACCGACAATGCCGCTGCTTTTTCGGAAAAGGCTGGCTTGTTTTATGGCGATGTTGTACAAGCCGAAAAAATAGAACTCACCGATTATCCTTTCACCCCCGATGCTCACTGATGCCCAAAGCCGACTGCTAGAGGTCATAGAAGAAGCCTTGGTAAGCGAAGCCGATCCCGACAAAGCGGCAGGCATGAAGGCCTATATGAAAAACCGCTTTGATTTTATGGGTGTGCAAAAGCCAGCGCGCACAGCCATCCAAAAAACCTACTTTCCCCAATTGCGCAAATTGGGTTTGTTGGGCGAAGACCTATTGCACCACTGTTGGCAAAAAAACGAACGCGAATGGCAATACTTGGGCATGGATTACGCCCTTTCGCAGCCCAAAAATTTGCCGCAAAAGCTAGCCGATTGGGCATACTGGATTACAGAAAAAAGCTGGTGGGATACAGTTGATTTGCTGGCTACCCGGGGAGTGGGTTTTCGCTTGAAAAACGACCCTGAAATGCGCGGTGAAGTCATTGCCCAGTGGCGTCACGCTCCCAATATGTGGCTTAACCGCAGCTGTATTTTGTTTCAATTGCATTACAAAAAGCAAACGGATGTGCAGTTGCTGGCCGATTTATGCGTGCAATATGCTGGCAGCAAGGAATTTTTCATCCAAAAAGCCATGGGCTGGGCACTGCGACATTACAGCCGAACCGATGCCCAATGGGTGATGCATTTTGTAGAACAACAGCCGCTTCCGGCACTCAGCAAGCGAGAAGCGTTGCGATTGCTTTGATCAAATGCCAAATTCAACCTGCAACATGGTGGCCCAGTGGTTGCCTACATGGTTCAATTGCATCTGTCCATCAAGCCAACGGTAGCGTACAAAAACCTGGGCTTTGATCCTATGACCGTTCAAGTAGCGGTTCCAGCCCAACCAAAGTTCCTCGGTTTGCCTTCTGAAGCCAGCCAATGCGGCCGATGGTTGCATATAGGTATAGCGCAATGCCAACTCGTGTCCGTTTGGCCAATAATAACTTAACTGATTGTTGATGCCACTGCCTTTGTATACCAGCCGAACAGAAGAACTGTCGGCATTGTAAGTGAACGGATTGTCGACATTGCGGCCAATCCACTCGCTGCTCAGCGCCCAGCCCTTGTACTTGAACACAGCATCGGCCATGAAGGTGGTAATGTCGCGGGTTTCATGTAAATCAAGTCCCAACTGCCCGCCAACCCTTTGGGCCCTGTAATTTTGGTTGATGCCAGCACCAAACGACAATTTGGGCTTGGTTTCGCGCACCAAATCTCCTTCCGAATAATCGCCCCCTCCGGTAAACTCGCCCAAAGGCAGCCATTCAAAACGGGCTGTATAGGCCAATCCGTTATTACCCGGCAGCGAGCCGCGGCCTTCACCGGTGGTAAGCGCCGTCTTCAGTTTAAAGCCGCCGGCGGGAGTGTAATTGGTCCAATAGGCAAAAAAACCAAAGTCGCGGTCGATGGTCAATTCATTGTTCACCAAAGAGCGGTCGGCAAATTGCATATTCCCCGAAGAAACCACACGTTGCCGGTTGCCAGGCAGTTTGGCCTGACCAAAACCCACGTAGAATCGGCGGCTAAAACGGTAGTACAATATCGCATCACGCACGGTTTGCGATATTTGGGCCTGATCGAGCTCTTGATCGGCCCGTGAAAATGACAGCTGGATGTAGTATTGCAAGCGCTCGTTCATCACGTAGCCGTCGAAACGCAAGCGCAAACGTCGCACCCTGGCATCAATGACATCAATTCCCAAATCGTCGCCCCCAAATGTTTGCATGCCAAACCTGTTCTGCATCCTGAAACGCAGGTTGAGCAAAAAGAGCGAATCTTTAGAAATACTGATGCCATCTTGCACTTCTAACAAAGCGCTTTCATCCGATTCTACCTGCGCATACAATTGAGCACATCCGGCGAACTGCAGCACCAAAAAACACAGAAGAAAGCAAAAAATGTATCTGGTTTTTAACATTTTGCGCCGATAGTGTTAAATGCAAATTAAAATTCCATTAAACCCGCTGGTTTCTTAATCCGAATTGCCAATTAAGTCGTTACTTGCTTGACATGCTTGACAAAGCCGGCAGTGAATGGTCCCAAATACCGCATAACTGTCGGTTTTTTTATTGCTCTTTCAACAAGCGCCACCAGGGCTTGTCGGGCACCGGACAGCGCAATTGAATGGGCTCTTTGGTCACTGGGTGTTCAAAAGCCAGCTTCCAACTGTGTAAAGCAATCGAATGGTCTTCGTTGGGTGTGGGGTAGCCGTATTTTACATCACCTACAATAGGGTGCCCCATGTGCGACAATTGTACCCGTATTTGGTGCGGACGACCTGTTTTGGGTGAAACTTCCAGCAAAGACGTTTTGCCACCATGTTTCTGCACGCGGTAACTCAATTCGGCTCTTTTACTATCGCGCACTTCGCGATCGTGGGCATGCACCAGATTTTTATCGGTGTTCTTTTTGAGGTAATTCACCAAAGTGCCTTCTTCCATGATTACTTTTTCTTTCACCACGGCGAGGTATTTTTTCTGCACTTCGCGGTCGTGAAAAAGCTTGTTCATGCGTTCGAGGGCCTTGCTGGTTTTGGCAAAAAGCACCAAGCCCGAAACGGGTCGGTCGATGCGGTGAATTAAGCCCACGAAAGCTGCACCCGGTTTGTTGTATTTCTTTACCAAGTAATCGTTCACGGCATCAACCAGCGAATAATCACCTGTATCATCACCTTGCGTGAGCATGCCAGCAGGCTTGTTCACCGCCAACAGGTGGTTATCTTCGTATAAAATCTGTACTTCCACTTAGTATTGTTCTTTTTGATTGGGGAAATCGCGGTTTTTCACGTCGGCGATGTAACGGCCTGCCGCACCCTTGATTTCGTCGTATAAATTGAGGTAGCGGCGAAGGAAGCGGGGATTAAAATCGTTAGTTATGCCCAACATATCGTGCATCACCAGCACCTGACCATCTACACCTGCGCCAGCACCAATGCCTATAACCGGAATGCTGAGCGAGGCTGCAACTTCGGCAGCGAGTTTAGATGGAATCTTCTCGAGCACCAACGCAAAGCAGCCCGCCTCTTCCAACAATTTAGCGTCGTGCTTCAGGCGATCGGCCTCGGCTTCTTCCTTGGCGCGCACGGTGTAAGTGCCAAATTTGTAAATCGATTGGGGAGTGAGGCCCAAATGCCCCATCACCGGTACGCCCGCCGTGAGGATGCGTTCGATAGATTCAATCACTTCGGCACCGCCTTCAAGCTTAACCGCATGCGCACCCGACTCTTTCATGATGCGGATGGTACTCGCCAAAGCCTCTTTGCTATTGCCTTGGTACGAGCCAAAGGGCAAATCGACGGTGATGAGCGCCCTGCTCACCGCACGCACCACCGAAGAGGCATGGTAAATCATCTGATCGAGGGTGATGGGCAAGGTGGTTTCATGACCTGCCATCACATTGGAGGCCGAATCGCCTACCAATAATATGTCAATGCCCGCATCGTCGAGGATGCGTGCCATCGAAAAATCGTAAGCTGTGAGCATGGCAATTTTCTCGCCCCGCTCCTTCATTTCACGCAAGGAATGCGTGGTGACTTTTTTAACTTCCTTGTGTACCGACATGTACTTTGGATTGAACCTACAAAGTTGACCAAAAAAAGCCGAAATACATGATTGTCACAGCAACTTCATTTTAAGAAATCTTAAGAAGCCTGTCTACCCAAGCCCATTGATTTAACGTATATTTGGCCACTTATGAAGAATGTATGGTTGTGGCTCCTTGCCGCTTCAAGTTTTTTAACGTCGTGTAGTACCGACATTGACATCAACGCCGAATGGAAAGAAACCACCTTGGTACTGGGTGTATTGAACACCACCGATGATGTGCACTACCTGCGCATACACAAGGCCTTTTTAGACCCTGAGAAAAGTGCGTTTGAAGTTGCGCAAATCAAAGATTCATTATACTACAACCAGCTCAACGTGGTGGTTGAACAAGTGCGAAACAACGCTGTATTGCGCACTTTTGTACTTGAAAAAGTAGATACCAATTTGCTGCAACCGGGCATTTTCCACAGCCCATCGATGGTATTGTATCGGTTTAACGCGGGTGGATATTTAGACAGCTCCAGCACATACCGCTTGCGCATTAATACGCCATCGAACAACCTGGTGAGTAGCTTTATGCAGCCCATCGGCAATCCTACTTCACTGCCGAACGGACTACCTCCCGGCGGTCCCGTGCCCCCCTCCTTTTTGGGAATTAACTGGACCAACTCCTTCCCTACTATCAATTTTAGAGCACCGCAGCACGCCAAAGTGTACGAGTTAACGGTACGCGTATTTTATGATGAGTGGAATCGGTTTACAGTACGTCCGGGCGATACGCCTAATTTACAGCTCAAGTATGTCGACTGGAAGGCACAGAGCAACCAACTGATTCAAACAGTAAACAGCAGCACTTCGCCCAATGGTGGTCAGGCCATTCAAATTCGCCTCAATGGCCGCAATATGTTTGCCTTCATGAATTCGGTAATTCCGGTGGTAGATAGTTTGAATCGCAGGTTGCGCGGTACCGTTTTCTATTTCGATTTTGCCGACGACAACCTCAACACCTTCTTGGCGGTGAACAAACCTAGTCTGAGCGTGGTAGATGTACGTCCCACCTTCACCAACATCGAAAATGGTTTGGGCATTTTTGCCTCGCGTCGGCAGGTTCCTGACTTGAGAACAGCCGAGCTTGCACCATTCTATCCGTTCAGCAGTCCGTTTTACCGCGAAGCTTTTGGAGGCGTTGGCGTTGACAGTTTGCGTTTGCGTTACCCACAACTCAATTTTGTACCGTAAGTAGGATGAACGATACTGAAGCCGCTGCCTTCCGCAGCGGCTTTATTGTTTCTGCCAATTTGACATTCGTCGACCATGCACGGCAAGGGTTTGTCAGTTCCTCAGCCAATTTGGCGATAAATGAAGCCATCAAAGCAACTGGCACCGTACTTGACATGCTGCCGAAAAACAAAAAAGACAAAGGCATTCAAGCATTATGAAAAAGATTATTGGAATTGACCTGGGAACCACCAACTCTTGCGTAGCCGTAATGGAAGGTAACGAATACGTGGTAATTCCCAACAGCGAAGGCCGCAGAACCACTCCATCGGTAGTTGCCTTCATTCAAAACGGTGAAATAAAGGTAGGCGATCCTGCCAAGCGTCAGGCCATCACCAACCCCAAGAAGACCATTGCATCTATCAAGCGCTTCATGGGTCGCAAACACTCTGAAGTGGGTAGCGAGCTCAAATACGTAGCCTATGAGGTAAGCAAGGGCGACAACGACACCCCTCGTGTAGCCATCGACGACAAACTCTACACCCCGCAAGAAATTTCGGCCATGACCCTGCAGAAAATGAAAAAAACTGCTGAAGAATATTTGGGTCATGATGTAACCGAAGCGGTAATTACCGTACCCGCTTACTTCAACGATGCCCAGCGCCAAGCCACCAAGGAAGCCGGTGAAATTGCTGGTTTGAAGGTAGCCCGTATTGTAAACGAACCTACCGCTGCCGCTTTGGCATATGGTCTCGATAAGAAGAACGCCGACATGAAAATTGCCGTATTCGACCTGGGTGGTGGTACTTTCGACGTATCGATCCTCGAGTTGGGTGATGGCGTTTTTGAGGTAAAGGCAACCAACGGCGATACCCACTTGGGTGGCGACGATTTCGACCAGGTAATTATTGAATGGTTGGCCAACGAATTCAAATCGAACGAAGGCGTTGACCTCACCAAAGACCCCATGGCACTGCAGCGTTTGAAAGAGGCTGCCGAAAAAGCCAAAATCGAATTGTCAAGCTCTTCAGAAACCGAAATCAACCTGCCTTATGTAACAGTGGTTGACAATGTGCCTCGCCACTTGGTAACCCGCTTGAGCCGTGCCAAATTTGAGCAGTTGGCCGATCGTTTGGTGCAGCGCACCCTTGAGCCTTGCAAACAGGCGCTCAAAGATTCGGGCTACAGCGTGAGTGACATCGACGAAGTGATCCTCGTAGGTGGTTCAACCCGTATTCCTAAAATCCAAGAAGTGGTTGAGCAGTTCTTCGGCAAAAAGCCTTCTAAGGGCGTTAACCCCGATGAAGTAGTAGCCATAGGTGCTGCCATCCAAGGCGGTGTACTTACCGGCGACGTAGAAGGTGTATTGTTGCTCGACGTTACCCCGCTTTCACTGGGTATCGAAACCATGGGCAATGTGATGACCCGTTTGATTGAGTCGAACACCACCATCCCCGTTAAAAAGAGCCAAGTGTTTAGCACAGCTGCTGATAACCAGCCCTCGGTTGAAATCCACGTGCTGCAAGGCGAGCGTGCCATGGCCAGCGACAACAAAACCATTGGCCGCTTCCACCTCGACGGTATTCCACCCGCACCCCGTGGTGTGCCCCAAATTGAAGTTACCTTCGACATCGATGCCAACGGTATCCTCAACGTATCGGCCAAGGACAAGGCTACTGGCAAAGAGCAGAAGATTCGCATCGAAGCTTCATCGGGTTTGAGCAAAGAAGACATCGAAAAAATGAAGCAGGAAGCTGCCGCCAATGCCGATTTAGATGCCAAGCGCAAAGAAGAAGCCGAGAAAATCAACATGGCCGACAACCTCATCTTCAGCACCGAAAAGCAGCTGAAAGAATATGGCGATAAAATTCCAGCTGAGAAAAAAGGCGCCATCGAAGGTGCACTTGCCCAATTGAAAGAGGCACACGAAAAGCGTGACCTGGCTGGCATCGAAAGCAGCATGGCTACATTGAATGCCGCTTGGGAAGCCGCTTCGGCCGATATGTACAAGGCAAGTCAGGAAGCTGGCGGAGAGCAAGCGGGTCCGCAAGCCAATGCCAACGCAGGCGGAAAAACCGACGACGTTACCGACGTTGATTACGAAGAAGTAAAATAAGTCAAGTTTTTAACTTGTTTGGTGAGAGTCTGTCCCGGAGGGGACAGACTTTTTTTATGCAACATGGTTGCATAAATGAAAAATTGATGCAACTTTGTGGCAATAAAAATCATCATTATGAAATATTTCGCAATGGCTTTAGTAGCCGCCAGTGTAAGTTTGGTTGCTTGTAACAAAGACGAAGCACCCGATACGCAACGTCCGGTGATAACCGTAACCAGTCCGGCTTCTGACCACCTCGACAAAGAACCAGGCGCGGCCATGTCGCTTGCAGCCCTTTTGAGCGACAACGTAGACTTGTTGAACGCCAAGATCGACATCCACAAAGCTGGTGATCACAGCCACCGCATTTCGGGCGAAGGTTGGGAGTGGGCCAAAGTTTACACCATCAGCGGCAAAGAGTTTAACCTCACCGAAAACATCAATATTCCTGCCGATGCGGATACAGGCAAGTATCACATCACCTTTGAAGCTACCGACCGCGCAGGCAATACAGCTACACCAGTCGTTATCGAATTGCATATCGACTGAGTTGTTCATCTAAGTGTGTGTGGGCCGCTTCCGGGAGGAAGCGGCTATTTTTTTGAAGCAGGCTTTCGAGTCAAAGTGTGCAAAGGCTCCATCAGACACAGAAATCGCTACTTTTAGGCTGCTAAATTGCAAGCATGAAAAAATTCGTATCCATTTTGTTCGTGGCAGTGCTAAGCTTATCGGCTCCTGCCATTGCCAAAAAGAAACAGCCCCAAGGGCAACAACTTCAACTTCAGGAAATATTCGCCAGCGGCAAATTTGGGCAGCGCTCGGTGTATGGCGTAAACTCCATGAAAAATGGCAGTCAGTACGCCAGCATTGTGTATGGCCAACAGCCCGCCATCCTTATTTACAATTATGCCACCGGCGAAGTGGCCGACACCTTGCTCAAAACCGAGTGGTTGGTCCCGCGCGACAGCAGCAAAAGCATCCGCTTTGCAGGCTACCAACTCAGTGCCGATGAAAAGCTCGTGTTGTTGAGCACCGCACCTGAGCAAATTTACCGTTACTCCTCACGCGAGCACAACTTTGTTTACGACCGAGCCAGCCGCAGTCTACGCGCCCTCTCGCCCAATGGCAAACAAGCCTTTGCCCAATTTTCGCCCGATGGAAGCAAAGTCGCCTTTATGCGCGACAACAACCTGTTTGTGGTGAACCTGGCCAACTATACCGAAGAGCAAATCACCTTCGATGGCAAAAACAACGAAATCATCAATGGCGGTACCGACTGGGTGTATGAAGAAGAATTTGGTTTTACGCGTGCTTTTTTCTGGTCGCCCGACAGCAAAAAGCTGCTCTACTACAAATTCGATGAGCGCGAGGTGCCTCAGTTTGTAATGCCCATTTACGACAACCTCTACCCTACCAATTACACCTTCAAATACCCCAAAGCCGGCGAAAAAAATGCCGTGGTGAGCATGCATTTGTACGACCTCACCAACAAGGTACACACCCGCATTTCTACCGGAGACAATACCGATCAGTACATTGCACGTGCCGGCTGGACCAACGACTCCAACACGGCTTGGATGCAGCGCGTTAACCGCCACCAGAACAAAGTAGAACTGATGTTCATCAATGCCACTACCGCAAGCACACGGGTAGTACTCACCGAAACCAGCGAGCAGTGGGTGGATATTCACGATGACCTCACCTTTTTGGCCGACGGCGACCACTTTGTGTGGAGCAGCGAGCGCAGCGGTTACAACCACCTTTACCTCTACCGCATGAATGGCGAATTGGTGCGCGCACTCACCGAAGGTGCATACGAAGTGACCAATTTCTACGGTCTTGACGAAAAAAACCAGCGCATCTACTACGCCACAGCCTACCCCACTGCCATGGAACGTACCATTTACAGCCGTGCAGTAAGTGGTGGCGATGCCCTGAAATTGAGTCCCAACCGCGGAAAAAACAGCGCCAACTTCAGCGCCGATTTCAGCCACTACCTCCTTTACCATACCGACGCCAACAATCCGCAAACCGTAACCCTGCATGCAGGCGACGGCAAGCAGTTGCGTTTGCTGCAAGACAATGCCGAGCTCAAAAAGACCTTGGCAGCCTACAACCTATCGCCCAAAGAATTCATTGAGGTAGACAATGGCAATGGCACCCGCTTGAATGGCTATATGATCAAGCCGGCCAATTTCAGTCCCAAGAAAAAATACCCCGTGCTCATGTTTGTGTATGGCGGTCCGGGCAGCCAAACCGTCGACGCCAGCTTTGGTCAATATTACATGTGGTTCCAGTACTTGGCCCAACAGGGTTATGTGGTGGTATCGGTCGACAACCGGGGAACCGGCTACCGCGGTGCTGCCTTCAAAAAGAGCACTTATTTACAACTGGGCAAATACGAAGTGGAAGACCAAATTGCCGTGGCCAAATACCTTGGCAGCTTGCCCTATGTAAACAAGGACAAAATTGGCATTTTCGGTTGGAGTTACGGCGGCTACATGAGTTCATTGGCCATTACCAAAGGTGCCGATGTGTTCAAGGCGGCCGTAGCGGTAGCACCGGTAATCAACTGGCGTTTTTACGACAGCATTTACACCGAGCGCTACATGCGCACCCCGCAAGAAAATGCGGCAGGTTACGACGATAATTCACCCTCGTCGCATGCCGACAAGCTCAAGGGTGCCTACCTGCTCATTCACGGCACGGCCGATGACAATGTGCATTTCCAAAATGCCTTGGTGATGAACGACAAGCTAGTGAATGCCAACAAACAGTTTGACTTCATGGCTTATACCGACAAAAACCACGGCATTGGCGGAGGCGTAACCCGCCTGCAGTTGTTTACTAAAATCACCAACTTCCTCGACGCAAACCTCAAATAATTTTGAGAAGTCGCGCCTTTTTACTTGCTTCGAACCTATTCCTAAAAACTTAATACTTTGACACAGGCAGTTAACGCAAAAGAAAAACACCCACCCGGGCTGTATCTTCTCTTTTTCACAGAGATGTGGGAGCGCTTCAGCTATTATGGCATGCGCGCCCTTTTGACCTTGTATTTATCGAAAACTGCCATGGAAGGTGGCTTGGGCTTCGACAATGCCAGTGCTACCCTCATTTATGGCTGGTTTACCGGCTTGGTGTACCTCACGCCCATCATTGGTGGATACATCGCCGACCGCTACATAGGCCAACGCCGTGCCATCCTCATTGGTGGAATCACCATGATGTTGGGTCAATTCAGCTTGGCCTCAACACCTGCCTTGGGCACGCACATGACCTGGTTGGGTTTGTTGCTGTTGATCATTGGCAACGGTTTTTTCAAGCCAAACATCTCCACCATGGTGGGGGCTTTGTATCCGCAAGGCGACCCACGCCGCGATGGTGCCTTTACCATCTTTTACATGGGCATTAACCTGGGGGCTTTTATGTCGCCCCTCATCTGCGGCTTTTTGGCCGAAGATTATTTTGCCACCAAAGGAGCAGATGGAACCGTCCTCAAATATGCCTTTGAATACGGCTTTTTGGCAGCAGGTATAGGCATGGCGCTTGGACAAATCCTTTTCAACGCACTGGCTAAAAAATACCTGGGCGACATTGGTTTGAAGCCTGCCGTTGACAAAAATGCCGATGGTACGGTAGAGAAAAAAGTACTCACCAAAGAAGAAAGCGACCGCATGGCCGTGATTTTCACCATTTCTATTTTCGTAATCTTCTTCTGGGCCGGATTCGAACAGGCTGGCTCATCGCTTACGCTTTATACCGATAGCTTTATCGACCGTACCATTGGCAGTTGGACTGTACCCACTTCTTGGTTCCAGTCGGTAAATGCCGCTTTCATTGTGATGCTTGGCCCCTTGGTAGCCTTGTTGTGGACCCGTTTGGCCAGCAAAGGCAAAGACCTCAGCATACCCGTAAAAATGGGCTTGGGCATGATTTTATTGGGCGTGGGCTTTTTGTTCATGGTAGGTGCTGTTTTGGAGCGCGGTGGCGACATTGCCGACCCTGCCATCAAAGCCTCTTTGTATTGGTTGATTTTAACTTACCTCTTCCACACCTTGGGTGAATTGTGTTTGTCGCCCGTGGGCTTGAGCATGGTTACCAAGCTGGCGCCTGTGCAATACGCTTCCATGTTGATGGGTGTATGGTTTTTGGCGCCTTTCATTGCGCAAATTGCTGGTGGTTACATCGCGAGTTACGTAGAAAGCCTGGGTGCTTATACCGTATTTGGCCTCATTGCTGCCTTCGTGATTTTGGCAGGATTGGTATTGTGGGGCATCAGCCGCAAACTCATTTACATGATGCACGGCCGTGGATAAAGCATGCGCTTGAGCAATCGAGTAGGAAGGTAGGGATTATTTCCCTACCTGTCCTCTCACACCACCGTAC
>VFQQ010003024.1_pt1 | contig 17261 bp, 33 predicted proteins | sample 3512341 | NCBI WGS metagenome assembly VFQQ01 (sample SAMN10412373, study PRJNA504923) | tailings metagenome | isolation source: Relicate 2 Philex TSF1 revegetated site | place: Philippines: Tuba, Benguet | collected 2017-08-29 | reverse complement strand
TCGTCGTCGACTTTGTCAAATTATTTGTTCAACTGAATCAACCTCAACACCTTTAGGAAGCTTGCCCCGCACCTGCTTGGTCTGCACCCAGCGGAGGGTGGCCTCCCCAAGCTGGTCTTCCAGCCAACTACGATCGCAAGCACGGCACTAAACTTGGCAAGCCAACCCCCTCCACACCTGGTTGGTCTGCACCCAGCGCAGCGCCGCCTCCACCTCGTCATCCACCTTTGCTGCATCATCAGCGCTGATCTTGGTCGCGATGTTGCTGTCCGCAAGGGAGTGCTTGACGCTGCACAGAAACGGATTGGCGGTTAAGGCACATGTGCAACGATCGAATGGTGATCTGGGTCGCGATGCTGCTGTCCGCAAGGGAGTGCTTGACACTGCATGGGGGGCAGGTGAGGTGCATGAGTGCTGATTTTGGTGCTGTCCGCAAGCGTGTGCTCAACGCAGCATCGGGAGATGGGGCCAGGTGCGGTGATCCAGTGTTGTTGGCGAGCAGAGAAGACAGACGGTGCGACAAACGAAGCACGCCGCCCCATCGGTGCAGTACCTATGGGCTGGCAAAATGTTTCAAGGCTAGACTGAGCTGCACCCACCTGTACAGGTAGTTCTCCAGGCCAGAGCGCGCCTCCGCCTTGGCCTTGATCTCCTCGTCCTGCGCAGCAAACAACATCGCAGCCCTTGCATTTTTGAGATGAACAGTCTGCTAATTAAGCGCCAGCGATCAAATGGCACAGATCAACCCGCCACGGAATCCAGCTCTCACCTCCTTCTTCTGCCGCTCCGCCTCCTTGGCCTCCTCAGTAAGGCAGAAATTTGTCCGACAGGCATTAGATGATAAAAGTTTAACAGCTGCATCACCTCCTTCTTGTGCCGCTCCGCCTCCTCCACCAGCCGCTCCAGCTCATCGGGGCTGCGGGGAGGAAGAAAAAATCAAGTTGCATGGGTGTCATAACATTCATGCCTGTAATCCATACCAATCAAAGGATGAAAGGCAGGGCAGCCGCTCCAGCTCGTCGGGGCTGCGGGATAAAGGCGAACCCGGTGGTACCCTGATGCCTAAAGCACGGATGGCGAAAGCCGCGCCAGCTCATCGGAGCTGCAGGGCAAGCAAGCCGCATTGCACCCCTGCGCATGCTCAGAATTGCTACAACTCCAAGCCAAAATGCACCGCCCTGCTACATCATGAGGGGTTCAACCGGCTGCAAGGAGCGCACCTGAGGCGCCCGCTCCCCTTGATCGTGACCGACTGCACTTGTCCACCTATCACATGCAAACTGCATTATCTAAGGCAAGCAAAAGCGCGCACCTGAGGCGCCCGGTCTCCTTGATCGTGATCGACTGCACCTTGCCGGACCCCTTGTCCTTGGCGGTCACGTTCAGGATGCCTGCAAGCATGAAGGAGTTCATTAGAAAGCGTTTAAACAGACTACGCTCCGGTTGCCTGCAAATTTCATTGCCGGACCCCTTGTCCTTTGCGGTCACGTTCAGGATGCCTGCATGGGGCAGAGGAGCAGAAAGAATGAATGATGGGAACAGTTGTGGTCACCGTGAGAGGATGCCCTGCAGCGGCTTTAAATAGAAGGCAGGCAAACTTTGGGTGGCTACTCGATCATAGGGCCAGGGCGGCGTGGGTGTCCCAAAGGCAACCGCAGGGTGGCATCTCTGCAACGACAGAGCAGCTTGCGCAGAAAACGCCGCAACCGCCCACCGTTGGCATCGATGGAGAAGGAGACGGCGATCTTGGGCACGCCGCGGGGCGCGGGCGGGATGCCTGCATGGAGGGCGCAGCGGGCAGAGCACAGAAGCTGAGATTCAGCATGCAGAGCGGAGATGCTGGGCGGCGGGAGAGCGGTGGTACCAGAGCGGTGGCTGTCCCGCCAGACAATCCCTTGCCGAAACCTGCCCACTGTCCATGGACAGTTGCGAGCGAAAGTTGACCCGCCCGTGAGCTCAAAGGTGCCCAACACAGCACCCAGCAAGGCAGAGCCCCTCATTCTGCGATGCATTCCACCCATCTCAACCCACCCGTGAGCTCAAAGGTGCCCAGCAGGTTGTTGTCCTCGGTGCGCGCCCGCTCCCCCTCAAACACCTCGATCTTGACCTGCAGCGAAAGGAAATGCACATTCAGCGAAGGAATCAGCAGAATGGCTGTCCCCAGCCGTCGGAAGGGTAGTGCTCCCCCTTAAACACCTCGATCTTGACCTGCAGGCAACCAGTACAAATCAGTACAAGAATCAGCAGAATGGCTTTCAGCCGCAGCCGCAAGGCCGGCGCTCCCCCTCAAACACCTCGATCTTGACCTGCAAAGTGAGTAAATGACCACTCGTGCCCACTCAATTGAAGCCATGTTATGCGTGCGCATCATGTTACAGCATACCTATCATGTAAACACTTGCTGCTCACCCCCACCGGCGCACCCAGGCAACTCCAGTGCTGCGGTCAGGTGGTGTTGAAGCCTGCAACGACACAATCAACGTTGCTACTCCCTTGCTCACCACCGACTGGTTGTCCACGCACGTGGTGAACTCCTTCTCCTGCAGCACCGGGATGGTGCTGTTGCGCTTCACCACCTTGGCCATCATGCCCCCCGCTGCGGTTTGGGAGGAGTGAATTAACCGAAACTAGTCATGCGGAGAATGCGAAGACCACGATAAAACAGCGGGGAGGGGGCGGCTGTTGCGCTTCGCCACCTTGGCCATCATGCCGCCCGCTGCATGGTGTGGATGGGCGAACGAACAAGATGTGCATGAGCTTGGCAGATGCCCGCACTTCAGGTTGAAGCAGTAACTCCTGTATACTCGCACGGCGTTGGCAACTGACAACGCACCTGGGCTCACACCCGGGGGGCCGATCGCATTGGACCGCGCCATGACAGCAAAGTGGCAGCAACCACCCACTCACACACTGCGATGCCCAGGCTGAGGGGCGTCACGTCCAGCAGCAGCAGGTCGGTGACCTGTAAAGCGGGAGGATGTTGCAGAAAGCAGCAGCTCAAAGACCAGGCATCGACGAGGCGCTATTCAGGTGCAGGAGCAGCGGCAGCCTACCGCCAACCCGCAGGGCAAGTAGCCTCCTGCAGCCCCGTCCGCACCTGCTCGTCCTGCTCGCCCGTCAGAATGGCGGCCTGCACAGCAATCAATGGGAAACGAGGGGCCACAGGGCCATGTACGAGTTCAGCGAGCGCAATTGGGCTGGCCGTCCTGCAGGCACCCCACAATGGCCCGGACAGATCGACCAGGGCAAGCCGCCACTCCTGTCTGCCTCCTTGCTGCCCCCTCATTCGCCCACCTGCACAGCGGCGCCGTAGGCCACCGCCTCATCGGGGTCGATCGACTTGCACAGCTCCTTGCCATTGAAGAACTCCTGCGGGTGGGCACATGGAGAGGTAAAGGTGGGCACATAGAGAGGTAGGAAAGGAAGTCAGCAGCCGCGTTGTGCCAAAGGCAGCTCGTCTCGGGTATGCTCTGCTGGGATCGAGTGGCACACTGGGTGCCACGCCAAGCACGCGGTGCACAGATCACAATGTTGGTATCTGTGCACACACCAGCCCCCGCGGAGCTGGACGCCACAGGTAGCCGGAAGTTGAGCGCACCTGGAGCAGGGTCTGCACCTTGGGGATGCGCGTGGAGCCGCCCACCTGCGGAGGGAGGCACATTGGGTAACTAGTTGGGGAATCAAACACAACCAGTAAATGGAAGGAGCAATGCGTGTGGGAGGAGTCGCCAGCCTGCGGAGTCAAGCAAGCGGGGGCAGGGGCGTCAATGCCCCCTACCGGCGCCATGGAGCAAGCATCACTCGTCCTGATTGTCCTCACAACTGGCACCATGCCGCCAACCCAGCTCTTGCGCTCACCAGCACCACGTCGTGCACCTCGGTCTTGTCAATGCGCGAGTCCTTGAGCACGCGTTGCTGCAGAGGGCGGTGGAGCACAAAGTGTGTGTTGGTGAGCTGCCAGGAGATCACCAAATAGGTGCTCGGCCACAGCGAGAAGAGCACACCATGGCAGTGGCTCACAGTTGTGCCCACCAGCTGCGCATGGCATGCCGATTCCCAGGCGCCCACACCAGTGTCAACCAAGACATGCACCACGTGCTCCATACACTGGTGAACAGGTCGATGCAGTTAACACGTGCTGCCATGCCAGTTCAACAGCCAATTTGTAAAAATTATGGCGGAAACTGCACGCACCACGGGCTCCATGCACTTGGTGAACAGGTCCATGCACAGCTCCTCGAAGCGCGCGCGGCTGATGGAAGAGAAGAAGTCCTGGCCTGCATTTAGTGGTACAAAAGGGAGGCTGGCTTCATGAGGATTGACCAAACCGCAGGGTGCTTGAGTGCAGTCTTGGCGCGCCCTAAGAACAACAAGACGATCAAGCCTGAGCAAGCATTAAGCATCCACCCACCCTCGAACAGGTGCTCCAGGTCGATGGGAGCGGTGACGCTGCTGGACAGCGCAATCTTGGAATGCACCAACAGCAGCAAAACCCGCAAGTTAACGCAGCTGGGAAGCATCCACTCACCCTCAAACAGGTGCTCCAAGTCAATGCTTGCAGTCACGCTGCTGGACAGCGCAATCTTGGCGCGCTCGCACGCAGTGCGCAGGCGGCGCAGCGCGCGAGGAGAGGTGGTCAGGTCCATGCCGTGCTTGCGCTTGAACTCCTGTGTGTGAGATAAGTGCACATGGAGGGCACTTTTTATAGAAGGCAGGCTGCAGGCTGCGCCAAGGCAGGGGGTTGAGCAGCGCATGGGATAGGCATGCAGTTCTCAAGACCGGTAAACTTGCTGTGCCCCGCACCTCGGCAACGTGTGGGGCCACCAGGCGGGAGTCAAATCCACTCATTGGTGTGCCTTCCGCCCAACCTCACAGCAAATTACGCCTCGCGACAAATGTAGCCTGCTCACCTCGGCAAAGTGGGCCACCAGGCGAGAATCAAAGTCGGAGCCACCCAGGTGCGTGTCGCCGGCTGCGTAGGGGAGCCCCGAAGGGATGGGTTAGGTTGGAATGGATCAGGGTACGAGATGCAAGTGGAAGCCGCCCAGGTGCGTGTCGCCGGCTGCAGATCAGATCGAAAGGTCATAGAATATGACAGGTTGGAGAGGAGCAAGCAACCAGTTTCAAGGGCAAGCTGGGCCTGCTCAGGTGCCGGTCACCGGCTGAACCGGGCGAGCAACCTAGGGGCTGGAGCTAATTAAGAGCACTAGCGTACGCTTACCAGTGGCCTTGACCTCAAAGCTGCCGTCCTCGATGGTGAGCACCAACGGCCAGGCAAGCAGGAAAGCCATCACATCCAGAGCAGCAGGGTCCAGAACCAATCTCCTCACCCGTGGCCTTCAAATCCTCAAAGATGCCGTCCTTGGCGGTGAGCAGCGAGCAGACTTCTACAACAGATAGATACATAAAACGGCAGGACCTCCGGCTCCACCTGACCTCCTTACCAGTGGCCTTCACTTCAAAAATGCCGTCCTCAATAGTGAGCAGCGACACATCAAAGGTGCCGCCACCCAGGTCGAAGATGAGCACGTTGCGCGCCTCGTCCTGCGTCAACAAGCACAAGAAGATTTGGCCATCAAGTGCACCAAATGTATTTGCGGCGAAAAGAGCCGCCGCCAGGTCGAAAATCAGCACGTTGCGTACCTCGTCCTGCGGGATGGGAGTAGGATTTGCACGGGGCAACACCAGGGCTTGCATGCGTGCCTTCCCAACGATCCACATGCCAGCAGTGCCGGCGCACATGCGCAATGCACAGCAGCAGTTCAGCACAAATTGTCCCTCCCTGACCTGCGCCGTCTTGTCCAGTCCGTAGGCAATGGCAGCACCTCCCTGCTGCACATTTTGTGAGTAACATTGGGTTCCCAGATGGCACAGAACCCCACCTGCGCCACCTTGTCCAGGCCGTAGGCGAAGGCAGCGGCGCATTGCCTGACTATAAATAACCTCACAAACCACGGCGCAAAATGCAACACCAACAAACCCACCTGCGCCGCCTTGTCCAGGCCATAGGCAATGGCGGCGGCGGTAGGCTCATTGATGATGCGCAGCACCTCTAGGCCCGCAATCGCACCCGCGTCCTGTGCAGCGAAGCAGGGTTGAAGAGGAGTGCATGCATGGCATGACATCAGCGCGGCACAGCAAAGCATGGATCGCGCAGCACCTCTGCGCTTGAATCGCGCCAGCTGCCTGCATCGCATCCCTGAGACAAGACATGGCGGCACAGCGCCCGCAGCTGATCAGCATCGGCATGGTGGCATGCCAGCCCCCGCGCACCTTTGTCGCCTGGCGCTGAGCATCAGAGAAGTAGGCAGGCACAGTGATGACTGCCTGCACAGCGACAAGTAGGGTGTGCGTGGCAGGCTGGTCAGAACACACTCGAGGCGCAGATCTTGTGTGCAGATTGCAGGGGCAGCAAGAGAGATAGTTCCCACAGAAACCAGGCCCCAGCCGCGCCTCACCTGTGTCACCTCCTCGCCCAGACGCGCAGCAGCAGTGTCCCGCATCTTGCCCAGCATCCCACACCCAGCGGCAGCTGCTTCTGTATCAAACGCACGCTGCCCTGTTGCATTCACCTGCGTCACCTCCTCGCCCAGCCGAGCCGCAGCGGTATCCCGCATCTTGCCCAGGACCGCCGCCGACACCTCTTCGGGGGTCAACACCTTGCGCTCGCCGCGATAGGTCACTGCACAGGTGCATATGGGTTGCCGCCTACTCAGCAAGCTAGACAAGTGTGTGCGCAAGTCAAGAACCGCCAAAGCTGCGCGGCTGTCGGAATGCGAAACGAGGCAGCGGACGGCCCGCCTTCACACATGCATGCCCCGCCTGCTCCTTCTACATAGGTAACAAGCAAGCAACATGCCAACTGCCTCACCCTCGATGGGCGGCTTGTCGCCGCCACATGCCACCACACATGCATGCCCCTTGCAACACCGAAGCAACAGCAAGACAGCTGCCTCACCCTCGATGGACGGCTTGTCGCCGACGCCGGACACCACCTTGAAGGGGAAGTGCTCGCAGTCCGCCTTCACAATTGGATCTGCAATGAGGGAGAGGCAAGTGGTAGCAGGCAGGGGATGAAACATGGCCAGGCAGGCCGCCTGAACAGCAAGCTTGCAATCCACAGTTGCAGCAAGCGGGCTGGCTGCCCAACCAGGGAGGCTCTGGCCATCCCAGCTGGCTGCTAGTCCTGACCAGCCGGCAGCAGCCGCCCACCTGAGTAGCGCATGCCGATGAGGCGCTTGGCATCAAACACGGTGTTGTGCCTGCAGAGTGTGCGGGGCAGGGCAGCATGCATGTCACGATTGTCGCCAGCGTGCTCAAGGCTTCTGCAACAAATGCAACAAATGTGCCGGCACATACAGGTGGGCTGTCGCAAGCATGCAGCTGAGGTTGATGCGCTGAATTCGACACCGCCATTGCGGCCAGCGCCGCAGCTGCCGACCGCCCACTGCTGCAACACTACACTACCAAACTGTGCAGCAGGATCAGTCAGCTGCTCACGGGTCTGCGCCGCCTGCTGTGCTGAACCACCTACACCGCCAAACTGCCATGCAGGAGGATCAAGCAGCTCACGGGTTCTGCACCGCCTGGTTGCGCGCCGCCTCTCCCACCAGCCGCTCCTCGTCCGTGAAGGCCACCTGCGCATGAGGACCAACAAAAGAGCACGCCCACCTACACGCTGTGGTGCACGGCATGTCCGTCCATACGGAGCGTTTGATGCTGTTGATATTTTCGCCAGCCACCGACGAGTGAAATAAACCCATAAAAAGCAAACGATCGCTCACGATGGAGGGCGTGGTGCGGTTGCCGCTGTCGTTCTCAATAATCTCGACCTTGCCATTCTGCCACACACCCACGCAGCTGCACAGTAGGGGTGGCGCATGCACATGCATGTCATCATTCAAGAGTCTACCGTAGGGCTGCAACAGGACGCAGGCAGGCTGCACAGGGGCTGTCGAAGCAGGCAGGGTCCACTAGCAACCGCACGATGGCAAGCGGCTGGCCAGCAGCGTGCAGTCATGGTCAGGCGCAGCAGGCGGTTGCGGCAGCTGAAGCCAGCGTACAGCACATTGCCTGACCTAAAGCATGTGCCCAGGTCAATGCCTGCAGCATGGGGAGCAAGGGGCAACACAAGATCAGCTTGGGTGCCCGGCCCTCGGGCCGTCCAAGGCTGGCGGCGGCGGCGGCGGCAGACGGTCAGCGGGGTCGGCTAGCGGCGCGCCGGCAATCCGCAGCAGGCCGATCTCGAGGTTGCAACTTATTGATGACGGCGGTGGCGGGCTGGGAGCCGTGCAGCTTGTGCCACCACATGTGGCAGCGTGATGGCGGCAGCCGAGGTCCCCATTGCAACGCAGATCTCACCGATGGCCTTGCCCTTGCTCGACGGCGCCATGGCGGCCGGCTGCAGTCCCCTTCAGCGCAACTGGGTCCCAGTCGGCGCCTAGACCTGCTTTGCCGGCCTCTGCTTGGTCCAGCAGGTGAGACCAAGGCAGTGCAGTGCGCACGGAATCGATGCGCTCCCTGCCTGCCAACCCCAGCGAGCCGCGCTGTGCCGGTCGGCGCTCGTCGCCGCGTCCGCTCATGCCCACTTGCCGGCCCCCGCCCTCTGCGCATTTGTGCTGCTCTGTGTGTGTGCGTGTAACCATGCGACGGCTATGGTATGGATGTCTGTTACAACTCCAATGCACTGTTGCAGCTCGGGTGCAGGCCAGGCGCCAGCCGGCACCAGCGGCCACCGCTGCTTCTGCGCGGAGCTGTCCAGTTTCACGGAGCGGCCCGCCAGAAAGCTAGCGTAGGTCGATCTTGGCATTGGAGAAGTCCATCTCCGGGTGCTGCGCCATGAACTGCAGAAGACAAGGGAAATGAGGTGAGCAGAAAGTGAGGCATGGGGATTGAGGTAGGGCATGGGAGACAGCTTGGCCTACTGATTTGCAAGCCGCCACCTGCAATCTGGCGGCTGAGCAGCAGCCCATCCCATGAGCCGGATTCAGGCTGCGAGTGACGTGTGAAAATGCCTGCCGTGCTATACAAAGACCCCTAGATTCACTGACCTGCTTCATGATGTCCGCCTTGCGCTGCTCCTCACTGGTGGGAAGGCCCAGCGCCTGCTGCCGCTGGTCCCACATCATCTTCTCAACCGTGGCCCGCATCTCGGGGTCTGTGTGACAGAGGGAAAGGAGTCCGGGGGTTCTAAACTGATATCAGCCCTGCCGCTGGTCGCACATCACCTTCTCAACTGTGGCCCGCATTTCCGTGTCTGCGACAGACATGGGGGATGACAGAGCTGAGAGCTGGTGGGAACTTTGACACCCCGCAGTGGATTGGCCACTCATTACAATCCAAGCTGACATGAAAGGTTGACATTCTCAACTGCAACACGCATTGGCTGCTTGGGGCATGCTGCCTTGTTCCCTGCTTGAGGGGCCACCCCGCAGTGCCAACGGCACAAGCAAACCTCCACGCACCAAGGTCAGTCAGCTTGCTGGCCTCCGGCTCAACCTTCTGCACATCGATCTCCGACTCGCCCCGCACCACGCACCGCCACCACTGCAAGGAGGCAAGTGTGCACAAACAGAGGGCAGAAGGTTTGGAGCCTGGTAGCCAGCAGAGCTGCAGCAGAGAACAAGCGGTACGAAGCCATGCCCTGATTCACGAGGCAGCTCATAAATGCGACCAACTGCTACTGTTTGCTGCTGCTTGCCGCGCTCCGGCGCCATGACATCCCACTGCGTTGCGCCGCAGCGCACCTGCATGGCGTCCGCCTTTGCAAGCGTGACCTCCAGCTGCCGCCCATCCACGAGGTTCCACAGGCAGTCGTCCGGCTTGACGGCCGCAAATAGGGGGCCGTCTGCATGCAGGTGGCAGGGCAGCAAGAGCACAGCAGCGGTGGACCATGCACTTCAAGCATGCGTGCTGGCATAGCCTGGCAGCATGGGCACTCATGCTGCTGGACATTCAGTGCAATTGACAGCGGCGATGCAACATGCCAGGCTTCTCACATCAAGCTGTGCATCATTGCAATGCCACACCTGCACTCAATCAACGGCAGTTACCCGTCACACAGCTCACCCAGCACGGGCGGCTGGCCCCGCAGCCCCACTCGCAGCTTGTCCCGGCCGATGACCACGTCACAGGCGCGGCCCTTGGTGCCTGGCGGCACTGGCACCGACACAACCACCTCTGGCAGCGATTGGGTCCACGAGTAGCGCACAAGGTCTGCGCCGTTGCCGTCGTTGGGGGCTGCACAAGCGAGCACAGTTGGGCGAGCGGTGAGCGGGTCGGCATGTGGGGCGTGAGGCATACTACAGAAAGCAGCACGGGGCATGTGGCAGGCAGCTGAGCGCAGATGCAGGCACCCGCTCACACCACAGCTGGGGTTTACTTTTTAGTAAAATGTTGCCCAGAAGGAAGCAGCTCACTCAGGGTGGATGGCCCTGCTGCTTCCGCTGCCTCTGCCGGCGGCGCCGCTGCTGGCTGCTCGGCAGCCTGAGCCTCGGCCGCTGCTGCGGGGGCTGCTGGTGCCGCTGCTTGCTGGGCTTCTGCCGCTGGCGCTGCTGCTGCGGCAGCGGCGGGAGCTAAGGGCGCTGCCGTTGGCGCCGCCGCTGCTGCTGCTGGTGCCATCGGCACGGCTGCCGCTGCCATGGCGCCGCCCGCCGGCAGGCGTGCCTGCACGAGGCGCGCCACTGTGTCTGCCGCTCCTGGCTGGCCAAAGAAGCTGCTCTCCTGCTTCAGAAAGTCCAGGGCGGCAGCCAGGAAGGCCTGTGGGTCCGAACCCACCTCATTGTACACCTGGTAAATGGAAGGGCAGAGCGGCGGAACCAGAGGATGTTGAGGGTACGGGGAGGGGGGTACGGCGGAAGGGAGCGGACGCTTGAGAGCTGCCGCTTTGTGGCCGGCATGCAGGCTGCGGGGCCAGCATGCGCACCTTCTCCAGGTAGTGCTTGTTGTAGGCGGTGCTGTCAATCTCCTCGATCATGTTGGCAGGGAGGTTTTACAGTGGCTGGTGACCGCCACCAACCGCACGTGGTTGGTGTGCGGCAGCGGAGGGGCAGCAGCTCCGGGCCCGGTATCTGCATCAGGGGGGTGGCGGCCTGGGCTGAGTGCCCTGTGGCGCTGCACAGCTGGCCCTGATGATCACAGAAAGGAGACGGATGCTGCGAACTGTGCATGCATGCAGGCACACAGGGGGTAGGGAGAGGCAGGCGGGAGCGGCGGCGGCCAACGGTGGTGGCGGCGCTGCAGGGTTGCAGGGCGGCGGGGGCGCCGGATCGCTGGCACATTGTGCGTGGCACACCCTCTCAAGGCCTCACCGATGCTCCAACCGGGAGTTGAGCGGCACACGGAGGTGCGAGCGGGGAGGGGTGCGTTGTTTGGGCCTGTCCGGCCGGTTACACGTTCGGGCGCCGCGATCAACGTTGGCCACCTTGCTTTGCATGCGCGATCGATGCGGGGGGCGAGGCCCTTCTCGATGCTCCGCGTGCATGAGACACGCGGCCAGACCAGCTCGCGGAGGTGCGTCCCGCAACGGCCTATTTCGTTGCTTGCGTTTCGCTTGCGCAAAGCGGTTAAAGGCAGCGGGCCCTGGCCCAAGCCCATACCCGCCAGCGCTCTGTCACAGCTCTCAGCTCTCCCTTTCCCAGCACTTGCTCCCCCCACACACACCTCCTTGGCCCGTTACAACTCATTGCCGCGCTCGGCGGCTGGCCAGCAGCGCCCAGCGCGCCCCGACGGAGACGGCCTTCTTGCGGCCTCTACACGCCCCCAGTGACCCGCCCGCCCCTTAAAGCCCTGAACGGTGAGCATATGCAGCTGCCGGGAGGGGCGTCGCAGCTTCCTGGGGGCCAGCATCGGTGTTCTGGAGCAGAGAGCTCGTGCGGCCTCTTGGCCCACCGAACGGCCGGTTTGCGCCTGGCGCCGCCCTTATAGTTGCCGCCCAAGCTTGTGTGAGGCTCCCGGCCCCGGCCGGGCTGCCAGCCGCCCGCACTGCACTAGGGCTTTTCTAGGGGGTAGGCTCGAAGCAAGCCCTCCTACGGCCCCCGGGCCCTCGATCCGCGCGCCTGCGCGCCCGCTGAGCGGTCGCCGGCTCCATTCAGGCCTGGCTCCCTGCCCGCCCGCGGCTCCCCGCTTGCCGGCACGGCGCGACTCGCGGCCCGCCAGCCGCACCCGCACTTGTGCTTACCGCTTGCTCACCCATTCCACTCCCCACCTGCTGCCCCGCAGGCCACCCCGCCAGCGCAGCCGAGCGCATGCTCGCGGCTGCCTGCGCAGCACTCCCCACCCCGCAGCCCGCCACCTCCTCGCGCCCGCGCCCCCTCAGCAGCGGCAGCAGCAGCAGCAGCAGCCATGGCAGCCACCGTGGACGCGCACGTGACTGTGAAGCAGCACGGCTTCCACGTCAAGCAGCCGCTGAGCGCAGCCCTCGCCGCGGCCGAGGCAGCGGCGCCGCCGCCGGCGCACGCCGGCGGTAGCGCCCGCGAGGAGGGCGCCGCGCGCGGCCTGCTCAGCTTTGCGCCGCCGCCGCAGGCGGCGCAGCCGGTGCAGGCCGCGCTGGTGGTGCCTCCGGGCAGCGGCTGCCTGGAGCCGGCAGACCATGCGCACCTGACCCCGGGCGTCAAGCGCCTGATGAAGGGCGTGGTGCGCGGCCTCAAGGCCTTCCAGGTGCGCTGGGAATCTGTCCTGCGGCTGCCGTGTTGGCGTTACCCATGGTGCCCCGCGTGCTGCTTCGTATGTGCGCCGGTCATGCTGCGACAGCCAGGCAATGTGGCGTGGTATAGCCGTGGTATAGTGGTGCGCCATGGCTGCCGGCTGTCGCATGCAGCTGCCTGCTGCAGCCTACCACAGATGCCTCCCCCGGCCGCTGCTGCTGCCACCGCTGCTGCTTGCCTCCTGTGCTCGCTTTATCGCTATGTCTGTGCTCACGTGCTCACCATGCGCCTGCGCTTGCACATGGTGCTGCTGCCGCAGGAGCCTGAGGCGGCGACTGAGGGCCTGGGCGGCACCTACTTCTTCTCCAACGAGGCGGGGCAGAAGATTGCCATCATGAAGCCGTGCGACGAGGAGCCGCTGGCGCCCAACAACCCCAAGGGCTTTGTGGGGCGCCAGCTGGGCGAGCCCGGCCTCAAGCCCACCGTGAGGGTGGGGGAGGCGGCCTCGCGCGAGGTGAGAGCTTGATTGGTCTCTTACCCTAGGCCTGCTGCGCCTGCCTGCCTGCAGCTTGGCTGCCGGCACTGCTGCTGCTTGTTGGGCGCTGCTTCTGTGTTGCCTGATGACCGCCTGCCTACTAGCGCTGCAGTGCAGCTTAGCTTCCTGTGCTGCTGCTTGGCACCGCCTGCTCCCTGCCCTCGCATGCCTGCCCCTCTCACTCAAGTCTTCCCCGACGCTGGCCCCCTACCTGCCACAGGTGGCCGCCTACCTGCTTGACCACGAGCGCTTTGCCCGCGTGCCGCACACCGTCATGGTGCGCATGACGCACCCCATCTTCCACGTCCAGCAGCAGCAGCAGCTGGGCGGCAGCAGCAGCAGCGAGGCGGAGGGCGGCGACTGCGGCGCATGCGAGCCGTGCGCCGCCGCCCCCGGCCTGCCCTGCAAGCTGGGCAGCCTGCAGGCCTTTGTGCCCCACGACTGCGACACCAGCGAGATGGGCGCCTCGCGCTTCGGGTGCGCTGGTTTGATGGGCAGGGCTGGCAGCGTGGGGACTGGCAGAGCTGGGGGTGTGGGCTGCTTGCTGCCGAAGCTGCTGCTGTTGGCAGAAGGAAGTGCAAACATGTGATGTACTTGGCAGCAGCCGCTGCTGAGCAAGCAGTGCTGACATGGCCCGCCCTGCACGCTCCCTGACCGCAGCGTGCGCGACGTGCAGCGCATCGGCATCCTGGACATCCGCCTCTTCAACACCGACCGCCACGCCGGTGCGCCTTGCTTGTAGATTTGCTGTGTCCTGCAATGTTATAGCTGCACCACACAGCTTGCAGTGCATGCTGCCACCAAGTTGCGCTCCTGCTGCCTGCCTGCTGCATGGGTCACTGCCAGCAGCAGGCAAGCACCCTCGCCTGGCGCCCCCAGTCTGCTTACCCCTGCCCTCTCCCTGCCCCCGCCCCGCCTTCAGGCAACATGCTGGTGCGGCGGCCGCGCGCGGCCTCCGCCCCCGCCGGCGGCCCTGGAGAGGGCGGTCGCCTGGACGGCGCCGCGCTGCTGGAGCGCCACCAGTATGAGCTGGTACCCATCGACCACGGCTTTGCGCTGCCCGAGGCCCTGGAGCCGCCCTACTTTGAGTGGCAGCACTGGCCGCAGGTGGGGAGAGGGGGAAGAAATCCGTGCTGCGGTGTGGGACGGCAGGGAGGTGGGGGTCTTTGAGCGCGCAGGTGGATTTGCTGCTACCGAAGCGTGCCACCTGTAGTGCTGCCCTGCGTCGCACTGTGCCTACCTTACCAGCGCTGGTGTTCTTCCGCCCACCGCTCTGCCGCAGGCAATGCTGCCCTTTGGCAAGGAGGAGCTGGACTACATCGCCCGCCTGGACGCCAAGGCGGACATCCGCATGCTGCGCACCGAGGTGAGGGCACAGGGTGCTTGGCTGGGTTGTCTCTGCTGGGTATGGCTTGGGCAGAATGTTTTTGTGCTGCGCTTGGTGCTGTCTCTGCCTTCCGGCGCCATGTTGCACCGCATGCTGCGCTCAGAGCCGCCCACCTGCCTTGCTCCCCACCCTGCCTGCTCCTCCTGCCTTCGTCCACCTCACTCCTGCCTGCCTGCTACCTTGTGCGCCCCCCTTGCCCGCAGGTGCCCTCCCTGCGCGTGGAGTCGCTCCGCGTGCTGGAGGTGTGCACCACGCTGCTCAAGGCATGCGCCGCCGCTGGGCTCACTCTGGCTGAGATTGCGGGGGTGGTCACCCGCCCGCTGATCGGCATGGAGGAGGAGCCTTCAGAGCTGGAGCGCATCTGCTTCAACGCACGTGCCGAGGTGCGGGGCAGCTAGGAAGCGTGCAGATGGGACTGCCTTGCAAGCAGGGCTGGAGGCAGCAGGGGCAGCTGTGCCACAGCTGTAGGTTGTGACGAGAGTTCAGATGAGGCCGGCAGCTTGCAGAGTATTGTGCAGCCCTCCTGTTTGGTCCAAGCAAGGACCAACTGGCAAGCAACCTGCACTGTATCGGCTGCAGGTGGAGGACTGGAGCGACAGCGAGGATGACATGGCCGAGGGCGAGGAGGGCGAGGAGTCGGAGGGTGCGCCCCTTTGCTGGATGTGTGTGCCCTGTTTTGCTTGGCTTGCTTGGCTTCCTTGATGCCGCACTGGTCAGTTGGCGTGGCGAGCCTTGGCTTGTCCATCCCTGCCCGCGCCCTCTGCCAACAGGCACTTACCTGGCCCAACCCAACTGCCCCACCTTCCTGTTTGCCTGCAGAGGAGGGCGTGGTTGCCATGCTGTCCATGGAGGATGAAGTTCCCTCCAGCGACGCCTCCCCCACCGCCTCCTCGGGCGCCTCCTCCGAGCACACCGCCTTTGCGCCCGTGGCCTCCCTCACCGGCAGCGACGCGTCCAGCCGGCTGGAGGACGCGGTGTTCAGGTGCGTGGCAGGAAGAGCTTAGTGTGTGGAGGGCAGGGTGGCTCAGCTGCCAGCCTCCCCTCTGGGTTGCTGAGGTTGTAAGGATTGCAAGCTGTGTAGGGTGTTCTCACTGCCCAGCTTGGCCTCCCTGTGCTGCTTCCCACCTGACCGACTTGTCCTGCCCTGCCCCTCCTGCCCACCCGCCGCAGCATGGACGAGGATGGAGCCGGCAACCGCTCGCCGCCCCGTGCGCGCTCCCCGGACGCACGCCTGCTGCCGCCCTCGCGCTTCGCGGCCGAGGCCGGCGCTGCGGCCAAGCCTGCGGGCATCCTGGCGGCCGCCGCCGGTGCGCCCGTCACCCCCGCCACCACCAAGGCGCTTTCGGTCAGCTTTGTGTCGCCCCTTGCGGCCGCGGCGGGCGACTCGCTCCCCGCCTCCTTCGACTCCCTGGCGCTGCACGACTCGCCCGACGGCGATGCCATGTCGCTGGCGGCCCCCTCCTCCCTGGCAGCCTCCTCAGCCTTTACTGGCCCCGCCTCGTATGCACCCTCTGCCAGCACCGGCGGCGGCTCCGGCTCCGCCACCAGCGGCCGCCGCTCCGGCCGCAAGTGCTCGCGCCGCAAGCTGGCCATCGGCTCCCGCCTGCTCAAGCTGACCACGCAGGTGGGTGTGTGTGTTTTGGATGAGCGGTGTGGATTGTTGGGCAGCGATGGTGCTTGCTGTGTGCTGCCAAGCCGGCCTTGTTCCTGAGGATGCCCTGCCTGCTGCACCAGTCTGCACCCCACTTCCCCAGCGCTCACTCCGCCCTGCCGCTCCCCCATCCCTACCTCCCCCCGCAGAACTACCCCCCGCTGGTGGAGGCGCGCGCCGGCGGCGCCCCCTCCATGTCCGCCCTGGCCGTGTTCCGCGACCTGAGCGAGGAGCAGTGGGAGGCGTTCATGGCGGCGGTGCGGTGCCAGGTGGCGCGCAAGCTGCGCGACGGCGCCTGGAAGCAGGCGGCTGCCTCCAAGGCGCCGCCCATGATGTCCTGCCCCCGCTTCTGAGCAAGCACGCCCCACGGCCCCAACAACCCTCACGGCCCACTTGCAAGGTGGCGCTGGCTGCTCAGAGGCGCCGCCTCTGGGGCGGCTCCCAAGCCGCTCCTCCCAAGGGAGGGTGTGGCGGGCACCCCGTTTGCCCGCCCGCCCGCCAACCTGGGCGGCCGCCGCGGCGCCGGCCAGGCAGCTGGCTGCCACAGCCCGCCGCCGCCGGCCGCCGCGGCCCGCCCCCTGTAGCTGTACTGCTTTGAAACACTTTCCTTTTCTTAACTCACCGCCTGCCAACTGATGTGGGGATTAGACGTCTGGTCAGCGGGGCTGCCTTCGCACCCACCCACCTCACCGGTGCTGTGCCGCCCCCTTTGCTTGCCGCTCTCGCACCCCGCCCGCATGATAGGATGCATGACTATTGGTCCCATGCTCTTGTTTTCTTGTCCCCTTCTCCGCTTGACACCCGCAGCCCTAATGCCCCCCTTAAATTTTCGCCCGCCGCCGGCCCGGCCGCCGGTTGGGCAGACATCCCCGTAGCACTTCTTTGTATGATAGAAGGCGCCGACCGTGCCTGTGTGGGCGCGCCTGGTGCCTGGCGCTGCTGTTTTCCAGCTCCCTCTCCCCGCCTGCCGCTACCCTCTAACTCGCCAACCAACCGCATCAGCTCTTTGTCCCTTCCTACCCATTTCTGCCCACTGCTTGCCCC
>VFQQ010003022.1_pt1 | contig 17270 bp, 14 predicted proteins | sample 3512341 | NCBI WGS metagenome assembly VFQQ01 (sample SAMN10412373, study PRJNA504923) | tailings metagenome | isolation source: Relicate 2 Philex TSF1 revegetated site | place: Philippines: Tuba, Benguet | collected 2017-08-29 | reverse complement strand
CGCTGGCGGCGGCGTCGGCGTTGGCCAGCATGGAGGCGCGGGCGCGGTCGTCCTGCGTGATGAGGTACAGCGCGGTCCAGCGCGGCAGTGGCGCGATCTCGTCGCGCCCACCGGTGCCGGGCATGTTGGTGGTCAGCATGGCCGTGCCCATGGGACCGGTGTTGCTGCTCGACAGCGAGCGCGCCTCGTTTTGCAGCACGCTGTCGGGAATGTTCAGGCCCAGGTTGTAGTTCCAGGTGGCGCGGCTGGCCAGGAAGTAGGGCATGTGGTGGCGCAGGCGAACGTTCGGCGCGGCGCCGCCGCTCCACACCACCTTGTGCCAGCGCGCATGGTGCGTGTGCGTGAACGAGGGCTGCGACAGCAGCGTCTGGCCATTGGCCGTGACGGTCAGCGAGTAGCTCAGGTTGGCGGGATTGGCCTTGAGCGCCCAGTTGTTCTCCATCACCACGTCGGTGCGGATGCGGCTGCCACCGTTGTACAGGCGGGTGTGCAGGCGCGCGACCAGGTGCGGGTGGGCCGCCCCGGTGGCCTGGTTGATCATGGGGGCCACGACGTTGAACTCGCTGGCCACCGGGCCGTGCAGGCGCCGGCCGGCGCCCGAGGCGATGAGCTGCTGCAACTGCTGTTGCGGGTTGGCCACCAGGGTGGTGCCGTCGGACAGTCGTGCCGTGACCTGCAGGTTCCAGGCCGGCGCGGCCGGCAGCGATACGGCGGGATTGCTCTTGGCGGCGGGGTAGAGGTTGATCAGGCGCGGGGTATTGGCCGGCAGGCTGGGCAGCGTGGCGCTGAGCACGGCGAAGCGCACGGAGCCGTTGGCATGGGTGGACACCTCGTCCATCTGCACGGGCACGGTGTTGCCGGCACTGTCCTGGGCGCTGAGGCCCTGGCTGGTGGAAAGGTCGCCGCTGCGGAAGGGCTGGCCGAAGGTGATGGGCAGGTTGGTCTGGGCGCTGCCGGCGGTCACTTCCACGCAGGTGATGGCGCCCGCGGCGCAGGCCAGGCCCGCTGCGCCAGCCGAGGGAGCGGGTGGGGGCGGCGGGGTGCTGGGCGGCGGCGCGGTGGGCGGCTCCGACGGGCCGGGGGGCGACACGCCGCCGGGTGTCTGTGCCGGTGCGTCGCTGACCAGCCCGCCGCTGCCGCCACCGCCGCCACAGGCGGCCACCAGACAGGTGGCGGCAAAGAGCGTCGCGAGCATGGTCCTGCGCTGTTGAACCTCGAAAAAGTAGGTGTTCATGGATGACAGGTCAAACAATCTCTGCGTCGGGCCACGCGGCACCGACAGAAGGTCACCGAGGTTCTTGGGAAGCGGGGAGGGCGGGCGCCGCACCATCACTTGGGGTGCATTTTGCGGCGCGTGGATTTTTTCACGAATTCATGACGCCCTGGATTCAGAATGTGAGTTCCGCCGAAATCGAAACCATCTGAAAAGTCCCGGGGTTTGTCTCGATGGCCCTGGGGGTATCCGGGCCCTGGCGGGGCCGATACCGTGGTTTCGGATTGATACATTTGGGCCTTCATGACCGTTCGAGCCCTGAAGACGCTGGCGGCCGCCGCCCTTGCCCTGAGCACCGCCGCCGCCGCCCTGATCGGGGCATCGGCCCACCCGATCCTGCCGCTGGGCCTGGGCGCAGGGGTACTGCTGGCGATGGCGCTGACGGCCTGGCGCCCGTTTCTGGGCGCGTGGCTGCTGCCCGCGGTGCTGCCTTGGGCCAGCCAGACCGTGCACACGGGCTGGCTCATGTTCGACGAGTTCGATCTGATGGTGTTGGCCGTGGCGGCCGGCGGCTGGGGCGCCTGGGCGCTGCAGGCCTGGCGGCACCGCGACGGTGGGCCGGTGCTGGACCGGCGCTCGCTCGCGCTGTCGGTCGCCTTGCTGGTGGTGGCGGCCTGGGGCGCGGGCCGCGCCCTGGGCGATGGCGGGGCTTGGCCCTCCTGGGCGGCGTTTCCCTTCGCGGACTACCCGTCGCCGGCCAACGCCTGGCGGTCGAGCAAGTCGCTGGTCTGGGCGGCGCTGCTGTTGCCGCTGTGGACCGGCGGTGATACCGGATCGCGGCAGCGCTGGCGCCTGGCCTGGTGGCGCGGCTGCCTCACGGGCCTGGCCTCGGTCTGCGCGCTGGTGCTGCTGGAGCGCTTGTTGTACGCCGGCCTGTTCGATCTGTGGTCGGGCTACCGAACCACCGCCTGGTTCTGGGAAATGCACGTGGGCGGCGGCGCCATCGACGCCTACCTCGCGCTGAGCCTGCCGCTGGCCGCCTGGTGGTGGTTGCGCGCGCGCGGCCCGTGGACCTGGTGGGCGGCGGCCGCGCTGTTCGTGCTGGCTTGCCACGTGGTGCTGACGACCCAGTCGCGCGGCCTGTACGGCGCGGCGCTGATCGGCACGCTGCTGGCCGCCGCCCTGCACCGCCTCATGCCGCTGCAGGCATCCGATGGCGACCGGGCGCCGCCGCGACGGGGCAATGCCGCGGTGGTGTCGCTGGTGCTGGTCCAACTGGTCTGGGTGCTGCTGGGCACCACCGCCATCGCACAGCGGCTGGCGCGCTCGGGCCAGGATTTCACCGATCGCTTCGGTCATTGGCGCGCCGTGGCCTCGGCGGCCGACGGCATGGCGGACCTGGCACTGGGCATCGGCGCCGGCCGCCTGCCGGCGCGCTGGGCCGAGCGCCCCGACGCAGGGATGCCGGGCCGCGTGCAGTGGCCGACGGCCGATGGCGGGACGCGCCTGCGGCTGCACGGTCCCGACCGTGCAGGGCTGGACGGCGTGCGCTTCGCGGTGGTGCAGCGCCTGCGCGGCTTCGAGGCCGGCACCTACCGCGCGCGCCTGGTCTATGAGGCGGACCCCGGTCTGCGGCTGCTGGTCAGTGTCTGCGAACGCCACCTGATCTACGACCGCCGCTGCCAGTGGCGCTTCATCCGCCACGCGGACGACGCCGCCGGCGAGACCGGCCGGGTGGTGCGCGAGGTGGATCTGTTCGGCGATTCGCTGGCCCCTGACGCCCCGCTGGCGGGCTGGCGCGAAGGTTTTTTCAGCCTGTCGGTGCTGAACCCCGGCATGGCGGTGACGGTCGAGCGCCTTGAGCTGTTTGATCCCCAGGGCCGCCAGCGCCTGCTCAACACCGGCTTCGAGCAGGGGGCCGCGCGCTGGCTGCCCGCTGCCCAGGGGCATTTCGAACCCTGGCACGCGGACAACCTGTACCTGGAGGTGCTGGTCGAGCGCGGGGCCGTCGTGCTGGTGGCACTGCTGGCCTGGCTGGCCGGGGCGGCGCACGCCGCCTGGCGCGGGGTGCGGGAACGCGAGCCATTGGCCGGCGCCTGGCTGGCTGGCGTGACCGCCATCGCGGCCCTTGGCCTGCTCATCAGCGTGACCGAAGTGCCCCGGGTGGCCTGGTGCTGGTGGATCACCCTGGGCCTTGGCTTGGCATTCGGGCGAAATACTTCACACAAAAGCAGGATGTAAGCGATTGTGTTGACATGGTGTGGCCACTATCCTCGGACGAATGGGCAGGATGCGGTAGGGAGTACCCACATGACACCGATCTGCCGTGCCCGGAGAACCGCGCGTGATCAGGATCTTCAACCACTATTTCGACCGACACACCCTCATCCAGCTGTTGCTTGACGTCACGCTGGTCGCCGGCGTTTTCGTCGGCGCGCTGATCGCCCTCTCCAAGCCCGAGGACCTCACCAGTGCCCAGATCGGCCGCGGCGCGGCCCGCGGCCTGCTGATGGGCATCGGCTTCCTGGCGATCAATGCCGCCCTGGGCTTCTACGACCGCCGCACCATCCTGTCCACCCGTCAGGCGCTGGCGCGTTCGCTGGTGTCCTTCAGCCTGACCACGGCCCTGGTGGTATCGGTGCTGCTGCTGCTGCCGCTGCAGGCCTTCTACGGCCGCACCTGGTCGGTGGTGCTGATCATGATGGTCACCGCCGTGCTGCTGCTGTACCAGGTGCTGGTGGGGGAGTTCCTGCCGAAGGCCATTCCCAGGCGCCGGGTGCTGGTGTTCGGCACCGGCGCGCGCGCGCTGGCCGTGGGCCGGGCGCTGGAACTGCCCGGGGCCAACGCCGAACTCTGCGGCTACCTGGCCGGCCCCAACGAACAGGAGCAGCAGGTGCCCGCGGGCAAGGTGATCACCACCCAGCAGGCCTTGACGGATCTGGTGCAGAGCCGGCGCATCGACGAGATCGTCGTGGCCATCACCGAGCGGCGCGGCGGCAGCATGCCCATGCGGGCATTGCTCGACTGCAAGCTGGGCGGCGTGCGCGTCACCGACATCGCCGCCTTCTATGAGCAGAACCTCGGCCAGATCCGGCTGGAGGCCGTGTCGGCCGGCTGGCTCATCTTCGGCGACGGTTTCAACCAGGGCGTGGTGCGTACCACCATCAAGCGCCTCTTCGACATCCTGGGCGCGTCGGTGCTGATCCTGATCTCGCTGCCGATCATGGCGATCGCGGCGCTGGCCATCAAGCTGGAGAGCCCTGGCCCCATCCTGTACCGCCAGGAACGCATCGGCCTGAACAACCGCCCCTTCAACGTGGTGAAGTTCCGCAGCATGCGCACCGACGCCGAGAAGGATGGCGTGCCGCGCTGGGCCACCGCCGGCGACAGCCGCGTCACCCGCGTGGGCAAGGTCATCCGCAAACTGCGCGTGGACGAACTGCCTCAACTCTTCTCGGTGCTCAACGGCGACATGAGCCTGGTCGGCCCGCGCCCGGAGCGCGGCTTCTTCGTCGACAAGCTGATCCAGGAGATCCCGTTCTACGCGGTGCGCCACAGCGTCAAGCCCGGTGTGACCGGCTGGGCCCAGGTGCGGTACCAGTACGGGTCTACGGTGGAAGACACCGCTGAGAAGCTTCAATACGACCTGTATTACGTGAAAAACCACTCACTTTTTCTTGATCTGGTGGTGCTGTTCGAGACGGTGGGGGTAGTGTTAACAGGTAAGGGCGCGCAATGAGTCTGCCGGCCGTCCAGACGATTACTTTTTGCTACAGATCGATCTACAATACCCCGCATACGTGCGGCCAGACTCGTGGGGTTTTGGCTGTCAGGCCGAAGGAGTTTTTCCATGTCCGATGTGAACCAATCTGAAGACGGCGCCGTGCGGGAAGCCGGTGCCCAAAAGTCCGGGGTCTCGCGTCGCCACTTGGTTCGGGCGGGCCTCAGCGCCGCGCCCGTGCTGGCCGCGCTCAAGAGCAACACCGTGCTCGCCGGCGGCGACCACACCTGCATCAAGCCCTCGACTTTCTCTTCGCTGCGCGCGGCGCAGATGAAGGTGAGCGCTCGGCGCGAGATCAAGACCGACTACGAGTGCCAGTCTCACGGCTACTGGAAGAACCGCGACAACGGCCTGCCGCGCGACTACAAGACCACCACCAAGTTCCTGTCCACGGAAACGGGCTTCACCCAGAACCCGGCCAGCGTCTTCACCGGCAAGAGCCTGCAGCAGGTGCTGGAGTCCGGCGGAAACCAGGGCAATACCGCGCTGGCCCGTCACGTCGTCGCCGCCTTCCTCACGGCCAAGGCGTACCAGAACGACCCGTCGCGGGTGATGCTCACCCAGGCGCAGTGCCGCGCCATCTGGAATGGCCAGGGCGTCTGGCAACCCTTCGCGGGCACCACCTGGACGCTGAGCCAGACTATGGCCTACTTCGACCTGGTCTACGGTCCCTCGTTTCTGTGACCCTGGCACCAGGCGATCCGCTCGCCTGGGTCTGTCGGCGCACGCAGGCGCTGCACCTGCGGCGATGGCCCGATGGCGGCGTGGTCTACGACGCCGCGGACGGCAGCCTCAGTGCCATTTCGCCCGTGGCGGCGGAGCTCATCGAGCGGCTGCTGGATGGGCGGCCCGCCGACGCCGAGACCCTGGCGCGGCATCTGCTGCAAGCCCCCCCTGAAGCCGAGGACGTCGAGGGCGTGCGCCAGCACCTCGCGCAGTTCGAGCACATGGGTTTCATCGAGCGGGTGCCGGCGTGAGGGCGGCCCGCGGGCGCGTCGCCGACCTGACGCCCGCCGAGCTGTCGGCCCGGCTCAACAACGGCGGCCTGGTGCTGTCGGTGCCGCCATTCACCGTGCGTGTGCGCAGCCCCATTCCCATCGTGCGCGAAGGCATCGAGCGGCTGTACGCGCTGCACGAGCACGCGGGCGACGAAGACGTGTTCTGCGACTTCCATGTGAGCGTCCTGCCCAGCCTGGGCTGGACCAGCCTTCGCTGCGAACTCGACGTCGACGGCCAGCGGCCGTTCACGCCGCTGGCGCGCGGCGAGGCCTTCGCCTTCTTCGAGTGGGGCTTGAACTGGTGCGTGACCAGCCACTGCCATCACTGGCTCACGGTGCACGCCGCCGTGCTGGAGCGCGACGGCCGCGCGGTGCTGCTGCCGGCGCCTCCCGGCTCGGGGAAAAGCACGCTGTGTGCCTGGCTCATGCACCAGGGCTGGCGCTTGATGTCCGACGAGCTCGCGCTGATCGATCCGGCGAGCGGGCAGCTCAGCGCCTCGCCGCGACCCGTGAGCCTGAAGAACCAATCCATTCCCTTGATGCGCGAGCGCATGCCGGACGCTGTGATCGGCCCGTTGGCGCACGACACGCTCAAGGGCGTGGTGGCGCACCTGCGGGTGAACGAGGCCAGCCTGCGCCAGGCGGCGCTGCCGGCCATGCCGCGCTGGATCGTATTTCCGCGCTTCGAGAAGGGCGCGCCCCTGAGCGCGGTGCCGCGCCCGAAGCCGCAGACGCTGGTGGAGCTGGCGTCGAACAGCTTCAACCACCACGTGCACGGCCCGCGCGGTTTCGAGCGCATGGCCGACATCGTTGACGGCTGCGACGCCTTCGACCTGCGCTACAGCGAGCTCGACGACGCGGCGGCCTGGTTCGATTCCCTGGCGAGGGCCGCGTGAGCGCCACCGGTCCGCGTCCGAAGCGCTCGGCCCCGCGTTGTGTGGCACGGAGGTTGGTCCCGTGACATTGCCCGCGCTCGACCTGCTGATGCTGCCGCTGCGCGAGCCCGAGCGGCTGGGCTCGCTCACGCCGGGTCAGTGGGACCTGCTGGTGCGCCAGGGCCGCCGCGCCGATCTGCTGGCCCGCATGGCCGAGCGCATCGACGCCGCCGGCCGCTGGGCGGACGTGCCGCCCGAGGTGGCGCGCCACCTGCGGTCCATGCAACTGCTGGCGCGGCGCCAGCACGAGGAGCTGCGGCACGAGACGCAGCAGCTGCTGCGCGTGTTCGGGCAGGCCGGTCTGCCGCTGGTGTTGCTCAAAGGCGCGGCCTACGTGTTGCAGGACCTGCGCGTGGGCGAGGGGCGCATGGTCTCGGACATCGACATCCTGGTGCCGCGCGAGCGCCTGGCCGAGGTGGAGTCGGCGCTGATGCTCAGCGGCTGGGTCAGCACCAACACCAACGCCTACGACCAGCGCTACTACCGCACCTGGATGCACGAGCTGCCGCCCATGCGCCACCTGCGCCGGGGCACGGTGCTGGACGTGCACCACGCCTTGGTGCCGCTGTCGGGTCGGCTGCGGGCCGATCCCTCGGCCATGCTGGGCGACATCCGCCCCATTCCCGGCCACCCGGGCGTGCACGCGCTGGCCCCCGTGGACATGGTGTTGCACAGCGCCGCGCACCTGTATGCCGAAGGCGAGCTGGAGCTGGGCTGCCGCGGCCTGCTGGACATCGAGTTGCTGGTGGGCGAGTTCGGGCAAGACCCCGCGTTCTGGCCCGCGCTCACCGCGCGCGCCACGGCGCTGCACTGGGAGCGCCCGCTGGCCCAGGTCCTGGTGTACCTGGACGAACTGCTGCGCACCCCGCTGCCGCCCGAGGCGCGCGACTGGGCCGCGCGGGCGCACCGCCGCTGGGCACCGGGCTGGCGCGGCCGCCTGCTCGACGCCATGTACCGGCGCGCGCTGCGCCCCGATCACCACTCCCTGTCGGATCGCTGGACCGCGCTGGCCCGCGCCGGCCTGTATGTGCGCGGGCATTGGCTGCGCATGCCGCCCTGGCTGCTGGCCGGCCACCTGGCCCGCAAGTCGCTGATGGCGCTGCGGGCGCCGCGTGGCGCTACGGAGAACTGACATGGACCGGCGCCACTGCCTGGGCCTGATCGGTGCCCTGCCGCTGTGGGGGGTGCCCGGCGCCGCGCGCGCCGCGCTGGCCGACACCGTGGCGCGCATGAAGCCCTCGGTGGTGCTGGTGGGCACCTGGCGCGAGACCGACAGCCCGCGCTTCCAGCTGCGTGGCAGCGGCTTCTTGGCGGGCCGGCCCTCGCAGGTGGTGACCTGCGCGCACGTGCTGCCCACCCAGGAGGACGGCGCGCCGGCCGCGCAGCTGGTGGCGCAGGTGTGGCAGCGCGAGAGCGGCTGGTCCCTGCGCCAGGCCCGCGTGCTGGGCACCGAGCGCCACGGCGACATCGCGTTGCTCGGCATCGACGGCCCGCCCGGGCCGCTGGCGGCGCTGGGCGATTCCTCGGCGGTGCGCGAGGGCGACGACCTGGCCTTCATGGGCTTTCCCATCGGCAACGTGCTGGGCTACGCGCACGTGGTGCATCGGGCCATGGTGTCCAGCATCGCGACCTCGGCGCCGCCGAGCCCGGACGCCGATCGCCTGCGCGGCCCGGCGATCCGTGGCGCGCGCGAAGGCGCCTTCGACATTTTCCAGCTCGACGCCGTGGCCTACCCGGGCAACAGCGGTGGGCCGCTGTTCCGGCCGGAGACGGGGGAGGTCGTGGGCATGATGAACATGGTGCTGATCAAGGGCACGCGCGAGTCGGCGCTGAGCCAGCCCTCGGGAATCGCCTACGCCATCCCCTCGGCGCGCGTGCGCGAACTGATGAGGACCCAGCGATGACGGCCGAGCGCGTCGATGCGGTGGTGGTGGGGGCCGGCGTGGTCGGTCTGGCCGTGGCGCGCGCGCTGGCGCAGGCCGGCCGCGAGGTGCTGGTGCTGGAACGCGAGGCGGCCATCGGCACCGGCACCAGCTCGCGCAACAGCGAGGTCATCCACGCGGGCATCTACTACCCGGCGGGCTCGCTCAAGGCCCGGCTCTGCGTGCAGGGCAAGCGGGCGCTGTACGCCTATGCGGCCGAGCGCGGCATCGCGCACCGGCGCTGCGGCAAGCTGATCGTGGCGAACACGCCTTCGCAGCTGGCGGGGCTGCCGGGCATCGTGGCGGGCGCGGCGGCCAACGGCGTGGACGACCTGGAGATGCTCTCGCGCGATGCGGCGCGTGAACGGGAGCCTGCGCTGGAGTGCCTGGGTGCGGTGCTCTCGCCGTCCACCGGCATCATCGACAGCCATGCGCTCATGCTCTCGCTGCAGGGCGACCTGGAGGCGGACGGCGGCATGGTGGTCTGCCACAGCGGCGTGCGCGAGATCCAACGCCAGGACGAAGGCTGGCTGATCGTGTCAGAGGACGGCACGCCACTGCTGGCGCGCACGGTGGTCAACAGCGCCGGCCTGCACGCCTGCGCGCTGGCCGGCCGCATCGCCGCGCTGCCCCCCGGCAGCGTGCCGACGCCGCGCTACGCCAAGGGCAGCTACTTCACGCTCGCCGGCCGTTCGCCGTTCCAGCGGCTCATCTATCCCGCGCCCGAGCCCGACCAGCACCTGGCCGGCCTGGGCGTGCACCTCACGGTGGACCTGGGCGGGCAGGCCAAATTCGGGCCTGACGTGCAGTGGGTGGACCGCGCCGACGACCTGGTGGTCGACCCCGCCCGCGGCGAGGGCTTCTACGCCGCCGTGCGCCGCTACTGGCCGGCGCTGCCCGACGGCGCGCTGCAGCCGGGCTACGCCGGCCTGCGGCCCAAGATCAGCGGGCCGGGCGAGCCCGCGGCCGACTTCCTGATCCAGGGCCCCGCGCAGCACGGGCTGCCGGGGCTGGTCAACCTCTTCGGCATCGAATCGCCGGGGCTGACCAGTTGCCTGGCGATCGGCGAGCGGGTGCGCGAGCTGCTGGCCGACTGAGCGGGCGCCGCTTCAGCGCCTGAGCGCCGCGATCGCCTGGGCCGATTCGTAGACCAGCGCCGGCCCCTGGTAGATCAGGCCGGTGTAGATCTGCACCAGGTCCGCGCCCGCCTCGATCTTGCTCAGCGCGTCGCGCGCGCTCAGCACGCCGCCCACGCCGATGATCGGGAACGAGGCCCCCAGGGCCGTGCGCAGGGCGCGGATCACGCGGTTGCTGGCCTCCAGCACCGGCGCGCCCGACAGGCCGCCGGCTTCCTCGGCGTGGCGCAGGCCCTTCACGGCCTCGCGCGACAGCGTGGTGTTGGTGGCGATCACGCCCAGCTCGCCGCTGGCCTGACCGTCGGCGCGGCAGCCGTGGCGGCGCAGGGTCTCGGCGATGACGCCGATCTGGGCCTCATCCAGGTCGGGCGCGATCTTCACGAACACCGGGATGCGGCGCTGGTGCCGCTGCGCCAGCTGTTCGCGCCGCTCCATGACCGCGCCCAGCAGCGCGTCCAGCGCGGCGTCGCTTTGCAGGCTGCGCAGGTTCTGCGTGTTCGGGCTGGAGATGTTGACGGTGACGTAGTCGGCGTGTGGGTAGACGCCGTCCAGGCAGGTGAGGTAGTCCTCGGTGGCGCGCTCGATCGGCGTGCTCGCGTTCTTGCCGATGTTCAGGCCCAGCCGCATGGGCGTGGCGCCGCCGTCGCGGCGAAAGCGCGCGCGCTGTACGTTGGCCAGGAAGGCGTCAAGGCCGTCGTTGTTGAAGCCCAGCCGGTTGATCAGGGCGCGGCGCTCGGGAAGGCGGAACATGCGCGGCTTGGGGTTGCCGGGTTGGCCCCTGGGTGTGACCGTGCCAACCTCCACGAAGCCAAAGCCCATGGCGGCCAGGCCGTCGATGCAGCGCGCGTTCTTGTCCAGGCCCGCCGCCAGGCCCACGCGGTTGGGAAATTGCAGGCCGGCGAGCGTGAAGGGGTCGCTCACGCGCGGCTGGCTGTACAGGCAGGTGAGCGGCGAGTGCTGCACGCGGGCGATGGCGCCCAGCGTCAGTTCGTGGGCGGCCTCGGGGTCCAGCCCGAACAGGAAGGGGCGCGCCGCGCCGTAGGGAAAGAGTGACATCGGATAATCCGCGGTTTTTCGACCAACCCCGGATTCTCGCAAATGACCCAGGACGAACTCAAAACGCTGGTGGGCCAGGCCGCCCTGCACTACGTGACGCCCGGTGAGGTGGTCGGCGTGGGCACGGGCTCCACGGTGAACAAGTTCATCGAGGCCCTGGCCACCATGAAGGACCGCGTGCCCGGCGCGGTGTCCAGCTCCGAGGCCTCCACCGCCCGGCTCAAGGCCATCGGCATCCCGGTGCTCGAGGCCAATGAGGTCGGCGAGCTCTCGGTCTACATTGACGGCGCCGACGAGATCGACCCGCGCGGCCACATGGTCAAGGGCGGCGGCGCCGCGCTCACGCGCGAGAAGATCGTGGCGGCCCAGTCGCGCCGCTTCGTCTGCATCGCCGACGAATCCAAGCTGGTGCAGACCCTGGGCGCGTTTCCGCTGCCGGTGGAGGTGATCCCCATGGCCACGGCGCGCCTGGTGCGCCAGTTCGCGGCCCTGGGCGGCCAGGCCCGGGTGCGCCTGAAGGACGGACAAGCCCTGGTGACCGACAACGGCCAGCACATCCTGGACGTGACCGGCCTGCGCATCACCGACCCGCTCGCCTTCGAGAGCGAGGTCAATCAGTGGCCGGGGGTGGTGACGGTGGGCGTGTTCGCCCACCAGAAAGCGGCCGTGTGCCTGCTGGGCACGCCGGCGGGGGTGAAGACGCTGAACTTCTGAGCGCGGCTCAGAAGCGGATGCCGGCCGGGTTGGTGACCGGCGGCTGCACCGGGGTCTCGGCCGGCGCGGGCTGAGGGGCGGCGCCGTCGGCGGACGCATCGCCCGCTGGGGTGGGCGATCCAGGCAACGGCGTGGCGGCCACCAGCGGTGCGGGTGCCGGGCGGCGGTAGCTGGACGGCAGGGCCGACTGCTTGGGGTAACCCGCGGCGTCGAGGTACTGGGTCCACTCCGTTTCGAGGTAGCCGCGCAGCTTGTGGCCGCCGATGGTCAGCAAGGGGAGGGAGGCGTCGCTGTTGAGGCGGCGCAAGGCCTGCACATCGTCGGCGGTGTTCACCGTCTTTTCGGTGTACGGAACGCCGCGCGAGTTGAGCAGGTTGCGGCCCGTGTTGCAGGGCGCGCAGTTGTCGCCAGTGTAGAGCACGACGGGGTAACGGGAGGCGATCTGGCGCAGTTCGTAGGGCAACTGGCCCCCGCCGCCGACCGAGGTGGCCGGGGCGCTGCCGCTGGCGCCCGGTTGCGGGCGCGCCGTGGCGCTGGGGGGCGGCTGGTCGGAGAAGGTGACGCGGCCGTCCGGGCCGACGATGCGGTGGACGCCCTGGGCCATGGCCGGCAGCGCGGCCAGCAGGGCCAGGGCGGTGGTGACACGGGCGGCGGCGGAGCGCTTCTTCATCTTCGTCCCTCGGTTCTTTGGGCTGGTCGGCGGCCGGCGCGCGGGTTCAAACCATGCCTTGGTGCCGCAGCAGGGCGTCGATCGATGGCTCGCGGCCGCGGAAGGCCTTGAACGATTCCATCGCAGGGCGGCTGCCGCCGGCCTCCAGAATCGACTGACGGTAGCGCCGGCCCGTCGCAACGTCCAGGGTGCTGCGGCCCTGTTGCGCCGCGGCCTCCTCGAAGGCGGCGTAGGCGTCGGCGCTCAGCACCTCGGCCCACTTGTAGCTGTAGTAGCCGGCCGCGTAGCCGCCCGCGAAGATGTGGCTGAAGGTGTGCGGCGTGCGGCTGTAGGCCGGCGGCTTGAGCACCGCCACGTCGTCGCGCACGCGGTTGAGCAGGGTGAGGATGGCCGCACCGTCCGCCGGCGGCGGGGTTTCGCTGTGCAGCAGCATGTCGAACAGGGCGAACTCCACCTGGCGCAGGGTCTGCAGGCCGCTTTGGAAGTTCTTGGCGGCCAGCATCTTGTCGAACAGGGCGCGCGGCAGCGGCTGGCCGCTGTCCACGTGGGCTGTCATGTGTTTGAGCACGTCCCACTCCCAGCAGAAGTTCTCCATGAACTGGCTGGGCAGTTCCACGGCGTCCCATTCCACCCCGCTGATGCCCGAGACGTCGCGCTCGTTCACCTGGGTGAGCATGTGGTGCAGGCCGTGGCCGAACTCATGGAAGAGCGTGATGGCGTCGTCGTGCGTGAGCAGCGCCGGCTTACCGCCCACGCCCTCGGCGAAGTTGCAGACCAGGTGGGCCACGGGCGTCTGCAGGGCGCGCGAATCGGGGCGCAGCCAGCGGGCGCGCACGTCGTCCATCCAGGCGCCGCCGCGTTTGCCGGTGCGCGCGCCAGGGTCCAGGTAGAACTGACCCACGAGCTGGCCGCCACGCTCGATGCGGTAGAACTCCACGCCCGGATGCCAGACCGGCGCGCTGTCGCGGCGGATGGCCACCTCGAACAGCGTCTCGACGATCTGGAACAGGCCGGCGAGCACCTTGGGCGCCGTGAAGTACGGTTTGACTTCCTGCTCGCTGAAGGCGTAGCGCGCCTCCTTGAGCTTTTCGCCGATGTAGGGCCAGTCCCAGGCCTGGGGGTCGGCGATGCCCAGGTGATCGGCGGCGAAGGCGCGCAGGTCGGCCAGGTCTTGTTCGGCGAAAGGGCGGGCCTTCGTCGCCAGGTCGCGCAGGAAAGCGCTCACCTGCTCGGGCGACTCGGCCATTTTGGGCACCAGCGAGACGTCGGCGAAGTGGCGGTAGCCGAGCAGGCGCGCCTCTTCGTGGCGCAGGGCCAGCAATTCGACCATGAGGGCGGTGTTGTCGAAGCGCGCGAGCTCGGCAGGGGCCTGATCGCTGGCGCGGGTGACGTAGGCGCGGTAGAGCTTTTCGCGCAGCGCGCCCGAGCGGGCGAACTGCATCACCGGCAGGTAGACCGGCATCTTCAGGCTGAGCTTGTGGTCCGCGCGGCCTTCGGCGCGGGCCGCGGCGGCGGTGGCCTGCACCACGTCCTCGGGCACGCCGGCCAGCTCGTTGGTGTCCACGTACAGCGCGAAGGCGTCGGTGGCGTCCAGCGCGTTCTCGCTGAATTTCTGCGCCAGTTCGGCCGCGCGTTCCTGAATGGCGGCGAAGCGGTCTTTGGCGGCGCCCTGCAGCTCGGCGCCGCCCAGCACGAAGCCGCGCAGCGCATTGTGGTGGGCTTGGGCCTGCTCGGCCGTGAGCGAGGCCGGGTCCATGGACTTGTATTTGGCGTAGAGCCGCTCGTCGGCGCCCAGGCGGGTCCAGAACTCGGTGACCTTGGGCAGGGCCGCGTTGTAGGCGGCGCGCAGGGCCGGGGTGTCGGCCACGCTGTTGAGGTGGCTCACCGCGCCCCAGGCACGCGACAGGCGTTCGGTCGCCACGTCCAGGGTGCCGGCCATGGCGGCCCAGTCGGCGGGAAAGCCGGCGGCCGTCACCGCCTCCAGCGCGACACTGGCCTGGTTCAGCAGCTCGTCGACCGCCGGGCCCACGGTGTCGGGGGTGATGGCGTCGAAGCGCGGCAGGCCGCTGAAGTCGAGCAGCGGGTTGAGCTGGGCGGGGTCTTGGCGGACGTTCATGGGGGCTCAGATGGGTGGCGGCGGGCGGGAGTTCAAGCCGTCGGCGCAAGCAGGCGCTCAGCCGGCGTTCTTCTTGACACTCTTTTTGCGGACTTTGGCTCGCTTGACCTGACCGCCGGGCGTGATGCGCTGGTTGCCCAGCACCTTCACGACCTTGACCTCGGGTTTCTGGCCGGGGCGCTTGCCGAACTTGAGCACCTTCACTTCGCGCGGACCGGGTTTGCGGTCTTCATCGGCGGGGCGGGCTTTTTCGGGCAGGGGGCGCCAAAGCACCAATAGCTTGCCGATGTGCTGGATCGGCGCGGCGTCGAGGGCCTCGGCCAGCTCGGCCAGCATGGCCTCGCGCGCGGCGCGGTCGTCGTTGAGCACGCGGATCTTGATGAGGCCGTGCGCCTTGAGCGCGGCATCGGCTTCCTTGCGCACGGCGGGGGTGAGGCCGTCGTTGCCGATGTGGACCACGGGGTCGAGGTGGTGGGCCTCGGCGCGGTGGACCTTGCGTTGGGCGGGCGTGAGGGTGATGGAGGGCATGGGAGAATTATCGTTTACCACCCCCAAGCACGCATGGGCATCAAGGTCCGCACCCAGAGCAAGAAGGTCAACAAGGCCTGGCTCAACGAGCACGTGAACGATCCTTACGTGCGCCTGGCCCAGAAAGAGGGCTACCGCGCCCGGGCCGCCTACAAGCTCAAGGAAATCGACGAAACCCTGGGCCTCGTGAAACCCGGCATGGCCGTGGTCGACCTGGGCAGCGCCCCGGGCGCCTGGAGCCAGTACCTGCGCCGCCGCCTCAGTCCACAGGGGGCGGCGGCCGGAAGGCTCAACGGCACCATCGTCGCCCTCGACCTGCTGCCCATGGAACCGGTGGAGGACGTGCTCTTCATCCAGGGCGACTTCCGCGAGGCCGAGGTGCTGGCGCAGCTGGAGGCCGCGCTGGCCGAGCGCGGCCTGGCCCAGATCGATCTGGTGGTATCGGACATGGCGCCCAACCTCTCGGGCGTGGCCGACGCCGATGCCGCCCGCATCGAGCACCTGATCGAGCTGGCTGTGGATTTCGCCCGCGCCCACCTCAAGCGCGAGGGCGCGCTGGTGGTCAAGCTCTTCCATGGCGGGGCCTATGACCCCATGCTGGCCCTGTTCCGGCAGAACTTTCGGGTCGTCAAGGCGATCAAGCCCAAGGCCAGCCGCGACAAATCCGCCGAAACCTTCCTCGTTGGCCTGGGTCTTAAGGGCTGAATTGCCCGTTCGTCCGATGAATGGGCGGTGCGGTAGGGGCAAAGCCAAGACGCCCATTGACATTTCCACGTCACCGACGAACGGCAGGGGGACTTGAAAGTCCTAGAATGCCTTGCATATGCGTGCAAATGCGCGCGTGCGCACCCAGGAGCAGCAGTTGAACAACCAGTGGTTCTCGAAAATCGCCGTGTGGATGGTCATCGCCATGGTGCTTTTCACCGTTTTCAAGCAGTTCGATACGCGCTCTGCAGCGGGTTCGGGTTACATGGGCTATTCCGAATTCCTCGACGAGGTCAAGGCCCAGCGCATCAAGAGCGCCACCATCCAGGAAGGCCAGGGCGGCACCGAAATCGTGGCCGTCACCCAGGACGACCGGCGCGTGCGCACCACCGCCACCTACCTCGACCGGGGCCTGGTCGGCGACCTCATCAATTACGACGTCAAGTTCGACGTGCGCCCGCGCGAAGAAGGCTCGCTGCTGATGACCCTGCTCGTGAGCTGGGGCCCCATGCTGCTGCTGATCGGCGTCTGGATCTACTTCATGCGGCAGATGCAGGGCGGTGGCAAGGGCGGTGCCTTCAGCTTCGGCAAGAGCAAGGCGCGCATGCTCGACGAGAACAACAACACCGTGACCTTCGCCGACGTCGCTGGCTGCGATGAGGCCAAGGAAGAGGTGAAGGAGGTCGTCGACTTCCTGAAGGACCCGCAGAAATTCCAGAAACTGGGTGGGCGCATTCCGCGCGGCCTGCTGCTCGTGGGCCCGCCGGGCACCGGCAAGACCTTGCTGGCCAAGTCCATCGCGGGCGAGGCCAAGGTGCCGTTCTTCAGCATCTCGGGCTCCGACTTCGTGGAGATGTTCGTTGGCGTGGGCGCGGCCCGCGTGCGCGACATGTTCGAGAACGCCAAGAAAAACGCCCCCTGCATCATCTTCATCGACGAGATCGACGCGGTCGGCCGCCAGCGCGGTGCCGGCCTGGGTGGTGGCAACGACGAGCGCGAGCAGACCCTCAACCAGATGCTGGTCGAGATGGACGGCTTCGAGACCAACCTGGGCGTGATCGTGGTGGCCGCCACCAACCGCCCCGACATCCTGGATGCCGCGCTGCTGCGCCCAGGCCGTTTCGACCGGCAGGTCTACGTCACGCTGCCCGACATCCGCGGCCGCGAGCAGATCCTCAACGTGCACATGCGCAAGGTGCCGCTGGGTACCGATGTGAACGCCAGCGTGATCGCACGCGGCACACCCGGCATGAGCGGTGCCGATCTGGCCAACCTTTGCAACGAGGCCGCTCTCATGGCCGCGCGCCGCAACGCGCGTGTGGTCGAGATGCAGGACTTCGAGAAGGCCAAAGACAAGATCTTCATGGGCCCCGAGCGCAAGAGCATGGTCATGCCCGAGGAAGAGCGCCGCAACACGGCCTACCACGAGTCCGGCCACGCCCTGATCGGCAAGCTGCTGCCCAAGTGCGACCCGGTGCACAAGGTCACCATCATCC
>VFQQ010003021.1_pt1 | contig 17272 bp, 20 predicted proteins | sample 3512341 | NCBI WGS metagenome assembly VFQQ01 (sample SAMN10412373, study PRJNA504923) | tailings metagenome | isolation source: Relicate 2 Philex TSF1 revegetated site | place: Philippines: Tuba, Benguet | collected 2017-08-29 | reverse complement strand
AGACGAGCTTTCGCTGCAAACCGACAGCGATTGCCTTACGGCGCCGTCCGCGCACATCCATCTGCATCGCCTTTCGGACGCCTGATGCAGGTCGGAGTCGACGGATGCCCTGCCGGATGGGTCGCGGTCTTCTCGCGAGGCGGTGCGGCCGAGGCGCATTGCTCGGTCTTCCCGACATTCGCCGATCTCATCGCTGCAATGCCTGACGATGCGATCATCGCGGTCGACATGCCGATCGGGCTTCCCGATCGTGTCGGCCATGGCGGGCGGGGGCCGGAGAGCCGGATCCGGCAGCATCTCGACCAGCGGCAGTCGAGCGTCTTTTCCATCCCGTCGCGCGCGGCGGTCTATGCCGAGCCCGGACCCTATGCCGACGAGCCGGCGCGGATCGCGGCGCACCGGAGGGCGTCGGAGATCGCGAAGGCCACGTCCGATCCGCCGCGCGGCTGCTCCATCCAGGCTTTCGGGCTCTTCGCGAAGGTGCGCGAGATCGACACGGTCTTGCGCGAGCGGCCGGAGTTGCGGTCACGCGTGATCGAATCCCATCCCGAACTCGCCTTCTGGCAGCTCAATGGCGGGCAGGCGATGCGCCTGCCTAAGAAGATCAAGGGTGCGGTCAATCCCGACGGCATCGAGGAGCGTACGGCACTGCTCGTCAGCCATGGTTTCAGTCGCGATTTCCTCGACCTCAAGCGCGCCTCGCGCGTCGGTCGCGACGACTTCATCGATGCCTGCGCGATGATGCTGGTGGCAGCCAGGCACGGGCGCGGCGAGACCGTTTCCTTTCCCAATCCGCCGCTGCACGACGCCTTCGGGATCGAGGTCGCGATCCGGGTTTGAGCGCTCGGTGATTGCGGGGCGCGCAGGGACGCGCTATGCGGCAGGCCATGGACAGCATGCCTACCCGGCTCCTCGAGGGCTACCGCAACTTCATGTCCGGCCGCTACGAGACGGAGCGTGATCGCTACCGGTCCCTCGCCCGTGACGGACAGACGCCCGAAACGATGGTGATCGCCTGCTGCGATTCCCGCGCCGCGCCCGAGACGATCTTCGACTGCGGCCCCGGCGAGCTTTTCGTCGTGCGCAACGTCGCCAATCTCGTGCCGCCCTACGCGCCCGATGGTGGGCATCACTCGACTTCGGCGGCGCTGGAATTCGCGGTGCAGAGCCTGAAGGTGAAGCACATCGTCGTGCTTGGCCATGGCCGCTGCGGCGGTATCAAGGCCGCGCTCGACCCGACCGCCGAGCCGCTCTCGCCGGGCGATTTCATCGGCAAGTGGATGGGCATGGTTGCGCCCGCGGCCGAAGCCGTGTCGGGCAACGCCATGATGACGTCGGGTGAGCGCCAGACGGCGCTGGAGCGCATCTCGATCCGCTATTCGCTCGCCAACCTGCGCACATTTCCCTGCGTGGAGATCCTCGAGCGCAAGGAGCGCCTGACGCTGCACGGCGCCTGGTTCGACATCTCGTCAGGCGAGCTCTGGGCGATGAACCCCGAGACGGGTGATTTCGAGCGGCCTGAGGCCTAGGCCTTTTCGGCCGCCTGCGGTCCGGAGTTGATGCGATCGGCCAGCCGCTCCATGCGTTCTGCCAGCCCCGAGAGGGCGCCGGTCAGCGCGGCGTCGTTCTTGTCGGCCTTGATCAGCGCATCGTCGCGCGTCTTGCGCAGCGTCATGATCTCGCTTTCCATGCCGCGCACGCGCTTTTGCAGTTCGGCCAGTTCGTCGAGCACCATGATGCCCGCCATGACGGTCAGGCGCTGGTCGCCGATCTCGCCGAACGAGCCGCGCAGGCTGCCGACATAGGCGTCGAAGCGGCCGGCGAGCTCCTGCAGGTGCTCTTCCTGGCCTTCCTCGCAGGCCATGCGGTAGGCCTTTCCGTCGATCGTGACCGTGACTTGCGGCATCGGGCTTCCTTCTACCGGTCGAGGACGGCGCGGATGGTCTCCATCGCCGTCACCAGCCGCCGCGAGACCTCGCGGTTCGCCTCTTCGAGCCGCTCGGAGCGGGCCTCGGACGTATCGAGTTCCTGGGCAAGACGGGCGCGGTCTGCGTTCATGCGCTGGACCTCGGCTTCCGCCTCGACATAGTCCTGATCGCGTTCCAGGCGGGCGCCCACGGCATCCTCCAGCCCCTGGATGGCTTTGCCCAGGCGCTGGATCACTTCCCTCAGCGTCGCTTCACCACTCATACCGGACGGTCCCAGGCGCGAATCGGCCAGATTCATAACGCGTTACGGCTCAAAGATTAGGCGGCGCGCGAAAGCTGCGTCAACAAAGCGCCCCACCTATCCCCCGGCAATGCGCCTGAAGGCCTTCTGGGCCAAGGCTCTGAGGCCGCTGTTTTGTTGACTCGAAGGTGGCACCTGCTATGTGTGCGCGGCTTTTTCAGGGGCAGCGCCGGCACGCTCGGCAGCGCACCGTTTCTCCGGCCCTTTGCGAGATATCATGACCACACGCGACAAACACGACCGGATGGCGAACGCGATCCGCTTCCTTTCCATGGACGCCGTGGAGAAGGCCAATTCCGGCCATCCCGGCCTGCCCATGGGCGCAGCCGACATCGCGACCGTGCTCTTTACGCGCTTCATGAAGCACGACCCGAAGCAGCCGCGCTGGGCCGACCGCGACCGCTTCGTGCTGTCGGCGGGCCACGGCTCGATGCTGCTCTACTCGCTGCACTACCTGCTCGGCTACGAGGACATCACCCTCGACGAGATCAAGAATTTCCGCCAGCTCGGCGCCCGCACGGCGGGCCATCCCGAATTCGGTCACGCGGCCGGCATCGAGACGACGACCGGCCCGCTCGGCCAGGGCCTTGCGAACGCCGTCGGCATGGCGATCGCCGAGCGCGCGCTGAACGCCGAATACGGCAACGACCTCGTCGACCACTATACCTACGTGATCGCCGGTGACGGCTGCCTGATGGAAGGCATCAGCCAGGAGGCGATCTCGCTCGCCGGTCACCTGAAGCTCAACCGCCTGATCGTGCTCTGGGACGACAACGACATCTCGATCGACGGCCCGATCTCGATGGCGGACTCGACCGACCAGTGCGCACGCTTCGCAGCATCCGGCTGGGCGACTATCCGCACCGACGGGCATGACCCGGATGCGATCGCGACCGGGATCGAGAAGGCGCGCCAGTCGGACCGTCCGACGCTGATCGCCTGCAAGACGACGATCGGCTTCGGCGCCCCGACGCGCGCCGGCACGAACAAGGCTCACGGCTCGCCGCTCGGCGCAGAAGAGATCGCCGGCACGCGCAAAGCGCTGGGCTGGACGGCGGAGCCTTTCGTGGTGCCGTCGGAAATCCTCGACGACTGGCGCCTGGCCGGCCTGCGCTCCGCGCGCGACCGAAAGGAATGGGAGAAGCGCCTTGCGGCTGCTCCCGCCGACAAGCGCGGCGCCTTCGAGCGCCGGATTTCGGGTGAGCTGCCGGAAGCGTTCGATTCCACGATCGACGACTACAAGCGCAAGCTAGCCCACGACAAGCCCAAGGTCGCGACCCGCAAGTCGTCGGAAATGGCGCTGGAAGTCATCAATGCCGTGGTGCCGGAGACGATCGGCGGCTCGGCCGACCTCACCGGCTCGAACAATACCAAGACCTCGCAGACCAAGCCGATGTCGGCATCCAACTATGGCGGCCGCTACGTCCATTACGGCATTCGCGAGCACGGCATGGCGGCTGCCATGAACGGCATCGCGCTGCATGGCGGGCTGATCCCCTATGGCGGCACGTTCCTGGTGTTCTCCGACTATGCGCGCCCGGCCATGCGCCTCGCCTCGCTGATGGGCATCCGCTCGATCTTCGTCATGACGCATGATTCGATCGGGCTTGGCGAAGACGGCCCGACGCACCAGCCGGTCGAGCATCTGGCCGCCCTGCGCTCGATCCCGAACCATTACGTGATGCGTCCCGCCGATGCGGTGGAAGCTGCCGAGTGCTGGCAGGTGGCGCTGAAGAGCGAGCGCACGCCTTCCACGCTGGCGCTGACGCGCCAGAACCTGCCGACGGTGCGCACCGAGCATGTCGAGGAGAACCTCTCGGCGCTCGGCGCCTACGAACTCGCTCCCGCCTCCGACGACGCAGCCGTGACGATCTTCGCCACCGGCTCGGAGATCGAGATCGCCATGCAGGCGCGCTCCGATCTCGAGAAGCGCGGCCATGCGACGCGCGTCGTCTCGGTGCCGTGCATGGACCTGTTCTTCGAGCAGGATGCGGATTACCGCAATGCGATCATCGGCGATGCGGGCGTGAAGATCGCGATCGAGGCCGGCGTGCGCCAGGGCTGGGATGCGCTGATCGGCTCGGACGGCATCTTCATCGGCATGTCGAGCTTCGGGGCGAGCGGCCCATACGAGGAGCTCTACAAGCATTTCGGAATCACGGCGGAAGCGGCGGTCACCGCTGCGCTCGCCAAGCTCAAGGCCTGACGGGCCCGGTCCAACCAGATCGGCGCCGCCGCGAGGCAGGCGCCGCACAAGCGAGGTAGGAAACATGACGGTGAGAGTGGCAATCAACGGCTTCGGCCGCATCGGGCGCAACGTTCTTCGCGCCATCGTGGAATCGGGCCGCACCGACATCGAGGTCGTGGCGATCAACGATCTTGGCCCGGTCGAGACCAACGCGCACCTGCTGCGCTACGATTCCGTCCATGGTCGTTTCCCGGCCACGGTCACGGTCGAGGGCAGCACGATCAATGTCGGCCGCGGCCCGATCAAGGTTCACGCCGTGCGCAATCCGGCCGAGCTGCCGTGGAAGGAAGACGGCATCGACATCGCGCTGGAATGCACGGGCATCTTCACCGCCCGTGACAAGGCGGCGCTGCATCTGGAGGCCGGCGCCAAGCGCGTCATCGTCTCGGCGCCTGCCGACGGCGCGGACCTGACCGTCGTCTACGGCGTCAATCACGACAAGCTGTCGAAGGACCATCTGGTCATCTCGAACGCGTCGTGCACGACCAACTGCCTGGCGCCCGTCGCCAAAGTGCTGAACGACACGATCGGTATCGCCAAGGGCTTCATGACGACGATCCATTCGTACACGGGCGACCAGCCGACGCTGGACACCATGCACAAGGATCTCTACCGCGCCCGCGCGGCCGCGCTTTCGATGATCCCGACCTCGACGGGGGCTGCCAAGGCCGTCGGCCTCGTGCTGCCCGAGCTCAAGGGTCGTCTCGACGGCGTCGCGATCCGCGTGCCGACGCCGAACGTTTCGGTCGTCGACCTCACCTTCGAGGCGGCGCGCGACACGAGCGTGCAGGAGATCAACGACGCGATCCGTTCGGCAGCCGACGGCAAGCTGAAGGGCATCCTCGGCTACACCGACGAACCGCTCGTCTCGATCGACTTCAACCACAACCCGCATTCCTCGGTGTTCCACATGGACCAGACCAAGGTGATGGAAGGCCGCTTCTGCCGCATCCTGACCTGGTACGACAATGAGTGGGGCTTCTCGAACCGCATGTCGGATACGGCCGTCGCCTTCGGCAAGCTGATCTGACGTCGGCAGACGACGTGGTAAAAATGACAACGCCCGGTTCAACCGGGCGTTTTCTTTTCTATATTACCTCTTGGTAGCAGCGCCTGCCATCGAGTTGCCACCGACGCTCACCACAGCAGCAGTGACCGACGCGATGTCCGCCCCGAAGCAATATCGGGCGGAGGCGGCGCATCTGGTCTCGGGAGAGGACAGGACGAAGAAGCCGCGATCGAAGGGGACAGCGACGCAGCATGATCGAAGGGATCTATCTCATCACCCTCGTCGGGACGGTTCTCGTCCTGGTCGCATCCTTTTCGAGCCTGCTTGCCTATCGCTTCGGCGCCCCCCTGCTTCTCGTCTTCCTCGGTATCGGCCTGCTTGCCGGCGTCGACGGCCTCGGCATCCAGTTCGACAATGCCTCTATGGCCTACTACATCGGCTCGATCGCGCTTGCGGTGATCCTGTTCGATTCCGGTTTCGGCACGTCGATCCAGGCGTTCAGGCAGGCGGCAGCGCCAGCGATCACGCTCGCCACTTTCGGCGTCATCCTCACGACGCTCGTCTTCGGTGCCGCAGCCCATTATCTTCTCAACCTGCCCTGGCTCGAAGCTTTCCTCCTGGGCGCGATCGTTGGCTCGACGGACGCGGCGGCCGTGTTCTTCCTGCTGCGGATCGGCGGGGTACGCATTCGCGACAAGGTGCGCTCGACGCTCGAGATCGAATCTGGGTCGAACGATCCGATGGCGATCTTCCTCACCGTCGCGCTGGTCGAGATGATCGTGGCGGGCTCTGGCCGCGAAGCGTTCGACGCGACGATCTTCGTCGATTTCGTCATGCAGATGGGGCTCGGCATCGTGGCGGGCCTCCTCGGCGGCATGATGATCGTCGGGCTCGTCAACCGCATCCGGATGGAGCGGGGGCTGATCCCGATCTTCGTCATGGCGCTGGCGCTTCTCGTCTTCTCGGTAACGGGTGCGGTGGGCGGCAGCGGATTCCTCGCCGTCTACGTGGCCGGGCTTTACGCAGGCAACCGCGACGTCAAGGCAGCGCCTGCCTTCCGCCCCTTCCAGGAGGGCATGACCTGGCTCGCCCAGATCGTCATGTTCCTGCTTCTCGGGCTGCTCGCCACGCCGTCGCAGTTCGGCGCGATCGCCATTCCCGCGGTGCTGCTGGCGCTCTTCCTCACCTTTATTGCGCGGCCGATCGCGGTCTGGCTCTGCCTCATCCCGTTCAAGTTCCAGCGCCAGGAGACCGCGTTCGTCTCGTGGGTCGGCCTGCGCGGCGCGGTCTCCATCCTGCTCGCCATCGTGCCGCTGCTCGGCGGGCTCGACAACGCGATCGTCTTCTTCAACTCGGCCTTCATCATCGTGCTCGTGTCGCTGCTCCTGCAGGGCTGGACGATCAACCCGCTCGCCAAGCGGCTCGGGCTGGTCGTGCCGCCGCGCATCGGGCCGGTCGACAAGGTCGAGCTGGAGCTTCCGGGCACCGCCAATCACGAGCTTCTCGCCTATCGCGTTGTGCCGAACAGCCCGGTTGCCAAGGGCGAGCGCATTCCGCGCTGGGCACGCCCGTCGCTCGTGGTGCGCGACGGGCAGTCGATGCGCTTCCAGTATGCCGGGCGGCTGAGGGCCAACGACTACGTCTATCTCTTCATCTCGCCGCGCTATCCGCGCCTTCTAGACCGGCTGTTTGCCAGCCCCGCGCCGGTGGCGGGCGACGACGCCGAGTTCTTCGGGGCGTTTGCGATCGATCCTTCACGGCCCGCCTCCGAGCTCGCAGCGGCCTACGGCCCGGCGCTACGCGACGGCGAAGAGGACATGACGATCGCGCAGCTGATGGCGAACCGGCTCGGGGGACGCGCCGAGTTCGCCGACCGCGTCACCTTCGGCCCGATCGAACTCATCGTGCGCGATACGGACGATGACGGCGCGATCAGTTCGGTCGGCGTGTCGCTCGAACCGGAAACGAGTCAGCCGCAAATCCCTGTCTTCCTGTCGGCCAGCGAAATGCTGCGCCTCGCCACGCGCTGGATGCGCCGCAAGCCCGTCGAGCCGCAGGCCAAGGACGGCGAGAACGTGAAGGGGCCGCTCGACAGCACGCAGGGCTGAAGCGGGATCACGGGCGCTTGATCGCAGCGGTCGCGTCGCTATGGTGCGCCCCAAATTGCCCGAGAGGACACCATGGCCGCCTTCAAGACCCTCGACGACCTCAACGCTGCCGGAAAGCGCGTGCTCGTGCGCGTCGACCTCAACGTGCCGATGAAGAACGGCAAGGTGACGGACGCCACCCGCATCGAGCGCGTCGCGCCGACGATCAACGAACTCGCCGACGCCGGCGCCAAGGTGATCCTGCTCGCTCATTTCGGTCGGCCGGACGGCAAGCGCGATCCCGCGGCGTCGCTGGAGCCGGTCGCCTGGGCGACGGAGGCCGTGCTCGACCGGCGGGTCCATTTCGCAGGCGAGTGCGTCGGCCCGCAGGCGGCAAAGGCGATTGCGTCTATGGAAGACGGCGACGTGCTCCTTCTGGAAAACACGCGCTACCACGCAGGCGAAGAGGCGAACGATCCCGAGTTCGCTCGGCAGCTTTCCGAAAACGGCGACGCCTTCGTCAACGATGCCTTCTCTGCCGCGCACCGCGCGCATGCCTCGACCGAAGGGCTCGCGCATCTCCTGCCGGCCTATGCCGGGCGGACCATGCAGGCGGAGCTGGAGGCGCTCGAAAAGGGCCTCGGCCAGCCGAAGAAGCCGGTCGTGGCGATCGTCGGCGGGGCAAAGGTCTCGACCAAGATCGACCTTCTCACCAATCTCGTCGGCAAGGTCGATGCGCTGGTGATCGGCGGCGGCATGGCAAACACGTTTCTTGCGGCACAGGGCGTCGAGGTCGGCAAGTCGCTCTGCGAGCACGACCTTGCCGACACCGCACGGCAGATCTTGAGCACGGCGGAGACCACCGGCTGCGCGATCGTGCTGCCGGTCGACGCCGTCGTTGCACGCGAGTTCAAGGCAAACGCGCCGAGCGAGACGGTGGACGTTTCCAGCGTTCCTGCCGATGCGATGATCCTCGATGTCGGGCCGAAGACGGTGGCGGCCGTCAACGAGTGGATCAACCGGGCCGAGACGCTCGTCTGGAACGGGCCGCTGGGCGCGTTCGAGATCGCGCCCTTCGACCGCGGCACGATGGCGGTGGCACGCCATGCCGGCAGCGAGACCCTGTCCGGCCGTCTGATCTCGGTCGCCGGCGGCGGCGATACGGTGGCGGCACTCAACCAGGCGAGCGTCGCGGACGAATTCTCTTACGTCTCGACGGCCGGCGGCGCGTTCCTGGAATGGATGGAAGGCAAGGAGCTGCCCGGCGTCGCTGCCTTGACAAAATGAGTGCCTTTTTAATCGGTTAGGGCCGATCGGGCGGCGTTCCGTTCCAATCGATCTGTGTTATTCGACCCTCCAATGCATTTGCGGGCCGGAGACCTTGAAGGTTTTCGCCCGCCATCGATCCGGGAGTGACGTATGACCGAGAGACTCGAAGACATCGCCAATGCCATGGTTGCCGACGGCAAGGGCATTCTCGCCGCCGACGAAAGCTCGGGCACGATCAAGAAGCGCTTCGACGTCATCGGCGTCGCCTCAACCGAGGACAGCCGCCGCGACTATCGCGAGATGATGTTCCGCGCCACCGAGGCGATGAGGAACCATATCTCGGGCGTCATCCTCTATGACGAGACGATCCGCCAGAAGGCGGCCGACGGAACCCCGCTGGTCGAGCTCATCCGCCAGACCGGCGCGATTCCGGGCATCAAGGTCGATTCCGGCGCCAAGCCGCTGCCGGGCTTTCCGGGCGACACCATCACGGAAGGCCTCGACGGCCTGCGCGAGCGCCTGAAGGACTATTACGAGCTTGGCGCGCGCTTTGCGAAGTGGCGTGCGGTCATCGACATCGACACCGCCAAGGGCGTTCCGTCGGCAACCTCGATCGGCTCCAACGCGCATGCGCTTGCCCGCTATGCAGCGCTCTGCCAGGAGGCCGGCATCGTGCCGATCGTCGAGCCGGAAGTGCTGATGGACGGCGCGCACGACCTCGACACCTGCTTCGAGGTGACGAAGGCTGCGCTGCTCAAGCTCTACGCAGAACTCTACGCTGCGCGCGTAAAGCTTGAAGGCACGATCCTGAAGCCGAACATGGTCATCTCGGGCAAGAAGTCGGGTCGCACCGACCGCGCCGAGGAGATCGCCGAGAAGACCGTTCGCCTCTTCCGCGAGACAGTTCCGGTCGCAGTTCCCGGCATCGCCTTCCTCTCCGGCGGCCAGAGCGACGAGCAGGCAACGGAAAACCTCAACGCCATCAACGCGATCGGCCCGCATCCGTGGAAAATCACCTTCTCCTACGGCCGCGCGCTGCAGGCCGCGCCGCAGAAGGCTTGGTCCGGCAAGACCGAGAACGTTGCGGCCGCGCAGGCAGCCTTCCTGCACCGCGCGCGCATGAACTGGCTCGCCGCGCAGGGCAAGTGGTCGCCCGACCTCGAGAAGGCCGCCTCGGCGGCCTGAGCCAAGCCGCTAAGAGCCCGGCCGCAGCGCCGGGCTTTTTCTTTTTTGGACACGGCGATAAAGCCTGCGCGCATGTCCCGCCCTTTGCCTCTTCTCTCGTGGCTCGCCTTCCCGATTTATGTCTGGCAAGGCGTTGGCGTGCGTTTGCGCACCCCGCGCATGCTGCCGGCCGAGGGGCCGGTCATTCACGAGATCGCAGGCGAGGGGGAGGCGATCCGGCTGATGGTGCTGGGCGATTCGTCGGCCGCGTCGGTCGGCATCGATCGCACGGATGGCGGGATCGCGGCTCGCCTGTCGGCGCTGATCGCAGCGCGGACGGGCCGGCCCGTCACTTGGCGTGCGGCTGGCTTCAACTCGGCAACGTCCGGGCAGTTGCGCGATTTCGTCGTGCCCAACCTTGCCTTTGAGGACTGGACCGACATCGTGATCGCTGTCGGTACCAACGACATGAAAAACTTCCATTCCGGACGGCGCTTCAAGCGCGAGTTCGGCGGGCTCATCTATGCGCTGAAGGCAAAGTTTCCGCGCGCACGGCTCTACTGGTCGCCGGTCGTCGACATGCGCCGCGTGCCGGCGCTGCCGCCAATGCTGGCGAAGGTGCTTGAAGTCCGCGCCGGCGTCATCAACCGCATGGGCGAGCGTCTTTGCGCCGAGCGGGGCGTTCTTGCGGCGACGCGTCTGCCGGTCGAGGATCCGGCGACCGGCTTTTCGCGCGACGGCTTTCATGCGTCGGAGGCCGGCTATGACGCATGGGCGGAGCACCTCGCGCCCATCCTGCTTGCGCAGATCAGTGCGGGCGGATCAGCGTCGTTGCCATCATGACGACGATCGCGATGACCGCGATCTTCCAGAAATCGGCGCGGCGCTTCAGTCCCGGGAGGCCGAGAGGCTTGATGATCTGAATGACCATCGCAGCAAGCAGAAGCAGGGAAATGACCTTCGCCAAACGGATCTCCGCGAGGCGGTTGCCGCCCGCCCTCGACCCGCTTTAGCCGATCATGTCCGCCGCGGCTATGCGACGGACAAAAAAGAAGCCGGCACGAAGCCGGCTTCTGGAGGGAAGAAAGGCGGTTCGGGGGGACGATCGGCCTTTCAAGTTTTGTGCGCATCCGGCCGCTGGGGGGGCGATTGGAGGGTTGCGTCCGGGGCGTCACAGACCTGAAAACGACGATCGTGTAGATTGGTTCCAGGCGGTCCGAAGTTTTTTCGCAGAAAGCGATTTTTTCTGGTCGAGCAAACTGCGGGCCTGATGGAACGACCGCTGCAGTCGTGAGTTTCTGGGTTCTAATACCGGATGCAGGGAGGCACCCCCGATGATTGCCCATATCGAAAGGCTCGAGAACGCAGCCCGTGTAGCCATGGGTCATCACCGCGACAGCGATCCGCTTCCGCCCGGCCCAAACTATGGCCCGTTCGGCTACTTCCGCCTTGCGCTTCTCGCATTGGCGGTGATGGTCGCCGTGCTGTTCATCGCACAGATTTTCTGATCGCAGATTAGTTGGCCGGCTGCTCGAGCCGGTCGAGCGGCACCCGCACCGACATCTCGCCCGTCATGGGGCCGACGAAGGTCGCCAAAGCGAACACGACCGCATAGGCGAACAAGGCCAGCAGGCTGAGTACCACCAGGAAGCGGAAGAGTGTTGGCACGCCTGCCGGCACCTCGGCTCACGAATCGGAAGCGCAACCATAGTCGCTTCCCGGCTCTCCACGAAACATCGAAGGTTAGCCAAAGCTTGACGACAAGCCGGCTTTGCTGTCGTTACCGCTTCGACGGCGACGAGGGCGCGAGGCGATGGAAATCGGGGGCGAGGATACGATCGGCGCGATCCGGGAGGCGCTAGACGGCCGCGTGATCGTGTTCGTCGGCCTGATGGGTGCGGGCAAAACGGTGATCGGCCGCAAGGTCGCGCAAAGCCTTGGCCTGCCCTTCGTCGACAGCGACCACGAAATCGAGAGCGTTTCGCGGATGACGATCCCCGAACTCTTCGAGCGCTATGGCGAGCCGGAGTTCCGGGCTCTCGAACAGCGCGTTATCACGCGCCTCGTCAAGGACGGCCCGCGCATCGTTTCGACCGGCGGCGGAGCCTTCATGGACCCGGTGACGCGCGAGGCGATCGCACAGGACGGTATCTCGATCTGGCTGAGGGCGGATATCGACACGCTTATGGAGCGCGTCGCCAAGAAGAAGAACCGGCCGCTCCTCAAGGCGGCCGATCCCCGCGCCGTGATGCGGCGGCTGATGGACGAGCGCTATCCGGTCTACGGGCTCGCCGACGTGACGGTCACCACGCGCGACGCGCAGCGCGAGACGATCGCGCAGGAAGTGCTGGAAGCGCTGGCATCAGCGCTTCGCGAGAAGAGGCGGACGCATGAACATCACTGAGCCAGCCACGATCGTCGACGTCGCGCTCGGCGACCGCTCCTACGAGATCGCGATCGGCGCGGGCCTGATCAGCGAGGCAGGCGAACGGATCGCGGCGGTGCGACCCGGCGTGCGCGTGGCGATCGTGACCGACACGAACGTCGCGGCGGTGCATCTTCCCGCGCTCGAAGCCTCGTTGGACGCCGCTGGCATCGCAGCGACGCCGATTGTCGTGTCGGCGGGCGAGACCAGCAAGAGCTTCGACGGGCTGCAGCATGTCGTCGACGGCATCATCGCCGCGAGGCTCGAACGCCACGATCTGGTGATTGCGCTCGGCGGGGGCGTAGTGGGCGATCTCGCCGGCTTCGCATCCGGCATCGTGCGGCGCGGCATGGGTTTCGTTCAGGTGCCGACCTCGCTTCTCGCCCAAGTGGATTCCTCTATCGGCGGCAAGACCGGCATCAACACGCCGCGCGGCAAGAACCTCGTCGGCGTCTTCCAGCAGCCCGCACTCGTCATCGCCGACACCGCGGCGCTCGACACACTGCCGGAGCGCGAGTTCAAGGCGGGCTATGCGGAGCTTGCCAAATACGGGCTGATCGACCGCCCGGAATTCTTCGCCTGGCTGGAAGCATCGTGGCGCGAAGTGCTCTCCGGGGGTCCGGCGCGCACCCATGCGATCGCCGAGGCCTGCCGCGCCAAGGCTGCGATCGTCGCGCGCGACGAGTTCGAGACCGGCGACCGAGCGCTGCTCAATCTTGGCCACACCTTCGCCCACGCGCTGGAAGGCGCGACCGGCTATGATGGCGGCCGTCTCGTCCATGGCGAGGCCGTTGCCATCGGCATGGTGCTGGCGCACCGGTTCTCGGCGAGGCTCAATCAGGCAAGCCACGACGATGCGGACCGTGTCGAGGCGCATCTTCGCGCCGTCGGCCTGCCGACACGGCTTGCCGACGTTCCGGGTGGCCTGCCTGGCGCCGAGGCGCTTCTTGCCTATATCGCCCAGGACAAGAAGGTCTCGCGCGGCGCGCTGACCTTCATCCTGACCCACGGTATCGGCCAGTCCTACATCGCCAAGGACGTCCCGGCCGAACAGGTCCTGTCCTTCCTGAAGGAAAGCTACGACCCATGACTGCTTCGCTCTGGTTCACGCTCGGCTCGATCGGCGTCCTGATCGTGTTGTCGTTCCTGTTTTCCGGCACCGAAACGTCGATGACGGCGGCCTCGCGCGCGAAACTGCACACGCTGGAGCAGAATGGCGATGCGCGAGCCGGGCTCGTCAGCCGGTTGACCGCGCGGCGCGACCGGCTGATCGGCGCGCTTCTCATCGGCAACAACCTCGTCAACATCCTCGCCTCCGCACTGGCCACAAGCGCGCTGCTGACGATCTTCGGCGAGGCCGGCGTGGTCTACGCAACGATCGGCATGACGGTGCTGCTCGTCATCTTCTCGGAAATCCTGCCGAAGTCCTGGGCGCTGTCGCGGCCGGAAGGCTTTGCGCTGTTCGTTTCGCCCTTTGCGAAACTGGTGACGCTCGTCTTCGGTCCGCTGTCGAGCCTCGCGAACCTCGCCGTGCGCGGGCTTCTCGCGATCTTCGGCGTCAACCTGTCGCGCGATGCCTCGATGCTGTCGGCGCATGACGAGCTGCGCGGCACCGTCGAGGTGCTCCACCGCGAGGGCAGCGTGGTCAAGCAGGACCGCGACCGCGTGGGCGGCCTTCTCGACCTGCACGAGCTCGAAGTCTCCGACGTCATGATCCACCGCACCTCGATGCGATCGGTCAATGCCGACGAGACGCCCGAGGCGCTGGTGCGCGAAATCCTGCAGAGCCCGCATACCCGCATGCCGCTCTGGCGCGGCACGACCGACAACATCGTCGGCGTCATCCACGCCAAGGACCTTTTGCGCGCGCTCAACGATGTGGCGAACGATTTTCGCCGCATCGACATCATGAAGGTTGCGACGAAGCCGTGGTTCGTGCCCGATACGACGACGCTTCAGGACCAGCTCAACGCCTTCCTGCGCCGCAAGTCGCATTTCGCACTCGTCGTCGACGAATATGGCGAGCTGGAGGGCCTCGTCACGCTCGAAGACATCATCGAGGAAATCGTCGGCGAGATCGCGGACGAGCACGACCTCGAGATCCAGGGCGTGAAGCAGGAGGCCGACGGTTCCGTCGTCGTCGACGGCTCGGTCCCGATCCGCGACCTCAACCGCGCGCTCGACTGGCGCCTGCCCGACGAAGAGGCGACCACGATCGCCGGTCTCGTCATCCACGAGACGCAGACGATCCCGGACGAGAAGCAGGCCTTCACCTTCCACGGCATGCGCTTCGTCGTCCTCAAGCGCGACAAGAACCGCATCGTTCGGTTGAGGATCAAGCCTGCGACGGCGATCGGAACGCCGACCTGACCATAGTCATTGACCCTAGTCACTGCTTGTTCCATATCGGAGGCGAGGAGTTTCCATGGGTCACGTTTCCAAATCGCAGTTCAAGGCGCGTGCGCTGGAGTTCTTTCGGCACGTTGAGACCACGGGAGAATCTGTGATCGTCACCGATCATGGTGTCCCGAAGGTAGAGGTTCGTGCGCTGCCTGATGACGACGACGCCCTTCGGGAGCGGCTGAAGGGCTCCGTACTCTTCGTCAAGGATCCGTTCGAGCCGGTCGGCGACGATGACTGGGAAGCGGCTCGTTGATCGTCATCGACACCCACGTCCTGCTGTGGTGGGTATCGGGAGATCGCGAGCAGCTGAGTGAGCGGGCATTCGACACGATCGAACGGTCGCTGTTGGCCGGCGGTGTATACGTTTCGACGATCACAGCCTGGGAGATCGCGATGCTGGTCGATCGAGGTCGGGTGGCGCTCACCGGCGACACGCTGGACTGGCTTGCGACCGTTGCCAGGCTAAAGGGCGTGTTCTTCGTCCCCGTCGATATCGAGATCGCCGTTCTCAGCACCCGGCTGGGCGACCATTTTCACAAGGACCCGGCCGACCGGATGATCGCGGCGACGGCGCGAAAGCTGATGGCTCCGCTCGTTACCGCCGATGAGCGGCTGCAATCCTACGCAGACCTCTCGACCATCTGGTGATCAGCGCTGGCGCCGCGTCGGCTCGCCGGGGGCGGTGGGCTCGAGGGCGAGCGCGTGGACGGGGCCGGCGAGTTCCACAGCGAGCACCTCGTTGATGCGGCGGTGGCGGTCAATGCGCGAGAGGCCGGCAAAGGCGTCGGCGACGATGCGAATGCGGAAATGCGTCTCGCCGCTGCCGTCGAATGCCTCGTGATGGTCCGAACCGTGATGGTGGTGGCCGGCGTGCAGATGGCTCTCGTTGATCACGTCGAGCGCTTCCGGCGCGAAGGCCTCGCGCAGCTTGGTCTCGATCGCCGCAGTGGTGGACATTCGCCTCTCCCGGGCCCATATGGCGCTTGCACGCCCTTGCCGGCACCCTGCCGGCGGATCGGCCTCGGCCTAGGTCCATAACAGGGGCGATGTCAATTCTTGTTTCGGGCCCGCGAGCGCCCATAATCCGATTCGACGCGACGCAAAGCCCGAGCGATGGCCCCGTATTCGAAGTATTTCGAGAAGATCCGCATTCGTCCCGAAGGGCAGGCCCGCGCCAAGCCCGACGCGCCCGCATGCCAGTGGGACGGTTGCGACCTGCCGGGCACGCACCGGGCGCCGGTCGGGCGCCAGCGGGAAGGGGAGTATTTCCGCTTCTGCCTCGACCACGTGCGGCTCTACAACAAGAATTTCAACTACTTCTCCGGCGCGCCGGACGAGGAGATCGCGCGCTTCCAGAAGGAAGCGATGATCGGCCATCGCCCGACCTGGAAGATGGGCGCAGGCGGGCAGGCGCGTTACACATCGGATTTCGCGCGCAAGCGCTCGGGCTCTGCCGGCTATTATTCGCGGCTCGGCGATCCGTTCAATCTGTTCTCCAGCGAGGCTGCGCAGACGGCGCCGGTGCGCAAGCTCAAGAGCCTTGAGGCCAAGGCCCTTGAATCGCTGGGCCTGCCCGAAAACGCGACTGGCACCGAAATCAAGGCGCGCTATAAAGAACTCGTGAAGCGTCACCACCCTGACACGAACGGCGGAAACCGGGCTTCCGAAGACCGGTTCCGCGATGTCGTACAGGCATATCGGCTCCTCCGTCAGGCCGGTTTGTGCTGACCCTGCATTCTGCTATGCACACCCCGAACTCGACGGTAGGACAGAGGCGCGCGACGATCCGCCCGCCTCAGGAGGCATGATGAACAAGGTCGATCGCGACATCGCCAATTTGCCGGATACGACGGTCTCCGTCGAAGACACGTTCGGCATCAAGTCGTCCATGGTGGTGCCTGCCTATTCGGTGGCCGATACGCACGTGCCGGAACTTGATCCGGACTATCTGTTCGACCGCCAGACGACGCTCGCGATACTGGCGGGCTTCGCCTTCAACCGCCGCGTGATGGTGTCGGGCTATCACGGCACCGGCAAGTCGACCCATATCGAGCAGGTCGCCGCGCGCCTCAACTGGCCGTGCGTGCGCCTCAACCTCGACAGCCATGTCAGCCGCATCGACCTCGTCGGCAAGGATGCGATCGTGCTGCGCGAGGGCAAGCAGGTCACGGAATTCCGGGACGGCATCCTGCCCTGGGCCTACCAGCACAATGTCGCGCTCGTCTTCGACGAGTATGATGCCGGGCGCCCGGACGTTATGTTCGTGATTCAGCGCGTGCTCGAATCGTCGGGCCGCCTGACGCTGCTCGACCAGAGCCGCGTCATCCGCCCGCATCCCGCCTTCCGCATCTTCGCCACGGCCAACACGGTCGGCCTCGGCGATACGACCGGCCTCTATCACGGCACGCAGCAGATCAACCAGGCGCAGATGGACCGCT
>VFQQ010003020.1_pt1 | contig 17276 bp, 35 predicted proteins | sample 3512341 | NCBI WGS metagenome assembly VFQQ01 (sample SAMN10412373, study PRJNA504923) | tailings metagenome | isolation source: Relicate 2 Philex TSF1 revegetated site | place: Philippines: Tuba, Benguet | collected 2017-08-29 | reverse complement strand
AGCGTGCTCTTCTACGAGGCGGCGTGAGGCGGGGCGGCATGCACATGCAAATCTTACCGTACACACAACACACAATGTGCTTCCAATGTGACACTCCTTCCATGCGCTGTGAGTGACAGCGGCTGACCAGGCAGCTTGAGGCCGTTACAGGTGCCATGCGGCGTCACGTTGGGACAGTTAACAGGCTGGTGGTGTGTGTGGATGGGGGCAGAGAACAGGATGAGAGGTAGTAGAAATTGAGCCACCCACGGGTGGCATGTCAACAAAACGGGAGGCCAATGAAAAGAGAATGCATCAAGCGTCACGGTAGGCTGTCACTTGTCATGTCGAGTGCGATGGAAGGCCAGTAATTGTGCACAGCGGTCAAGGCTTGACAACACTTCAAAGGGTTAACTATGGATTACAGCGCCTTGAGTCGTTCCAGCACTTGCTCGGCGTTTGGCCGCTTCTCCGGCTCCAGCTGCAGGCAGTCGCCGATGAGCTCCGACAGCCCCGCTGGGCAGTCCTCGGAGGGTGGCGGCGGCGCCACGTCACCGCGGCGAGGGATGCGCTTGGTCACAAGCTCCCACAGCACCTGCAGGGGTTCAGAGGCACAAGGGAGGTCGCATTTCAGACGGGGGTTGACCACCTGTAACAACACAGCACAGTGGTGGTGTGCCACGCTATTCGCGGTGCAAGCGCCTGTCGTGTTGACAATCCAGGGCCAGGGTCAGGACTGCCTGAGCCGTGGGTGGCTGGCTGGACAGCACACCACCGCACCCCGCACTGCGGCCTAATCCCACCTCATGCTGGCATACACCCCTGAACACTGGGTGTTGCTGGTATGCTCCCCCCCCACAGCTTACCACTCCCATTGAGTAGACATCCGACCGGTGGCTGATGTGCGAGCCCAGCAGCAGCTCGGGCGCCGACCAGGCCAGCGTGCCGCCAAAGTTGGAGCTGCCGGCTGCGGAGGGTGGCGCAGGTGGGAGGAAGGGAACGGTCACTGGTGCAGGAGCATTTTTGAAGTTTTCCAGGTGGGAGTGTCCAGGCCATCAAGGCCTCCCTCAAGGCCATTCTTAACACCAGCTTCAACCAACGGCCATGCACGCGCTGCAAACTGGCGCCCAGCTGTGAAGCCCAGCTGCCCCGCACCCGACAGGAAGGTGGCGCTGTGCAGCGCAGCTGTGCCCACGTCTGATATCTTGGCGCGGCCGTCCTTGGTCATCAGCACGTTTTTGGACTTGAGGTCCCTGCAGGATGGTTGTATCATAGAGAGAGTGGGTGAGTAAGTTGGCAAATAAGTAATAGACGAGCTTTTGGATTTGAGGTCCCTGCCGGGCAGTGGAAGAAGAGGTTGGGAGGCGAGTGGGACGCGCAGGCATGCTAGGTTCTGCTGCACCTAGTAGGCATGATCAACCAGGCTCACCTGGGAGGCTGGAACAAACACCAGAACACAGCCGCCTGCCTGCATCCCACACCCGCCCACAGCCCACAGGCCGCCACCGCGCGCACCTGTGTGTGATGTTCTTGGCGTGCAGGAACACCAGCCCCTCTGCAATGTCCAGCGCGATTGCGCGGCCGCCGCTGCCCCACTGCGGCGCCTCCTCGCTGGACAGAAGCGTGCGCAGGTCGCCGCCCTGTGCAACAGGAGAAATGCAGGGGATGCAATGGTGCTTGAGCAGGGGGCGTGGCACCAAGACTGCGGGCGTCAGATAGCTCACTAGATAGGTCAGAGGTGGTGGTCGTCGTCCATGGCTGAAAACCGTTGTCAGCGCCTTGAGTCAGCAGCTCACGGCCACCCCAGCAGTCGGCTGGCTGCCAGCCGCACGTCGCTGCTGCTCTGGTTACCCACCCCTCCGCTCACCTCCAGCAGCTCCATGACCACCACCGACAGTCGGCTGCCTGCAAACCTCTCAACTCAACACTGCCGCCCCTCCCAAGCAGTGAGTGAGTCAACCAATCCCCCTCACCTCCAGCAACTCCATGATCACCACCAGCTGGTTCCAAATCACCCCTCCCTGTCCCGAACAACTTTGTTTTAGATAGTTTCCCCTCACCTCCAGCAGCTCCATGACCACCACCGCAGTTGGCTGACTGCTGACCTGCCCCTATTGGCAGTTTGTGTGATTGACCCTAGTTTGTAGGGTTGGTTCAAAAGCCACCAGCCCTCACCTCCAGCAGCTCCATGACCACCACCAGCGACTGATCGTCCACGCATGCGCCGTGCAGCGCCACCACGTGTGGGCCGCCCGCCAGGCGCGTCATGAGGGACGCCTCCTGCAGGAACGCGCTCACGTTTACCGCGTCCGTGACCTGCAGAGAGGCAGGACGAGAGCAGCGTGGTTGGCAGGCAGCAGGGTGCAGGCAGGTGGGGGAGTCCTGCAGGAACAATTTCTCCTTCACCGCGTCCAGGGCGGAGCGTCAGCAAAGCAGCCCTCTGTTTCAGGGCGGCCTGGATCAAAGCACATTCTCTGATGCTTGGACCCCCCCATGCCGTCTGCAGGGTCCTGTAAAACAGCCATGTGCTTCAGGCAGGGGGCCTGCTGCCCAGGGTTTCCCGCATGCACCAAGCAAGCACGGCAGCTGAAACAAGAACGGTACAGGCACAGACCAAATTAAGTCACCTTGATGGCCACGGGCAGCGGCTGCGCAGCGCCACTCTTGGAGATCAGCGCTTGCCCAATGGCGTGCGCAGTAGCGCTGGCGCCAGCCTCGCTGCCGTCGCCCGCTGGCTGCTGTGCATCCGCCGGCTGCGGCGTGGCAGCGGCCGGCTCCGGCTGCAGGTAGCCCTTGTATACCCTGCACGGCACGGTGTGCAAAGTGAAGGAGAAGCTCAAGTTGGCGCAACCGCATGCTACATGTGGGCCAGTCGCAGCAGGCTGCCTGGACACCGGCATGTGTCCAAAGCTTGCACTTGCCTGCACTCTCCTCCCACCCACCCACCCACCCACCCACCCGCGCACCTGCCGTACGCGCCGGCCCCCAGCAGCACAAACTGGCCGTCCTGCCCTTGCTCCAATGAGAGCCTGGTGGGCGAGATGAGCCAAGCCGGCTTCTCGTCGTACAGAGCTTCCAGCTTGGCCTGAATCTTGGCCTGCTGTGCTGCCGGGGTGGCGCTGCTGGGCCCGCCGCTGTTGGTCCGCAGCGCCGTCAGCGGGACGGTGCGGTGGCCGCTGCTGCCGCCGCTGCCGCATGAGGTGGGTGTGGGGCTGCGCACCTTGGGCCCACCCGCAAACGGGTTGAAGGGCGAGGATGGCACCTGCCAAACAGAGAGTGCATGATAGCAGCAAGTGTGTCCTTGCATGCAATGGCTGCATGGCAGGGCAGTTATCACCCATATAGCACCCGTATTTCACCCAGCAGGCTGCGGGCGGCACCCATCAATGCACAGCCGCCCCCACGCACGCAGGCAGAGCAGCCCCACCGACCTGTGCTGCGCCGCCGCTTTGGTGGTGGGGCAGGCCGCTGGATGGCGGCGTGATCCATTTCCCACTAGTTAGAGAATCGAGTGACATCGGCCCGCTGCCCTGCTTGCTGGCGCCGCCGTCCATCGTGGCGGCCTGCTGCCGGCGGCGGCGCAGCAGCCATGCTGCGCCCACAAGGGTCACTGCGGGTGGGGGCGGGGGTGTGAGAAGGATGGCCTGAAGTTGAGAGAGCGAGCACAGACGGCAGTAGCACGTGCACACTACGGCAGCACGCCATCCACAGGAGCTCACCGCACTGGTATAACCCTGGCATTGATTGCCTGCGCTCACACCGCCCTTGTGCCTGCATGCGAGGCTCACCTACGCCCGCTGCCACGCAGCCAATCACGATGCCGGCGATTGCGCCGCCGCTCAGGCCGCTGGAATCGTTGGTAGGATCTCCGGGGCAGGGAGGCAGGCTGTTGACCGGCACGTTGACGCCGACTGCGCCCTCTTGCAAGATGGGCGACTTGGGAATCTGCGAACACCCATCAACAGGTATTCCATCAGGAATCCTTCGAAAAACCATTGAAATGCATCCCATCAGGAATCCTGACTCCATCAGGAGTCGAGATGCAGCAGGCAATGCTCAGGCACAGCATTAGGCTGGAGGCTGGTGCCGTGCAGGCAGGAGAGCCCACGCCAAGCTGGGCCACAGCTGCGGCATGGCAGTCAGGCATGCAAGCTAGGCACCCCAGGTGCGGGGCAGCAGCGTACGCACCGTGCCGCACAGGCCCTCGTTGCCTGGGTGGATCGTGAGGATGGAGTTGGGCTGGTCGGGCCACGACGGTACGGGCCCGCTGAAGTTGTTTTCGTTGATCGACAGCGCGTTGATGCCAAAGCTTTGGTTGAACATCATGGAAGAGGGCAGCGGGCCGCTCAGCTTGTTGTTTTGCAGGCCTGCACAGGGCAGGAGGCAGCGCACACAAGCGCGGGTTGGACAGGCAAGGATAAGATACCCACCGCTGCCCATGTGAGAGTGTGTCAGCTGCAAGTGAACAGCAACCAGCAGAGAGGACCCTGCAAGGCCGGCCGGCTGCGTGAAGCCATCTGTGGCTGGCCAAACTGCGCCTGCTGTTGTAATGTTTTTGCAGCAGCCAAAAGCCACACTCACTCATGATGGCGAGGCTGGGCAGCTTGGTCCACTCCTCTGGGATGCCGCCGGTCAGCTGGTTGCCAATCAGGACAATCTGCAGCTCAAATCAGGGGAGAAACAGCATGTGCATCGCATGTTCCGCCAAACAGGCGCTTGTGCACTGCACCCAGCCAACTGCTGCCACCGACTGCAAAGCGCTTCATGCCAGCTGGCAAGGGGCAGGCATGCGACATGCCACCGCTACAACCCAGCCACCACCGCACGCACCGACTGCACGGAGGGCAGCGGCCAGGGCGGCAGCGGGCCGGTCAGGTTGGTGCTTTCCATCAGCAGGTAGTTGAGCGTGCTGGGCACTCGCAGCGAGGCCGGCAGCGTGCCGCCAATGGGGTTGAAACCAAGGAACAGCAGGTTGAGATCTGCGGCAGGCAGGGGTGCAGACAGGCAGGAGAGCGTAGAGCGCAGATGACCTTGGGTTGGGAAGTTCCACTGCCGCTGCCAGCCGGCCGTGCAGCGGTACGCAAGCGGCAAAAGCGTATGCACCCCTCTGCGGTCGAGCATTGCCACTTTGCAGCACCAACAGCTACCACAATGTGCACAACAACCATATTGCACAACACTCGCATGCGGGCCTCGCTCACTTGGCGGCAGCTCCCAGTTGGGCGGCAGCGGACCCCGGATGACGTTTGTGGGGGGCTGGTTGTTGTTCCCCAGCGAAATATCCACGATTGTAGCTGGCAGCTTCCAGCCGTCGGGCTGGGGCATGTTGCCCCTAATGCCCTTGTCGAGCAACACGCTGCGGCAGGGCAGGCGGCGGGGGCGGTCAGCGCAGCAGCCATGCCTGTGCTTGCGTCACTACATGCATTTCTGCCGGGGATGCAGGGCAGCAGCGGTGAGGCCAGGGGACGGCCCAGCCAGCCTTCAAGCTCCAACAGCAATGTGCACAGCAGCAGCACATTCGCCGCCCATCCCGAACACCCCCACCCCACCCCACTCACAGGCTGTTCACAGAGCCGTTGGGGTTGCACGAGATGCCCAACCAGGCACAGGGGTCGGTGCCAGGCCGCCAGTCGGTGAGGATTTCGTCGCCGTTTTCCAGAGAGGCCTTGAAGGCCAGCAGCAGCGCCGCATCATCCTGGGAGCCTGGGGTAGGCTGTGCCGCCGGCGGCGCCGCCGCCGGCCCCGCCTGGGCCAGCCTGCGTGCTGCCGCCGAGTTGGGCAGCCGCATCCATGCTGCCAGTACAATCAGGAGCAGCGGGGCGGCCGGCAAGCGGCGCACTGGCCCCATGAGCCGCCTACGGTAGCTGCGAGAGCGCAAGGTCCCGGACAGCGCACGCCAAGCGGAGCCCGCGAGCCCGTAAGCTAGTGGGCCCTCGTTTTGCGAGCCGGGGCTGTAAAACGCGAGCCGCGAGCACGCAAGGCGGCCTCCCTCTTTTGCTCGGTGTGCTGATCTGCAGGTTTCAGATGTGTAGCATGGTGCGCGCCATACAAACGACACAGCGCCTGAGGGTAGGCTGCCGGCGAGCCCAGGACCGCCGCGGCACCGCGCCATGCGTGGTTGGATGCGAAAGCGACCGTTTGTATGGAGCTACCTGACCAATCCTCAACAAGCTTATGCAATTTACAGCGCCAACTCAATAGGATTTCCACAAAGCATCAAACCCGCATGCGCTGCTCCGTCAGCGCCGGCCTCATACTGCGTGCTCAGTGGCCGTTCGCTGCTCCGCCGGCACCTTCCACCCTGAACGTCATGCCCGCAGCCCGCAGCCGCTCAATCAGCAGCATGCCCATGGCTGCAGCACCGTCAAAAGGGAGGCGGGCGGCACTTGGGTTCAGACAATGTGCGGCAAGCTCAAGAAGGCAAGCACTCTTCGCAATGGCCATCAACCAACATCAGCGGGAATCCGCGCCACCTGCACAGCCGCAGCTGGCTACGTACCGGACGCGGGGGTCAGCACGCCGCCCCTCTGCACATCCGGGCTTGCATCCAGCTCCTTCTGCTGCAGCGCCAGGCACAGCGCTGCCTCCAGGGCCATGCCAGACGTGCCCCAGTAGCCGGCATCCCTGTGCGGGTCGCCAACCTCCGCCTGCGCAAGAGGCGCAAGTGAGAACAACGAGGGCGGCTGGTTAATGAGGGGTTTTAGATCCGCTTGGCTGTGGTGCTGCAACAGTGCAGCAGGCAGCCAAACACCAGATGGCATCAGCTCAGGCTGCAAAGCTCAAGCGGCATGGGCGCAGACTGCCGCTTGCAAACGCCGACGCCGCACAGCTGCTGCCAAATGCCAGCATGCATTTACGCAAGGATGCTGGGTCACCTACAGACAAGCACAACGACAGCTTCACAAACCTGCACCACAAGCGGTTCTGCCGCCTTGCTGCCGCTGCTCCTGCCCGCTTGGTCAGGCTCATCTGCTGCCCAGGCCACCACTCGCATCTTGAAGAAGCCTCCCAGCATGTCCTCACGAGAAGGGCCCTGGACAGTGAGCAGGAGGACAGAAGAACATGTATCGGACAGGCACAAGTGGCACAGCTTTTGCAGCTGCATGCTGCAGCAGCTGCAGTCCAACGCTGATCTGCCATGCGATGGATCGCGTGCTCTACAAAGCAGCTTGCACCCGGACAGCCGGCCCCTCACCTGCCCCTGCTTGGGCAGCAGTCGCTTCAACAGCGGGTGCAGCCAGGTGCGGCGCAGGGCTCCGCTCATGGCACTGGTGGCTGCCTGCAGTTGGGCATGGCAGGCAGAAGCAGGCGAGGGGCAGTGGGCATGTCGCTGTGGTATCGGGTGCAGGTGCATGGAGCGACCTTCCCATCAGTGCACATGGCAGCCATCCCATTCGTGCTCACGTCTGCCTCCAGCTGCCCCCTTCCCCTGCTGAGCTCCCAACCGCCCTATCCCCTACCTGCACAAGCTTGGCGCCAAACCAGCTGGGCGCCGCAACAGCCTCGCTATACACCTGCAGCCAGGGTGCAGGGTGGCATGAGTCCCTGGCGAGCGGCAGCCACCAAGCCAGCAGACGCATCAATGCCTCTGTCCGCAAGGAACAGTATGCTGTCCGCAAAGAAGTGTGCCTCTGTCATGCAGCGTCTGCAGCAGTCATTGCTTCGGCATTGAACGCCCACCATGTGCAGGGGACCTCTCGGGTCAGAGCCGTCGTAGCGCAGCAGGTGGTTGCTGCGGTGCACCACTGAGCAGTTGCAGAACTGTAGGATGGCATACGCGGAATACAAGCTGCTCAGCAAACTAAGCAACTTTGCAGGCAGCTGGGCAACTGGCTACACAAAAGCTCTGCCCCATACCGCCCTGTCTCGCTGCCGCCACCGACCCGTCTCCAGGCCTTCCCATCCCACTACCCTCCTCCTCCTCTCTCCACCCACCCACCTGCATGACAAACGGCGCCAGGTGGTAGCCGCTGCCCAGCTCCTCACAGTGCTGCACGCCCCAAAACTCCCCGGAAGGCTCCAGCCAGCTGGGCACGCTGCCGGCCGCCTCGGGGGGCACCAGGCCAAACACGGTCCGGGCTGCAGGGCGGTGAAGCCATCAAGATCGAGAAATTGCAGGTCAGCAAAGGTGCAAAGTGAACCTTGTGATGCCATGCACAGGCAGGGCAGCAAACAGTCGAACATGTCCTTTTCTCCCCTATAGATCGTGCAGCAGCAGCACACCTGCTGGGTCGGGGTTGCGAGCCGCCTCCTCCGCAATCACCATCATGCTGCAGCAGGGAGGAACGAGCAAGATCGTTTGCCTGCTGGGCAAGCGCTTGTGCAAACCGGCGGAAGCCATCGCAGTGCGGCAAGCCACCCGACGCGTGCATGCAATGCCTTGCTGTTGCCTGTATCACGCCGCCCAGCTGGCTGCCCTGCCCACCTGGCCACAGTGCCCCCCGACACCCCGCCCTTTGAGCCCAGCATGGCAGACAGGATGCGGGCAGGGCGGCGGCCGTGGCGCTTCTTCAGATGGTCTGCCACCTGAAGGTAGTACAGGATGGGAGGAGCTCGGCCAGGGCGGCATGTGGCTACCCATGCTCAGCTGGAGCGCAGCGTTGCAAGCACAGGATGCTGGATCACACGCTTCCCCCAAACAGCCCGCAGTGCCATGCCCATGCCGAGGGCCCTGCATGCACCACTTTTGCTCACCGCAGTGCACACATGCACACGTTTGCTCACCAGCAGTGCGCCCAGGTCAAAGGGAGCGGAGTCAAAGCCGCAGCAGGGCACGATGCGCAGCTTCTTGGCCGCCGCCTCCTCGTGGTGCTTGACAATCAGGCGGCGCACGTAGGCGGTTTCGCCTGGCGCAGCAGGGCAGCATTTGTTGCATGGCTCAGAGCAGATGTGGCTCAGCGGGCACCTCGTGCGACGGCTATGGACCGCTATGACAAGGCTTGCATGCACCAAACCAGCTGCCGCACCTGTGATGTCAACGTAGTGGCAGCCGCAGCGCACCGTCGCCGCCGCCACCGGCTCGCCGTACCTGCGGCAGCCAGAGGGTCAGTAAGGATTGCGATTTGTTGGGCTCTTCCTTCTCGCAGGGAAAACAGGTGCAGGGAAGTGCACCTGCCGTTGTTGCAAGCGCCAAGCTGCCTGTCCCCCCTTGCCGCGGGCTCCCACAGCTGCAGAACTATGTACCAATATAACACAGCAGGCGACTCACAGTGCAAAGGGGCCTGCTGTGCTGAGCAGCACGCGCGTCTGGGAGGCAATGGCATCCAGGCTGGCCTGCGGGGTAAGGACCGACCAGCAAGTTCGGAGTGGGCAGGATGTCATCAAGGTGAAGCGCAGTGGCAGAGCTGCATTCAGCTCAGCAAGGGCGTCTGTGTAAGGCGGTGCAGCGAATGCAGTCCGCTGGTTGTTGAGGTCGAGTGTACCCAAGCCGACGAACCGCGCTTCACTCCGTGCCCACCTCATCCTGCAGGTCTCCCACCAGCAGCGGCACCCGCTCCACAGCCTCGCCGTACTGCTTTGTCAGCCGGCTGCGCAGCGCCTGCAGCTTCTCCAGGCTGTAAGGGGCCAGGGAGCAGGGACGGCCGATGGGATGGCGGCAGCAGGCAGGCGGCAGGGGCGGAGGAGCAGCGGCGGCAGGGGTCGGAATTTCTGACGGCGCGATCGGGGCGGTCTACTGGCAATATCGATCCACAATGAGCACACCTGCGGCCCGCCAGCGCCCATTTGATGCCGGTCTGGTAGTCGCGAGCAAGGTGCTCCGCCACCAGCGAGCCGGTGAACCCCGTGGCGCCTGCAATGCATTTGCGGATGTCCGCGAGGCCTGCTGAGCGCCCCGGTATGCTGTTTTGCAGGGCGCTGCTGGGCGCCGGTCGACGGCGGCGCACGCTGCCGCGGCTGCGGGGCTCTCCCTGCGTCGACCTCCCTGCCCACCGTCCATGCCCACAGACAGACTCGTCTCACCCCACACAACGACGTCGAGCTTGTGGGAAGGCGGCATGGCTGCGGCGGGGAGGCACTGCTCGAGGGAGCCCACCGGCCAGTTTGGCTGCCCCTTCTTGCTCACTTGCCGCGGTGCTGTGTTAAACTGGGATGTTGAGACACCGTGGCTCTAGGTGCTAAGCAAACGGTAAAGTTGGTGCGGGAAGGACCAAACGATGGGATGCGGCCAGGCCAGGTCAGCTGGAGCGGTACAGAGCTGCCCCACCCACCCACCAACGCCGGCGGCAAGAAACGCGCAGCTGGACAGTATGCAGCCGTGCCGCCGATCATGCCATGCAGCGTTCGCTGCGGCGGCAGGGTGGGAGGTGGAGGGGCCCAAAATCTGGGCTGATGGCGGGCTCAACGATGGTCAGTTGGGCGCTGCACCAAGCTGGCGCCGCGCTGATGTGGCGGCACCGCCTGCACCGCGGCAGGTTCATGTGGCATGCGGTGGCCGGCACGATGCCCGGCCCCAGGGTCACATTTCCATCTGCTGCCTGCCTGAGGGCGGTGTGTGAGCGATGGCTGCCTGGTCACAAGCAAGGTGTGGTCCTGGCATTGGTTGCTGGAGCACCGGTGGCGGTGGGTGCGCAGGGGTGGAGCGATGGTGGAGGGAGGGCGAGCCTGGCGGCAACTCTGTGGGAGGGATGGAGCTGAGCAGCTGGCCACAGGTGCACATTTGCAATTTCTGCACAGGGGCAGGGCCACATGTGCTCCACACCACAGCCCCAGCATGTGGCGGACAGCATGGCGCGCATGGCGCAGGAGACGGCCTTGGTGGCGGCGGCGGCGGAGATCGGTCTGGACTGCAGCTGCACACTGCCTGCGCCTTTCCCTTGCTCTCCAAGTCCTTGGGATCTTGCCGCCAGCACTTGGAGCTTCTGGAGTACCAGATCGGGGGCTCGCACTATGGCCAAGCCTCTGGGGACCAGCAGGGACTTTGCCACGGCGTTCAAGCACTTCCAGCTTGACAACCGGGTAGGTGGAGGGTGGGAGGGCAGCCCAGGAAGCAGCTTCCCACAACGGCTGCCGGCCACGCTGTTTGGCCGATCGGAGCGCTCTTACGCCACCCAGGCTATGCCTCTCACAAGGGGCGGCTGCCCGCCAGCTGCCGCCGCCGCGCCGCCGCGCCCGTCACCCACTTCTCGCGCGGCCGACCACCTGCGGTGCAGGAGCTGGTGCTGAAGGATGGGGAGGTCGAGCAGCTTGATGGCCGACGCAGCAGCGGCCATCAAGCGGCCGGAGTTTGCGCACCTGTCGCAGTGCGTGGTGTGGGGCGATCACGGGCTGCCCTACCTGAAGCGGGGCTGCCCCACTTTTGTGGCCCTGGGTAAGTCGAGCGGGCACTGCTGGGGCGGCTTGAGGGCTGCGGCATGACATGCAACGTGGCGCCGGCTGCAGCACAGTGCTGCATGATGCGTGCTCGCCCGACCATGAGCAGGCCCGGTCTTTACCTCTCCACCTCCCACCGCCTTGCGGCCTCCATAGTCCCACAAATGACCTCCTTACCTCTTCACAACCTCAGGCTGCACTGCCTGGCTTATTACTGGACCCACCCCTGCCCTCACCTCCTGATCTCCGCTGCCGCCCCTCCCTGCAGGCTTCAGCCGCAAGGACGGCCTGTCGTTCATCAAGTGCGTCAGCTCTGAGGCGGAGCTGCACGCTGAGGTGGCCCTGTGCATGCGGCTGGCCCAGGGCGAGGCGTTGGTGCCCAAGCTGCTGGGCCTCAGGCAGGGCTGGAGGGCGGTGGAGGTGGAGCTGCCCGACGGCAGCCTGGGCTGGCAGGCCCTGCACCTGGTGCAGTACAAGATGGGCGCCTTTGGCAGCCTGCGCTTCACGATCCGGTGAGCCCCTGGCACCTGTGCTGGGCACGTGTGCATGTGCGGAGGCGGGGCTTTGGCGGCACTCAGGCGCAGAGAAGTGGATTGGAGGGGAGGGCAGCTGAGGTTGGCCGCTCCTTCCTGCGCTGCCACCTGGAGCGCTCAAGCATCATTGCTTTCAATCCCGCCAACCGCCCTCTTGCAGGCTGCAGGCAGAGGGCAAGGTGGATGTCTCCGCTGCGCGGCTGCTTGCCTGGCTGCACCGCATGGCAGAGGCGCTGAGCCTCCTCCATGCCATGGATTGCGTGCACGGGGACTTCAAGCCCGACAACATCGTGACGCTGTCTCGGAGCAACGGGGTGCGGCAGCCGCTGGCGGGAAGCGTCTGACAGGCCGGTCAGCAAGGCAGTGGCAGCTGACCGGCCTGTCAGACGCTTCCCGCCAGCCATTGCTGATCAAGTCCCGCAAGTGTGAGCCCTCATGCTGCTGCCGATGCCACCTGCGCTGCCCTGCAGCGGGAGGCATACCTCATTGGCGGGGCCACCATGAAGCGGGCACAGCCCGCAGATGGCCTGGTTTACCTGGACCCATGGTGGGGGAAGCAGGGGCTGCATTGCTGTGCACTATGATTGCTTGCAAGGGCCCGGCATGCACAGCGTCATGCAGCGCTCAGCTGCTTGGGCAACTGCTGGCCGGAACTCTGCATGCTAAGGATCATCAGGGAGCGAATGTGTCACTGCAGCTGTGCCCTCAAACTGCTGGTCCACCTGCTTCATTTGTCACAGCCGCGACAGCTGGACGCCTGGCTTCACACCGCCCGAGACAGTGGTGGACGGCTACAGCGGCAAACCAACAGGTGAGCATCTGCTGCGGATCAATGATTTGTCGCAGGGCACTCATGTGGCCGCTCGCTTGACACAATGTGGTCCTGGAAATGCAGTGCGCCCCTGCCCGCTCGCCGTCAGCTGCTCGACTGCCCGTCCACTGTTGCACCCCTGCCCATCCGCTTGCCCGCCGCCTACCATGCACCCTATCCCGCAGACCTCTTTGCGCTGGGCATGACCATCTTTGAGGTGTTCAACGGCGTGAACTGGGGCGAGGGCGACCATGCGCTGTCCAGCGTGCACCAGCGGCGCATGATTGAGGAGCAGGTGCAGGCGGGCGGCAGCTTTGCCACCACATTCACCCGCTCCGTGGGCATCCCACCCGCGGTGGGTGCTTGCAGTTTTGATGGGGTGGGCTTGTGTGGGTGGATGGGTGGCAACTGTAGGAACAGGCATGTGCGGTTTGCTTCATTGGGTGCAGCCGTTGCAAAGGGCATGCGTACGGCAGCCAAGAAGCCCTGTATGCCCATAGCAGATCCACCACAAACGATGTACATACATGGCATGTGCCTATCATAACTTGCGCTGCATCCCTTGCGTCAACCACCAGCTGGCCTACGTGGCCAACCTAGCTGCCCTTGTGATGACGGGCGTGCGTGAGCACCTGCCGGACGTCAGCTGGTGCGTCGCACTGCTTGGGCGGCTGCAGCTGGCAATGGAGGCGTATGACCAGGTACGCCTACCTGCTGCTCACTGCTGCTGCTGCGCTGCAGCTGCACCGCTGCTGCTGCCGCTGCTGCTACTGCTGCTGCTGCGGTGCAGTGCGGCCGCCAAAGCTGCCGCCGCAGGCCCACTGCCGCTGCTGCTGCTGTTTGGCTGCTCATGCGTGCTGCCGCAGTGCCACTTTTCCTCCTGGCTGCCTGCCCTCACCCACTCTCCCGCACGCTCTGTTTTGTCCTGCAGGGCACGGCCGCCAGCCTGATTCTTTATCTGCAGCACCTCATCCAGGCAACATACTCTCTGGCGATCCCTGCCCCGCCCTTTGCCAATCGCCATGGCACGGTGCGCTTGCTGTGCTGAGCAGCTTGACAGGCAGGGTTGCAGGCGGCAGTCAGTGCAGGCTGCCCCTTGCCTCAGCCACTGTTCACTGCAGCGTGACTCGTTGTTCAACGCAGGCTGCCCACTCTTGCACTGCCCGGTTCCACCCCGCCCGGATACGCCCCTGCAGGTCATCCCGCTGCGCCAGCTGGAGCCAGCCACCGTGCTGGCAGTGCACGCCTTTCTGCAGCAACTGATGCGCCATCGGGAAGGCCAGGTGACGTACCACGCGGTGAGGCCTCGCATTCAAGGGATCTGCTCAGCTTGGCACTCAGCTGCTGCGGCAGGCAACAAGTGACTTGGCGCCCAGAGATGTGCTGGGAAGCCACTTCCACAGGCTGCGCATGCCACTTTTTGCTGGGTGCCCTTGCCGCCTGCTTGGTCCGCGCGACGCTCTATCACGCCCCCTACGAAATGCCACCTCCACCTGTGGAACCATGCCAACATGCAGGTTGACGGCGCCGGCCTGGAGCCTTTTGTCTCCCTCCAGGGCGACGTGCAGCTGCAGCACATTGACGTGCCGCTGGATGCCAACAGCGGGTAAGGCAGTGGGGATGAAGTGAGCATCATCATCTGCTCGACGGCGCCCAACTGGTTGCATGTCAGTTCACTGGCCAGACAGCTCAACCTTTCTGCGCATCCGATTACCTGCTCACCCGCCCACCTGCAGTGTGATTGCGGCCGCCTTTGCCGCTTCAGATCACAACCAGACGCGGCAGCAGAACCTGGAGCGCGAGCGGGTGCGCAGCTGGGTGTGTGGTCATGCGCACAGCAGCGTGTTTCCCTGCCATGCTTGCAAGTGCACGTCACTGTTGCATCTGTACCAGCGGCGCCGCAGCACGTATGCAGCTGGGTGAGCAGCGGGTGAGGTGCGTCAGCATGCTGCTGCACAGCGCCATGCATGCCAGATGGTGCCAGCAAGTCGCTCTTGACCCGCCCTGGGAGGGGGCCACACGGCGGCTAACGCTGAGACTGAAAACGCAGAGTCTCTTGTGGGTGGCCGCTTGCAGGTGTACCTGGACGAGATGGCAGGGCGGGTGCGGGAAGCCCAGGGCGAGCTGCTGGACCAAACCGCCCAGCCCTGGGTGTTTGAGGCGGCACAAAGCATGGGCCGCACCACGCTTGAGGTGCGGTGGTGGCTGGTGCTGCCAGCAGTTTGTTAGGCGAGGGACTTTCCGTGTGCATGGCGCGGTTGGCTCCAAGCCGAGTCAGCAGGTAGCTCTGCTGTCAAGCAGCATGGATGACAGCAGGTGCGTGCAGGCAGCTTTACTGTGCTGAGGTGCTGGCTGTCACTCTGCACCTAACCTCCCCTTGCCCCTAACCTGGCAGGCGCAGTACCGCGCCCTTCACACCTGCAGCCCTCCAGTAAAGCCAGTTGCTCTGCCTGTCTCTTCAGGTGATGTCCACCATACGGCTCAGCGAGCAGCGCCAGGGGTATGAGCTGCTGGAGGAGGCGGCAGAGCTCAAGGAGCGGCTGCGGCAGTTTGCGGCGGCGGCAGGTGGAGGCGGCGGCGCGGGCTCTGCCTCGCAAGCAGCAGCAGAGGGCCAGGGCGGCAGCGGCTCTGCCCTGCAAGCGCTGGAGCTGACGCTATGATATGAGTTGCCCAGCCGCCACACGGCGGGCAGGCGAGCGGCCACCTGCCCATAGACGGTTACAGCAACAGTAACAGTCACAAGCACTTTTCGCGCAGCACGCATCGATTCCGCTTGCAGAGCAGGGCATGTAATAATCACCCATGCTAGCAGGCAGGCAGGACGGAAGCCGGACCGCTGTGCGTGGCCGTCGCCGCAGCTCAGCGATTGGGGCAATTCATGGCCCAGTGGCCGGGCTGGCCGCAGCGGTAGCACGACCCGCGTTGCAGCTTCGGACAGTCTTTGCTCCAGTGCCTGCACGTTGGAGGAAAAAAGCACGCCGTGAGTATTTCTCCAGCATGTGTTCTCAACAACCAAACCTTTTGCAAGCAAATGCTGGGCAGCACCCACCAAAAACCACTCTGCTCCTCACCCAATCTCCTTGCAGTGGAAGCAGCGCCGCCGCTCAGGGCAAGCCGCAGACCAGTGGCCTGTGGCCCCGCAGCTGAAAGGGCATCAAACAGGGAGCGAGAACCGGTGTGAGGCCTCGTGCAGGTCAGCTTGATTATTATGGCTCAGCGCACTGCCATCGTTCTAGCATCAAAGAGGCGGCACATGCTGGTCAATGCTGGTGGACAAACAGCCATGCGCAAAGCAGCAACTCAAAATGGCCCAAGAAGCAACTCCAATCCCGTGCACGCTCTGTGACTCACAAGAAGCAGGCGTTGCGGTCGCGGGGAGCCTCCCCTTGCTGCCGCTGCTGCTGCTGCTGCTGCCGCTGCTCGCTGACCGGCTGCTCCACAGCACGCCCCGCTGCACCTTGCTCCTGCCACAGCTTGCCAGGGCCGCCCTGGCGGCCACAGTCAGCTGCCACCGCAGCTATCGCAGCAGCAGCCCGCTGGCCGCCCTGCTGCGCCGCCGGCCGCCTGCGCTGCAGGAGCGGAGTTTCCAGCCGCTCCTGCTGCTGCCGTTGTTTGCGGGTGCGCCGCCGCCGCTGCCCTGGCTCCGCTTCTTCTTCCGGCTGCTCCTCAGCAGCATAGTGTACCTCGCCCTCACCTCCCTCCTCCTCGCTGCTTGCCGCCTCCCCGCCGCCGCCGCCCGCCGCCCGCAGCAGCAGCAGCCGGCCGCACTCCTCGTCCGCTCCCTCCTCCTCTGCCGCTGCTGCTGCGTGCCCGCCTGCCGCCGGCGCCGGCGCCGCCGAGCCGCGCCGCCGCTGCGCCCGCTGCCGGGCGCCGGCGGTGAACCGCGCCAGCTCAGCGTCGATGTTCACTCCCCACAGCTCCTCCTCTGTGCTCAGTGCTGTGAACTGAGCGTACTGCAGCTCCTGGAGCTCGTTCACGATGCACGAGTTGGCAAAGCTCTTGTCCTTCTTGCGGTTCTGTGGTCCAGGGTAGGGTGTGCACAGCCGGGAAGGATGCAGGTCTGTGCCATGTGCACTTCAAGGATGGACACTGCGCAGCAAACCACCTGGCTGCATACCAGTCGCATCCCACCGACACCAGGCACTTGTACACACAGACCACGGCCCAACCATGACCCCACTTGCCTGCAACAGGTTGAAGGAGTTGATGCTGTGCATGAACTGGTTGTAGTGCTTGGTCAGTGCGTGGCCGTACCGCTCCAGCACAGCGTGCGCCAGGCCAGCCAGGCTGCACGGCTGCTCCGCCTCCTGCGTTGCAAGGAGCGTCGGGGCGGCACGGCAAGCATGAGAAAGTGCATGCAGGGTAGGTGGGCTCTAGCCAAGAAAGGCCAGCGACGCGAGCAGGCACTTCTGGGTATGGAGTTGGTGGGCACACACGGAGCGGCAACATCAAATGCCCAGGCAGGTGCAAGCGCAGGCGCATATGCCTACACAACTGCTCCCACGAGCAGCACAGACACAGCATTACCCGGACAACAAGCATCTCACCGGGGTCCTGGCCAGGAAGCGGCGGGTGCAGTAGAGCAGCATGGCATCCTGGCGGGCAGGCGCCCGGTGAATGGCTCGGTACACGTACTGCAGCAG
>VFQQ010003019.1_pt1 | contig 17287 bp, 15 predicted proteins | sample 3512341 | NCBI WGS metagenome assembly VFQQ01 (sample SAMN10412373, study PRJNA504923) | tailings metagenome | isolation source: Relicate 2 Philex TSF1 revegetated site | place: Philippines: Tuba, Benguet | collected 2017-08-29 | reverse complement strand
ATCAGGAAGCTGCTTGAGGCGGGCGCCGACAAGGTTTCGATCAACACCGCCGCGGTGTTCAATCGCCAGTTCGTCAAGGAAGCGTCCGAGAAATTCGGGGCTCAGTGCATCGTCGTCGCCATCGACGCCAAGCGCGTCTCGGCCGAAGGCGAACCGCCGCGTTGGGAGATCTTCACGCACGGCGGCCGCAAGCCGACAGGCATCGACGCCATCGCCTATGCGCGCGAAGTGGTGGAGCTTGGGGCGGGCGAGATCCTGCTGACGTCGATGGATCGCGATGGAACGAAGTCGGGCTTCGACATCGAGCTGACGCGCGCCGTGTCCGATGCGGTCCACGTGCCGGTGATTGCATCGGGCGGTGTCGGAAACCTCGACCACCTCGTAGCCGGTGTGAAGGACGGCCATGCCAGCGCCGTGCTGGCCGCGTCGATCTTCCACTTCGGCACCTACACGATCGGCGAAGCCAAGCGGCACATGGCGGAAGCCGGGATCGCAGTGCGCCCCGATCGCGCCCCTGCCGCCTGAGAGCGGCCTAGTCGGTCAGAGTTTCCGAAGAGAGTTTGGCCAGGCATTGAGCCACGGCAGCCTCGACCTCGCCGGCCGGCACTGGCTTGCTGAAGTAGAAGCCCTGCATCTCCTGACATCCCGTCGCGGCGACGCCTTTGACCTGTTCGAGGCCTTCGATGCCTTCGGCCACGGGACCGATGCCGAGCGTGCGTGCGAGACCCGTGACGGCGCCGACGATGGCGATGCAGTCGCGGCGAGCCGCCATGTCGCTGACGAACGAGCGGTCGATCTTGATCTTGTCGAAGGTGAAGTTGCGCAGGTAGTTGAGCGACGCGAAGCCGGTGCCGAAATCATCGAGCACCAAGCGAACCCCAAGCGCGCGAAGGCTCTCCAGCGCGTCGAGTGTGCGCGTCTCGTATCTTAGAAGAGCCGACTCGGTGATTTCGATTTCGAGCCGCGCTGCGTCGAGGCCGGATTTATCGAGAGCAATCCGGACCAGATGCGGGAGATCGCCGTGTTCGAACTGGACGGCCGAGAAGTTGACGGCGACCTTGAGGTCGGACCGCCATCCGGCGGCATCCTTGCACGCCTGATTCAAGGCCCAATCGCCCATCGCCTGGATCAGACCGGAACGCTCGGCGATCGGAATGAACGTTGAGGGTGGCACCATGCCGAGTTTCGGATGGTTCCAGCGCATGAGCGCCTCGCATCCGGTCACGGTGCCGAGCTTTACGTCGACGATCGGCTGGTAGTGCAGACTGAGCTCGCGGCGCATAAGGGCCTTGGCGAGATCGGCTTGCAGTTCGACGCGCTCGTGCGCAAGTTTTTCGTCTTCGGGTTTGTAGACACAGGTGCTGCCGCGCCCGCACGACTTCACGCGATAGAGAGCCGTGTCGGCCCTGCGCAGCAGAGTATCGGCGTCCGCTCCGTGATCCGGGGTGATGGCAATGCCGATGCTGGCACCGATCCCCGCATCCGAGCCGAGCACGCGATACGGCGCATTCAGAATTTTCACGAGACGCTGCGCGAGGCTCGAGGCCTGCTCCGGACCGCTGATGTCCGTTTGAATGATCGCGAACTCATCCCCGCCAAGCCGGCCGACGAAATCTCCGTCGCGCAGGGTCGAGCGCACGCGCTTGGCGACGGCCTTCAAAACCGCGTCTCCGGCGGCGTGCCCGAGCGTATCGTTCACGCGCTTGAAGTAGTCGAGATCGACCAGGTGCACGGCGAGCCGCGCATTGGGCTTCATGTTCAGAAGCTCTTCTTCCAGCCGCTCTCTGAGGTGGAATCGGTTCGCGATCTCGGTGAGCGGGCAATGTCTTGCGAGCCATTCGATGCGCTCGTGGGCGAGCGTCTTCTCGGTGACGTCTTCCTGAATATCGACCCAGCCGCCGTCCGTGAGCGGCTGATTGGTGACCAGGATGATGCGGCCGTTCTTGAGATACTGGGTATGGGTGAATGTCTTCCCGTGCTGCAGCTCCTGTGCGTGCTGCTCGATCCAGTGCTGTTGACGCCTCAACTCCTCGACGCTGTTGGCCGTGCCTTCCTTCGCCGTGTGAAAGGCGAGGATCTTCGAGAAGGGCGTTCCGGGGACTGTGAGCTCCTCCGGAAGCTCGTAGAACTCGCGGTAGAGCGAATTGCACACGATCAGATTGCGGTCGGCATCGAACATCGAAAGGCCGCGCGCCATATTGTTGAGTGCGACTTCGAACCATGAGTTGAGCCGAGCGAGATGCCGCGTATGCTCCATCAGCTTCTGCGCGTCGACGGCCGTATCAGGGGTTCGATCCGAATCCGCGGAGACCGCGTGCGGCGGGTGAGAACGGGCCATATCGAGAAGTGACTCCGGAGCAAGCGGCGCCGTAAAGGCGGCCGGATGAAATTTCCGAAAATTGTAGGGGTCGTAGGTTAAGGAGCGCGTTAATCCGCAAGCGCACTAAGTGCGCCTTCGCACTCTTGGTTTCCACGAGCTTAAGGACTTGAGCGGCGCGTGCCGTTTCGGAGCGCCCTAGAGTGCTTCCGGAAAAAGCCTGTCCCTGCGAAGGCAGGGATGGGAACCAGGTCATGGCGGAGCCATGCAAGTAACCATGTCCGATAAGAAGCACGACAAACAAAGAAGCAGGGTCGATCCGCGATTCAACAAAAACCGGAGCGCCCTAGAGCGTCTTGTCGGGAAACCGGCAAATGTCCCGGATGAGGCACACGGGACAGGCCGGCTTGCGCGCCTTGCAGACGTAGCGCCCGTGCAGGATCAACCAATGGTGCGCGGGGACACCGTACTGAGGCGGGATCTTCGCCAGCAGATCCGCCTCCACCGCGAGGGGTGTTTTTCCGTTCGACAACCCGATGCGGTTCGAGACTCGGAGAACATGGGTGTCGACGGCCATGGTCGGCGCGCCGAAGGCCACGTTCATCACCACGTTGGCGGTCTTCCGCCCGACGCCGGGCAACGTCTCGAGCGCATCCCGATCCCGAGGAACCTCGCCTCCGAAATCTCGGATCAGCTTCTCGCTGAGAAGGATGACGTTCTTGGCCTTTGCGCGAAAGAGTCCGATGGATTTGACGTGATCGCGCACGACGTCCTCACCGAGCGCGAGCATCTTTTGCGGCGTGTCGGCCTTCTGGAAAAGCGACCGCGTCGCCTTGTTCACGCCCGCGTCCGTGGCCTGGGCCGAGAGCACGACGGCCACAAGCAGCGTGAACGGGTTGGTGTGCTCCAGCTCACCCTTTGGCTCGGGGTTCTCTGCCGCGAAGCGGCGGAAAACCTCTGCAATCTCCGTAGGCGAAAGCAGCGATTGCCGCTTGCCGGCCTTCGGGCGCGCCGGGGAGGCGCTTGGAGAACCGGAGGCTGCGGCCGGACGTTGTTTGGAGGACTTGAGCTTTGACAAGATTGATCCAGTGGGTAGGCTGACACCATGGAAGATAGCGGACCCGCAGCCCAGGACGCGAGCGTCTTTCGCGCCATTCTCCACCCTCACCGCTCTTTGGAGCCGAAAGGGTTCCTGATCCTCATGCTCGCCATCGGCGGCGTGAGCTTCGTCATGGGCATGGCCTTCCTGCTCATGGGGGCTTGGCCCGTGTTCGGCTTCTTTGGGCTCGACGTCCTTCTCATCTACATCGCGTTCAAGCTCAACTATCGCGCCGCCCGCGCTTACGAATTGTTGGAAATTTCGCCCCGTACGCTGACGCTGACGCAGGTCTCCGCATCGGGCAAGAGCCAGAGCTTCGAGTTTAACCCCTATTGGGTGCGTGTCGTGTTCACCGAGCGGCACGACGGCGGCAACCACCTGAAGCTCGCGTCCCACGGCAAGGAGCTGGAATTCGGGCGCCTGCTGAACGACGAGGAACGGAAGGATTTCGCGCAGGCTCTCAAAAGTGCGCTCGACCTGCGCCGCGTGAGCTTTTCGGCTTGAGCGATCTGCTGGACGTCCTCCCAAAAAGCTAAGGCCGGGTACGCCCCCCGGCGCACCCGACCTTATCCCCCCGCAAAACTCGAATGCGCGTCTTAGACGTCCGCCGGCTCTTTGCCGGAGGCTGTGCGCGCCAGCGCCGGAACTCTGGGCTCTGCAATCTCGCGCTCGCGACGGCGCGGCTGCGGCGGCTGGAACGCGCGGCGCGCATGGAATTCGCAATAGGGCAAGCCGGTCACTTTGTTCTTGCCGCAGAAGTGGAAATCGGCCGCCTGCGGGTCGCCGATTGGCCAGCGGCAGCTGCATTCCGTGAGGGTCTGGATCGTGCGGCGCTCCTTGAGCGGGATGACCAGCTCTTCGACGGACGGCGTGAAGGGCTCGGCTTCCGGCTGATACAGCGCCCGGAGTGCGGGGTTGCCCTGCGGAGCGAAGCGGGTCTTCTGCTGCACGCGGCGGGCGTTCGCGGCGGCGCGGGCGCGCGGCCGGTGAGATTTCATGCGAGATGTGGTGGCGCGTCCCGACAGACCGAGACGATGAACCTTGCCGATGACGGCGTTGCGTGTCACACCGCCGAGACGTCCGGCGATTTGGCTAGCGCTGAGCCCCTCGGACCAGAGCTTCTTCAAGAGCTCAACCCGTTCGTCGTTCCAGGCCATAAATCGGTGCTCCTCAAAACATGCGCCTTCCGGGCCATGGGACCCAGACAGGCAGGCGCGCGAGATTGGGAAGGCGGCGGCAACACGGCTGGCGATGAACACACGCCAAACGTGAGCAGGACCACACCTACTCGCTACGCGAACTGATGATGACGCAGGAACTTTGGCGGACCGGCGGACTAAGCCGCTGAGATACAAGGGTCCGAACGCATGCCAGACGAACAACACGGGACAGCCGCAATACAACGCGACATGTCGTGTCTGGACCTCATTAACCTACAATAACTTGATTTTCTTGTACAAGGAGACCCTGCAAGACGAAGGGGCATTGACAGGGACAAGTGGCACCGCCGCCACAGAGTGAGTCGCGGCGGGCCTTGAAGAAAGCCCTCGGCGGACTTTCCCCGCAATTATTCCCGGTGTCTCAAACGCCATTTGGGGGCACGGATAGTCCGGCGACGAACGAAAGTGAGTGTCCGTCCCGACCCAGGCCCTTGGGGCCACAGGGGCGGTCGTTCCGGACTGCCTCCGTTGACTTTAGCCACTTAGGCGCGTATCACGCGTCCTTCGCGGCCGCCGGGAGGGCGGCTTTCGTCATTTTTGGGGAGTGGGATGGGCGGAATGTCCAAACCCCTCAGAGCCTCGACCGCCGCTAACACGGACGCCGCCAAGGGTCCGTCGCCTGCGGTCATGGGCACTTATGCGCGCCAGAATATCGTGTTCGCCCGCGGCGAAGGCGCATGGCTCGAAACGGGCTCCGGCGAGCGCTATCTCGATTTCGGCTCCGGTGTCGCTGTCAATGCGTTGGGTCATGCGCATCCCCGGCTCGTGGCGGCGTTGACCGCGCAAGCGGGCCAGCTCTGGCACACCTCCAATCTCTATCGCGTCGCGGGACAGGAAAAGCTGGCCGGGCGGCTCGTCGAAGTGACGTTTGCGGACAAGGTCTTCTTCTGCAATTCCGGCGCCGAGGCCTGCGAAGGCGCCATCAAGGCCGCACGCCGCTATCATTTTGTCTCCGGCAGCCTCGAGCGCTGGCGCATCATCACGTGCACGGGCGCCTTCCACGGCCGGACGCTGGCGACGCTCGCTGCCGCCGGGAATGCCAAATATCTCGAGGGCTTCGGCCAGGAAGCGCCGGGCTTCGATCACGTGCCCTTTGGCGATCTCGAAGCCATTCGTGCCGCGATCGGGCCCGAGACAGCCGCCGTGATGGTCGAGCCCGTGCAGGGCGAGGGTGGCGTGAACGTGGGGTCCGCAGACTATCTGCGCGGCCTGCGCGCGCTCTGCGATGAAGCCGGTATTCTCCTCGTCCTGGACGAGGTTCAGACCGGCGTCGGCCGTTCGGGCAAGCTTTTCTCCCACGAGTGGGCGGGCATCACGCCCGACATCATGGCGATCGCCAAGGGCATCGGCGGCGGTTTTCCGCTTGGAGCCATACTCGCGACGGAGCGTGCGGCCGCGGGGCTCACGCCCGGGATGCACGGCTCGACGTTCGGCGGCAATCCGTTGGCCACGGCGGTAGGTTACGAGGTGCTGGACGTGGTGCTCGAGCCGGGCTTCCTCGAAGAGGTGCAAAGGAAGACGCTGCGCCTCCGCCAGGGCTTGGCGCGGATCCAGGACCAGTTCCCGGATCTCGTGACTGAGATCCGTGGCCAGGGGTTGCTTACCGGCATCAAGGTCAAGGTTGCGCCCGCCGATGTTGTGGCGGCTGCTCTGTCTGAAAAGCTGCTCCTCGTCGGCGCGGGCGACAACGTCGTGCGTGTCCTGCCGCCGCTCGTCGTTGCCGACGACGAGATTGCCGAAGGCATCGACCGCCTTGCGCACGCGCTGACCCGCGTTTCGCAAGCCGACGCTTCCAAATCGCAAACCTGATCCCTCAAACCCGGACCTGGAGCCGGCCAAAGCGCCATGGCTAAAGCACCCGCTATTCGACATTTCCTGGATCTCGACGAGATCGACGGCAAGACGCTTCGGCGCATCATCGATGCGGCGCACGCCATGAAGAAAGCTGGCAAGCGCGTTCCCGTGAAGCTGCGGCCAAAAGGGATCGAGGACGATGTTCTCGTGCTCATCTTCGAAAAGCCGTCGACGCGCACACGCGTGTCGTTCGATGTGGCCATGCGCCAGCTCGGCGGCCAGACGATCACGCTCAACCAGAACGATCTTCAGCTCGGCCGCGGCGAGAGCATCGCGGACACCGCGCGCGTTCTCTCGCGCTATGCCGACGCGATCATGATCCGCGCCAATTCCCACCAGACGCTGGTCGATCTGGCCAAGCATGCCACCATTCCGGTGATCAACGGCCTGACCGACAAGACGCACCCGTGCCAGATCATGGCCGACGTCATGACCTTCGAGGAGCACGTCGGCCCCATAAAGGGCCGCTCGGTCGCTTGGGTGGGTGATGGCAACAACGTCGCCGCATCGTGGATGCAGGCTGCGGCTAAGTTCGGGTTCGAGCTGCGTGTGGCCTGCCCGGAGGCCCTCCGGCCGAAAGACGAGATCGTCGACTGGGTGCGCCGCGAGAAGGCCAATGTCACGATCACGTCGGACCCTGAAAAAGCCGTGCGCGGCGTCGACTGCATCGTCACGGACACCTGGGTGTCCATGGGGGACACAGACGGCGCCCGCCGCAAACAGCTGCTGAAGCCCTATGCCGTCGATGCGGCGCTCATGGCCAAGGCGGCCAAGGGGGCGATCTTCATGCATTGCCTTCCGGCCTATCGCGGTAACGAGGTGACGGAGGAAGTGCTCGAAGGGCCTCAGTCCGTCGTCTTCGACGAAGCGGAAAATCGGCTGCACGCGCAGAAGGCGGTCCTGGCCTGGTGCCTCGGCGCCGGCTGATTGCAACAACCCCTCAGGGACTTAAGGGATCGGCCGTCCTTTTCCGTGTCCGCAAAAGGTGCTGTAAGAGCACCGCGGGCCGCAGCACGCGGCTGCTCGGGACAGCGGAGGGGGCTGTGAGATGACCTTTCACACGATTTTTGCCTGGGGTCTGGCTTTTAGCCTCGGGCTCGTCGGCGTTGTCTTCTCCGCCATGGAGAAGGAGCCGATCGGATTGCTCGCCTCGGCGGCCATCGTGAACTTGCTCATCACGGCCGTCGCCGTCAGCACCCGTAGCAATCTCGTCAAATCGGGCGCCGCAGCCAGCCTCATCGAAAGCAACACGGCCCGTTACATGGGGTTCATCTGGCTCTGGGGCGCGGCGGCGTTGGTCCTGGTCTATGTTCTGGTCCTCTCCTGGCGGGAGTGGACGCATTTCTCGGCCGCCTTTGCTGGCGCTGGTGTGCTCTGTCTCGGCTTCTCGGCGCTTCTTGCAAAGGACGCCAGCAAGGGGCGCGACGATCCCACTCTCCTGCGCCTGGGCCGCTACCTCGGGATCGGCCAATTGGTCGGCATGATCGCCACCATTGCCGGGCTCTTCATCGACCCTGACAAGGAATTTCTCTACCCGGTGGACAGCGACTGGGCCGGAAATGGAATCTTTCTATTTGGCGCCTTGGCCCTCGCGATCGTTTCGGCCCACGCTCTGATTGACGCTAAGAAGGATTCCCCCTAGTCAAGAAGCTCGCATGAGCATCCATCCGCAAAGCGGGGCTTACGCTCCGGGGATTTCACTCCGGCCACTCCTTCCGTGGCTGCTGCTCGCGTCTGCGCTCAGCATCACGATGATCGTGCTCGGCGCCGGGCGTGGCGATCGCTTCCTGCCGTCCATAGCAGCGGGCCTCCTGGTGGCTTTGGTGGTCGGCACCGGTCTCGGGATCAACGCGCCGCTTTGGTCGCGCACGACGGGCTCCAGCGCCCGCCCGGACGGCTTGGCGGCCGTACGCGAAGCCCTGCGGTGCAATGTCTGGCTCGCAGCCCTCGTCTATGCGTGGGGCGCCTCCGCGCTGTTCGCCGTTTACTCGCTGTCCGATCTTGTCTGGCGCCATGGCTTTCAGTACGGCCTCGGCGCAACGATCTTCGCTGCCTCCCTCGGCGTTTATGGCTTCAGACTGGGCCGCGTGAAAACTCTGCCCATCCCGTCGCTCATGCTGACGGCGATCCACGGCTTTGCGGCTGCCGGAGCGCTGCTTTACTTGGTCGGCACCGGCAAGCTCGACACCACGAAGGGCGATTGGGCCGCCAACGAGGTCTTCCTCTGGGGTGGCTTCGCCATCATCGCGCTCTGCGTCATGTCGGCCGTCACCCAGACGCGCATCACGCGTTCCGGAACTGGGGTTTCCGCTTCTCAATGAAGGCGGCCATGCCTTCCTTCTGGTCTTCGGTCGCGAACATCGCGTGGAAGGTGCGCCGCTCGTAGCGAATGCCCTCGGCGAGCGTCATTTCGTAAGCGCGGTTCACGCAATCTTTCGTCATCATCGCGGCGGTCAGCGATTGCGCTGCAATCGTGTCGGCCGTCTTGAGTGCGTCCGTCAACAGGTCGGCTGCCGGCACGATGCGCGCAATGAGGCCGGCGCGCTCTGCTTCCGCCGCATCCATCATCCGCCCGGTCAGGCAAAGCTCCATCGCCTTTGACTTGCCGACCGCCCGGATCAGCCGCTGCGTCCCGCCCGCTCCCGGCATGATGCCGAGCTTGATCTCCGGCTGCCCGAACTTTGCGGTGTCAGCGGCAATGATCAGGTCGCAGCTCATGGCAAGCTCGCAGCCGCCGCCGAGCGCAAATCCTGCGACCGCGGCAATCACCGGCTTGCGGCAACGCGCGATACGCTCCCAGCTTGCGATGAAATCGCCCTTGTAGGCGTCTATGTAGGACTTGGCCTGCATCTCCTTGATGTCGGCGCCGGCCGCGAACGCTTTCTCGGACCCGGTCACGACAATGGCGCCGATCCCCTCGTCCGCCTCGAACCCGTCGAGCGCCTGATTGAGCTCACCGATGAGCTGGTCGTTGAGGGCGTTGAGTTGGGTTGGACGGTTGAGCGTCACGAGCCCAACCCGCCCGCGCGTTTCGACGAGGATCGTTTCGTAGGCCATGGCGCGCACCTCGTTTCAGGCCCGCTCTGGACCTAAAGTGCTTCCGGAAAAGTGGGAACGCGGGTCATGGCGGAGCCATGCAAGTAACCACGTCCGATAAGAAGCACGACAAAACAAAGAACTAGGGTCGGTCCTCGATTCAACTAAAGCCCGAACGACCCTAGTGCTGACACACCGGGCAGTGGAAGCTCGACCGCCCGCCTTGAACGCTGCGTCGCACAATGCCCCGGCAACCGGGCCGGACGCAAGGCTCGCCCTCGCGCCCGTACACTTGGAAGGTGTTTTGGAAGGCGCCGCTGTTGCCATCCGCGTGCCGATAGTCCCGTAGCGTTGAGCCACCCGCCGCGATGGCCGCTTCGAGCACGCTCTTGATGCCGGCGACGAGGCGCTCCGCGTGCTGCGTCGGTTTCCCCGTCCGCGTGGACAGAACAGACGCGCTGCGCGACGGCTTGAGAGCAGCCCGAAACAGCGCCTCGCACACATAAATGTTGCCGAGCCCGGCCACGATGCGCTGATCCATCAGAAACGCCTTGAGATCGCTGCGCCGCCCCAAGGCGCGTTTCGCGAGATAGGCAGGCGTCAGGTCCTCCGACAACGGCTCGACACCGAGCCCGCGCATCATCGCGTGATCGGGAAGCTCCGTCTCAGGAACGAGCAGCATGTATCCGAAGCGACGCGGATCGGAATAGGTCACGCGCCCGCCTCCGCGCATCTCGAAGATGGCGTGCATGTGCTTGGCATCGGCGGTTGTTTCATACTCGTAGTCGCCAAGCAGATGCGGCGCGGCCTCCCCGGCCGCCTGCACGTGGAAGCGCCCCGTCATGCCGAGATGCATGAGAAGCGCTTCGCCGGTCGAAAGGTGCGCGATGAGATATTTTGCGCGCCGCTCCAGGCGGGTCACACGGGCACCCGTCAAGCGCTGAACGAAGTTCTCAGGAAACGGGAATCTGAGATCGGCACGCCGCGTCGAGACGCGCGCGAACGTGCGGCCGAGAAGGGCCGGCTCGAGCCCCATGCGGACGGTTTCGACCTCGGGAAGCTCAGGCATGCGCGCGAAAAACCTCTCGTGAGTTCCGCGAGCAGATAAGCGGCTTGTGGCGCCCAGGCAAGGCCCGGAAATCAGCGGACGAGAAAGAGCGGGCCGTCCAGCGCTTCGGCGAACGGCGCGACGCCGTCCTCGTCGGGCGCGAGCGCGCCGCCGAAGCGCGCGATCACAAACCCGGCGCCCTGGCGCCGCATCAGGCGCGCAACGTCCTGCGGGGTGTGGACGGACATATCCACGACGTCGAAACCGATGTTGGGATAGGGGCTCAGAGCCAGGCGGATCTGCCCTTCGATCCAATCCTGACGGGCTTGATCGTGCTCGAGAAGCCAAAGACGCGCGTCGCCGCCCGTGGCTGTCGCGATCCGCTCAGCGGCCCGCATCATGGGCACGAGCCGCTCCAGTTCCTCGACGACCGCGATCACCGGGCCGGTCGTGCGCCGGGCTTTTGGCCCCGCCACGACGATCCCGGTCGTGGCATGGACAGTATCGAACAACTCGGCAACGCCCATACCGCTTCCACGGCGGATTGGCGTGCCGACCGTGACGACATTCCAAGGCCCGTTCTCGGCGCAGGCTTGCGCGAGCGCCTTAACCGGCTCCGCACGGACCACACGCGCCTGGACCTTCACGTCCGCAGCACGCGCCCGTGCCAGCACACCGCGCTGAAGGGCGGCCGCATGAGCCTGCATGTCTTTGGCCAGCGAAGCGGCCGAGAAGGCGCGCGTGCGCCGACCGGACAGTGAGATCTCGCGCGCGAATGGCAGCTCTGCGAGATCGTAGAGCTGGCAATCTTCAATGAAGAGGCTTTCGATCTCGGATTCGAACGCCTGTGCCAGACGGAGCGCCGCGTCGACAGCGGTGTCATGAGCTTCGCCCGAGCCACCGAGCCAGAGCACGACGCGTCCCCGTTGTTCGTCGGCGTGAGCAATGTGCGCGATCATCAGGCGCCCGCCGCATCTTTGTTCAGCGCGAAGGCCCGGGCACGGTCGGCATAGGTCTTGAGCTTGGCCGCGACGCGCCCGTTGACGCTCTCGCCGCCGAAGCGGCTGTCGGCGCCCTTCTCTCCGGCGTCGAGCCCGGTCAGAAGTGCAATGCCTTCATCGATCGTCTTGATCGTATAGATGGTGAACCGTCCTTCGCGCACGGCATCGACGACGTCCTCGCGCAGCATGAGGTGCTGCCGGTTGGCGTCCGGGATGACGACGCCCTGCGTGCCCGTCAGTCCGCGCGCCGCGCAGACGTCGAAGAAGCCCTCGATCTTCTCGTTGACACCGCCGATCGCCTGCACGTCGCCCCATTGATTGACCGAGCCTGTCACCGCGAGCTCCTGACGAAGGGGGGCATCGGCGAGCGCCGAGAGAAGGGCGAACAGCTCGGCCGCTGAGGCGCTATCACCCTCAACGGTGTCGTAAGATTGCTCGAAGACCAGCGTGGCCGCGAGCGCGAGCGGAATGTCTTGCGCGAACCGGCCCGCGAGATAACCCCAGAGGATCATCACGCCCTTCGAGTGCAGCGGACCGCCGAGCTTCACTTCGCGTTCGATATCGGTGACACGCCCCTGGCCGAGATGCACGCGGGCGGTGATACGGGCGGGTCTTCCGAAGGAAGACGCCCCTTTCTGAACCAGGGAAAGCGCGTTGATCTGGCCGACCTTCTTCCCGGTCGTGTCGACGAGCACGATGCCGCGTTCCATGTCCTCCTGGACCTGCTCCCGGCTGCGGTCGGCCCGCCGCGTGCGCTCCTTGATGGCGCGCAGGATATCGTCGCCCGTTGTCGTCTTGCGGTCGGCGCTGTCCGACCAATAGTCGGCTTCCCGCAGGATGTCGGAGATGCGGCCCGCCTCGATGCTGAGCTTGTCTCGGTCTTCCGCCATCCTGGCCGCTTCTTCCATGAGGCGTGCCACGCCGCTCGCTTCGACCGGCTTCAAATCGTGCGTTTCGACCATCGCCGCCACGAAGTGGCCGAAGGATTCGTCGTTGTCTTTGCTGCGGGCGATGGTCGTGTCGAAGTCCGCCTGCACTTTGAAGAGACGCGAAAAGTCGGGATCGGTTTGCTCGAGCTCGTTGAAGTGCTCGGCCTGGCCGAACAGAACGATTTTGACGAGCAATGGAATGGGGTCGGGATCGATTTTCTGTATCGCGATCGCTGCGGGAGCTTGACCTTCCGAGCCTTCGACAACGATCTCACCGCTCTTGAGCGCGCGTTTGAGCGCTTCCCAGGCCGCAGGCGCTGCGCACAGCTGGCGTGCCTCCATGAGAAGCGCACCACCGTTGGCACGATGCAGCGCGCCCGGCCGGATTGCGAGGACATCGGCCGCAATCCCGTACCCCGGCGATGCGGCCGAGGGCGAAATCGGCTCGACATGGCCGACGAGGTTGGCGAGCGTTGGATTGGCAAGATCGGTGACCGGAGCACCCGCCTTGTCGTCATCGCGCGAAACGACGACATTCACGAGATAGCGGCGCAGACGTGCATCCTCTGTGGGATCCAACGACGAGGCGGCGCGGCCGTTGGCCGGCGGGTCCAGAAACTGCTCGCACGTCGCCGTCAAATGCTGCTCTACGCTGGCGAGGAACACCGCCACGTCCGGCAGGTCGGCGAACGAGGCCGACACGGCGTCGAGCGCATCCTCGATGGCGTGGCGGCAGACCTCCTGGTTGAGTTCCGCGAGCTGGCGGCGGCGGTCCTTGTCGGCCTTCGGCCCGTTGGCCAAGATCGTTTCCAACTCGGCCTGCAGCGCGGACACGCGTTTTTCAACGTCGCGCCGCATGGCGTCGGGAAGCTGATTGAAGACTTCGGGTTTTACAACCTTGCCGTCATGCATCGGCGCCATGCCGAACCCGAGAGGCGTCCTGAGAACGGCGATGTTCTGCTGCGCGGCCTTGATGCGGATTGTCTCGAGCGCATCGTCCTGGCTCGCGCGAAACTCCTCCTCGATCGCGCGCCGGCGCGCCTGGTAGTCGCTGGACTGGAAGGCAGCGGGAAGCGTGGCTGCGGCCTCGCGAAGCGCCTCGAGCATCCCTTGGCTGAGCGCACGCCCTCGGCCCGGCGGAAGCGCGAGCGCGCGTGGGCGTCGCGGATCATCGAAGTTGGTGACGTAGACCCAGTCCGGCGGGGTTTGTGATGCTGCCGCAACTTTGGCAAGATGGGAGCGCACCACGGTGCTCTTGCCGGAGGCCGGTGGTCCGACGACGAATATATTGAAGTCGCGCGCCTTCATGCTGAGGCCGAAGTTGATGGCCTTGAGAGCGCGGTCCTGACCGATGACGCCCGTTGCCGGATCGAGATTGTCGGTTGTCTTGAAGCCAAGCGAGGTCGAATCGACCGTGCGGCGAAGCTCTGCGGCCGTCAGCGCCTGAGCGCCGGTCTTTTTCGCGTGAGACGAGGATATCTCCTCGGAGCGAGCCTCGGTGTTGGCGCTTTGGGTGGATTTGGGAGCCGATTTGTCCTTGGTCAGCCGCTTGAAGAACATGAGAATGGGCGCCTCACGTGGTCATGAGCTCGAAATGGGCGAGAAGTTGAGTGCGTGGTGGCCAGACATGGCCGCCGACAGAGGAGCGCAGGGTGTCGGCAACATGAGGGCAATCTGGTGTCAGTCCCCAATGAAGGAGCGATGACGATCATCGAGGACAATGTGGAGAACGGAATTGCCACGTCCGATATTCCGGGCGTTTCGCTCGGCGGCCCCCAATCTTTGATTGCACGCGAGGTGTGCCGAGGCGTCGTGCGGCTACTCGCCGCCCACGGGCTCGCGGCCATCGCGGAGCTGCCGCTGCCGAACGGCAGAAGGGCCGACGTCGTGGGCCTGGGGCCGGACGGCGCCATCTGGATCGTGGAGATCAAGTCTTGCCTGGAGGACTTCCGGACGGACCAGAAATGGCCGGAGTATTGGGAGTTCGCCGACAGGCTGTTCTTCGCCGTCTTGCCGGACTTTCCGCAAGATGTTCTTCCGAGCGAAACCGGCCTGATCGTGGCCGATCGCTACGGGGGAGAGATCATTCATCCGAGCCCTGAGATTCGCCTCCCGGCGCCCCGGCGCAAGGCGATGACGTTGCGTATAGGCCGTGCATCGGCATCGCGATTGTCAGTACTGCTCGACCCAACGCTGCACGCTGCAGTGGGGACGGGCATCGGCGACGTGTGACGGAGTGCGCCCCTTACTTCGGGGCGCGCTTGGCCAGTATGCGCTGCAAGGTGCGCCGGTGCATGTTGAGACGGCGCGCGGTCTCCGAGACGTTACGGTTGCAGAGCTCGTAGACGCGCTGGATGTGCTCCCAGCGAACCCGGTCGGCAGACATCGGGTTGTCGGGCGGTGCAGCCTTCGCGTTGTGAGGGGCGAGCAGAGCATCCGTCACATCATCGGCATCGGCCGGTTTGGCAAGATAGTCGACGGCGCCCAGCTTTACGGCAGAGACAGCGGTCGCGATGTTGCCGTAGCCCGTGAGCACGATGATGCGGGCATCCTGCCGGGCGCGGGTCAGCTCGGCGATGACATCCAGGCCGTTTCCGTCCTCGAGGCGCATGTCGACAACCGCAAAGGCAGGTGCCTGCGCTTTGATCAGCTCGATGCCTTCGGCGATTGAATGAGCGCTTCTGACCTCGAAGCCGCGAAGCTCCATGGCGCGCGCGAGCCGCTGCAGGAAGGGGCGATCATCGTCGACGATGATCAGCGAACGGTCCTCGGGCAGCTCGTCTTTTTGAAATGATAGATCTTCAGTTTCCACCGCGTACCTCCCGATTCTTGTGATTTATAGTAGCCGAGGACGCTACGCAAAAGGGCAGAAGCTTTGTTTAGCATAACTAATCGGGCAAATCGCAAGACCAGTTAAGGTAAACGCCGGTCCGGCCCATTAAATTTTGAACCGGGCCGGAGGTGTTCCTACGCGCCTAAATTGCATCGGAAATCGGATCGCCCGGACCCGGCGGCTGGGCGTGTCGTTGAGGGGCCGGAACGCCGTCCCGCGACTCGAGCGGGGCCTCGAAGGCTTGGCGAGGCCACGAAATCCGCACGATGGCGCCATGCTGGGGCTCTTCCCGGTTTTCCAGATTAAGCCGCGCGCCCGATCTTTCGAGAAGCGTTTTTGCGATGAAAAACCCGAGACCCAGGCCGGAGACCTTTCCGCCCGCTTTCTCTTTTCGGGCTGCAGAGCGTGTCGTGATGTATGGCTCACCGATATTGTCGATGACTTCGGGTTTGAAGCCAGGACCGTCATCCGCAATCACGACGACCACGGTGTGACCATCCCATTCGGCCGTGATGTCTACGCGCTCTTTCGCGAAGTCGGTGGCGTTTTCGATGATGTTTCCAAGGCCGTAAATGACACCGGGGCGCCGCAGGCCCATGGGCTGGCGTGCGTCGGGTCCAGCGGCCGCCGCGGAAGGTGCAGTGTGAATTTTAACGGTCGCGCGCCCCTCCATGTAGGGCGTTGCGGCCTCGTGCAGCATCTCTTTCACGGTGAGGCTCGCGTGCAGCGGGTCCTCGTCGGGCGGATGGCGGGTGAGCTTCTGCAGGATCTCGCGGCAGCGCTGGGCCTGGCTTCGCAGCAGCAGGATGTCGTCCCGGTGCGGACTGTCTTTCGGCATCTGCCGGTCGAGTTCATTCGTGACCAGCGTAATGGTCGAAAGCGGGGTGCCCAGTTCGTGGGCGGCCGCGGCGGCAAGTCCGTCGAGGGCATGCAGCTTTTGCTCGCGGGACAGCACGAGTTCCGTCGCCGCCAACGCGGCCGACATTTGCCGGCCTTCCTGCGTCAGCCTCCAGACATAAAGCGCCAGAAAGGGCATCGACGCCGCAACCGCCAGCAGAATACCGATCTTGTAGAGCAGCGGATGGGACAGAGGCGGGTCGAGATACCAGGGTAGCGGCATGGCGAAGAACGCCAGCAAGGCCGTGCAGCCGAGGGCCAGAATGCCGAGCCCGATCGTATAGGCGAGTGGGAGAGTTGCCGCCGAAACTGTAACCGGCGCCACGATCAGCATGGTGAAGGGATTGTCGATCCCGCCCGTGAGATAGAGAAGCGAGGCGAGCTGGATGATGTCGTAGGCCAGCAGCGCGGTCGCGAAATTGACCGAAAGGCGATGACGCGCCGGATAGCGGATGGCCAGGAACACGTTCACCCATGCCGAAACCGCGATGATGATCAGACAGGGGCCGACCGGCAGGTCGAAGCCCAGCCAGAAATAGACAACGCTGAGGGCCAGGATCTGGCCGATGACACCGACCCACCTCAGGCGGACGATCGTTTGCAGCCTGAGCTGACTGTCTCCGCTGAAGGATGCCTTTGCTTCGAAGGTCTTGCTGAGATTTGGGATCACCGAAGATCTACTTTGTTGTTCAAGGACCGGGCCGGGGAGCCGAGACACTAGCAAAGCTTGCAAGCCCGCGTGGCCTGCTCCAGATAAGGGGTGAAAAAGCCCCGCGGGAGACCGGAATGACAAAAAAGGCGAATGAATCGAACGCTGCCAGAGCCTCCCGAAAGACACTTCTTCTGGCTCTGCTCGTTGGCCTTGCAGCCGGCGTCCTGACGGCGGTGCTCCTGGTCGCGCTCCCGGAGCAGCAGGCCGCCGTAAAGACGGAAACCTCCGGCAAGGCGCTGATCGGCGGTCCCTTCAGCCTCGTCGAGCCGTCCGGAAAGCGCGTGACGGAGAAAGATTTCGCCGGCCGGCCGATGCTCGTCTATTTCGGCTTCACCAACTGT
>VFQQ010003018.1_pt1 | contig 17292 bp, 23 predicted proteins | sample 3512341 | NCBI WGS metagenome assembly VFQQ01 (sample SAMN10412373, study PRJNA504923) | tailings metagenome | isolation source: Relicate 2 Philex TSF1 revegetated site | place: Philippines: Tuba, Benguet | collected 2017-08-29 | reverse complement strand
GAAGGGGTCCTGGCGTGGGATGAGGGAGGGGGCAGCCAGGGCAGGTGGGGAGAGTGATGCACATGATTGGCGAATGCACTTGCGCGTGGTGCACGACCTAAAACATACAGCTGGACAGGGGTTCCCATGGCAAGCGCGGCTGCATCACGTTAAGGCTATGCCACCTCTTCCGCTCACCCTGAAGATGATGGCGGCAAAGGACAGCATGACTGGCAGCGTCACAACAGAGTTGACGCAGCCGGTCACCACCGCTCGTGTGTAGCGCCCAGCTTCAGGGCGCGCAGTCCCTGCTGCTGCAGCTGCCGCCTTGTCCCTGCCACCGGGGCCGCCGGCTCGTCCATCCGCCGCTGCCCCAAAGAGAGGCTCTGCGTCTGCATGGTGGTCCAGCACAGTGGTGTGGAAGGGCGCCGCTGCATAGTGCTCGGTTGCAGGCGTTTGCAGCGCCGGAGTGAAGGGCGAGGCAAAGCCGCCGCCGCTGCCCCGCGGGGACAGCAGCGGCTGGCTGGCTGGCTGGCTAGTGGCTGCCCCAGGCGGCTGGGCTGGCGCTCCTCGCCGGGGAATGACTGGGGTGGGGCGAGGGGGCGAGGGCGACGCGGCCGGAGCGCCCCACCCTTCGCTGCTGGCTGTCGGCGAAAGCATGGAGGGGCTGCAAGGCAGGTATGGAAAGAACAGCAGTGGGATTTATAGACGGTTGGAAGCAATGGATGCCAGACGAAAGCCAGCAGCAATGCATCCCCAAGCCGCGTCTGTGTCCCTTCGACAATCATCTGCCCGCACGGCAGCCCCGCACCTGAGGCGGCGAGTGGAGATGCTGCTGAGGCGCAGCTCCGGCCAGCGCTTGTGCTCCATGTTGTGTGCCACATACTGCGCCTCCTCCTCCTGGCTGCCTGGCAGCAGCGGCTGCTCCAGGTCTCGATCGGCCTGAGCTCCAGGCTGGCCGGCGGCCGCCCCAGCGGCAGCGGCGGCGGCACTGGCGGCGGCGCCAAAGCTCCCGCTCAGGCGGCTAAGCAGGCCGCGTTGGAGCGGCCTCCCCGCATATGTCGATCCACTGCCTCCCGCATCAGCGCTGCCCTCAGCCTCAGGTGTGGGGTTGGGGCCGGGCTGCATACAGGCACTCTCGCGAGCGGCCTGGGCGCCCTTGTTTCAACCCTATGACGCTGCTCGACTCACAAACTTGCGCATGCAAGGTGACGGCGCGCCCCTCGGCCACCGCTGCCGCCCCGCCGCCTCGCTGGCGACGGCAGTGCTGAACGTTCGGGACTTTCTCTCTCTAGGGGGTGTCAGCTGCCCGGGCTTGAGCCAGAAGATGGGATCCAGGTGCTACAGCTGCTGTGGCACACTGTCAAGTTTGCGCCCAACCAGCGTGGAGGCTGCGAAACCGCTCAGCCTCGCGGTCACGCTGCGGCCGACATGCTTCAGAGCTTCTTGCCGAGGGCCTGAACGCATCAATCGCTCCAATCTCCTACATGCCCCTCGCTCTCATCCATCCAACGCGTGGGATTCAATTCCAGCAGCGCCACAGAATGGGCTGCTGTCAGTCGCTGCCCTGGCCGAAGCCAGGCCCTCGAGCGGTTGCTGCCAGCAATGGTGATCGCCTCGACCATGCGAGGAAGGCGCCAGACGCGGCGTCACACACGCTTGAAGACTGTGTCTTTTGCCAAATCGCGTGCGGGCTCAGGGAGCAGCAGAAGGTGGTATTTCAGGTGCGCTCTGGCGATAGGGCTGCAGATTGGCGATCGCACGGCCCGCGCAAGCCGGCATGGACACCGCCGGTGCTGCCACATCCGCCTCTGCCCCTCCTGCAGCAGGTGCTCCGCTCGCCCATCCCTCGCAACTCCGAGTCCCTGCTCACCTCTGCCGCGTCTCAATACTGCACCGCCCCATACGAATGCCTCTCATCTCGTTGCAGAGCGATCGGCTGGTGGTGTTCCACGACCGCAGCCCGGCAGCGACCGCCCACCTGCAAGTGGTGCCTCGGCAGCACATCGACAACTTGGATTCGCTGCGGCCTTGCTCGCAGGACCATGAGCCTGGTAAGTGAGGTTTCTAATAGGGGTAACCAGCAATACGTCACAATTCATGAACAGACGTTGCTCTGTGCACACATGCTAGCTCCTGCGAAGCATGGGCAGCCGAAGCGCTGCCGGCTCCCTCGCGTAAAGCGCCCCTGCTGCACGTCTGCCGCATCTTCAATCTTTATACCCACGCTGAATTTGTATGAAACCTTGAGCCCACCGTGCTGGTGCAGTGGCGGAGATGATTGAGACGGGCAGACGGGTGCTGGAGCAGCTGCACCCTGGCGCGCCGCAGTGGCTGGGATTCCACAAGGCAAGGGCGGCTTGCAAGTGCTGCATTTTACCACGGGCCCTGCTCTGCTCGTCGCTGGCCTGCGGTGCGCTGATGTGCACGATGCGGCATGTGTTTTGGTAGGTTGTCCAAAGCCTCACCACTGCTGGCCAACTAGCAAGCACTTGCGCCCTGCCCCTCCCTTCCTGCAGCCTCCCTTCAACTCGGTGCTGCACCTGCACCTGCATGCCATCGCGCTGCCCTGGCTGCCAGGCGCCCCCCGCTGGAAGTACTGGAGGCGCGCGCCTTGGTGGCTGCCCGCTGAAATGGCGCTGCAGCACCTGGAGCCGCCTCGAGGCAGCAGCAGCAGCAGCAGCAGCAAGCGCAGGGCAGCCGGCAGCGCAGCGGCAGCAGCAGAAGGTGTGGCAGCAGCAGCGGCAGCAGGTGAGGAAAAGCGATTGCTGTGAGACAGTGACAGCGTTCTAGAGCACGTCGGAGCGCTTTGGGAACCATTGTGTGTTTGCAATGCCATATTCACAATGCTGAACTGATGCGACACCTTGAAATGATGGATCGTCTGCAAATTGGCAATAGTGCATCGGGACGAATCGGTGGTGAAATCAAGATTCACGAATGGTGCTGTAGCAGGGTGCTGCCAAGGCGGCAGCAGCAGGTGTGAAAGTTGGTATGGGTGGGCATGGGCAGGGTTGGTTGATGGCATGGGGGATGGGTGCAGAGGGGCAGGTGTGATTGAGGAAGGATGGGCAGAGCGGTGTGATCTGTGGGTGCATGGGCAGGCTCGACGTGCCTGCATTAGTTAACGAACATCTGTGACGTATGCCCGTGTGTTGGCCAATGTTGATGGGCCAAGCTGCTGGCCGCGTCAGCGCGTGTGCCGATGGGGTGGGTGGCGCGCCTACCAGGCATCGCCCTTCACCTTCTCACCAACCGTCACTGCCTTCCTGGAGCCCCAGCACACGTACTCCAAGTCGCCCTGAACAATCATGCGGTCCTGCGGCAGGGCAGGGAGGGCAGCGGGCAGCACGTGAGGAGTGGATGTGGCAGAGCGGCGTGCACACGTGCACGCTGGTGGGTCAAACACGCATGCAACACCAGCTGCGGCACAGAGTGGCCTGCTTCAAATACGCTGTGCAAATGTTGCCCACCCCCACGCCCACCGCATTCCCCACCCTGCCGCCCGCCCTGCCACGCACCGTGCCGTGCTCGAGGCAGCCCGCCACGTGGTGGTGGTGCAGGGACACCACATCGGCTGGCTGGCACTGGAACTGGCGGGCGCGCTTGCTGTGGTCCAGGTTGATGGCGGGCAGGACCATCCTATAGAAGGCATCGTCCAGCAGGTCCTTCACGCGCTGCTTGTCCGAGTCCCGAGCGGCGTACCAGCCCTTGGGGCACTTGAGCTTGGGGCTGTATGGGGGATACAGGTCGTAGTCGCTCCTGGCAGCACGAGGGAGGGGGAGGAGTGGGAGCCGGTGCGGGTCAGGGCAAGCAGCAGGGGGACCATCTTGGAGGTGGTGGGGCGAATGCAAGCACAGCTGCAGGGATAAGCGCCGAGGGCCAGCCACAGCCGAGGCAGCCCCCAGTGCACAGGCCAGTTGCAACCCTGCAGCCTGCTCACCAGTAGGCGTGGACGTTATGAGGGTGGGGGTGGCAGCCAACGCTGCCGGTCTCACTGGGGGCTGCGCCAACCATGGCGGTGTCGCCGCTGGCTGCAGCTGCCTCTGCAAACTTGGCATCGTCCTCTGCGTCTGAGAGGTCAAAGGTAGCAGCCACCTCGCCGTCGGTGGGGGTATCCGGGAAGGCGCTGGCGGTGGACAGGTCGGCAGAGGGGATGCCAAGGTCGCTGACGTCCACATGCGCCTGCTCAGCCTCGGCCACGTCTGCAGCTGAGGCCTGCTCCTCCGGCTGTGCCTCCTGCTGCTGCTCAGGCAGGACAGTGGTATCGTCGCCACCGGTGGTGCTGTCGGTGCCGGCAGGCTGCTCCTCAGGCGCAGCAGGCTGGTCTGGCAGAGGCAGGTTGTTGGCAGGGTTGCCATCGCCGTCAGCAGTTGGGTCCAGCTGGGGATCAGCATCACCACCAATGGGCCCCTGCGGTGCCTCCTGTGAGTCGGCGGCACCTGTCCGCCTGGCTTGCAAGCCCCCATCCTCGCCGAGGGAGCGCAGGAGCCGCGCAGACGCAGTGCTGCTGCTCAGCGCCAGCATGACCAGCAGCACAAGGGCTCTCAGGGTTGTCATGGCGGTGGGAGCGGCGGGCGGCAAGCGGGCGGAGGCGGTGGGCGGGAGCGGTGGGTGGAGACTGGGTGTTGTCAGCTTTGTGATGTTGAAGGTTGTGTTCGAGGGCGTGTGAGTGCGAATTGATGGCCTAGCGGCGAGCTGAGGGGCTTCAAGTAGCAAGCAAAGACGTGAGGCGCGGTCGCGGAGGCGGCCCCAAGCAACACGGGCCGCGCCGCCCCGCTGCAACCGCTTAAACGAGCTACATAAGGTGTCTGCAAGGTTTGCAAGGCGCAGAGGGGGTTCAGACACCCGCGCCCCACCTCCCGCCGCCGCAGCTCCTTGCGCGGCTGCTGCCGCGGCGCCTCAAGCGCACCATGCAGCTGCCTGCCCAGGTACCAAGCACCGGCCAGTCAGTTTACAGGAAAGGGATGCTCAGTCAGTTGAGCGCTACAGTGGCCTTCCTACAAAGAATCGATGGAGGGAGCTGCGAGAAAAGTACAGAGTGCGCCCCATGTGGGCGGCGAGCGGTGGCGATGCGGCAGCTTCTCCCGGCAGGGCCGTCCTGCCACCCTGCTGCTACAAATGCCGCATCCCCTGCAAGGCGCAGCGTTTCCACCGCTCAACAGCACCCGCTCTTGCTGCTGGCTGCCGCCTTGCGCTGGCCGGGCCCCACCCGCAGGCTGGGCCCGCTGCCGCCGCTGCTGCTGGCATCTGGCGCCGAGTCCTTGAGCCGCACCATGATGTCCCGTGCCACCGACTGGCAGGGTGGCGAGGGAGCAAGGAAGGCAGGAAACGTGGGCAGGGGCAGCAGCAAGCGTGGGCAGCGAGGCAGCGACCAGCATATCAGCAGGCAGCACCAGGGCAGGCATGCCTTCACAGCACCAGGCAGGAACAGCCTCTCTTGTGCAACCCTGCATCAGTTGCAGGCTTGCGCTTGCCTAAGTAATGCATGCATTCGCACCTGGAACGTTTCATCCACATTCGTGTTGGCCTTGGCACTTGTCTCAAAGAACTGCGGCTTGGCAAGCGGGGGTGAGCAGCCCGTCAACCTTTGGGCAACCAGCAGCCAGGCCATTCAGCAGCATACCATGGCATCTGATGGCTGCAGCATTGCTGTGCTGCTGCTGCAAGAACAAAGCCCGGAAACCCAACAGCTTATTGCCTCAGCACCATGCGGCTGTGCCCCTTGCCTGCATCTTGAACTCGTCCGCCAGCGCCTGCCCCCTGCTGTACGGCACCGCCCGCTTGCTTTCATCCATGTCGCTCTTGTTGCCCACCAGCACCTGTCGAGGCACCAGGCGGTTGGTATGGTGAACAAGCAGCGTGAGGGGAGCTGAGCAGATGCATTGCTGCCACTGCGCCCTGCCTACAGCTCAGCATGCACCCAGCAGGAGCCACCGGCACAACCAAAATTTGCAGCAATTGGGGCAATCTCCTTTGTATGTCAATGCTGCGCCCGCTTGCACTCCCACCTTGACCACATTATCGCTGGCGTGCTGCTCGATGTTCTTCATCCAGTTGCGGATGTTGTTGAAGCTGGCCTCGTCCGTCACGTCGTACACCAGCAGGATGCCCATGGCGCCGCGGTAGTACGCTGCGGCAGCGCGCGGCGGCAGCAGAATATGGCGGTCAGTCGACTGCTGGGCATGCGGCAGGGGCAGGCTTGCACCACGCACACAAAGAGAGAACACCAGCTGGATGCATCCATCGCTGTTCTGAGGGTGCTGGCTGCCAAACCCAGGATCCGGATGATACACCGCCAAAAGGTGCAAGAATGAAAAGCCCGTGCTGAACGCACCGCTGGTGATGGTGCGGAACCGCTCCTGGCCCGCCTGCAGGGCAAGTTGAGGTGGCAGAGCAGCGCGAAAGCCAATTGGTTCATGTGCCGTGCAAGGCGATAGCTGTCAACACTGGTTTGGTGCAGCAACGTGGCAGGCAGGCATCTCCCTTCATCCGCCCGCCTGGGCCGTGTCCAGAGTCCCTGCTCACCGTGTCCCAAATCTGCAGCTTCACCCACTTGCCGTCAATCAGCACCTTCTTTATCTTGAAGTCAATGCTGCAAGCACGTGCAGCGATAGCGGGCAAGCGTTTCTCGCAGTGCTCTTCAGCCAAGCGGGGTTGGCGACGGTGCTGCAGGCAGCACGACCATGTGGCATGCATTGCCGCCTTGCCCACCCGATGGTTGTGATGAAGCTGGAGGTGAAGCTGTCCTCTGCAAAACGCAGCAGCAGGCAGCTCTTGCCCACGCCTGCAGCAGCGGTCGCGGGCGGGAGGAGATGAGGCTTGAGCGCGGGCTGTGGGCAGCGGGCAGCGATGCATCAAGCCAGGCGACAGCACCCACCGCTGTCGCCGATGAGCAGCAGCTTTATCAGGTAGTCATAGTCTTGCCGCTTGGCCATCCTGCCTCTGCGATGCGAGAGTGCGGGCAAGGGTGTGACGGCGGGAGGCGGCGGCGGCGGCGGCAGGTGGCTGCCCTGAGGAGGGCGCGGCTGCAGCGCTGGCCCACCTTCACTCCGCCTCGCCACGCTGCGATCGGTGCACGGCGCAGCTGCCTGGGCCGCTCCTCGCGAGCTCCGCCAACCAAGTGGGCGCCCGACAGTTCCGCTGCGGCTGGCACGCTCCGTGCGCCGCTGACAATGATCTGGTGCAGCACGCGGCGAGCGGGGGGCGCTGGAGGCTCCGTACAGCTGGCGCGGCTTCAGTGAGCGAAACTGACTTTGACCGGGCGATCAGGCGTGCCGGGTGAACGATGGGAATGTGCAGGAGCGCAGGAGAGGGCAGGCAGTTCTGCCAGCACGCGCTGCATGATGGGGTCTTCATTGAGACCTCGCCTTTGCGGCTCTCCGACCCCCAGCAAGTGATCAGCTGGCGGCCCATCGCTTCCGGCACATTAGACGATCAGCACAGCTGGGCGAGACCTCCATCCTCGCCATTGCTTGGATGGTCAGGCCGTGGGCGCAGCTGCCCGCGCTGCTGCAGCGGCTGGAGACAGCCGGATCGCAAGTGACAGAAGAGGATGCGTCCGATTTGCTGGAGCAGGCCCAGCGCGCCCGAGCAGCCGCCGCTGCCGCCGCTGATGGCGGTCCGCCGCCCGAGGGGCTGGCGATGTGAGTGCTTGTGCATGCAGCAGTCATTTCACCAGCCGTGCCGGCACCCAGAGTCATATGCGATCGAGTGCTGCACCCTTTCTGCCTGGCTGCAGAGCGGTTTGGGCGGCAGCGCCCCGACTAGCGGCCCTCCAGCAGGTGCTGCCGCCGGCCAGCACAACCGTGCTGCAGGCGTCCCTCGACTTGCTCGATGCCGCTCTGCTGCTGGCCGATGCCGGTGTCTTCCCACCCGACCAAGGTGCGCTGCAAGTGTGTGCCGCTGTGGATGTGTTCTGTCGATGCGCCTGGGGCCTCACCGCCGGGCACCTCTCGCACAATTTGGCTCCTTTCTTTGCAGTCCACGCCTGCAAGCCCAAGTTTGATTTGGCCCCTCCCTTGCAGGCGTGGGCTCGGAGCTGCAGCTGCTAGCAGCCTGCTGCGAACGGTGCACAAACGTTGGTTTTGATACCCGGCAAGCCATGTTGGCGCAGCGGCCTGGTTTGGCGGCACGGGTCGTCCGGCAGGCAGCAGGGGCACTCCAGAGGTTGAGCGTCGCGCTGCGCTTGCCGGCAGAGCGGCGGCCGGCCTGGGCGGACTGGCAGGCCGCATCTGAGGCCGCACAGCTCCTGTCTTCTCCCAGCCTCGGCCCAGCCATGCAGTCGGTGGTTGCCGGCAGCAGCCAAGCTGGCGGCAGCGAGCGTGGCGGCGAGCGGGGCTTGTTGCCAGCGGCGGTGCAGCTGGCGGCCCTTGCTCCCCTGGAGTGCTCTGCGGGCATGCAGCTCGAGGCCCTGGCAGAGCTGCACATTGCTCTGGCTGGTGTGCTGTCTGCTGCAGCGCAGTGCGGTGGCGCGGCAGCTTTGGCTCCTCTGAAGATCAGCATGAGCGGAGCAGAGCGGCAGCTGCATGCGCAGCACGCGGGCATGCTACAGCGGCAACTCTCGGCCCAGCTGCTGCCTGCCCTGCCCGGCTTATCAGACAGCCTGCAGCTGCTGCTCGGCGGCAGCAACAGCAGCAGCAGCAGCAGCAGCAGCAGCAGCAGCCTGCTGCAGCACACTGGTCAGGCCCGGCTAGCGGCTCGGCTTTGCGCTGCCTGGCTGCCCTGCATCAGCTTGGCTGGACTGCTGACTGAGCCGCGTCCTGACATAGGCAGCCACAGCGCCCGCAGCAGCAGCAGCAGCAGCCCCAGCACCAGCAGCAGCATTGAAGAAATGCGACAGTGGGACTGGCACGGCAGCAAGCGCTATGGCGTGGCAGGTCCCTCAATTTCAACCCTTGCGGATGTGGCAGCCTGGTGCGAGGCAGCTGCAGCAGCTCTGCAGGCCCTGCCACAGGTGGCACGAGCGGCGGCGCTGGCAGCAGAACATGGGGCAGAGCAGCAGGGCCAGCAGGGGGCCAGCAGAAAGCAACCGGCAGCAGAGCACGGCCCTGTGCAGCTGGAAGCACAACAGGCGCCTGCGCAGCTGGCCGAGCGTTGCGTGCAGCTGGCGGTGGGTGTGGCATGCTCTGCTGTGCATGCTGTGGGGCGCATCCCATCCCTCTGGGTGGTGCCTACTCAGGTGAACTTGACATGTCAGGCGGATCGCAGCCAGGCGCGGCAGGCAGCGGGCAGCGATCAGCAGCAGCAGCGCCATCTGCCGCTAGCCTGGAGGCGGCGCAGCTGGCCGTGTGGAGCCTGCACACCGACGCTGCTCGCCTGGCGCACTGGGCTGCTCAGCCCAGCAGCGGCGGGGGCGGTGGCAGCAGTGGCAGTGGCGTCCATGAGGCAGCAGGCCTGCGCGGCAGCTGGGCGGGCCTGCCGCTGCTGCGCCTGCTGAATGCCACCCTGGCAGCGGCCCGACTGCTGCAATCCCAACTGAAGCGGCGCCCAGCAGCTGATCCTGAGCTTCAATACGACAGGTGGGCTGGAGGGGAGTGCACAGAGGTTCAGCGAATGGCTGGCTGGGTTGCAGTGCGGCCTTGCCAGGCTGGGTTTAGCAGTGCAATGGTTCGAAACGGGTGGTTGGGTGCAATCTTGGGCCAGACGGGGGATGGCCGACAGCAACAGGCGGCGCACGGACAGCATACACAGCAGATCCAGCATGGCATGCATGCCCCTTTGCGCCCTGCTTGCTGCACGCAACTTCCCTGACTGCTCATCCACTGTCACGGTGCTGCAGGTTCATCCAATCCATGGCAGCCGCCCACCTGCCAGCAGTGCAGGCAGTTGTAGCGCAGCCTGGGGTGGCATCTGAGCTCTTTAGCTCTGCCTCAGACTCAGCAGACCTGGCAAACAGCCTGTGCATTGCCGCTGCCTGCGGCCCCGGCCTGGCGCTTGAGCCGGCGCTGCAGCAGATGCTGGCACACGCTCTGCGCTGCTGCCCTCAGGTGAGACTGGGCAGCGAGGTGAAGCGGAGCAGAGAGGTGGTGGGCGTCCTTTCCGTTGCGTCTGCTGCGTCCCGTCTGCCCTGTTGCCCGTTTTGGGACCATTTCGAGCTTTGCCAGCTGGCAAAGCCATGCCGCCTCTCAGTCTGTGTGCCCCTCCCGCCCTCCAACCTGTGCACAGGAGCGGCGGGCAGGCGCGGCCGCTGTGTGGGAGCTGCTGCTTGTTGCAGAAAACTCGCCGGCCCTCGCCTGTGCCCTGATGGTCAGCGGCGGACTGGCCATGATCATTGAATGGCTGCTGCGCGGCCTAGCAGGCTCCCCAGACATGGATTTGTGGTAAGGGTCTCATGAATCTATGCCCAGCCAATGGTGGGTGGGCGGGTGTTGTGAGGCTGTGTCTGTGAAGGCTGAGTGGTCGCTGATGCGTGGGTGATTGCATCGCTGGCACGGCTGTGTGGGGCCAACCGCATGCGGTCTTGCCTGCTGCCCGTTGCCCCTACGAAGGCTGTCCTTGCTTCCGACTCCTTCGTGTAAATTTCATCTGCAAACTGTTGGTACACTCATGATGCACTCTGTTGGCACACTCATGATGCACTCTGCTCTTCTCGGTTGTTTTGCAGCTGTTCCACGTTGGGACGCTCATGCTCAACGCGATGCAGTCTGTGCGGCGAGGCGGGCGCTTGGTGGCGGAGGCTGCGGGGAGTGGCGGCCCAGTGCCAGGCACCGCCGCTGCCGTGCTGGTGGCACGGGCAGACGTGGAGCACGCATTTGCTGCCGCCCTGGGCGATGACTCAGCTGGCGCAGTCAGGGCTTACACCCCCGCCCATATGTTGCAAACCTTGGCCGGCGTGCTGCTCCCCGCCTGCGCGCCGCTGGCCACTGCGCTCGTGGCGCACTGGCGCGAGCCAGAGCAGCTGGCTGCCCTCCAGCTCCAGGCAGCGCAGGCGGCGGCGGCCCGCAGCTGCGCCTTCCTGCACTGCTGCAACCTGGGCGCCCGGGGCGGGCCGGCGGCGGGGGAGGGCGCGGGCAGCCAGCGCTGCAGGTGGGCAGTTGGGTGGGTGGCGATAGGAGCTTGGCTGCACGGCTGTTGAGGGTTGGCCTGTTGCAACACCTGCATGTTGAATGTAAGTCGGCGTCAGCAGCATGTTGCTCACTACGCACTTTCCTGCTTTGCCTCCCATGCACAGTGCCTGCCGTGCTGTGTGGTACTGCGGCACCGCCTGCTCGCACACTGACTGGCGGGCGGGGCACAAGCGCGTGTGCAAGGCTCTGGGCGCGGCGCGGCGGGCGGAGAAGGAGCAGAGGCGCCAGGCTGGGCGGCCGTAAAGCAGCTGAGGCAGGCCCCAGCGCTCTTCCTCTAGTTCCCTGGCTCTTACTGACGGCTGTGTCAATACCAACTGTAATCAGGCCTCCATGGGACATGATACCAGCTGACATGCATGTGCGCCCAAAAAGCCCATGTACACCCCGCCTGCGCCTGCCCGCCGGTCTCCTTCTGCCCGCCCGGCCTGTTTGTTTTGAATTCTTTCAACCCTGTCCGCCCTGTGCGTCAAAATCAACCAAATTAGGGTTAGGCACTGCGATCAGGCGTGGAAAGCAGACAAGAAGGCAGAGATCTGGGCGGGCAGAGGGCCGCCAGGTTGAAGGTTATGCAACAAATGCAGCCCGCAGCAGGCGCGCCGCGGCGCATGGGCGTCATCCGCCCTCACCCTCCGCCTCGCGCCCTTACCGCCACTATTCCGCCAGTCCTTGGTCCACAATTTTGCCCACAAACCCCCTCAACCACCCACAGCCCCCGGAAGCCATGGCTTTCTGCACTTCCACCACCGTCTCCGCCTCCCTGGCGCGCCGCACCGCCGCCGCTGCAGGCAAGTGTCCCTGCATGGTGTGTAAGGGGGTTTGGCATTGGCGGAGGGCGGAATGCGCGGCACCAGCGGGCGCGCCGGCGCCCAGAACCCTGAAACGCGTCCCGCCTCTCCCCGGCCCCTCACGCCCCGCTGTTGCGCCCATTCCCCATCTGCAGTGCTGCCAAAGCGCCCCGCCGCCCGCGCTAGCGTGCGCGCCGCTCCCCGCGGGCCGATGGCCGCCGCCGCCGCCGCTCCTGCCGCCACGACCTCTGGCCAGCAGCGCAACAACACGCTGCCCTTCGTGCGCCCCGGCAGCGCGGGCCAGTCCGCCATGGTCAGCCTGGACGACCAGATCCTGCCCCTGTATGTTGCGCCGCCGCCCACGGGCCTGCGCACCGCGCCCCTGCTGGTGCCCACCGCCCCCGCCGCCTACGGCGCCTGCACCGGCGACGCCTGGCGCGCTGCCGCCACCTATGTTGATATCAATGCGGGCGTGGCCGACTGCTTCGCCGGCCTGGACACCGAGCGATGCCACCAGGTGGGCTGGGCGGGGAGCCGGCAGGGGCTGCAAGGCATGCATAGGGCAGCAGTGTCTGCCGCCCTCCTGTGCCTGCCATCCTGCCCTTCCCTCCACCCTCCCGCCTGCTCCTCACCCTGCTGTCCCCCACCCCTGCCCCTCTCTCCTCCCTCCAGGTGGCCTACCTGCACCTGGCTGGTACCATTGCCTCCCTGGACGCCGCTGCCACCAGCCTGGCCCCGCCCACCGCGGCCCGCACCCTGCGCCGCCTGGCCGCCGAGGCGGGCCCCGCCCTGGCCCTGGTGGCCCCCGGCGGCACCAGCGCCCTGGCCGCCCTGCCCGGCTGCCAGCTGCCCAGCCTGTTCCAGCGCGCGGCAGCCTGCGCCAGCCAGCTGGCCGCCGCCGGCTCGCACACCGCAGCCATCGACACCGCCCTTGCCGCCCTGCAGCTGCTGTCCCACCTGCGCTTTGGCAGCGCGGCCGCGGCGCAGCCCTATGCCGCCGCCTCCTGCGACCTCAAGGCAGCCCTGGCCGCCGCCGCCCGCAGCCCAGCAGCCGCCATCAGCGAGCGTCAGGTGCTGTGCCTGGTCAGCGCCTGCGCGCGCGCCGACAGCCACCTGTGGCTGGCCCCCTGGGTCTGCCAGCGCTGGACCGCCGCCACCGAGGCGCGCCTCACCGCGGGCTGGAGCAGCGGCGAGGCGGCGGTGCAGTACTTCGAGGCCTGGTGCGCCCTGGTGGCGCGCAGCCGCCTGCACTTTGCCGCCCCCAAGTTCCAGGCGGCGGCAGAGGCGGCGGCGGGCCACGAGCAGCTGAGCGCCGCCCAGCTGGGCCGCCTGCTGGCCGCCGAGGCAGCCCTGCCCGCCGACATGACCACCACAGTCAACGCCTGGCTGGCGGGCTGGACGGCAGGTGTGGCAGGCCGCCGTGCCGCGCTGGTGCGTGCGCAGGCCAAGGCCGCCACCGCCACCGCTGTGCGTGGCCGCCGCGCCACCGCTCGCTCGGCTGCCGGTGCAGTTGAGCTGGCCCAGGGCGCCCCCGCCCTGGCAGCTTTCGCTTGGCGCAGCTGCAATTGAATCTTGGGGCCAACACCCCACTGAATAAATACGCCTGGCCACTGTGGCCCCTCCTCTCCCACCCTGCTCTTCTCCCGCTTACGCCTTTACTTGATACTTAGCAGCCTGCTTACCCCTTGCTCTGAACCCCTGACAGCCCATTGATACTGCCCTGCTCTCTGTCCTCCGCCCACCCAAAAACCCAAAACATTTTTGTTCGCCTGCTCTTCCGTCAAAATTGCGCCGCGCTGGCGCTGCAACCCTGCCGCCCTGCTTGAAGCCGCCCCCCTCCCTGATTGGCTTGAACATACCCCCTGATACGTACGCCCCTCACATGATTGATCCATGAATAAGCGCCCCTCTCTGCAATGGCTTTGAATTTCCATCTTTGGGCCCGTTGGCTTGCCCGCCTACCACTGTCGCACTTCAGTATGTGCTGCGCTCCAATGTCTCCTGGGCCACCGCACAGACAATGCGGCTCTGCAGAGCTGCTTGATTGTAACGTACAGATTGACTGCAAGGAAACGATAGCAGCCAGGGCAAGAGTCACTTTCCCCCGGCTGGCCGTGCACAGCATAGGCCATGCGCAACGTATGAGCAGTCCTTTGCTTGCAGACATGTTTGCTGATATATGATTTTGACTGCTGTGAGCATGGTGCGGTTATAATTACTAAGGCGATTGCACAAACAATCGAAAGACATTGCAATACGAAAGGAACAAAGCAAGTGCCATCAAGCGCGCAATCATTGAAATGCCGGGCGCAGGGCCAACGCACACATCGAAGGGAGGGAGGCAATATGAGCAGGACGGAAAGAAACGAATTCAGCAGTGCTGCAAACTGCGGTTCGCGACCCACACGGGGTAACGGCTGTGCAGGGCAGGCTCATGGCCGTACAGTGCTTGCTGTTCGCCAAGGCGTTTGCTGTGCAATTTGCTGTGCAAACGTCAGCCAACCAGTAGCCGGGGTGGAGCCCACGCCAGGGCGGCCGCCGTCTTCCACATCAGCTTGAGCCTGCTGGTGCCGTTGACTTGGATCCACTGCAACGGCAGGCACTTCACGCAGCTCTCAGGTTGGATGGGAAGCGGTCGCGTTGGCAGATGGGCGGAAAGCACTGGGAGGGCAGTGGGCACCCCAGCAAACCGACAACCCTGGGCGGCCTGCCCGCCAGACCAGCCGCAGGCGCCCGCAGAACAGCAGGCCAACTGGCAAACTCCTGCACAAGTTGCATTGCTGCCCCGCACCTCAACACTGATGCGTGCATCGCCGGCAGGCAGCGTCATGCTGGCCGTCTTGGTGGTGCCAGCAGTGGTGGCGGCTGTGTAAGCAGGGCGGCACAAGCGTGCGCGAGTCCTCAATGCAGCCTTCACAAGCAAGGAGCTTTCCCGCAACGGCAGGTATATATGGTGCACAAACTGCCATTCCAACTCACTGTTGATGTCCAGGGCCGGAAGCACAGCGCCGTTCAGGGTGACGCGCGCACGACCGGTCGCCGTGAGCAGCAGCTGGACGGGCTTCTTAGCATCAGCGGCACTGAGCCTCAGGACTCCAGTCGCGTTCAGAGCAAACTGCGTCTTGTACTTTTCGCTGACGCAGGACTGGCCGGTGCGCTGCAGAGGGTCACAACTGTAGCCTGTTCCCAAGCGCACCAGCACGCCCTGCTCGCGCACTAGCGGGCCGACAGGCCTGCACCAGGGGGTCGATATTGGACTGAGGGTTAGCAATGGCTTATTTGCAGCTGCATTGCCAACCCAGTGAGACCAATGCGATTGATGCCAGGGAAATGCAGGCCTGCATTTGGCCGCCGCTGCATTACACTGCGACAGCAGCAAGTACGCCTGCACTGCTCCCCCCTACCAACGCCAATGCTGCATTGGACAATGAAATTCGACTGCTTGCCTGCCCAGGTGGCTGGGGAAGTCGGCAAAGGTGCCGCGCAGCAGCGTGTACCTCAAGCCTGGCACTGCAACCGGTGCAGGTGGCGGCCTGGGCACTGGACCTGCAGGCGGCGGGCTCAGCTGCTGTGGGGATGGCGGCAGCGGGCTGGGCGGCTTGGGCGGCGAAGGGCTTGGCGGCGGCTGGGGCAAGGGCGGGAATGGGCTGGGTGGCGGCTGGGGCGACGGCGGGAATGGGCTGGGTGGTGGCCGGGGCAAGGGCGGCGACGGGTTTGGTGGTGGCTGGGGCGAGGGCGGGGACAGGCTGGGTGGCGGCCGGGGCGAGGGCGGGAACGGGCTTGGCGGCGGCTGGGGCGATGGTGGGAAGGGGCTTGGCGGCGGCTGGGGCGACGGGGGAGGCTGGGCAGCTGGTCCAGGGGGGGGCTGGGGCGAGGGCGGTGCAGGCGGAGGGTACGAGGGCGAGGGCGGCGGGGAACCGGTCATGACAGGAGGACCGCTGCGCGTTGAACAAAGAGCAGAGGCGGCAGGGTGTTTCAGTAGTACATCAGGCGGTAGCTCCCAAGTTGGCGGCCAGCTGCCGGCGGGCTGCCGCCACACGGTGTGTGCATGGCATGCAATTGCAAGAGAGTTCTGAGCAGCCAGCCAAGCCACCCCGCCTGGTCCTCACTTGGTCCAGGACACCTGTAGCTGGAATGTCTTGGTGGAGACCACATTGTTGAACGTACTGCTTGGCGGTTTGGTGGAATTGAGGAGGAGAGGCCCCGGTCAGCACGCAGGGCGCAGCAATGTACTGCACTCAGCTGCTCAGGCCACGACTGCAATATGCATGAGATGAGGTTCACAACCCAGCTGCCACTGCCACCTCGGCCAAACCCCCGCACCTGACTGCGATGAGGTATGTGGTACTGGGTGCTGCATTGAACGCCATGGTGGTTGGCAAGCTCTCACTGGCCGGCCCGCACGAGCCGTTGTCTTCGCTGGCCACACAGGTTGTGCCGTCGCCAGACCAGATTCCCATTACTGTATCCTCAGTTGAGGACTCGCAGGTGGAGACAGTCACAGACGCGCTGGTGCCCTGGAACGCGGGCGTGGTGAGCTTGAAGAGGAAGCCTTCTGAATTGGAAACCACCCAGTAGCACTGCAGGGGGGTGAGAGCATGAGCGGGGAGTGGGAGGACTCGGAGCGGCAGTCAGATTCGGAGGCATCGTATCAATGGCAAGGTGGTCTCCCTAGTGTGACCCTCCGTCTCCTCAGCACCGCCCAAGTCAGCGCACATTGACCATGCCCGAGTTGATGTTGGTGTTCCATGTGCTGAAGGACAGCACTCCACTTGTCCAGGGCAGGGTTCCCACAGGGATTGGGTCATTCCGCCCGCCCTTCTCGGCAACGGGAGGCTGCAGGGGAAGGGAGTTGGTTGCCGAACCGAGGCTCCGTCAGTTTTGGTCAGGGTGAGCGGGCAGTTAAAAGTAATGAGCTCCCTGCAGCTGCCGGCAGCAGCGCTGCTGGCATGTGTTACCACCTACCGGAGCAGGGGGCAGCGGCGGCGAAGGCGGCAGCGGAGGAGGCGCCGGGCCGCCCTTGAGGCACAGGTTGGGCCCCGTGTAGTTGCCGGCCGCCCAGCTGGACAGCGGCAAAGCAGTGGGCAGGGCACAGTTTGATCGGATGTTGCAGCAAGAGCCGGCAAACAGACGCGACGCGAGAGCGGGCAAGCATCGACGGCACTCAAGGTATTTGCAGGTACTGAGCACGTGGCATGCAGCTGCACAGCAACAAAAAAAGTTGCCTCACAGCAGGTTGTTGCGCATCAGCGTGGCCACGCGCTCCGGCTTGTTGCCGCCTGCATGAGAAATTTCGCCTTCAAAGGTGAGCGGGGCAGCCAGGCCGCGTGAAGTAGCCGCTCAGCGTGCTGCTCCTGTGCAGCCTGTGCATGAAGCCCCGCTGGCCCAACCTGGATGGGCTAAGCACTAAGGCGACTGAGTTGACCTGATCTACCCCTGATCAGCCCTGATCGTCCCTG
>VFQQ010003017.1_pt1 | contig 17301 bp, 7 predicted proteins | sample 3512341 | NCBI WGS metagenome assembly VFQQ01 (sample SAMN10412373, study PRJNA504923) | tailings metagenome | isolation source: Relicate 2 Philex TSF1 revegetated site | place: Philippines: Tuba, Benguet | collected 2017-08-29 | reverse complement strand
AAAGAAAATCGTGGGATGTAGCATTTTGGAATACAATTTCTTAATAAAAAGCAAGTTAAAACTTAGAAAAATGCACTTATACCACATAACTAATAGATGATTATCAATCGCAGTTTTAATAACAATTTACTTGTATGAATTTGCAAGATTTTGTAAGTAAATCTTGGCTTTCTTGCAATTTAAAATCATCAAAATAATTAAATATCCGCTGCTGCTGTATGTTGAAATAGCTTATTAAGGAACAACTACTTAAGTGTTATTCAGGCAAGTCGGTTTTTAAATTGGTTACCGATTGCATTTGTTCTTCCTCGAATTTATTGTAGCTGTTTTGAAATATCAAGATTAGTACAAAGCCAATACTTATGGCTGTATCGGCAATGTTAAATACAGGGCGAAAGAATTCGAACTCTTCGCCGGCCCAAAAAGGAAACCACTCTGGTATTGTGGTTTGAATTAACGGAAAGTAAAGCATATCTACTACTCTGCCATGAAACCACGTATCGTAGTTAAACCAAACACCATAGAATATGCTATCGATAATGTTACCTACTGCACCTGCAATAATTAATGTCCACGCCATGATATAGTTTTTAGGGGCTTGTTTTTTAGCCATATTAAATACATACCATCCAATGGCCATAACAAAAACAATTCTAAAAAGGGTTAGGAAAAGTTTTCCTGTTTTGCCGCCAAATTCAAAACCAAATGCCATTCCATAATTTTCGGTAAAATGAAGCCTAAACCAGTTTCCAATAACATTTATTTCTTCGCCCAATACAAAGTGGGTTTTTATGTAATATTTGCTCCATTGGTCTATAGCTAAAACGGCTACAATTAAAAAAATGGCTAGGGTTAGTCTGTTTTTCATGTTTTTATACAGCAAAATGGCCTTAACAAATTGTTAAGGCCATTGCAAAGAAATAAAAAATTTGCGATTATAATACAGCAGCCTATTTATACTGTTGTAATTTAGCTTCCATGCTTAATGTGGTATGAGGTACAGCGCGTAAACGTTCTTTGCTGATTAACTTACCGGTAACCCTGCAAATGCCATATGTTTTATTTTCTATTCTAACCAAGGCATTTTCCAGGTTTTCGATAAATTTACGTTGACGGGCAGCTAGTTGGCTTAAGTATTCTTTTTCGGCAGTTCCTGTGCCATCTTCCATTGTGCGGTAACTGCTGTCTGTATCGTTACCAGAATTTTCGTTTTGGTTTTGCATTTGATGCAATAAATTAGACAATTCGCCACGAGCAACTTCTAGTTTTTTATTAATTATTACTCTGAATTCTTCTAATTCAGCATCGCTATAACGTTTTGCCTCAATGGTTTCTTGAACCACAGGTTTTTGATTTATAACAACATGTTGCTCTTCAATAGTTTCTTCAACAACTGTTTCAACGGGTTTAGATAACTCCTTTACGGTTTTTTTAGTAACGGGTTTGGCAACTGGCTTTTGTGGCACAGTTGGTTTTTTAGCTACCGTTTTTTTAGGCGCAACAGCTTTAGTGGATTTCTTATTTACTGGTTTAGCAGGAGCTACAGCCTTTTTTACAACTTTTTTGGCAACCGGTTTAACAGGTGCTAAGGTTTTCTTTGTAGTTTTTTTAGCAACCGGTTTAACAGGAGCAGCTTTTTTAACAACCTTCTTAGCCACCGGCTTTGTAGGTTTAACTACTTTTTTAGTTACTTTTTTAACAGGTTTGCCGGCAACTTTTACGGTTTTTTTAGTTACTGCTTTTTTGATTGGTTTGGCTTTAGCCATCTTCTTAGGCGCAACTTTAGCAGTTGTTTTTTTAACGCTAGCTTTTTTGGTAGCTATTTTTTTAGTTACGGCTTTTTTGGCAGCCTTCTTAGCAGCTGGTTTAGCAGCAGTTTTCTTAACTACTTTTTTAGCCACCTTTTTAGGAGCAGGTTTAACTACTTTTTTCACGGCTTTTTTCGCAGCTTTTTTAGGAGCAGCTTTAACCGCTTTTTTTACAGGCTTATTTGCAGCTTTTTTCGCAGCTTTTTTTGCAGCCGGTTTTTTTGCTGCGGTTTTTTTGGTTAGTTTTTTTGCCATGTTACTTTACTTTTGTTAACGTTACTAAAAGGTTTAAGCCGTCCACTTCTATAGTATTTTCGGTACTTAGCTCCGTTTTTAACTCCAGACTGTCGGCTAAAATTTCGGTGCAAATATATGTTTTATAGTTATTTACCGCATTTTTTATGTAAATATGTTCAAACATTTCTACATTTATTCGGTCTGTAACTTCAAAATTGCTGTCTTTTCTAAGGTTTTGCAGCCTGCTAATTATTTCTCTTGCAATGCCTTCTTCCTTTAAATTTTCTGTTAAAGTAATATCTAAAGCAGCTGTAAGCCTACCTTCCGATGCTACTTTATAGCCTGGAATATCGGTGGTTATAATTTCCACATCTTCAATGGTTATGGTAACTTCTTCGTTTAGTACCATTATATTTATAACACCTGTTTGCTCTAAAGTTGCAATACTTTGTGGGCTTAACTCTGCTATGGCATTGGCTACTTCTTTCATTTTTGAACCCACTTTTTTGCCTAAAACCCTAAAGTTGGGTTTAATGCTTTTTTCTATTTCGGCAATATATTGAAGCTCTTTTACATTAACTTCAGAAAGGATGAGGTCTTTAACGTGGTTAATATTATCAATTACCACCTGATCGATAGCCGGAATTAATATTTTTTGCAGGGGTTGTCTTACCTTTATATTTTCTTTTTTACGAATAGATAAAACCAAAGAGCTAATGCGTTGTGCATAGTCCATTTGTTCTTCTAATGCATGGTCTATAGCTTTCAGGTTTGTTTTAATTAAATTGGTAAGGTGCACAGAATCATGCTTAGCGCCTAAATTACGGTGCAACCAATCGGCAAAGAAGGGTGCAGCCGGACTCATTAATTGCGCAACTGTAGCCAAACACTCATATAGCGTTTGGTATGCCGCTAATTTATCCGTGTTAACTTCGCCTTTCCAGAATCGTCTTCTGCCTAAGCGCACGTACCAATTGCTTAAATGGTCGCAAACAAACTCTTCAATGGCACGCATGGCCGGTGTAGGGTTGTAATCGTCCATTTTTTCGGTAACCAGTTGTACCAGCGAGTTTAATTTACTAATAATCCACCTGTCAAGCTCTGTGCGTTGATGCAATGCAACTGCATTATTGGTATTGTAAGTAAAGCCATCGATATTGGCATAAATGGCAAAAAAGCTGTATGTATTATAAAGCGTGCCAAAAAATTTGCGTTGTGTTTCTGCTACCCCTTCAAGGTCAAATTTTAAGTTATCCCATGGGTCGCTATTGGTTAGCATATACCAGCGTGTAGCATCTGCACCATATTTTGCAATGGTTGTAAATGGATCAACCACGTTTCCAAGGCGCTTGCTCATCTTATTGCCGTTTTTATCTAAAACCAAACCATTTGCAATAACATTTTTAAATGCAACGTTATCAAACAGCAACACAGCAATGGCATGAAGTGTAAAAAACCAACCACGTGTTTGGTCTACACCTTCTGCAATGTAATCGGCAGGAAAAACATCGCTTAAATTTCCTTTGCTAAATGGATAATGCCATTGCGCATAGGGCATGGCACCGCTATCAAACCAAACATCAATTAAATCGGGTTCGCGGTACATTTTTTCACCGTTATCCGACACTAATATTACTTCGTCTACAAAAGGTTTGTGTAAGTCGTTTACTGTAAAATCTGCATTAATAAATCCTGCATTCTTTGCTTTGTCTAATTCAGCGTTTAGTTCTTGTATAGAGCCTATGCATTTTTCTTCTGTTCCATCTTTGGTGCGCCAAATGGGTAAAGGGGTACCCCAATACCTCGATCGAGAAAGATTCCAGTCTACTAGGTTTTCGAGCCAATTTCCAAATCTTCCAGTTCCGGTATGTGCCGGTTTCCAATTAATGGTTTGGTTAAGTGCCACTAGTTTTTCTTTAGCGGCAGTTGTTTTAATAAACCAGCTTTCTAACGGATAATACAAAATGGGTTTATCTGTGCGCCAGCAATGAGGGTAAGGGTGTTCGTATTTTTCTTTTTTAAATAATTTGCCCTCGGTTTGCAGTTTAAGAATAATTCTTTCGTCAACACTTAAATAATTAAGTTTAGAGGTATCTTTAATAATACCGGCAAGTTTTTCTTTTTGGCGCGATAATTCAAAGCTTTTCTCTTCATCTGTTAAATAAGCTTCTTTAACATATTCGCCACCATATAAAAACACATTGTCTTTTACTTCCGGCAAAAATTTTCCACGTTTATCAACCAGTGTAAGGCTGCCAATGCCATTTTGTTTGGCCACTTTAAAGTCGTCTGCACCAAAACTAGGCGCAATATGCACAATTCCTGTGCCATCTTCGGTTGTAACAAAATCGCCGGTAACCACTTTAAATGCATCGCCATTATCTACAGAAACAAAAGGCAATAATTGTTCGTAAGAGGTTCCGGCTAGCTTAGCACCTGTTTTGGTTTCAAGCAAAATATAAGGAATAAGTTTATCTCCGGCATTATAGTTGTTAAAATCTAATTCAGCTTGTTCGGGCTTAAAGTATTTGCCCAATAAATCCTGAGCTAAAATAACAACACAAGGTTTGTGGCTGTATGGATTGTATGTTTTAACAAAGCAGTAATTTATGTTAGAACCAACAGCCAAAGCGGTATTTGAAGGCAATGTCCATGGCGTGGTAGTCCAAGCCAGAAAGTAAGTATCTAAATCGTTAACTTTTAAGTTAGCCGCTTTAAACATGGCAACTGCTGTTTGGTCTTTTACATCTTTATAGGTGCCGGGTTGATTTAATTCGTGGCTGCTTAATCCGGTTCCTGCTGCAGGCGAGTAGGGTTGTATGGTATAACCTTTGTACAAAAAGCCTTTTTTGTATAGCTCTTTTAGCAAATACCACAAAGTTTCAATATAATTGTTGTCGTATGTAATGTATGGCTTTTCAAGATCAACCCAATATCCCATGCGGGTAGTAAGGTTATTCCATACATCGGTAAATTTCATTACATCTTTTCTACATGCTTCGTTGTATTCTGCAATAGAAATTTTTTTACCAATATCTTCTTTTGTTATGCCAAGTGTTTTTTCAACCTGAAGTTCTACAGGTAATCCATGAGTGTCCCATCCGGCTTTTCGTTCAACTTTAAATCCTTTAAGTGTATTATACCTGCAAAAAATGTCTTTAATGGCACGGCTCATTACGTGGTGAATGCCAGGCATGCCATTGGCGCTGGGCGGACCTTCGTAAAACACATAACTTTTTGCCCCTTGTCTGTTGCTAACACTTTTTTTAAATATTTGCTCGTTTTGCCAAAAAGCCAGCACTTCTTCTTCAAAAGCAGGAAAATCTAACTTCTTGTATTCTTTATACTTACTCATGTTTGGTATGCTTAAGGCGATTTATATAAGGCCGCGAAAATACATTTTTAATTGTAGATTTTACAGGTTTAAACCAAATGCCTTATGTAATGTACTTGTTTGAGAACCATAGTGTTTTATGCCGATTTGTATCAATTTGTGCAAAAACAAGAGGTTTTATGTGACGTAATTAATTAAAAAGCCTAAAGTTTACGGCTTGTTTTTTTTGCTGTTGGTAAATTTTAACCATTTTCTTTAGCAGTTCATCCGGAACAAATGGTTTGGTAATAAAATCGTTCATCCCCGATTTAAACACTTCATTTTTAGCATCACTAATGGCATTTGCCGTTAATGCAAATATGGGTGTGTTTTCATTAAACTTTCTAATTTCTGTTGCAGCTGTAAAGCCATCCATTTCGGGCATTTGTAAATCCATTAGTACCAAATCGTATTTATTTTTTTTAGCCAACGATACTGCCTCAATTCCGTTTACCGCTACGTCAAAGGTTATATTCCATGTTTTTAAAAACTGAGAAATTACAAATGTATTTAATTGGTTGTCTTCTGCAATTAATACATGCATTCCTTCTAACGCAATTTTAATAGGTTCTTGGGTTTCGCCGGGTTTGGGTTCAACTACAATTTTATTAATATAAGGTAATTTTATGGTAAACCAAAACTTAGAACCTACGCCTTGGTTGCTGGTAACATAAATTTTGCTGCCAAATAATTCTACCAGTTTTTTGCTAATTGCCAGGCCAAGTCCGGTACCGCCATAAGTTCGGGTTGTGCCTGGCTGTGCCTGATTAAACGATTCAAAAATACTATGTAGTTTTTCTTGTTCAATACCAATTCCTGTGTCTGAAACGGCAATTTCTATACTAGCTTCTTTTTCTGTTTTATTACGCAGAATTATTTCTGTTAAAATATTTCCTTCGTGTGTAAATTTTACAGCATTAGAAATTAGGTTTGTAAGCACTTGGCCAAGTCTTACAGGGTCGCCAATTAGGGTATGTGGCAATTGGTTATCTATATTGCAAGAAATAGCTAAATTCTTTTCGCCGGCTTTTACTTTAAATGTATCGGTAATGTTTTGAACCAACTGATTTATGTTAAATTCTACATGTTCTAATTCCAGTTTACCTGCATCTATCTTGCTAAAATCTAAAATGTCGTTTAACAAGTACATTAAGTTATCGGCACTAAACTTAAGTGTTTTAACAAGTTCTTCTTGTTGCGGAGTATGGTTATCAACCAACAGGTTTACTATTCCTGTAACGGCATTCATTGGCGTTCTAATTTCGTGACTTAAAGTAGATAAGAATAATCCCTTTGCTTTAGAGGCGCTTTCGGCATTTTCTTTAGCTGTAATAAGTTGTTCCTCTAGTTGTTTTCTATATGTTATGTCAGCAAATGTGCCTGTAATTCGGGTGGCATTGCCTTCTTTATCTACATCGCATACTTTACCTCTGTCGAGTACCCAAATATAGGTACCATCTTTTTTCTTTATGCGGTATTCGGCCTCATAAAATTTAGTACTACCGTTTAAATGGTCGAGTAATTTTTGGTTTACTTGGTCTGCATCGTTTGGATGTATAATATCGTTTAAAATGAGGCTAGGATTATCGGATTCTTCATAGCCTAACATTTGTTTAAATACAGGCGAAAAATATACCTGGTTATTGTTTAAATTAATATCCCAAACAGCATCTCTGCTGCCCGATAATGCAAAGCTCCAACGGGCTTCAGATTCGGTTAGTTCTTGCTGCGCTTGGGTAACTTCGGTTATATTTTCAATTATACCAATTATTTGATCTACTTCGCCATGTTTATCTAATAATGGGTACTTTATATTGCGAACGATTAATTGACCAATTTCTGCATTTAAATTAAGTTCATTAATCAATAAGGGTTCTTTGCTTTCAATAACCATTTGATCGGTTTGTGCATAAGCCTCAATATCGTTAATGGTGGCAAATAGGTCAAAATCATTTTTACCAATGGCATCTTTGGCAGAGAAACCAAAAAGCCTTTCCATTTCTTTATTCCAAATACTGTATTTAAGGCCGTTTTTTACGTCTTTAACAAAAATACCTACCGGAATATTATCAATTAATGTGTTTAAAAATTCATTTTGTTTGCGGTGAATTTTAATCAGGTTTTTCTCTTCGGTAATGTCTTTAACAACTATATGTACATTGTTGTTACCGGCCGATGGTTTTACACATGCTGCATAGTGTTTTAAATCGCCATTGAGTTTAAAGCTATATTCTATGCGCTTTTCGGTTAGTGTATTTTTAACCTCTTGTGCTAAATGCTGTAAATTGGTTTTAAACGGTTCGTCGAATAGCTGTGCTATGGTTTTATTATAAAAATAAGCCTCAGGATATAAAAGTTTTGTTTCTTTGGCATACCATACTTTGGTGCAAATATCAGCTTCGTTAAATTCAAAAATAATATCGTCAATGGCATTTATTAATAAGTCAACCGTTTTATCGTTAGCTGTTTTGCTTGTTGGTTCAGCAGAAATATTTACCGAAATTGATTCTTGGATTTGTTGTGTTGCCGTAGCAGTTATAAATGCTACTTTGTTGTTTAACTTAAACGGAACAATAGCTACATCGTATTTAAATTTTTGGCCATTAACAGCAGTTTCGCAATACGATTGCACCGGATTTCCCATTAATGCTTCATCGTATTGTTCTTTCCAAAACTCTAACTTGTTATCGTCGGTATATGCGTTAATAATATTATCGCCGGTTTTTGCATTGCAGCCTGTTAAGCTGTTTCCTTTTAATTGATAAGGCGTATTGGTAAAAATAATATTGTACAATGGGTCTAACACCCAAATTATATTTTTGCTGGTAGCTGCATAGCTAATAAAAGCATCGGTAAATTGGCTATTGTATTCGGGAGCATTAGTTGTTTGTTTTGTTTGGTTTGTGTTTTGAACCAAAACAGTTGATGTAAGTATAGCAGCAAATAAATTGAAATAAAGTGTAAAGTTTGTATTGTAATATTGGTTTATAGCCGCGCCCAACTGTGGCGTTATCGTAGTGTAGTTTACCATTAAAAAAATGGCTGCCGGTATTCCTATAAGTGCAAAAAACAAGCTGTTTTTAACTTTTTTATATTGCTTTGCTGCAGCAATAGTTAAGGGCAAATAAAAGAAAGCAAAACCCGTATTAAAATCTAAATGGCTATCGTTTATAAATAGTGTAACCATTGCAGCCGCATACAATAGTATTTTTGATTTGTTAAACTGTATTTTTAACTCGGTATATATTGCTGTAGCTGCCAGAAATAGTGCCAATAGCATTAACATGCCCATTGCAACCATGCCCGAAACAAAGGGTATAATGGTATAAACCAAAATAATACATGTTGTAAGGTAATAAATTAATGGTATTTTTTGTTCGGGTGGGTTCATACAATATAACCCAACAAATAAAGCATTTTTTTACAGCAATAAACAGGCATTTTATACCATGCTGTTGTTAGTTGTAAACAGTTGGTTTTGCCATGCTGTTTGGGTATTGTATTTTAAATAGCCTTTTTCTACCATTAATGGCGATTGTATGTTGTTGTTGTACAGCTGTCCTGTACCTAATCCTTGATGTAAGTTGTTGTTTTTTGTAGCTACCCATTGTGCAATGGCATTTAAGCCAATGTTACTTTCTAATGCCGATGTAGCCCACCAGCCAATATTTAGTTTTGTTGCTACATTTATCCAGGTATTGCAGGCTTCAAAACCACCCAACAGCGTGGGCTTTAAGATGATGTAAGGCGGTGCAATATTTTTAAGTAATTGTTGGGCGTTTTGTGTTTTTACAAGAATTAACTCTTCATCTAATGCCACCGGAATTTTACTTTTATGGCAAATTTCGTGCATGGCTTCAGTATTTCCGGGCATTATGGGTTGCTCTATACTGTGCAAATCAAAGCGTGCAAGTTCTTTAAGTTTTTCAACAGCTTCATCGGGTTTAAATGCGCCATTGGCATCAACCCTTATTTCTAGTTTAAACGGACTGTATAGTTTACGTATATTTTCCAATAACCTGCATTCTGCGTCAAAGTCGTGTGCGCCAATTTTTATTTTTATGCAATTAAAACCATTTGTTGCTTTTTCAATGGCTTGCTTTTGCATGGCCTCTAATTCGTTCATCCAAACCAAACCGTTTATTGCAATAGGCATTCCTTGTAAAAAATTACTGTTAAATATGGTTTTATTGCCGCCATTAAGTAAATCTAAATGTGCTGTTTCGAGGGCAAATGATATACTTGGTAAATAATCTAAATCTAATTCATTAAGCTGTGCGCCTTGGTTTAATAAATTTAAAATATTTTTAAGTTCGTTTTCGAAATTGGGTGTTGCATCTATGCTAAGACCGTCAAGGGGAGCAGCCTCGCCAACGCCATAAATGGCATTGTTAATGGCATTATTAACAATAATGTAATAGGCCTGGTGGTTTTTTATTTCGCCACGCGAAGTTTTTGCATTAAAATTAAATGCCAACGTATGTTTAACAAACCTGTAATTAAGCATAAATGATTCCTGCTAAGAACAATATTGCCAATAAAAAAGTTGTTAGCGAAAGTTGTTTTAAAAATGGGTCGAATAGTTCGGGCGATTTAATTTTTACCAACTGCGTTAACTGCATAATAAATAGTGGAAAAGTTACTATAAACCAAAGTTTACCTTCTGTAATAAATGCATAAGTGGTAATACTTATTAAAGCAGCAATAATTAAAACTACATGGTATATTTTAGCGTTGTTAAGGCCAATTTTTACTGGGATGCTGCGTTTCCCGGCAGCTGCATCAGAAATTATATCGCGCATGTTGTTAATGTTTAGCACACCTGTGCTTAGAAAGCCCATGCACATTGCAGGCAGTAATGCTTTTAATTGCCAAGATGCGGTTTGTAAATAGGCGCTACCGCCAACAGCAACTAAGCCAAAAAATATAAATACAGATATATCTCCAAGCCCAATATAGCCATATGGTTTTTTACCATTTGTGTAGTAAATGGCTGCTGCAATAGCCAGAATTCCTATGGTAAACAAAACAATAACAGCAGTTAAACCAATGGTGCTTGTGGCAAAGTATAATAAAAGCAAACCACATATTAAACTTAATACCACCAATAATTTAATGGCATTTTTCATTTGCTTAGCGGATATAACACCGCTTTGTACAGTTCTTCTTGGACCTTTTCGCTGGGCAGAGTCTGCACCATGAATGCTATCGCCATAGTCGTTAGCAAGGTTAGAAAGTATTTGTAAGAAAAGTGCAGTTAAAAACGTGAATACAGCAATACTGTTATTTATCGTGTAATTTGTTTGTGCAGCAACAGCAAGTCCCATTGCAATACATGCAAACGATAAGAATAAAGTACGCAACCTAAAAGCTGCAATCCAATTTTTTAGTAAGCTTATACCCATTAAAGATTAAAAGTTATGTATTTTTTCTTACCAACATTAAACCATCTCTTACAGGTAGTAAAACGCAAGTAACCCTATTATCGTTTGCTACAAATTTATTAAACTCGTCTATGGCTTTGGTATCCTTATCTTTAAAAGTATCAGAGGGGTTAAGCACTTTACCGCTCCATAGCACGTTATCTGCAATGATGTAGCCGCCCGGATTTAGCTTTTCAATTACCAAGTTGTAATAATTTAGGTAGTTATGTTTGTCGGCATCAATAAAAACCAAATCAAATTTCAGGTTTAGCGTTCGAATAATTTGGTAGGCATCGCCAACAATAAATTTAATTTTATCTTGTAATCCGGCATCTACCACATGTTTTGTAATTATATGCTCTAATTCGGGGTTAACATCAATTGTAATTAGTTTACCATTATCGGGTAAGCCATGTGCCATGCAAATGGCGCTATAGCCGGTATAGGTGCCAATTTCAAGAATATTATCAGGCTTAATCATATGTGTTAGCATAGTTAAAAAACTACCTTGCAGGTGCCCGCTTAGCATGCGTGGTTGCATAACATTGGCATGCGTATAACGGTTTAATTGTTTTAAAACAGGATGCTCTGCCGTGGTATGATTTTGGCAATAGTTTAATAATTCCTCGCTAATAAATTCCATGGTTTTATTGAATGGTGTAACGAATGCTAAATCCGCCGCTGGTAATAATTGTAGGGAAAGAGTTAGATGTAAAAGGGTTTGTTTGTCTGCGGTCGTAGAAAATGCGCAGCATTAGTTTTTCATTAATCATATAATCAATGTTTGGTCTAAAGCTGTATACGGTTTGACCCAACACCGGATCGTTAGATGGCCTGTCGAGGTACCTTATTTTTGTTACATTTTCTCTAATGCTAAAGTCTAATCTAAAGTTAATATCGTTTTCAAGCACACCTCTTCTGCCATTAATTTTAAAAGGCAAAACCAATTTTGTGGTTCGGTATCCGATGCCAAACTGAAACTCTTCGCCCATTTGTTCGCTAAGTTGTCGGTTGCCCAAAGCAAAGTTTAATGTACGGTCTTTATTGTATTTTATAGTTCCGGTTACATTATTGGTTAGTGTTACATCAACGCCAATAAATGGGCCAAATCTTTCTACGATAGAAATTTGTCTAATTACCAGTTCGGGTTGAAAATCGTTGCTAATGGTAGTATTTCTGGCTGTATCCATTACGGTTTGAAACCCACCCACGCTGTAAGTACTTTGATAGGCGTGTTGTATGCTAACGTTAGTAAACCACTCTTTAATGGCAGCATATTTTGTAAGTCCGTTATACGTTAAACGCCAGTTGGGTAAAGGTATAGCCGGAAAAGCCGTAAGCGCAATATTTTGTGCATCGGTGCCACGGTAGGCAGCTAAAAAGGCAGGAATTAAAACATCTTGTTGGTATGCGCTATAACCAACCGGGTATCCGGCCGAGTCAAAATCTGTTATTCCTTTATCTGTTGCAATTCTTCTGGCAATGGTTAATCGGTTGGCTTCAAAATCTCTAAACACCTGTGTAACACCATCGCTGTTTTCTCTGCTAAATGCCGATCCAAAGGTGTTGTAAGACACACTATATGAGCCTTGTTGAATTGGATTTCCAAAATCTCTAAATATGTCTAAATCGGGGTCGTACCTAAAATAGGCAGTGGTTTGATTAGAGAATGTTTTGGTAACATTAAGGTCTATTCTAATATCATCATAAGGTTCAATAGTAGCCCTTCCAGAGATATTTTGCTGGAAGTTTTTAACGTAAGGGTTAACAATTCTAGGGTCGTTACTAACCCAACCATTTCTAGCGGCTCTAAATCGATAATCATCTTCTTGAACACCAAAAATAAAGTCAAGACCCGGAGCACCTAAGTCAAAGTTTTGCCCCAGGTACTGAGGTTTTGGTCTAAATCCCGGAAGCAATGTACCGTTAGTTGTGCTGTAGTTACCACCCACATTTTTTAAGCTGGTAATTAACTTTACCGGTATAGAAATAAACCAAGGCCGTTTAACCGGTAGATTTTTATTATCATCTTTTTTGCCACCATCTTTCGGGTTGTTTTGTTGTTGTTTGGGTGGGGCAGGGGCATTGGGGTTTGCTACATCTCTAAACAACTTAAAACGGTTGTAAAGTGTTTGCATGTTAATGTTTAAATTCCACTGTTCCTGAACCGAATTTTGTATGGTATTACCCAAGCTATCTGCGGCCGGAGGTGCTTGTAGCCATTGGTAATTTACAGCAAAATTATAGCTAAGTTGAGAAATAAAGTTAAGGTATGGCAATTTGTTAATTGGAATATTGTAATCCATACGTTTGGTTTGATCGAACTTTATTAAACGGCCACCTGCAAAAAAGTTTTGTCTGATGCTATCTCGTTTTTCGGGTGTATCATCGGCAATTCTACCAAGTGGCTCATCAATACGTGCATCGGCATTTGCCATGTAATCGAATTTTAAATTACGTGTTAAATTATATCTAAATTCATAATTACGGCGCATGGTAAACATCTTATCAAACAGTATTGGCGTGATGGTTTCAAAATCGTCGTTGTTTCTGTTTAACGTTTCGCCATACCTTCGGTCGGTTTCAACCCTAAAACCCCAATTCGATGGCAAGTAGTTTAAGTTAAAGTCTTTAAGTATTGTTAGGTGTTGGTTTTTAATGTTTTTAAACGGCTCAAATGGTTTGTTAACAAAGTTGTAGTTGTACATTAACATGCCATTGTAATTTCGGGTAAAGCTAAATTCAAGTTCTTGGTTTCTTCTAAACAGCTCTGTAAAACCATAGGTTGCACTAAAGTTTTCAATATCCCAAGGGTATGCCTTTTTGGGGCCAACCCTGTTTTTGCGAACATTGGTAAAATTAAAACCACGCCGCATGGTGTAATCATCGCTGGCTCTGCTAATTTGCCTAACACGATCTTCGTTTCGGGTTTCGTCTAGCTCTTTTTGCAATCGTGTATCTGCATTTAAAGGATTGTATAATGGCCTAACCAATGTATTGCCATAGCTAAAGAAAAATGGTATGGAGATACCACTTGTTTTAGGAAAAAATTTACCGAGTTCTACATTGGTTAAAATGTCGTATTGGTAATTATCGCTTAGGCTGCGTTCCAGTAGTTTTTTATCAATACCGCCCCATCCAACGCTTTTGTATGTACCCGATATTTGTGCATTACCCAAATCGGCCAATTTAACCAAGAGCCTTCCGGTTGCGGCATCGCCACCACGCGTGCTAAAGTCGGTCATACGTAATTCGTTAAACCAAACTTCACCGCATTTTGGCAAACCATCATCTGTGGTGCTTCCGGGCAATCGTTTAGGGTTTCTTACCCCAAGCATTAAAACGCGCACCTGACTAAAATCGGGTAATCCAATAACGGTAATATTTGCATTGCCCACTTGTTTGGTGTAGGGAGATGTAAAAGGCCAGTTGGCGTTGGTACGGGCAATTTTGGTATTTACCAAATCTTCCAGGTTAATAACCATTTCATTCCCTTGTGGCCAAATGGCAGCAGGGTCAACTGCATTAGGTTCAGTAATAATTAAAGGAATTTCGTATTCGTAGTAGTTGTTGGTTAAGTCGGTACCTAACCTAATAAACGCAGTCATTTCGCCGTTGCGTAAATTTTGGCCTTCGGCATGCACAAACATGCGTAGTTTACCATACAAGCGTAAATCTACCGTTGTAGGTTTAAACACAGCGCGAGCATCACCATCTCTAAGGTTACAAACCAGTAAACTTAACGATTGTTCGTTTTGCTGAATAGCTTGCGGCGAACTAAAGTCAATTTCGCGTTGAATACCCGGAGGTACCGCATAACGAATAGGTACACGTTCTGAGTTTTTTTCAATGTTTACAGTAGAAACTACGTATTGCGTATTGTCTGTTGGGTCAATTGGGCGGTGTTCGCCACCTGCTTCTAAGCTTTTTAAATACTTGCGCCAATCGGCTCTAACCAGTTGTATGGTTGCAAAACGCATTACTGTTTCTTCTCTAAAGCCACGCATAAACATACGAATAAATCGAATGCTTCTAAAATCGCTGATGCCACCAACTTTACGTTCGAATTCTCTGATTGGAATTTTTAATTGGTACCATTTTTCTTCTGCAGTATTGCCATTAATAAATCGTGCGCTGGTTGTTAGTGTATCTGTAACAAAGTTTCTACCAATTATAAAAGCGTCGCGGGCAATTTCTACTTTGTATTGAAAGTATTCTTCAACATCATTAATGGTAAAATCGCGGTTAAGGTCTTCGTTATCGGGTATGTTAGTTGCGGCGGTTGGGTAGCTTTCAGGCGATTGCTCAACTGTTGGAGAATTGCCTTGATGCATATTAAAACGTTTGTATCGTTGCAATGCATTTAAGCGCTGGGCGTCATATTCACTTCCAAGATAGTATCTGTAGTTGTCGTTACTTGGGTCTGTAAATGCATTTTGATAAGCAGCGCTGTTATTTCCAAAAGCAGCTTGTACTTGGTTAATGTATTGTTGAGCAAAATAGCTGCGCTCTTCCTCATCGCTTAAACCATCTAAACCAATATCCTGAAACTGTCTAACGGCAGGGTCGGCATCGAAGGCATAGTTTATAATAGGCAATCTTGGCACTTTGCCCCAAATGGTAGTGTCTGCTGTTGCTTGTTGTTCGGGCGAACCATTTCTGGGCAATCCATTTTCTGCCGAACGTCTGTTGTCTCTAAGAATATCTTCAGAAATATTACCAAGATTAATATACAAATAGCCTCTATCGTTGCTGGTAGGTTTATCGGCAAATGGATCCATTACCCATAATTCAATATAGTCGATATTAGCTTGTTCAAAATCGTTTTGATCTATTTTACGCATTATACCACCCCAGTTTGTTTCGGGGTTTCGCAATGTACCATCGGCTTGCAGGTCGGTAACATTGTAATTGTACGGACCTCTTTCGCTGGGGTAAAATGCCAAGTCGAATGTTGGCAAAGTTGCCGGCATACCTTGTTGTATTTGTCGGCTTTTAAAAATATCTTGTTGCAAAACCTCACGCGATCGGTGGTTTGATAAAATGTCGGGGTCGAGGCGAATATGCTCAGGGGTAAAAGCATCGTTTCTATAAAAAGTAGAAGCAATGGTGTACCAAGCTAAGTTGGCGCGTTTAAAACCGTATTCAAGCGAGTTAAAGCTTAATCCTTCCGGAAACAAATCGGGTTGTCCTTGTGGTGTACTTGCCAGCGACCAGTTCATACCCATGCGCAAATCAAAAGGCGTTTCTGCACCTTCAAAGTCGTCTAGGTAGGCGGTACCTCTTTGTGCAAGTGCACCCTGAATGCCTGGAATTAAACGCGCATACTCCCCACTAAATGTTACCTGCGAAACTTCTTTGGTTTCAATAAATGGGAGTTTGTCTACCATTTTTGTTATAAAACGCGAGTCTTTTTTAATTGTACCGTCAACGCCAATTACAACGTTAGATATAGGTTCTTCTCCAATATTTACTTTTGGCGTTAAGGGGCGTTCATTTAAGTATAAGAAGGTTGAACCAAGCACTACATCGCGGTTAAGTTTATAATCAAAACGAGCGCCCATTAGGCTGCGCTGTTGCACCATAAACAAGTTATTACTTTCTGAAGAAACGCGTATTACTGCACCTGAGTTAAGCAATGCTGTGTTTACAATTTTAACACGACCCAAGTTATAGTCTACAATATAATCGGTGTTTTCGTTAAGAGGAGCACCATTTGCGGTAACCCTAACCGAACCGCGCGGTACATTTGTTGAACCTAACGAAATTTCGTTTGTGCTTGCGCCCTGGTAACTACCGCGTAAAAAGAATTTATTAAATTGTGGTAGTTGTATGGCTGCAAACCTGGTACTGTCATATAGTTGAGGAAAGGCATAATATTCTGCCAATGCCGGGTTGCTAAATTTGGTTTTTAAGAAACTGCCAAATGGTTCAACCACCGGAAAAATAACGCGCCCGGTTTGCGAGTTAATGGTAATGCCTTCTATATAATCGAATAAGCCATCGGGGGCACGCTCTTGTTGAGTGTTTAAGTTATCTAAATTTAAAACAGTAATTAAGGGCGTTCCGCGCAGCAGGGGTTCATCTCTTGCAGGAATATAATTTAGTTCGGCACCACTTGGGTCGTCGGCATAAACAACTTGTAGTCTAAAGTCTTTTTGTTGTATTTGAAACGAACCTAATGAGTAAATATTTTTCATCATTAAGTCCCATTGCGCCAGGTCTGGACGTAAAGATGGACCTTTAAGCATTTTGGTAAAAAGAATTTCGGGGTTTTGCGGATTACGTTGTATATCTAAGCTAAACTCACCTACTTTAAACGGAATACCATTTAACACGCCTTCGTATGCAACGCATAAAACATCGTCGTTATTTAAGGCTTGGTTCAAACTAATATAACCTAAACGCGGGTGAAAGGTAAATTCGTTAGGCCCAAGTTGACGTGCAAAATTAAGAATTT
>VFQQ010003016.1_pt1 | contig 17302 bp, 26 predicted proteins | sample 3512341 | NCBI WGS metagenome assembly VFQQ01 (sample SAMN10412373, study PRJNA504923) | tailings metagenome | isolation source: Relicate 2 Philex TSF1 revegetated site | place: Philippines: Tuba, Benguet | collected 2017-08-29 | reverse complement strand
GCAAGACCGCTGCTGCGAGCGGCAGGCGGCAGCGGCGGCGGCCGGGCCGAGCGGCGCACCTGCGAGCACCGCGAGCACTAAGCACGCGGCCAATTGCAGTATCTGCCGCATGTTGGTCGTTGCGGGGCCTGCGCGGGGCAGCAGCAGCGGTCGGGTGAGGGGTGAGCACGGGCCGACACGGCGCAGCGGCGAGCGGGCCTCCCGCTGCTTACCCGCAACCCAGATGTGATTTAGAGCCTTCTAGAGTCAGCCGTTGTGCTGCGCGCTCCGCCGCAACGATGCTCGCCGGGCGGATGCCTTTGCGGTTGGCCCCGCACACAGATTCGCTGTTGTTACGAGGTCTCAAGACGATGTAGAAGCTGTGTGCAGTGATGCAGGCGCGCCGGGAACCGTGCGGCAGTTGCAGGTTGGGTGGGGCGCCACGCTGGCTGCAGCGGGCAGTGGGCTGGTTTCACCAGGCTGCTTCTCCCTGGCTGCCTCACATTGTGATACTTCACCCGTTCACTGGCTGCCAGTGGCACAAGGTAGTTACAGAGAGGCCGGAGAACAACAAGCGCCTCAGCGCAGCAAGGAGCAGTGTGGTGGAGCAGGAGGCGTGGAGCAGCAGGGAAACAGGGAAAGGTGGCGGCTGGGCTGCCGCTGCCGCTCCGAGCGGCGCCCTTTCAAGGGCGCGTCAAAGCCCGGTAGCGCAGCATGTGCCCTCGCCATAACAGTGTGGTGGTTAGACGCTGCGCAGCTCAGAGCGTGTAGCTGCGGGTAAGGAGGGCAGAAGGCGGCTGGGATGAGCAATCTCGGCATCGGTAGCTGCACTTGCTGGCCCAGGAGCCAATAACAACGCAGGGGGAGCTCAACCCAGCTGCGGCCCCATGCCCTGCGCAAGTGCAAACATCCAAGCCCTACTGCTTTGGCCAGTTCCTCACCCGTTGTTATCGTTCTCCAGAATGGGGCGGAACGGCTTCCACTTGGCCGGCTTGTTGGGCGTCGCACCGGTGGGCAGCGCCTGGGGCAGGCATGGCGCGGGGCAGGAGTTAGCATGCGCTTGCAGCAAGAGCAAGCAGTGCTGTGTACGACTGACCGACCGTTTTGGAAATGTAGTCGTCAATGTTCCCCACAAACAGCCCTCAGCGCATCGCTGGACGTGCACATCTCCCATCAGCTGCCCATCCCAACCACAGCCACCCAGCACGCCAACGTATCCCAGCAAGGGTGTCCAGCTCCCCAGCGCACCTCCAGCGCGTCAATGGGTGCGTGCACATCCAGCTGGCCGCTGACCCTCCAGCAACAACCGCTGCTCACCAGCAACGACCCTACCCTTCCCCAGCGCACCTCCAGCGCGTCAATGGGTGCGTGCACATCCAGCTGGCCGCTGACCCTCCAGCAACAACCGCTGCTCACCAGCAACGACCCTACCCTTCCCCAGCGCACCTCCAGCGCGTCAATGGGTGCGTGCACATCCAGCTGGCCGCGCTCCAGCTTGATGGAGCCGCCCGGCAGGTGCGCCCGCCGCGTGTCCCGCACTGCGGCACGAGCGGTTGGTGGGCAGGCGGGGTGTCTGTGCTAGCAACTCCCAAGTCATTCCACCGCTGCATCAACCATCCAATGCAACAAAACAGATCGCACACACCGACCATGCCCACGCTTGCAAACCACCCAGTGCTGCAGAACAGCTGGATCCACACGAGCGCCCCGCACCGTAGTACTTGATGTCGTACACGCGGTCCGTCTCCGACTGCGGCACCGACGCCCGCAGCGGCTGAGACCTGCGGCAACAAAGCATGAAGATGCAAAACGAGCAATCAGAAGGCGCCCAGCAGCAGACAGGGTGGGGGGTGGCGGGAGGCTTGGCCGGCGGCAGGCGGGCAAGCGGGGTAAGATGCACAGCTGGTGAGCATCAGCACTCTCATGGCAGCTGCTGCACTGACAGCAAGGCAGCTGCATTCCGACCCACGGCTGCCCGCCGCACTCCGCCACCGCTGCATCAGAGGGCGTGTGCGCTGATCGCCCGGCTCCCCCTGCCGCGGCTGCTCACACTGGCGCGATGCGGCGGTACTCGCTGGCCCGCGGAAGGTGGCTCAGGTACTCTGGGCTGGACAGCGGGCCGGTGTACTGCAAGGCAGGGCAGCGGGAGCAAGGCGCGGTGTGCAAGACGCAGTAGCAGGGTGGGAGCGAGGTGCAAGCCGGCAGGGCGGCAGCAGCGGCTGTGTGCAGGGCAGGCGGCGACAGTGAGGTATGGATGCGATCAGGACTGAGCAGCGCTACCCACTGAGCACCCAGCTAATGCATACATGATGCTGTAAAGTCACAAGGCATAAACAGGGCGGCAATGCTGCCGCTGCCGCCGCCAGCGCTGGGCGCCGCCCCGGTGGGAGCCCCAGCGGCCCCAAGGCCCGCTCCACGACTCACCGCCCAGGGCGCCTTGATGCCCACGCGGGCCAGGGCGTCCTTCAGCTTGCCCAGCGCCGACTGCCGCGCCATTACTGCCGCGCTCCGCTGCCTGGCCCCCACGCGATGCGCCTCAAATGCTGCGACACCACTGCCGGTCCGGCCAAGCTCAGGGTTGGCCGCTGGGAGGCTCGGCCTGGTCTGGGGCCGGGCGTGCGAGCAGGCGAGCAGGCTGGGCTGATCCCAATGCAATGTCCGCGCAATGGGAGTCGCCAGGAGCGCGATCGCGGGCTCTCGCCTTCCTCCGCGCCGCATGGGCGGCCGCTGCGCTGGCGGTCGCCTGTTCCCTGCCCCTACTGTCCCAAAGCTCTTGCACGCCATCAGACTAGCGATCGGCACCCATCGCCCAAGGCACAGACATCCCAGGCCCCCGAGCGGCACTTCGTTAAGCGGCAGGGGCGCTTGCAGCAGCGTGGGGCCTTACCATGGTGAGCTCGGTCGATGTAATAGCAGCTGTCAATCCCCAGCGGAGCCCCAGAGCCCGCCCTCCGAACGGCAGCTGCTGGACTCGCCACCTCCCGGCGCCTGGCGGGGCTTGGGACGGCTTGTTAGCGCCGGCAGAACCATTGCATATCGATACGCCGCCCAGCCTGCTGCTTGCGCACTGCGCTAGTCAGCTGCCGCCGCCGCCGCCACGGTCGAACGTGCCTCCGCCTGCTGCGCCCTGCCGCAGGGGCTCTGGTTCTCGCGGCTGCTCAACCTGTTTGGGGATAAGGAGGCGCGCATCCTGGTGGGTGCGGGGGCGCTGCTGCCGGTGGCATTGGCGGGCTGGTGTCCTCTCGTATATGAAACACGCTTTGGTACCCTGAGCTCGTACGCATTTTCTGCAGTTGGTCCTTGCCGGCCTTCCCTGCATTGCCTGTCCCTTTACTTCTGTTGCCCGCAGGTGCTGGGCCTGGACAATGCGGGCAAGACCACCATCCTTTGTGAGCAGTTGGACCCGGGCTGCAGGGAGCAGAAAGTGTGGTGCACTGCAGCACGCTGTGTGGCTACAGCCTGGGCGAGCAGCTGCAGGCACCGGCAAGCGAGTCGTCTGCACGGCCTCCCTGCCATTTATTGCAAGCAGCAGCAGCTTTGCCAGGGCGTGTGCGCAGGTGCCATTTGCACGCCTGACACTTCTGCCTCCTTCTCCATCTGTTGCAGATCGGCTACACGTGGGAGAGGTGGTGCAGACAATCCCAAGTGAGATGCCTCAAACTTCGCTGCTGCTGCTGCTGCATGTGTGCTGGCGCCGTGGCTATAAGCGGATGCGCCAACCCCGCATAGAGTGCAGCAGGCGGTTTGCTTGCGCTCAGCTGAGCTGTGTGCCTTTCAAGCCCTGCCCTGTTTTGCAGCCATCGGCTTCAATGTGGAGACGGTGACGTACAAAAACATCAAGTTCCAAGTGAGCGCCGCTGGGAGAGAAGGGGATGCAGCGGCAGCAGCAGGATACAGCACCGCTCCTGTGCAGTGCCGCTCTGCGACTCCTGCCGCCAGCCATGCGCCCATGCTGTGCCTGCGCCTACTGCTGCTGCGGCGGCCGACAGCCACGCCTGTTGTGCCCGCTGCGCTGCGCAGGTGTGGGACCTGGGCGGCCAGACCAGCATCCGGCCGTACTGGCGGTGCTACTACCCGTGAGCTGGAACCGGGGGTGGCGCAGGCTGTATGCGTGCCGTTCAAAAGCATCACCTAGTTGCAGACGAGCCCTCGTCCCTCCCTGTCATGCCGTTGCTGCTTGGTTGGGCCCACACCGCCCACACCGCCTGCCCCACCGCCCGCCCACACCGCCGCGTGCCCGCAGCAACACGCAAGCCATCATTTACGTGGTGGACAGCTGCGACGTGGACCGGCTGCCCACCAGCCGAGAGGAGTTCCAGGTGGGCAGGTGGGGAGAAGGAGTGCAGGGCGGCTGGGGCTGGAGGGTGCATCATTTGGCTGGGATTTCTTGCGATGCCTGGAGCCTGCAGTGCTACTGGGTTGGCAGCTTATGCGCGCAGGTCAGGATGCAGCTGGGTGGGAGGGGGCGGGCTTCTGCCCCAGCTTGCCGGCAGCGTGCACACACTTTCCTACCCTGCCACATCTGCAGGCCATCCTGGAGGAGGAGGAGCTCAAGGACTCGGTGGTCCTGGTGTACGCCAACAAGCAGGCGCGCTTGTTTTGCCGCTCTGCTGCTGCTTGGCATGGAGCTGTCCAACGGACCGAACTCGTTGTGGTTGAGTACTGGAGTCCGCCGCCACTACCCTGCTTCCGCCGCTGCCCTGCGCTGCCCACCACCACCGCCGACCACCGCGCTCCTTGTGGGTGACCCTGTGGGCGACCCTGCCGCAGGACCTGCCGGGCGCGCTGAGCGATGCACAGGTGCGCCTGGCGGCAATAGGCTCCATCTATGGCAGCAGCCGCAGCAGCAGCGGGTAGCTTGCATGGCTGGCATGCAGCCCGAATCTGCCCTGCGCCTGCTAGCTGCCGTCTGCCCAGGCTTGTGCTGGCACCACCAGAGCCGCACCCTACACCCCTGTCCACCTGCTGGAGGCAGTTGCTCGGCCAGTAATGCACTCCGCCCGCTCGCCCCGCAGGTGGCGGAGGGCCTGGGGCTGACGTCCATCAAGAACCGGGACTGGTCCATCTTCAAGACCTCGGGTGCGGCCGGCGTGCCTGTGGCTTTGCCTGTGTGAAGCCTTATAGTGGTGCTTTGTGAGTCGCCAGCGCTCCGGCTGGCCCTTGAGTGCCTGCTTGGATGCATTTGCTGTGCAGCTGTAAGCAGGGGACAGCCTGAAAATTGCTGGACATGCCGCCCACACAGCATGCAGTCAAGCTGAGATCACCGCCACCTTCTGGCCCAGCTGGTGGCTGGCCAGGCCACCTAACAGACCGGCTCATGTTCCGCATCCCGCTGCACCCCCTGTCCTGTTGCAGCGATCAAGGGCGAGGGGCTGTTCGAGGTGCGCTGCGCCTGCTGTCCTGTGCTGTCCTGCCCGAGGCCTTGCTGTGTGCAGCCAACGCATGCCTGCTTTGTGCACGGCCCCCACCCTGCCTGCACTGGCTGCGGTAATCAAGGCGAGTGCTTGCCCACGCTTGTATGCAGGGCCTGGACTGGCTGAGCAACACGCTCAAGACAAAGCGGCGATAGGGCCCAGCCGCCACCGCGGCAGCTGTTGGCGGGCAGGCAAATTGACGTGCAGGCACCAGTTATACGGCTGCCTTGCAGTGCCTGCCTGGGTTCCCGCTGCTCTGCTCCTGCTCCCCTCGTTCTTCCCTTTCATTGCTCCCAGCACTTGGTTTGACCCAGCACTTGACTCTGACCCCTCTGTAGTCGCCGTGACGGCGCAGCTTACAAGCCGCTGCGCATGTACAACGCAATGGACGTATGGCCGGGTAGGAAGAAAGCTGGGTGGTGGGTGGGTGGTGTGTAGGCAGGCGCGGCTCGAGAGGGTGGGGGGAGCGGAGAATGAGGGCCGCGGGCGAGGCATGTGCCGCAGCCGGGAAGAGCATGCATTCAGGCAGTGTTTGTTGGTCAAACCATGGTTGGGAGGTACGGTAGAGAGCAGTGCCGATTGGAGGGGAAGAAATACGGACGGCGGGGGCTGTTATTGGTCTCATGGAGCTAAACAATGGGGCAAGGGGTCAGGGCAGGAACGCTAGAGGGGGGGACGAAACGAAATGCACGGCAAGGCGACGGTACCGAGGGCGCTTGCGGCGGCAGTAGACACATGGGGAGCACATCTACGGACAGGGGGGCACTGTGAAAAGAGTGGCGCTAAGGGATGGGTGGACGGAACCTGGATGGACCTTCACGGGTTATCTCAGGAGGAGATTGGGGCTAAGCAGACCAGGTCAGCAGGTGGAGACACGGGGCTCAGACGCGGGGACAGCCAAGAGGGAGCGGAGCGGAGAAGGAGCAAGCAGAGGGCAACAGGGGAACTATCTTGGTGCGACATGGAAAAGGCAGGAGGGAGGCATTGTGCGGGTGTAAAAGGGAGAAAGAGAGCACAGTGGGGGAGAGAACAGGGGGCCAGCGGCAAGCGCTTGCCAGCGCTCACCGGCCACACAGGCACCAGCTGGGAGGTTTGTGCTGCAAAGCCGCACAAAGCCAGCAGGGTTGAACGCGGCACAGACGCAGCACAAGGGCAGGTCGCATCAGCAGAAGGTGCGCATGCTGACGGTGCGGCCCAGCGAACCGCCGCTGCCGCCACTGCCGCCACTGCCGCTGACGCGCGCCATCGCGCTGTGGTGGTAGGCAGTGCCGTGCGGGGCAGCCACAGGGCTGGCCTTGCATGCCCCAGCACCCTGCGCAAGCGCTGCCGCTTGCGCCGCCGCTTGCTGCGCCACCGCTTGCGCCGCCGCCTGCTGCGCCTGCTGCGCCGCTTGCTGCTGCTGCGCCTGCTGTGCCAGGTGTGGGTTGTACAGGCTGAGGTTCAGAGACTCCAGCAGCCCGCACAAACAGGAGATGGCATTGGCCACCACCATGTCATCGTGGCTCTGGGAGCGCACCAGCAGCTCCACTACAGCCAGCACGCCTTGGCTGACTGCGGCAGGGTGGGCAGGATGGGGGTGGGTGCAGCAGAGCGGGAGGGTGAGTGGGAGAGTTCACATGGGGCAGCAACGGCAGCAGCAGGATGGCTGAGATGGCTAGTGAAGTGCGGCATCCGCCACACCAAGGGCTATGAGTTACAGCATGCTGTCCTAGGCCCACGGCATGCATGGCAGGCAGCACCACGCGCTGCCGCGGCAAAGATGCAGGACAGCGCAGAAACTGAAACGCACCCTGGCCGGTGCGGTCGTACACGGGCAGGTAGATGCACTCAGCGATGCGCCCGGTCAGCTCGCCTGCAACACAAGGGGGAACCGAGGGCGCAAGATGGTGAGGCAATGGTGGCGAGGAAACGGGGGTGAATTAGCAGCAGGCTGCACCCTCTCACTCCAGCTGCAAGCAGCCTCTGGGAGCTGCTGAAGAGTTGCAGCTTCTTACACATCCTGTGCAGCAAGCACCACACTAAGCTGCCACCAGCTGTCTCCAAACAAGACCAACCCCTTAGCCACCAACCTGGCAGGCGGTTGCGTGGGTGCGCATCGTCGCTGAGGCTGTCGGCGCACTGCACCACCTGCACCGCGCCGCTCTCCCACACCTTGCCCATGGGTCCCAGTTGGCTGCACGCAGGAAACAAATTGGAGCATAGTGGGCGGATGGGCTGACGATGCTGGTGGAGCAGGGGCGGTTGGCTGCGCAGCTGTCCCCAGCAGCTGCCCATGGCTGCACGCCGCGCTGCTGCACTGCTCTGTCCCTTGCGAATGTGCACTGCCAGGAGCTGCAAGCCAGAGGTAACGAAGCTGCATCAAAATACCGCACCTGACGGTCACACCGTCCCGGGCGCAGGCCTCGTGGAAAGCCTGCAGCGCGGCGTCCCCAAGCAGGCACAGCTGCTCCGCGCGCAGCAGCTGGCGGCCCTCTATTAGCACCGGCAGGTACGTCCACACCTGCACAAACAGGGTTGCAAGTGGTCCAGCAAGCTATGAAGCAGAAGTTTCGGGTAGAAGGCGGTGAGTCAAAGGGGCAACGGGGGTGAGTCGAGCCTGCTGCCGCTCAGCAGCAGGCACACTCCGACAGCGGCACGGCTGCTGCCCATGCAACGCACAGATTGATGGCATCTGGCAAGCAACTGCACGGCGGAAGGAATCGAGCAAAAAGCCAGGTAGAGCAGCCAGGAGGAAGCAGCCGGCAGCGGCGCTAGGCAGCCCCGGCGGCGGCAGCGCCTTGCCTGTGCAACCGCAAGCGCCTGCGCCACCTGCTCCTGCTGGAGCCGCTGCAGCAGCTGGATGAGCCGGGGCGCCACGTACGTGCTCCACTGCTGCAGGAAGGCGGAGTGAGGCGAGGCGCTGCTGCTGCCGGCGCTGCTGCAGTGACTCGCGGGCGCCCCGCCGCTTGCAAGCGCGCTGCAGGGCTGCATGTACTCTGCGGCGTCCACCATGCGCATCTAGGTAGCGCGGCGGGGGTGAAGGCCGCGGGCTGGGCGCTGCCGGCGCGGGGCTGCGTACTGAACAGGCGGCCGCGCAGATCGGGAGACACGGCAGATATTGTGCGTGGGGCAAATCGATTGCAGCTCGGGGCGGGGCAGCAGGCTGTGGGGGCGGGCGCACCGCTGGGCGCGCTTTGCACTGCATCAACACACTTCTGGCCCTGGCCGTCGAGGGGCCCAAATCCTCCTGATTGGACTTACGTGGACTGGCAAGCCACCACCTGTGCCATGCAGCTATGAACATGCTGTCAGAGTGCGCAACATGCAGCCAGGCACAGCTGTTGGGCACGGTTCACGGCCACCGCCTGCTGTCGTTGGTCCCGCTGGTTGGTGCGTTGCGTGCAGCTTACATACGGGGGCGGCTGGGAGGCGTCTGCTCCCAAGCACCCAGCCTATAGAACTTGTGTGATCAAGAATGAATGGTCAGGCGAGGCTGCTGGCATCTACGATGGGGGCGTCAGAACAGCTGGCAGGGTACAGATGCAGGGGCGGCCGCAACGGCGGGGGCACGGGCGCCTTTACTAAGGACAGAAGGATGGGAGGCAGCGGTGCGCAGTGTCAGAAATTGTGAGGGGCAGTGAGGCAAAGGCAGTCAGGCAGCTAATGGGTCTGCACACGACGTCGCACGGGCGCAATGGTCAAGGCAAGGTGGTGAGGGGTCCACTCGACGGTCGCGCTAAATGTGACAAGTCAGGCTTATCGTGGTGGGCACATCTCAGTGCCAGCTCAGCCCATGCTGGCAGAGACGTCTGGTGGGGGCATGGCTGGGAACAGCATGCCGTGAGGAGGGGGGTGCACCTGAGCCACAGGCGGCACGCGGCCGGGGACACCGCCGTTGCGCGCGGCCGCTGCCAAGTGCGGCGGCAGCGGGTCGGCATAGGCGCCGGAGGCACGAGCGGGGCGCCCCTGTGGGGGCTGCTGCCGCGGCGGCTGCTGCTGGGGCTGCTGCTTGGCGGCAGCGGCCTTGGCAGCGGCTGCCTTGGCGGTTGCTGCTTGCGAGCGTTCCCAGGGCGGGGTATCCCCAGCCTTGGGCTGAGGAGGCAGGTCGGCTGGGCGGCCGGCGCCCGACCGCATGTGCGGCGGCGGCGCATCAGCCAGGCCGCGGAAGCCGCTGCCGGGCCGAGGCGGCAGGTCAGCCATGCCCTTGCTGCCGCCAGCAGCCCGCGCCTGCCGCTGCTGCTGTGCAGCAGCAGCCGCCTGCTGCTCGCGCTTGCGCTGCGCCTGGGCCGCCGCCCGCTCCCGCTTGCGCTGCTGGCGCTCCTGCCAGCGCTCGGCCAGCCGGTGCTGCTCCTCAGCCAGCCTGACGGCCGCCTGCTGGCCCTTCTGCAGCACCACAGGCCCCGCCTTGTGTGCAACCACAGCCACTGCGGCGGCCGCCGCGCCCGTCAGCAGCAGGCGGGCTGCGCCGCCCAGCAGCCGGCCGAGGCCGCCGCCGCGGCGGCCCTCCCGGTCTGCATCGCGGCTGGTGGCGCCACGGGTCTCGCTGAAGGCTGGGCGGCCAGACACGCCGGCTCCCCCGCTGGAGTAAGCCAGAGCCAGGCGCTCGGAGCGAGGCGGGGAGGGCTGCAGGGCGGGCGGGTCGTCCACAATGATGCCCGTCCGGCCTGTGGAGGGAGGCAGGGGGCGACAAGGGGGAGGGTGCAGCCGGTGAGGGGCACAATTGGTGGCACTGTTGAAGCACAAGGAAGCCAGGTTGCTGAGCTTCACGTGCCAGGCCCAAGGTGCTCAAGGGCAGCTTGCATGCAAGGCAGTCACGAGCACCTCTGCCGCTGTGGCTCACCCGAGCGCCGCTCCCGGCTGGGGGCTGGGGAGGCTGCGTAGCTGGCCGGCTGGATCTCCTCACTGAAGCAAGGCAGCCAATGAATGGAGCGGAAGTGAGGTAGTGCAAGGGGGTAGGTGTCCTGTTCAGTGCTCACGAAAGCAGGATAGCGGGTGGGCCGCCGCTCTCCCTCCGCAGGACCCCTGTGCATTGCAACCAGGCGCAGCCCTTGCATGGCCCAGTGGCACACAGCTGCTCCTTTCCAAAGCTGCCTAAGACACCAGCATCTGGCCCAACGTATCAAGCGCACTCATTCAGGCCCCTCAGCTCTCACCTGTCCTGCTCGCCATATATGCGGGGCGGCATGGGCTCCCGCCGCTGCTCCTGCACCTCGGGCGTCTGCGGTACCACAGGGGGCCAGGCGAGGGTGGACGAGTTGAAGAGCAAAGCCTTGAGTGGGTCAAGGTGGCGTGGAGGCATGGAAAAGGTATGTGTCTGGGCATGGCATATAGAGTTTTCCTCCATCAGGAGCAAGCTAGGCCATCCCAGTAGCCGAGCAGCACACCCACACCTTGCCAACCAAACACCGCAATCCAGTAACAGCAAGTGCGCTGCGCCCACCTTGGCTGCCGCCTCCGCCTGGCTCAGCCGGTCCCTGATCCGCACGTAGCCGCCATACTGCACAGCCAGGACCGGCAAGCAAGCAGGGCAGTTGTTGGCAAGTGCAGGGCAGCAAAAGAACAATGACATGCCGCTCAGCGGCCGGTGAAAGAAGAGCACTCCACACCACAGCGGCAGCGTGTGCTTGCCACAAGCAGCAGGCCACCCCAGCAGCGCATCGCTTGCAAGGCCAGGAGTGGCATGGCATGCCTGCCAATGGGTGGCATGCCTGCCAGCGAATCAGCATGCGCGCACCTGGCGGGGGGAGGGGTTGATGATGGAGGCGGGGCGCAGGCTGGTGGGGCGGCCGCCAGGCCCGTCGTCCAGCGCGCCGTAAATGTCCTCGTCCCTGAGGGGACAGAGGGCAAGAACATTTGCTGGCGAGTGAGGCGTGAAGATGGAAAGTAAGCAAGGTAGTGGGGCAACACGCAGGCATGCAGGCGTGAGGGCATGTGGCAGCCCTTGTCCCTCTGGCAACACACTGCCCAGGCCTGCCAATCCGCTGCCAAACCTTTGCCCAAACTGCTCACTTGAGCCGGCTGTAGCCGGTGTAGCGCGAGGCGGAGTCGGCATAGCCGCCCTGCTGCACCCGGTTCAGCTTGCTCAGCAGGCTGCTGCTGGGGCGTGCAGGGGGCCTGCAGGGGTGAAAGGTGGCAGGCCAGCACAAGTGAGTTGAGAAGAATGTGACAGCCTTTCGGGCATGTGCAAAGCAGCCCAGGCTGCCCAACTTGCAACTCATTCACTGCACAGCAGTTGGGCCACCGTCGCACACGCCCCACCAGGGCGCACAACCCCCAGCAGACTCACCCAGCGCTTGGGCCGCCGCCCAGGGGTGCGCCGCCCCGCGCAGAGTAGGGTGACTGCCGGCTGCTGGGTGCGCCCTCTGACGGGGCATAGGAGGAGGGCGGGTAGGACACCAGGCCTGCCGCCTGAGCGTAGCCATCTGCCCCGGCGGCTGCGCTGCCCAGGCCGCCCCGGCCGGCGCCAGCTGCACCCTCCACATCCAGCTGCCGCCGCCCAGACGCGCCCCGCGCTGCCGCCGTGGCAGTGCGCAGCGCAGACACTGTGGCTGCTGCTCCAGGGCTGGTGGCACCTGGCACTGCCGCCGCCTCCAGGTGGCCCTCCCGCTCCTCCTCCCATGCGCTGCGCGGCACCTGCGAGGGCTGCACGTAACCGCGCTGGTGCGCCAGCGAGCTCTGCTCCTGCTGGTGCTGCAGGAAGGCGCTGCGGCTGGGGGGAGAGGCCTGCTGCGCCGCCAGCAGGTGCTGCTCGTGCAGGGAGGGCGGGGAGGTGGCCGCGCCCAGCTGCCTGGTGCTCTGCTGCTTGGGCGAGGCAGCGGCTGGGCCCGCCAGCCGCTGCTTGCCGCCCAGCTGCGCCTGCTGCTCCTTGCCCGTAGCGGCGGGGTAGCGCGGCGGCCGCGTCAAGCCAGCAGGCATGCTGCGCCGCACCGCTGGGATCAAGGCGCCGCCCTGCTCGCCGCCCAGGCCCTGGCCGCCGTACAAGTCCCCCGTGCTGCGCCGCACGCCAGGCACAGCAGCCAACCGAGGCTCCAGCTCCTCCTCTGGTTCAAACTCGGAGGCAAAGCCGCCCATGCTGCCGCTGCCGCCGCTGCCCTGGTGGCGCAGCCGCCGCGCCGCCTGCAGCAGCTCCACATCCGAGGGCTCGTGTGCCGTAGCGGCGCCGCCCGGCAGATCGCTGCTGCCCGCGGAGCCGCTGCCGCCGGACGGCTCCTCGTCCTCTGGAGCGCCGTCCTCCTCGCTCACCTGCGCAATAGGACAGCAGTAAGACACAAGGGGGGATGTTGCTAATGTTCGCATGGCGCTGCGTGCTCACCCACACCACAGGGCGGCAGGTGCTGCTCCAGCCAGGCACGCCACGCCGGCAGGCAAGCAGCTGCAGCACGGGGCCCTGCGCCGCCTGCCCAAAGACCTCTTACGTCCTACTCCGCCCGCCCACCTGCGCAAAGGCCAGCACCTCGCGCACAAGCTCCTTGCCAAACATGATGTGGGGCCCCCAGCGGGCCACCACCTCCACCAGCTCGCGCCGCACGCCGTCCAGCTGGCCCAGCAGCACGGCCTGCGGCGGCAGGTGAACAGGCAAGCACGCTGGTGGAGAGCAGATGAGCATAGGAGGGGCAAGGTCGAGCAGCACGCCGCCCAGCCGCTCTCTGCAGCAGATGCCTGCAACAACAGCCCGCAAAGCAGGGTTGGACGAGGATTGCGTTCCATCCCACAGTGCAAGCGCAGCACCGCCAGGCAACCCAATGCCCACCACCGGGGTGGGTGGTTCCGCGGCGCGGCGGTTGGGGCTGTTGGTGCGTGATTGTGTGGCAGCAGCCCCTCAGCAGTCCCCCACAGCTACCTTATTGTCCAGCTCGGCTGGTTCCAGAAAGCGGTACTCCCGCAGCTTGTCCTCCAGGTACTCCAGCTGCTCGCTGCGGGGTCGATCAAGTGGGTAGAGGAAGCAGGGGCCAGCGGTCGGCAACAGCGCAGGCGGTGGCGCCGGCAGGAAGGCAAACTGCAGCGCGCGGCGGCTCAATGTGCAAGCCATGGTGGGTGTTGAGCTGCAAGCGTGCATCTGTGGTTGCCTACAACCGGCACTGGCAGATTGCAAACTAGGGACAGCTGCCGCAGCTGCGCGCCGTGAACGAGCGAGCAGGTGGCGGCTGTCGGCGACGGCGGCCGCGCCTGCAGCTCCCAAGCCGCATCACCCCGCCATGGCGGCGCACCTGATCGCCAGCAGGCCCTCCCGCTCGCGGTCCGCGGCGTTGAAGTCCCAGTCGAGCGTGGTGGTGAGCGGGTGGGTGTCTTGAATGGCCTGGCGCAGCCGCGCCTCCAGCTCGCAGGTGCGCTCCAGCGCCGCGATCACCCCCAGGGCATCCACATACTCCTCCTCCTCGCCGGGCGGCGGGCCGTCGTCCTCCATGGCCGACCGGCTGATGCGGGCAGCTGCAAAGGGGTCGCCTGTGCGCGATTCCGCTGCAGCACGCAACCCAGCGCCGAACCGATAACCTCAGCAGCGCCTGGGAGCCGGCAGCATTTGAACCGCGCTGGGGCGGCGGCTGCGGCGCAGCGTTGTCGGGCAACAATGAGCGGGGAGCTTGGTGTTGCTGATGCTCTGTGACCAGCAAGCGTGCTTCTGGTGATCTGTAGTGAGTAACCAGCCTGCCAGGTCCACTTGGGCATTGCAGTGCCAACACACAGGAGCCCCCTTCGCCCACGTTTCCACGCCCTTGCTGCCGGCGCACTGCATGATGAGAGGGGCGGCCCCTCAAGCAGGGTCGAATCGAGGGATTCAATGACAGCATGGTGGCACACACGTCCATACAGGCCGACTGTTGCAGTATGGGCGGCGCGCTGGTGTGGCCTGTGCAAGAGCACAGCCCTCATGCCACTGCCGCCGCCGCTTGCCCCCGCCGCCGCCCCTTGCCGCCACCTGCCGCGGGCGGTCAGCTGGTGCAGGCTTGGCATGCCCACCTGGGCTAAGCCGATCTGCACCGTCACAAGGCAAGAAGGATGACACATCGTAACAGAAGGGAAAGTGATATTGAGTGGACCGGCGAGCCACGCGGGGCCGTGTCGCGCCGCTGCGCGGCGCTGGAATGGCGGGGCGTGTCGTGCCGCTCAAGCCTTTTCAGCCACCCTGCTGCCCTCCTGAGGGACTGTGCTGCCTCTGTGGCGTGTGTGAGCTCCTCTGCGGCCACCTGAGACCCACAGAAGTTCAAACGCAGCCATGGACGTGCCCGCCCGGGCCCTGTGGCCGCTGCAGCTGGCCTCCAGGCCCTGGCTTTGGCTCATGGCCATGGCAGCTGGGGCAGCCCTGGCGTGCTGCTGGCCCCACGCCCCGGCCACCTGTGCCGCCGTGCTGCTCATAGCCTGCGCGCTGGGCGCCACCTTCCAGGCCACGGAGCAGCTGCAGACGCTGGCTGGTGAGTACAGCAGAGCTGGGAGGTGGATGAGTGCTCGCTGTCGCCGCCGCGGCCGCCGCCGCTCTCGCCCTGGATGGCGCATGCTGTTTGTGGCCACGATTTTCGTAGTAATAACAAGCGGGCCGGAAGAAAAGGTCCGCCTGCCCACCCCACCCGCCTCATGCACCGCTAAAGCAGTCTCATGCGCTTCCCCGGCGTTGCAGCAGTGCGGCAGCCCCTGCGCGCAGCAGCAGCGGCTGTCTGCCGCGCCCTGCTTGCGGCCACGGTGTGGACGCCCAGCTGGCTGCCGTCGCGGGAGGCAGTTTGCATGTGGTGCCTGGTGACGGGGCCCATGTGCAAGCTGGGCTTCATTGGCGGCGGCGATCCGCTGGATCTGAGGCTGCACTGGATCAGCTCCAGTTACGCCTACCTGTTCGTCCGGCACCGCCGCGAGATTGCGCACAACTTTTTCACGCTGCAGAGCCTGCTTGGTGAGCTTGCAGCGAGCGGGTATATCAATGCAGATGAGGAATGCACTGGGGTCTGCACACAACACTGTCTGGTTGAGAGCCTGTTCTGGTGGAGACAGACGGCAGCCAGTGGAGCTTGCAACAAGACACTGCCTGTCGCCCCGCCCCTGTTTGATTTGCAGGCATGCTGCTGGTAGCCCAGCTGTCAACTTGGCCCTGGTCTGAGGGGGCTGCCGGCCTGCCGCTGCCGGCCCAGCCTTTCAGCTCAGCCTGGCTGGCAGCCTCAGTTCTGTACTGCATCCCACACCACCTGCTGGGCTCAGGCGGCCAAGCTGGGCTGCCACGCGAGGGCCCTCCTCTGCACCCCTGGCTGCACGGCACCTCCTATGCGTTTTCGGCATTTGCCTTCTAGCTAGTGGCGCTGTACATGTCCGCCCTCTATGCCCGCGCCGCGTCCTCGCTGCTCTATGCATGCCTCACAGCCCAGCTCCCAGCGGCGCATGTGGTGGCACTCTGGCTGCTCCAAACGCCCAACACTCCCCTGCCGTTCCTGGTCCTGGTGGCCCTCTGCTGGGAGCCTTGGGCCTACAAGGCCCGCCTCGACTGGCGCGTGTGGCAGCAGGGCATCGGCAGCCTGCCGCAGCTGCTGCAGTCCATGCCGCCTGAGCGAGCGTGGGACAGCTGGTGGCTGCCTGCCCTGCTGCACGCCTGCCTGCGCCGCATGCTGAGCCTGGTGAGTCGGATTTGTGTGGTGTCGCAAACTTAATGGGCTTGCCTTGTACTTCACACCCTGCACAGCACGTAGTTGGCAGCTTGCGCACTCCGCGCTGCAACTTGCACCCTCCTGGCATGCACGTCTTGAGCAAGCCCTGCGCGTGCCCGCTCCACTCCCTGCCGCAGCTGGGCGAACAGGAGCACGGCCCCGCTGCGCACGCTGCGCAGGTGGCAGAGCCTGCGCCGCCGCCTGCGCCGCAGCACACCTGAACCAACTGCGGCGCCAGCGAGCGCCCCGACGGCGGCCGGCTGCGCGTGTGCGACCGGTGCCAGCGTGCGCGCTTCTGTTCTCAGGAGTGCCTGGCAGCAGCATGGCCGGCTCACCGCCACGAGTGCGCAGCGCCCCAGGCAGCTGACGGCTGAGGGCAGCTGCTGGCTGTGCCCGCTGCCCAGAAGGCGGCTGTGGCTCCCAATTCAAGACTGCGCTTCAGGACTCCACTTCAACATGCCTGTGCTTGTTCTGCCCTGTGAACTCCCACTGCAGGCGCCTCTCGCAATTAAGCCATCTCCTGTATGATTCAGTGCTTCTGTGTTACACTCTGCTTGGTGAGCAGTCATAGCAGTCCGCAGATACAGCAGGAGGGAGCAAGTGGTACATTGTGGCGGCAACACATGCCAGCCAGCGCCGCACAGCAGCGCCCCAGCTCAAGTGCAGATCACTGGCGGCAGCCTGTGGGCGGCAATCAATAGCTGCCGCACAGCACAGTGCCGCACCCAGATCCTTCGGGGCCTGCAGGTAGCGCGCGAACCAAGCAACGCAAGTTGGGCGGGTTTAGCAGAGCACAAAGGCAACAGGGCAAGAGAAGCGGCAGGGAGGGAGGCTGGCAGGGGCACATGTCACACTGTGCGCAGCAGTGCAACGGCCACAGCCAGGCTGCCACGTATCTGAGCCACATATACACTGCGCATTGTACACCAACATAGCTGCAGCCGCCACCTTGCACCCACAGCAACAGGTAGCGCAAAAAAGTCAGTTGCTGATCATGCTCTCACCCTCCCCCCGCAGAGAGCCGGCCCCACTTGTGCAGCACTGCACACTGCTGCTCCTCAGCTGATGCGGCTGGGTGCACTGGACTGCTGCAAGCTGCCCATGCCAGGCGGCCGGCAGGCGCACCTGCGCTGCTGCTGCCCACACCCCGGCAGCCGCCCGCAATGCCAATCTGCAGGACCATGGCTGGGTGAATGGCAGTAAGGGTCATGGCGGGAGGCCGACCGAATGGCAGTAAATTGCAGCACGCTGGAATCCAGGCACAGCAGCAGCAGCGCCGCTGCGCAACCAAGGCACAGCCGGTGCTGGGCA
>VFQQ010003015.1_pt1 | contig 17309 bp, 35 predicted proteins | sample 3512341 | NCBI WGS metagenome assembly VFQQ01 (sample SAMN10412373, study PRJNA504923) | tailings metagenome | isolation source: Relicate 2 Philex TSF1 revegetated site | place: Philippines: Tuba, Benguet | collected 2017-08-29 | reverse complement strand
GGGGGGGGGGGGGGGGGGGGGGGGGGGGGGGGGGGGGGGGGGGGGGGGGGGGAGAAACGGGAGTGCGCCTGAGTAGGGGAGGCATGTCCACAAAGGGGCCGCGCATGCAACCCCCGCCTGCGCCAGCAGCACACTCCCAACACCTCCCACCTGCGGCACCGCGCTCAGCATGGCGGCAGCCAGCGGCAGCAGCGTGGCTGCGCTGCTGATGGTCGGCGCAGGCTCCCCCAGCTTGGCACTGCCGCCGCCGCGAGGCAGCTGCACCAGCGCCGCCCCCGCCGGGCGCAGCAGCGGCTGCAGCTCGAGCCCCGCGGCCGCCGCCAGCTGGTGCAGCTGTCGGTCCAGAGCCCGCATGGCGGGTAGTGCCTCGGCCAGGGGCAGCTGGCGCGTGAGCACCAGGCGCAGGCAGTGCACGCTCTCGGCAAACTGTGGCCAGGTGGAGGGCGAGGGCAGGGCGGGGGCGTCAGAGTGGCCTGCCGGCACGCAAGCTTGCCGTGCACGCAAGCGGCGGATGCCCACGCAACACGCGCACCTGGGCGCCGACAGCCAGCGCCAGGTGCCGGCTGGCACGTGGCAAGCCGGCTGCATCCTTGGGGCTGGCGCCGCCGCTGCCGGCGGCTGCCTGCCGAGCCTCCTTCAGTTCCTCGCTGTAGGTTGCCAGCAGCAGGGAGTCGACGATGTGCAGCAGCGCTGCCACCGCCGCCGCCGTGGGTTGGTGGCGCCGCTGGGTGCGCGCAAAGGCTGGCATGGGGCCCTGCACGCTCTCCGTGCGGAGGGCCAGAAGCTTGCCGGCATGCTTCTTGGCCTTCCCGCCCAGAGCCTGCAACTGTGCATGCGGCTCGGCCGGTGTGGCACGCGCCTGGCCGAGCAGGGGTGCCGCAGCTGCTGCCGCTGGCTGCGGTGCCACCAGCCCGGCCTCTGCCGCCTCTGCTGCGGCTGCCAGCCCTGCCTGCTCGCGGACTTCCTTGTCACCATCCCCCTCGGGCAGGGCGCCGCCGCTGTCCTTTTCAGCTTCTTGTGCTGCCGGCGAGGGGCTACTGCAGGCGCCGCCGGCCCCCGCCTGGCTGGCGGCCACGCGCTGGCCCAGGCTCGCCAGGCAGCCCAGCGCGCGCAGCAGCTGGTCCAGCCCCAAATCAGCAGTTGTCACTGGGAAAACACAAGAGGTGATTGTGGCCTCGATCCCAATGCCGATGCACACGCTCGCCATCCTGAAGCAGCAGGCAGGGAGGGCAGGGGACCGCCGCGCCGGCGCAGGGTCAGGCTGCAGGCACGCCGGCCTGGGCGCAGCAGCGGCGCTGAGGGCGGGGCAAACCGAGGCAGGCGGCAGCACTGCGCCCTGCGCGGCATGCGGGCACCCACCGCCAGGCGGCGTCCAGCCAGGGGCTGGCAGTGGCACGAAACTCCTCTAGGACGATGACGCAGAATGCCACCATCGCCACGGACCACGCATCTGCATGCAGCGTGGTTGGGCGAGGCCGCGGGTGGAGCACGCCCCATCAGCAGAGTTCGCATGAGGCAAGGGCCGGGGAGCCGCGGGCGGCTGTGCCTGTGCAGCGCAGCCCACAGCGCCGCCCCGCTGGCCAAACGGCGCACATGAAAAGGTCGAGCTGCGCTGGCGGTTGAGGCCAATGAAGGCGGCCCACAGGGCGGACATGACCACTAGGGCAGCAAACTTGGCGGGCCTGCGGTGTCGGGGGCAGGCGGCCGCAGGTGCATGCACGTGAGTGAGACGGGCGGGGGGAATGAGTGAGACAGCGACGGCAAGAAACAGAGGGCTGGGCAGTGCTGTCGTCTTGCCACCAACTGTTCTCCCAGATTCCAGCACCTGTTCTGCCAGCTGCCGCCGTTGACGCCCAGCACCACGCCGATGGTGGCGCAGGACCAGGCCGCGCCCAGCGCGGTGCCCAGGATGCGATTGGCGGCGCGCTGGCGGATGCGCCCCGCGCTCCTCTCAAAGATTGAGTTGACAGTGAAGGCCACCCTGCAGGGAGACACATAGGACAATCAAGCAGCGAAAGCAAAGCCGTTATGAGGGCGCGGTGTGGGCATGCGGGTGCACCCATTGGCTGCGCGTGCAGTGGCAGCGCATGCAGCCGTAGGGCCTGCATTAAAAAAATGGACGCACCAGTAGGACGTGTAGCCAAGCCCGGAAAAGGCCGCCTTGCAGACCACCAGCGCGCCGGCCGCGCCAAACGTTAGCAGCATGTGCAGCGCGGGCACCAGCGCCACACGCCCGCCCGCCCAGTCCAGCAGCAGCCGCCGCAGCTTGCCGCGCGGGGCTGCCTCCATGGCCGCCGACGGCCGCACAATGGCGGGCGCGGATGCTGACAGCCGGCTGGCCGCGGGGCTCGGCGGCCCAGTGGGGGCTGGCGGCGGCGGCTCAGCGCATGCGGGGGCCGGTGCTGGGGCAGGGCTGGCGCTTGCTGGCGGCCCGCCGTGGTCACTGGGCTTGGCCCCGGCACCAGCCTGCTCCCCGATTGCACCGTCCTCAGGCAGTGCCTGCGCCAGCAACGCACTGGCCTCCCGCTCCACCACACCAGCCTGCACCGGCGGGGCCGGGTCTGCCAGCCAGACAGACGCAGCAAAGTGCGCTGCCACTGCAGCGCTGGCGCCCGGCTGCTGAGGCTCCACCGCCTCTGCCACCAGCGGCGCCATGGCGCGGATCTACGGTGGGCAGACAGCGGGCTGGCAGGGCAGCGCGTCAGTATGCTCCACGCGCGGTGGGCATGCGGCGGCCAGCCGTTGCACCCAGGCGGCCTACAGCAGGAGCCTTCAGCCGCTCACCTTGGTGGCAGCAAGGTACAGCACGCCTCGAGCCAGAGCAAAGGACACAGCCGCGGCTGGGGTGCTTGCTGTGGCCGCGGCCGCCGCACTCAGCTCCTGGCGGCGGCGCTCCAGCTGCTCGAGGGCGGCCACAACTGCCGTGCTGGCCGGCGCCCACTGCTCCACCGCGCCCGCCAGGGCCTCGCACAGGCCAGCCACGGCGACCTGCATCGCGCGCAGCTGCGGCGCCAGCTGGCGGCACAGCCCCCGGTCCAGCGGGCGGCGGTTGGCGGCCGCCCAGCGCAGCGCCAGCGACAGGCACGTCTCGGCTGCCGCCGCCTGTGTGGTCGCGCGCTTGTAGGCGCCCGCCCGCAGGCGGCGCGGCGCGGCATACACCTCCGCTTCGAAAAAGCTGACCATCAGCAGCAGGCCCATGCCTTGGATGCTTGCAGGCGGTGGGGGCCCAGGCCTGGCTGAGCTGGTGGGGAGGGCCTCCAAAGCCGTGCTTGGCGGTTGCCTCGGGAGACGCAGGGCCACCCCACCCAACCCCACCCCTCCCGCCCGCGAGGCCTACCTTTGCGGATGGCTGCTGCCCCCTCCCGCAGCTTGGCGGCAGCCCTGGCTGCCGCGCTGGCAGGCTGGCCGGCGCCGCCCTTGCCATTCGCCTCGCCCTCTGCTGCCGGCGGCGGCGGCGGCGCAGCTGGGCCTGCTGCCAGCACTGCCGCCTGCTGCTGCGGCTCCTCATCCAGCAGCAGCAAATCAACCACCCCACCGTACAGCTGGCCCAGGCCGCGCACCACCTGGCAGAACACGGCGCGGGCCTGCAGGCAGGCAGGCAGGCAGGCAGGCAGGCGGGGTGGAAGCGCAGCGGCCGCTCTCCATGCGGCTGGCCTGCTGGCGCCCAGGCCTGCATGCACGCTCGAGCGCGCGCCACGTGGCTGGGCTCACCTTGCGGCTGGCGGGCGCGGGCAGGACCAGCGCGCTGATGGGCAGCGCGGCGGCCAGCGGGAACAGCACATCGAAGAGCAGCTGGTAGGCCAGTTTGTTGGGGGGGTTGGGGTTGGCAATGCTCGTGCCCGGCACCTGCAGGCCCCCGCGGGCAGCGGGCAGGTGAGGGGGCGCCGCGAGGGCGGGAACCGCTGGAGCCGCCCCTGCACCCATGCCGCGCCCCCAACCCACCCACCCAGTACGTGGCGAACAGCCGGACGGAAAGCATGTAGCCAGCGGAGTTGAAGGCCTGGAAGGCCAGCGGCGACAGCCGCAGGCGCGGCACCACCAGCAGCGCCGCCAGCACAGCGCCGACCGCCACCAGCGTGGCACCTGAGGTGCACGCAAGGGGGTGGGCGCAGGCGCAGCGCCTTTAGTTGGCTCAGTTCATGGCGCGCCACCGGCCGGCACAGCAGCGCCGATGTGCCTCTGCTGCCCGGCAGGCTTACCCTTGGCTGCCCCGGCGCCTTGGTAGCTGCCGCCGTTTGCTGCATAGGCCGCATACCTGCAGCCCCGGCGGGGGCGCACTGCTGGTGTTTGGCCCACGAAAGCAGGCATGCGAAAACATGATGCTGCCGCAGTACTGCACTGCAACCGATCGGGCAGCAGCGGAGCTGCAGGCGCCCACCCGCCGCTGCCGCTTCCACTCCCACTCACGTGGGGATGAAGCCGAGGGCGCTTGTGAACACGGCCACCAGCTGGGCCACCGCGCCGGTGCCCAGCGTGGTGCCTTGGAGCGGCTGGATGTAGAAGCCATACAGCTGCCGGGGGAGGGGGGGGCGGGGGGGGGTTAAGGGGATGTTCAGGGGCGGCAGTCTGGTGGGACGCCCTCAGACCAGCGCATCTGGCAGCCGGCGGCGGCAGCTGCTGGGCTGGCGGGCTTCGCCGCGCTGCGGCGCTTGCGGCAGCAGCGCGCACCACCGCCGTCAGCGCGGGGCTGACGCCCAGCGGGGCCAGCCCAGCCTCCACGCTGTCGATGGACAGCAGGCTGAGCAGCAGCACCCAACCCAGGGCCATCTGCAGGGCGGCAGGGCGGGTAGGGGTGGGTGGTGTCAGTGGGCTGCGGAGGCAGCCTGCGGCAGGTGCAGGCGGCCGTCGCTGCGCAGCCAGCCCTGATGCACACCGACCTCACCTGAACTGCCACAGTCACATCTGCCCTGCCGATGCCGGTCCACAGCCAGCAGGTGTGGGCGTGCAGCCCGGCCACGGCGCGCCGCAGCCTGGCCGGCAGGGTCATCGCGCCGCCGCCGGCGTCGGTGGCGGCGGAGCTGCCCAAGCGCACGGGAGCTTGCGCGTGTGTGCTGAAGGTACGCGATTGCTCTACTTCTGTCAGCGGCGTGCCAGGCCTTGCTGCAGGGGAGACGCCCCACCGGGCTAGTTAGCACGCACGCAGTCAGCGCCCGGGCCCCGGTAACAGACAGATCATAGTGTGCGCCATCTTGGCGGGTGCCGCAGGGGCTGAGTCTCGCTGCAGAGGGCGCGCTGGGGGAGAGCGCGTGCAGCGTGGCCGCCGCCACCGCCTGCCACCCGCATGTGATGATGTGCCTCACCATGCACCTCTGCATGCTTTGCCCACTCTCTGCCCCTCCACTCGGTGCCAGGGAGAGACTCGGTGGTGCAGAGCATGTGCAATAAGCCATGCGCATGCCTCCAGCTCCATGGGGCTCAGCGATGCCGGGCAGCAGTGCTGGCTATTGGTGACGGGCGAAAGGGCCGGGCAGCTGATTCAAATCTCACAGCCAAGCATGGCAAGCATGGAGTAAAGGAATCCTAGGATGAACAGGGCATTAAAAGGGCAGGAAGTGAGTCAAAGGGGCCATTCCTACAAAGCAGGGACACAAGACTCCCGCCAGCTCTCCCGCCGCAGCTCCGCCGGCAGCAGCTGCTGCAGCGCCAGCAGGCGCGGGCGCCGCTGCCGCAGGCGGCGGCCAGCAGCAGCCGGCAGCCGCGGCGCTACATGCGCAAGACGTCGTTGCGGCAGTCCTCTTCTGCCTCTCTGCACCTGACAGTGTGGACGTGAGCGATGTGACGGTGCGTGCCGTGCGCGCCTGACGGCTCACTGATGTGACACTGGGTGCTGCTGCCTGCGGCCCTTTCGACCAGCTGTGCATGCCCTCGGTTCCGGCGCCCCATTGCAGGCTCCCCTCTGTGCCATTTCATTCGACCTGCCCCGCATGCCCGCGCAGCCAGCACTGCCTACCGGTGTCCCTCTCTGTAAATTACATTTGGCCACGGAAGCTCAGAGACGGTGGTGGCAGAAATTCAAACGAAAGTAAATGAGTTCTGATTGAGGGCCGCCGGGCAGCATGTATCCCACAGTGGCAGTACCGCCGCCCATTCCCTGCTCCTTCCTCTTAAGTCGCTTTACACACCCTCCCCCACACGGCCCGCCCTGCGTTCCAAAGAGGCGGTGTGTCTCCCTTGAGCGCTGTTCTCCAGTCAGGGGCCACCTGGGCCCGTGCCCTCGCCTTTGCGGCGCATCTCAGCCGACCGATGGCAGCTCGAAGCAGTCACCGACACGTTTCCGAGACGGCACCTCTCGCCGGCACCGCTGCTGTCCCGGCCCCGCCGCCGCCACCGCCGCCGCCGCCGCCGCCGCCAAGCGGCGAGCCACGCGCTATGGCAGCACTTGAGGCGGCGCTCTGCGCCCAGGCGCTGCCCAGCCATCTCAAGTACTGCGCCATCACCCTGGCCGTGCACTGCCTGGCACTGGCCTCGGGGACGGCATCAGAACCGCAGCTGGTCTTCCTCCAGCTCGGCGGCCTGCTCGCTGGCGCCGGGCTTGCGGCAGCGGCATTTGCACCGCGCGTCTATGCGCGGCCCAGCGTCTACGTGCCCTTCTGCCTGCTGTTCCACCTCTGGATGGTGATGCTCTGGCCGCATGCCATCAACTTGCTGCGCCTGATGACGCTGCACAGCAGGCGCAGCGGCAGTGCAGCAGCGGCAGCGGCCGGCAGCGCCGGCGCCACAGCTCAGCTCGTGCACGGCTCAGCCCGCCTGCTGCGTGCGGGCCTGCTGCTGTTCGTCGCCGTGGGCTGGGTGCAGGCCTGCATTGCAGCGGCCACTGGTGCGCCGTTGCCGCCGCTGCTGCACCTGCCGATGCTGGCAGCCAGCGTGGTGGGGCTGTGCTGGCGCGCAACGTCGGGTGAGCCGGCGTCTGGGTTGTGGGCTGGCATCCTCTGGTACAACCATAGCTTCTGTTCCTGCTGTTTCTGCCTCTATGAGCACTAGCTACAATAGCTGATCAGCCCATGGTGAACCCTCCTTGTGCTTCTCATGGCCTCCCGCTCGTCACAGTGTGCGGCGCCTACGTTTCCGAAGACCCAGCCAATGCACGGCTCGTCACAGCGCTGCACTGGGTGCTGCGCCAAGTGGCCTCCTTTTGCCTGCCAGGCACGCGGCTCACGCTGCATGGCGCAGCAGAGGCATTGGATGCAGCCGGACTGTGCGTGGATGTAGTGTGGGCCCTTGAGGTGCGGCACTTTGGGGGTGGGTGCCCGGCAGCGGTGCATACTGCTTTGCACGCATGGCAGCATGGCACACCGGCTGCGGTTTGGAATGACACGAGCGCTCGTGCTGCACTGTACTTACCGTCATGCGAATGACAGCGTTTGCCTTGTCCGCCTCCAACCCTTCTTCCATGGCAGGCATCACTTGGGTTTGTGCTGCCAACGCTGCTCACCTGGCGCATTCAGGTGGCTGCCCTGCGGCGGCACGCAGCGCGCCAGCCCTTCCCAGACGCTGCACGGCAGGCGCTGGCTGGCAGCATGTACGAGCGGCTGTGTGCGCAAGTGCTGAGAGAGGTGGACAGTGTGGGCGGAGCAGCGGTGGCCGCTCCTCTTGCTGCGCTGGCAGGCTATGTTGCGTCGCTGCTCGTGCGAGAAGCACTGCACACCAGTTGATAATTTACTGTTTCCCTTCTTTATGTGCATGGCTAGCTATAACGGTTTTATCATGTCCCGAAATAGTGTTATTTTCGACCATAGCAGCTGCAGGCGCCCACCTGTGCTGGAGGAAACAGGCAGGGCAGGTGTTGGGGCAGGTGGCGGGCCCTGGAGCCAGATCCCCAGCCTAAACGCCGGCAAGACCGCTACAGATCGTTTATAATAGCTACAGAAAGCGCGGTTAAACACATGCAGGGCTCTTTGGGGCCAGGATCTGAGAAAGAGCGGCCCCGGGGGCTTGTCGTGCGGCAGCAGGCCGCTGCCCAGCTGGCCCCACGAGCGTTTCACGGGAGCTGGCCGCCTCTCCGGCGCATAAACGCGCGCATCTCTCCTTCTCCAGTGCGCGTGTTCCGCGGCGGAGGCGTTTGGGGCAGCTTGTGCACGGGAAAAGATCCCCATCCTCGCCGCGGGGTGAGGCGCGGGGTTTCTTGCCGCACACGGGGGTCTCAGGAAGCGTGTATGGTGGCTTGAGCGCAACGGGGCGGCGGGCGGCGCGGTCGGGCCTGGCCCTGCCGCCGCGCCCCCACCGCCACCGCTGCCACACGCCGTGACGTTGCTGCATGAACTTTTCTTTCACAAATTAATCGTGCTCCCTTCCCTCATAGTGATGCAGTTGTAGATTAAGAGCGCCCTCTGTCCAGAAGCCAGCCACGGCGAGGCCACGGGCGATAGCAGCAGCGGCAGCAGCGGCAGCGGGTGCAGCAGCAGCAACATCCCAGCCAGCCCCAGGCTGAGCACAGTCGCTGGCAGCCATGGCGCTCGCGTCAACCATAGCACTGCTGCTAGCTCTGTTCTCCGCGGCCAAGAATGAGACGGGCCTGCTAGCGCCCGCACCCACGCCTGTGCCGCAGCCAGTGCCGGCGCCGGCGCCCGCACCTGCACCATATGAACCGCCGGCATGGCAGCTGCCCGTCATTTACGCAGACAGCAACCGGGGGCTGCAGCCGCAGCGCCTGCTGGCCTACAACAAGACGCACTACTACCAGCTGCTGCCGGCGGAGCAGTGCAAGGGGCTGGTAGTCATGTTCCACGGCTGCGCCCGCCTCGCACGCGCCTTCTTCCCATTTGACCCCCAGTGGTGCCCCGAGTGTGTTGGTGAGTGGAGCACGGCGGCGCCGCATGGCGGGCACCATTGCTGCTGGGAGGTCAGGGAGTTGTTTGCAGGGTGTGGGTGGTGCAACGATGAGGTGGCTGCTGTGAAGCACCCCCTCGGTGGCCCAACAACCCAGCCAGGAGGCGAGCGGCCGCCTGCCAGCACTCCCCTTGGGTGCCCCACTTCATTGCCCTCCCTGCATCTCCCCTCACCCTCCTCGGGCTCCACCCTCCTCTACGCGCAGGCCTGCCAGAGCACGTGTCCCACACCAAGCAGGCGCTGGCCCTGGGATTCTCGGTCCTGGCTATGGACCCCACCGATGCGCGCCACCAGTGCTGGTCCTCCTCCAACTCCAAGCGCGGCTACCAGAACGACCAGCCGCACGTAAGAAGAGGGAAGGTTCTGGGTTGGCTGCATGCTCTGGTGCTGGCTGTCTGTTGTCCTGGCGACTTGCGGCAGATTGCGAATGTTGGCAGTGTGAACTAACAGGCGTCACGTGGTTTGCCCCATCCTCCCCGCCTGCCCACTGCCTTGAACCGCACCTTTCAATACTGCCCACTCTGCAGGTGATTGCCGCGGTGACCCAGTTTGTGGCGGATCATGGCCTGGCCGGCAAGCCCCTCATTCTGTGGGGCGCCTCCTCAGGCGGCACCCTCGCCCTCAAGCTGCCCGGCACGCTGGCGGCCACGGCAGCGGAGCAGACAGCAGCAGCGGGAGGCGCGGCTGCGGCGGCCGGCCAGGTGGCGGCAGCTCAGGCGGTGGTGGGCCCCACCCTGAAGATTGCGGGCATCATCTCAGGTGGGCCGTCTTGGGAGGCGTTTGAGGCTTGTTCTGCGCTGCCATTATGATACCTGCTTGCTGCACTGGGTCCATGCTTGGCCGTCCATGTGCAGACCCTAGACCCATCGGTGGCATGGTGCGCATGCTGCCGCTGTGCTTCCCAGCATTGAATACCTGATAGTCGTTTGCGACAATTGTTTGCAATGCAGAGGTGGCCTCCCCCGAGGACTTTGGCGCGTTTGATGCCGCCGGCAAGCTGCTGGTGCCCGACTTCCCGCCCACCGTCTTTGTCAATATGGAGGTGAGCTAGTGACGGAAGATAGTACAGATCAGCCTCCGCTTCCTGGTGTGATCTTGCCTTGCAGCAGGGCCAGGCCCGCCTGCTGAGCGGCCCGCTTGCCCCCCCTCCCTCTTCTACGCAGCGCGACGGCAGCCACGATGATGCCGCCCGGCTGGTCGAGCTGCTGCGCAACAACGGCGTGCCCTCGGACCTCATCGAGGTGCGTGGGGCCGCCTGCTGTGCATGAAGTAAGGGGCGGACGTGAGCTGGAGGCTGTCGCCGCCTTCAGATTCATTGGCTGTGGTTGGAGACGTGGCTAAGGAGGCAGGCAGACACCAGTGCGCGTGCACCTTGTGGACAACGCTTCGTCTGTCCACTTCGTCAATTGTAATAGCCGTCCTGCTCTCTTCCCTGCAGTCGCCCATCCGGCGCATTGGCCCCACCTTCTTCTTCGACCGCTCGCCCGTCATCTCGCTGGAGCAGGTGGGTGGGTGGATGTTTTGTGGGTTGTGTGCAGTGGCTGACTGGCTTGCTGGTGCATGTTTGTGGGTTGTGTGTAGTGGTGTGGCCGGCTGGTTGGCTGGCTGGATTGCAAGTCGAGCCCTGTCTGTACAGTGTTTCTTGCTTTAACTTCCCCCATTGTCCTTTCCCTTGCCACCTGGCTGCAGAGCGTGCGCGTGTGGGAGGGGCTGCAGCAGATTGGCCTGCTCTCGCCGCAGGGCTACCTGCTGGGCGACCCGTCCGAGGAGACGGTGAGCCCTGCTCTATGCTGTATCAGGGTTGCCCAGCTTGCTCGGCTGGGGCCTCGCCTGCTGGGCTCGGGCTGAAAGGCTGTATGGTTGTCAGAGCTGCAGCTCTGTGCGTGCATGTCACGACTTGCTGCTGCCCAGACAGCTGCGCTGCAATCCCGGCACAGCAACAACCGTCCCCTTACATGCTGGACCCCACCTCCCTGCTCTTTACCGCAGGACCCGGCGCTGCCGTCGTTTGCGTGGTCGGCGCGCCTCAAGGCGCTCATGCCCTGGCTGTCCACCTTCAGCCCCACCCTCAGCCTGGGCCTGCGCACCTCCATCATCCGGCAGAGCATGTACGTGGCGTATGCGCGCCACGATGCCGTGTCTGGTGAGCCCCAAGCAAGGGAGGTGGGGCGGCAGGGTGTGAAGGTGTGAAGGAGCGAGCATTGGGGCTGGCAAAGCGAGCACCTGCTGCTGGAGCGATGGAAGCACATGCGCCCTGTCATGTCTTGAGGCCGGACTGCTTTGGATGCAAACCAAAGGTCCAAGCAATGCAGCTGCTATTTGAGCTCGCCTGCTCGCTGCCTTACGTCCTCCTTCCCTCCCTCCTTCCCCCAACTCACCGCAGACTGGTTCACGCCGTGCGTCAAGTTCATCGAGGAGCGAGGCGCGACGCCGCTGGATGTGCTGGCCCTGCAGTACGCCGTCAAAGACGGCAAGCTGGCCAAGCTGGAGGCGTTCCCGCCGCCACCTGGCGAGGCACTGGCGCCACCCTCAGCAGAGGAGGTGGAAGCAGCCGAAGCAGCGGCAGCATTTGAGGAGGCGACCTCAGGGGCAGCGGCCGCCGCAGCCGCCGGCACGGGCGCGGTGCTGGCGCAGCCGCCAAGCGCAGCGCCGGTCATCGAGCTGGGCCCGTGAACTGTCTTGTCTAACTGTCTGCCAACCTGTCCCCCTCTGTGAATGATCGATTTTTCTGGCCATGACCCCATGCCATGACCCACCACCACCCTCAGCTTGTATTTTATGCCCATGCCTCTGTCGCTGCTGCATTTTTAATGCTCTGTCGCATGCATATACTGCCTCCATATGCACCTGCTGTGAATCATTCATGCGCTCTTGCGATGTGTGCTGGCGCTGGGAGCACTGCGCAGCATGGCGGCGGCGCCCAGGGCGGCACAGCGCGAGCGGGAATCAGGCAGCGGGCGCCTCCGCAAGGGCTGCAGATCGCTGAACATCTCACAGAACTCACGCGGAAGATATTACAAGACCTCCAGGCGGGGTTTAGTCACAGGGTTCCTCTCGTTTCAGCGGCGCCCGCGGCCCTATCGCCCTCGTGCGCCGGCGGGCGGCAATACCCACGACTTGAACAAGCAGCAGCGCGGCATGGCGGAGGCAGCGCTAGCAGCGGCAGCCCGCGCGGCTCAAGCCGCCGCTGCCGCCGCTGCTCGCTGGGCTCATGTAAGTACCAGTTTCGTCTGTAAGTGCTTGTGGGCCAGCTAGTGAGGTCTGCACCCCTGCCGGGCCGGACTGTCTCTCATAACGGCCTCTATGTTCTCGCCCACTGTGCGCTGCCGCAGGAGACGACGCCCCGCTACTTCAAACGTGAGACGGGTGCACGTTGCCTGGTTCTGTGTGCAGCAAGCAGCCTGCAGACCTGGCTGGTCTACAGGGTTCAAGATGATTGTGCGGTGTGGTTGGTGCCCAGCTGGCGTCCCCACCTGCTGAGCCGTGTAGCAGCTGCACCTGCAACCAATGATCGCCCCTTGCCGCCTCTGATTCCTCCTGGCTGCAGACTTTTTTGGGCAGAATGCAGCGGGTGTAGTTGTAGAGGACCCTGAGCAGCTGCCGCCCAGCCGCTGCCGCCTCAACAAGCTGACGCGCAAGGTGCGCAAGCCGCAAGCGGCAGCCGCTGCTGAGATGCTGTGTGGGGCAAGCGAGCAGCTGACTGCATGTCGTGCACTTGTACCCCTGCCGTCCATGCCAGCCCCTGAACCGGGTCTATTGGCTGCCCGCACACCAATCTTCTGATGCAGTTTGCGGCGTTTTTGCTGCAGGTCAAAGAAATAGCGCTAGAGGGGACGTGGAAGGTAGAGGAAAGCCACCGCAGATCACACCATGCGCATGACGCAGCCGCAGAGGCTGCAGCGGCGGCGGAAGCAGCCCGCTCAGCAGCGGAAGCGACAGCAGTGGAAGCGCCCGCTGGGAAAGGCCGCTGGCTGCACTGGACGTGAGATCACAGCACTTGGGATGGCCAACTTTCGTCCTGCCACCGTCAGACAGCTGCCTGCTGCAGCTTTGACAGCAGCCCCAGGTGCATCGCTCCTGCGGCAGGCAAGTGTACCCTGATAGCAACAAATGATGCCATGAATGATACATACCCACACTACTGACGTGATTTTCCGCTTTTTCTTCGCACTCACCCCATCCTCTTTGCAACTTTGCACTGCTCCCCCCCTCCTTTCAACATTTTTTTCATCATCTTTCCATTACTGCCGTGCTTAGATGCCCTTTTGTACACCTCCCGGCCGTTCTGCTGGCCTGCTGCCTGGCACTTGCAAGCGACATGCAAGCCACACCTCCATGCTCTCGCCGATCCTCCGTGCTGGCAGCCTCAGCAGCCGGTTCTGCCCTGTAACTCACTCCCACCTTTACATCCAGGCTGTACAAGGCAAGCAGCTGTGCAAAACAAATAGCTTGCAAAGGCTGTCAGTTTGACTGGCTTTCCAATCACTCAACCGCCAGGAATCGTTGCTGCTGTGCCACCTCAGGCCGTCTCCCCATGCCCCTCCCCTCCCGACCCCACCCAGTCAACGCGGCTCGCCGCCCCGCCGCCCTCGCCGTCCCCGCCGGACACCGCAGCCGCCGACAGCTGGCGGATGGTGTCTGGGAAGCGCGCCGCCAGGGTGCGCCATTCGGGCGTGCGGGTCAGGGCGATCCACTGCTCAGCCATGCGCTCCCCGGCCAGGGAGGAGGCAGCCTCACCGGCACGCTGAGCGCGCTCCAGCGCTTCCTCCTCCTGCAACATTTCGAGTTCAAAGTTGTTTAGAGAAAACAGCAAAAGCGAAGGTGAGGAGGCGGCCTCACCGCCGCGTGAGCGCGCTCCAGTGCCTCCTCCTCCTGCAAGTGCACCTGGAGTGGATGTGTGCTGAAGGTGCAGGCATGCATGAAGGTGGCAACAGGATGCAGCGGCAGGGTGCTGGCTGATGGCAAGGCGACACTGCCCAGCTCCGCCCCCCGCCACGCCCGCAACAGCCCCGACCACAACAGGCATAGCACCCACAAAAGCCACCCTGACCTGGGCGTGGGCTTGCGCGGCGTCGGCCAGCACGCGCCGCACGTGTTCGGCGCTGCGCTCCGCGCTGTGGTCCAGCCGGCTGGCATGCGCCACCTTCCTGCGCTAATTGGTGGAGGCGAAACACAGGGCAGACCACGAGTCAAAATCTGGTGGCAGCTGGCACCTCAGCCTGCCCTCTGCAGCCATCTGCATTGTGCATGCACATGCACTGCCGTCACAGAGCACGCCCCAGCAGCCGCCCCCCCATCTGCCTCACTCGTGCGCCTGGCCAATCAGCTGCGAAGCGTGCAGCTCGGCGGCCGCCCGCCCGCGCTGCACGCGCTCAAGCTCCCCAGCCAGCCGCTGTGCCTGCTGCGGCACGGCAGGCGGCAAGGGGAAGCGTCTTGGAACAGCATGCAGCATTTGCATACAGGCGCATAGCATCACAAGCTGCCGCTGGACGTTGGCCAGTACCTAATTGGAACCTTGCACCCCAGCGCCTCAGTTTACACGCACCTGCGGCGCGACTTCGGGGGTGGTGGGGCCGGCAGCGGCGCCCTCGCCGCCCGCCTCCTGATCCATTGTGTGGGCAGGGGCAGCAGCAGAGACGGCTTCATCCGTTTGTTGAACCGCAACTGGAGAGCGTGCTACACACGCCCACGCCCTTCTGCTCCACGCATGCATGCTGGTGACACCAGCAGCTGAGCCAGCTGCCGCCTCATCTCCCATCCTCTGCTGCCCTGCTCCCTCCCCTACAAGCCAACCAACCCACCGGCGCCTCCAGCAGGGCCGCCTTCTTCACCAAAAAGCTCTCCTGGGCCTTTTCAAACGCGCGCTGCGCCAGCGCCTCCGCACCCTGTAGGATTAGTTAGGGTGGTGTCGCCATGTGGAGTTGTGATCCATCTGAACTGATCTAAGCCTGCCATACTGATGGCAGCAGCCCATTGCTTGCCGGCTGAACGACCCTGCCTGGTGGTGGACCACAAACTGCCTTTCAGCAGGGCAGGTGGACTGCCTCTGCCCAGCCATGCACGGCATGCATGCCATCCCTGTTTCCTCCCTCCCAAGCAAACTGGCTATGTGGAAGCCGCCCCACCCAGCTTTTAACTCACCGCCATCTTCTTCTCCGCATCGCCCGTCAACTGCTGGGAGCGCTGGCTGAGCAGCTGCGCATCGCGGCGCGCCTGAGGGGAGGGAGGGGAGGGTACGGGGAAGCAGGTTGAGACAGCCGCAGGGGCGCGCTCGCAGCGCCTGCCCGCAACCCAAAACCGTCCTACCCCTGCCCTGCCACCCACACACTGACGGCCAGCAACCCTAGGCCTGCCCCACCTGTGTGAGTGCGCTGCGTGCGGCCTCGGCATGCTGTGCCGCCTGCTCGGCTCCTGGCAGGTCGGCCTCAGCTTGGGCGGCCCTTGCATCCGCCTGCTTCACAAGCTGGTAGGCCTGCGCCAGTTGGCGACACAGGGACGCAGGGAATGGCAGCGTCAGGTGTTGAGCAGGGCAGCAGCCGAGCCAGCCTGAGCGGGCGACCAGTGCAGCAAGTGCAGAGGGGCGGCTGGCTTGCGGCAGTCGGGGCGCTTGAGATGGCGTAACACAACACGTCACAACATCTCAATGCCCGAATCTGCCAATCAATCATGCCACTAATTAGGCCCACCTCAGACTTGAGCTGCTTCACACGCCGCTCCAGCTGCCCTGCCTCCCGCTGCTTGTCCTCCGCCGCCTGCCGCGGAGGGGAGAGAGGAGAGCCACGGTACAGGCGGAGTGGAGGGGCACCACAGACAACGGAGCCCAGAGGGTGAGCACGCCAGCAGCTCTCCCCCATGGCCGCAATTATGCCACCACTTCGAAAAGTCATCAGCATAAACTGGCATGCCCTTGCCTGGTACTCCTGCTGCGCCTCCTCCAGTGCGGCTGCCACGCCCTGCTCAAGCTCATCTGCCGCACGCTCCAGCTGCAGGGCGGCGGCAGGGGTCAGGTGCCACGCTTGGTTTGGGTGTGTTGTCGCGGAAAGGCGTCAGGGCCCAGATGCAAGGGCAAAGCATGCCTGCATGGCTGCTAGCGCATGCTGCAGTGCCGCATCCAGGGCCGCAATTCATTGCCGCATTGATCTCCGCCCCCAGTCGGCACTTTGGCAGACTCCTGATGGTTTCGGCTTTTGCGTTTTGAAGCCCCACCTGCGCCGCATCCAGCTCGAATTCATCGGCCTTCACCTGCTTCTGTCGGGCCAGCTCTGCAAGGAGTAAGAACGAGTGGCGAGTCAGCACATGGCCGCATTTCGTAGCGCTGGCTGCGTGAGGTTCAGCGGCGGGAGCAGTGCGAATTCAGTGAACCACCTCTCCAGCAGCTCACTCACCCCCAAGCTGCGCCGCCTCGCGGTGCAGGTAGCAGGCCTGAGCCTCCACACGCTTTGACTCCTCCTCAAGGTCGGCCGCCTGGCGAGCCAGCCGAGCAGCACGCTGCATGGGCCCCACAGGGCTCCTGCAGGCAAGGCACCAGGTGTGGGAGTTGATTCAGCTTCAGCTGAGCATCCAGGATGCAACTTGCTGCAACACCATGTTTCAGGGCAAGAAGGTGTTGCTGCGAGTGCGTGTGGCAAAGCACCCTGGGCCCCGCCTGCCGACACCGCGTCAAAGCTGCAGAACCAGCCTTCAGCTCATCCCTGTCCCTGCCGGCACACCTGGGTGAGGTGGGCAGGGACCCGCCTGCCCGGCCCGCTGTCACGGTCCCAGACCCAGCATTGCCTCCGCCCTGGTGCGCCCCATCGGCGGCCAGCTGGTGCTGCAGCTCGCTGGCCAGCCCGGCCAGCCGCTCCGAGCGGTCGAGCCCAACATGCGCCTGCAGTGCAGAAGAACAAGCAAAGCAAGCCAATGCATGGAAATCAAGATTGGTTGGCAAGCAAGCAGGTCGGAGCGGTCCAGCTCAACCTCTCCTCACTTGCCTGCTGCTCCCCAACCTTCTTGCAGAAAGTTAACTGGGGTGAAAATGCATTTAGCCCACCTGCTCTATGACATGGCGCGCCTCCTCCTTCTCGGCCTCCGCACCCGCCTTTACACGCGCCCACACGCGAGCCTCCTGCGCCGACAGTTCATGCGATGGCACATTCGGTGTAAATCGGGCGAGTAAACAAAGCTGCTGAAGGCAGCCACCTGCCCTCCTGAACCCGATCAGAAGGTGCTCCCCTGTCTTCAGCTCTGCCTCTCCAGCATTGCGTCTGCCCGACCCTCCAATCTCCTCAAAACAATGCATGGCACGCTGCCTTTCCCCACCTGCACCGCTTCCCCTGTCTTCAGCTCAGCCACCCGCGCCTGCTCGCGCGCCGCCGCCAGCTGGCCCGACACCCGCCCAAACAGCGGCGCCTCCACCACCTCGAAATCCTGCGCAGCAGATAATTGTTCTTGCAAGCAGTAGGTAAACAGCAGACCTTGGAGTGCACGGCGCATGTGGGATGGCC
>VFQQ010003013.1_pt1 | contig 17325 bp, 24 predicted proteins | sample 3512341 | NCBI WGS metagenome assembly VFQQ01 (sample SAMN10412373, study PRJNA504923) | tailings metagenome | isolation source: Relicate 2 Philex TSF1 revegetated site | place: Philippines: Tuba, Benguet | collected 2017-08-29 | reverse complement strand
CGCCAGCCTGCTCGAACTGTTCGAGGCCAACTACCGCGAGCCGTTCATGATCCAGCGTTACCTGCCGGACGTCCGCAAGGGCGACAAGCGCATCATCATCATCGATGGCGAACCGGTGGCCGGCCTCAACCGCATCCCGTCCGACGGCGAGGCCCGCTCCAACATGCATGTCGGCGGCCGCCCGGAATTGTCGGAACTCACCGACCGCGAGCGCGAAATCTGCGCCCGCATCGGGCCGGCGCTCAAGGAGCGCGACATGATCTTCGTGGGCATCGACGTCATCGGCGGCTACCTCACCGAAATCAACGTCACCTCCCCCACCGGCATCCGCGAGATCAAGCGCTTCGGCGGTCCCGATATCGCCCCGATGATCTGGGACGCCATCGAGAAGCGGCGCGCCTGACGCGGCCTTCCGCCGCCTAGTTTCTGTTGAGCCGCGCCAGCACGGCCTCTGTCACGTCGGCGCCGAGCCGGTAGGAAAACGCCGTGACCCGCGTGAGGTCGTCGCTGAGCGTGCAGTCGAAGGCGACGCCGAACCATTTTTCGCCTGAGCGGAAGATCGCGCCGTTGGCCACGAGGCGCGTCGCCGTCATCTCCGACAGGGCATAGGCTTCGGCCATCACCACGTCCGGTGTGAAGCCTTCGCCGGCATTGCCGATCTGCGCCAGCGCCTCGATATTGCAGGTCTGCGACAACCGCTTTTCCGGCGGCAGCGTTTTCAGCATCTCGCGCGCCGGCGCCATTCTGGGCGTGCTCAGCATGGCTTCGAGATAGAAGCGCCCGGCGCTGCGCTGCGGGCCCAGTTCCAGCGTCGCGACGTCGGGCTCCGCTGGCGTCGCAGCCGAGACCGTCCCCTCCGCCACCTCGACTGCATCCGCCGGCGCTGCGGCGCCCTCCTCCGGCGAGCCCGACTCGGCCGTCAGCCCCCGCACTCTGGGGCGCGCCAGCGGGACCGGCGCGACCTTTCCGGCGACGACCGCGCCCTGTGGCTGCGCCGGTGCAGTGCTGGCAGCAGGCTCGGACGCCGCTGGCGCCTCTGCGGCGGTAGCCTCGGATGCCGCTGCCTCCGTGGGCTCGGTTTCGGCCGGCGCTTCTTGCGCTGGTGCGCCGGCCGCTGGCGACGCCGGAGCGGATGCCGGCTCCTGCGGCGGTTGTGTTACCGACGCCGCCTCGGCGGGTGGCGCGGTCCCACCGGCAGGCTCCGCCGATGCCTGTTCCGAAGCTTGCTCCTGTGGCGGCGGTTCGGTCGGCGTCGCGTCAGCCGCTGGCGGCTGCTCTGGAGGCGTCTCGGCCGGCTCTTCCGCCTCCGCCCCCTCTTCCCCGGCCTCCTCAGGCGGAGGCTCGCTGGCCGCCTCCGGCGGCGGCACCAGCTCCACGTCTATGGCAGGCGGTTGCGGTGCTTCTGCGCTTTCGGGCAACGGCTGCCAGAGCAGGAACGCCAGCACACCGGCATGCAGCATCACCGATGCCAGCGCGGTCCCGATGATCCATCGGTCTGCCCTGGGCAGCTCGGGTAGCGTCGGCTCGGGCGCGGTGAGGTCGCTCATGGATCAGCCTTGCCACAACGATTGTGCCTTTGCGAGGCTTGGCTCAATCCCCCACCTCCTCGGCCGTGAGGTAGTGCGCGTCCCATTCCTCGTGCGGAATGAAGTCGCCGAGCTTGAATTCGAACGCTGTCACGCCGGAGAAATCCGGTGACGGCGTGCAGCTAAAGCTCAGCCCATACCATTCGCGCCGGCTCCGAAACGCCGCGCCTTCCGCCACGATCGTGCCGTCGCGCACGCTGGTTTCGGCAAAAGCATAGGGCACGACCACGTCCGGCTCATAGTCGGGCTCGGCCCGCCGGATCTGCTCCACCGCCACGCTCTTGACCGCCTCCGGCTCCAGCGGCATTGCCGTCACGCCCAGCAAGGCCAGCAGCGCCAGCACGGCCGCATGCGCCACGACAGACGCCACCGTCCCCCATACCGGCGCCGGCCGCTGAGGCAGATCGAACAGCGATGGACCGGCGACAAAGCTCATGATGGGCGGCTTTTCGTCTCGCCCCAATGCGGCTGATTTGCGCCGGACACGAACTCCCGTACCCTCCACTAATGACCGAGACTCTCGCCACCGCTCTGGCAGCCGCCGGCCTCGCGCCCGCTACGCCAGCATCCATCGCCACCGTCGATCGCAGCGGTCAGGTCGAGACCGCCGTGATGGGCGCCTGGCCGGATGGCAGTGCGGTCACGGACGCGGACCGCTTCTACGCCGCGAGCCTCACCAAGCAGGTGACGGGCGCCGCCATCGCCATTCTGGTCCGCGACGGCAGGCTCGATGCCGATGCGCCGATTGGCGCCTGGCTGCGCGGTCTGCCCGACTGGAGCCAGACCGTCACCGCCCGCCAGTTGCTCCATCACACGTCTGGCCTGCCGCCAGCCGGCGTGCTGGAAAACCAGCTGCCCGGACACTGGACTACCGAGGCCGTGCTCGATGCGTTGCGTCGCGTCCCGGCTGTGGCGCCCGGCCCGCACGCCTACTGCAATGTCGGCTATGTCCTTCTCGCCGAACTGGTCGGGGCCGTCTCCGGCGAGCCCTTCCAGGCTTTCGTCGAACGCCATCTCGGCGTCACCTTCCCGGCCGATCCGCTGGCCTTACCGCAACTCGCGCTGCTTGGCGGCCGCTTGCCCTTGAGCCACGGCGACGGCGGCCTCTGGAGCAGCCCGCGCGATTTCGCCCTCTGGCTCCACCGCAACAATCGGGATGCGTACGGCATCGAAGCGCTGGTCACCGCGCCGCATCCCGACGCGCCCGACTATGGCTGGGGCATCGGCCGCCGCTCGTTCCAGGGTGAGCCGATGTATATTCATGGCGGCAGCTGGCCCGGCGCCCACTCGAAGGCCGTCCGCTGCCCGACGCTTGGGCTGGGCATCGTCGTCATGACGGCGGCCGACTCCAACGAGCACGTCCTCCCGCTCGTCGATGCGCTGCTCTCCGCCATGGCCTCGCGCGCCGAACTCGGCTAGCTTCCGGCCATCCGGGGGCACGATGGCGTCGTTCAACACTTTCCTCGTCGCATTGGCGACGCTGTTTGCGACGGTCGGCGTGGCCGACATCGCCTTCATCTTCGCTGCCCTCACCAAGGACAATACGCAGGCCGAGCGTTTCGCCATCGCCACCCGCGGCGTCGCCATCGCCACCGCAATCCTTCTGGTCTTCGGGCTGATCGGCAACGCCGTGCTCGATGTGTTCGGCATCACCATCCCGGCGCTGCGCACGGCGGGTGGCATCCTGCTGCTGCTGATCGCCATCGACATGGTGTTCGCCCGCCACTCGGGCGCCACTTCGACGACGACCGAGGAAGAGGTGGAAGCCCGCCAGCGCGAGGATATCGCGGTCTTCCCGCTCGCCATGCCGCTGCTTTCGGGCCCGGGCGCTATCAGCGCCATCGTGCTGCTCTCGACCGGCGCTGAAACCGGCGTCGACTACGCGCTGGTCTTCGTGGCTCTGCTGCTCATCATGCTGGCCGCCTGGGTCACCCTGCTGCTGGCCATTCCCATCCAGCGCCTCCTCGGCATCACCGGCCTTGCCGTGGTCTCGCGCATGGTCGGCATCCTGCTGGCGGCGCTGGCCGTGCAGTTCCTCTTCGACGGCATCAAGGCCAGCGGATTGCTGCCGGTGGCTGCCTGACCCCGTGGATCTTCGAGGCCGTTGACGCCGTCAGGCTTCTGCCCCCTTACTGTGCGCGCGGCGATTGGGGGAAATTGCGCAGATGCTCAAACGACTTGTCCTGGCTCTGGTTTTGCTCGCCGGTGCCGCCTTCGCCGCGCCCACCGCCGTCCTCGCCGAGGATTGCCCGATCCGGGAAGGGCAGATCGTCGAGAGCACGCTCGACGGCAAGCACTATGTGATCCTCTCGTTGACGCCCAGCTCGGGGTGCCTCGTCGAGTATCGCAGCGTGGATCCCTATACCGGCCCGTTCGACCCCTACATCAACGGCATGCTGGGCGATTTCCTCACGCCCTATGACGGCCCGGTTGCCAATACCAAGCAGTTCGGCTGCCCCTGGGAGGCCGGCGACGTCATCGATCTCAGCACGCCCGGCGGCTGGCAGCCGGCAACCATCCTCCAGAGCGACAAGACCTGCGCTTACGCTGTCGAATACTACGACAACGGTCTCCCGACGCCCGTGAAAGTGTCGCCGTCCGACGCTAACGACGTCATCCGCACCGGGTCGCTGCGCCAGCCCAGTGAAAACGAAATCGAGACCGCCAAGGTCTGCCCGCCCGGCGGCACGAGCGACGATTACGCCGATGACAGTGTCGATTCCCGCTTCAAGCGCGCCATCATCGCCGATGCCAACAAGCGGCATCGCGAGCCGGTGAACATGTACTTCGACAAGATCCGCTACGGGCAGATGAAGGTCATTGAAGAAAACAGCCAGTCCGCGTTCGACTACCCGGACGCCATGGTCGGCAGCGAGCTCTATCCGTTCCGGCTCGATGTGCGCATCTGCATCGACAGCTCGGGTCGTCCGAACATGCTGAGCTCGGTCGAGGACTACGATTGCTACACCGACCAGTTCGGCGATTTCCTCTGCCGCCTGCACCGGCGCTGATCGCCGCGACCCAAAAACAGGAAGGCCGCGGCTTTCGCCACGGCCTTCCATGAAAATCCAAATGCCAGAAGTTACTTCTTCTTGGCCGGTGCGGCGGCGGGATTGTTCATCCCGGCGGTCGCCAGCACTTTCGGCTTTTCCTTCTTGGGCTTCTTGGCTTCCTTGTTGGACTTCAGCTGACCTTTTGCCATCCGCATTCCCCTTCTCTTGCCGCGCCGGGCCGTCAGCCCGGCAGATCACCAGAGAAAGCTAGAATCCCGGCACGATCTAGGCAAGCGGCGGCGAAAATTGCGCGCTGCTATTTCGCGCGGCCGGGCCTACTTCGCGCCGCAGCGTCCCTGCGGTCCCAGAATGTGCACCGTGCGCGGGTCGCAGCCGGTCAGCAGGAACTGCACCCATTCATCCGGCGAGCCGTAGAAGGCGTTGCGATCCACCTCGGTATGGACGCCCGCCATGGTGCCGGTCTGCGTCCATTGCCACATCAGCCACTGGCGGCTCGAATACTTGTGGTGCGGCTCGGCAGCGGTCGAGCGCAGCCAGAACGCATTGTCGAAATGCTCACCGGCAAGGATATCGCGGTGGAAATTGATGTCGGTATAGATGACCGGCACCTTGCCGGTATGCGCTTCCATCGCCGCCAGCATCACCCGCACCTTTTCGAGGATGTCGGCGCGGTTGTGCTTGTTCTTGCAGCTCGAATGGTTGTTCCACTCGAGGTCGAGCACCGGCGGCAGCGCATCGGGGTCGTTCGGCACATTGCGCACGAACCACGCGGCCTGCTCCGAGGCCAGCGAGCACCAGGTCATGAAGTGATAGGCGCCACGCGCCACGCCGGCGTCGCGGGCGCGCCGCCAGTTGTCGAAGAAATTGGGGTCGATGTAGTCCTTGCCCTCGGTCGACTTCATGTAGACGAAGTGCGTGCCGCCGGCCCGCGCCTTGTCGAAATCGATGCGACCCTGATAGCGCGCCACGTCGAGGCCCTGGATCGGCAGGGCCCGCGCCCGGTTGACGCCCGGATGCGGATCGTTGTCGCCCGGTATGGCCATGCGGCCCGGGCTGCGGCCGCAGGCGGCCAGCACGGCGACCAGCGTCACCAGCAGCAGGGTCTTGGCAACAAGCGAAAGCGGGCGCGAAAACGGGCTGACAACTGTGGAAACCATGCTGAACGCGAACTCGAAGGCAACTGGATCGGAAGCCTTTGAATCAACATGGGTGGATTAATGAAACCTTGCGCTAACCCTTTGTTATTCCAGCATGGTTAACGCGCGGGCAGATAACCCCAGGCGCGCAGCGAGAGGTCGATCGCCTCGGCGAAATCCTTGCTGTCCTTGGTCGTCGCGCATTCGGGATCGGCGCAGACGGTGAAGTCGTCCCACCCGCTGGTGCGCTTGCCGGCGGCCAGCGCCTCGTTTACCAGCGCCAGCTCCTCATCATAGGTGCCGAGCCGTGCCGCGACGCCGAGCAGCCCGGCGCAGACGCCGAGGTTCCAGCTCTCGCCGCCGCAATCGCCACGCATCTCTTCGAGCTGGGTCTCGTAAAAACCCTTCCACTTGGCATTGGCGGAATCGTCATAGCTCACGCCGTCTTTGGACTTGAGCACGAGCTGCGGCGGGAACGAGAACGCATAGGCGTCGAACGTGTAGTTGAAGCGGCCATCGAACTGCGGCATCTCGAAAATGCCGTCGCCGTCGAGATCCTCCAGCGCGACATTGTCGCCATCGATGCTGCCGAGATCGTCGGTCACCCAGCCATTGCCGACTTCGGTGGCGGCCGTGATCTGCATGCAGCAATGCGCCCCGCCCGCATAAACCGCAAAGATCACGCTGCGCCCGCCGCTCTCGTCGACCGGAAACACCCCGACCTGTCCGTAGCCGGTGCCGCTGCCCAGCCCCGAAAGCTCCACGGCCTCGGTGCCGGGCCTTTCGATCTTGAGTGTCCCGACCCGCTCGCTGTCGTCGCCCGTGATGGTGAGTGTCATCGTCAGGTCGCCGGCCACGAACACCTGCTCGGCTTCCTCGCCAGACCACTCGGCCATTCCGGGCGTGCTCAGATCGACCGGTTCCGCCGCCGGCACCGGCGTAATGATCAATGCGGCAACGAAGGCGACGACGATACGAAGCATGAGAAGTCTCCCGGATGATCTCTGGTCACTATTTCACATTTTTCCCGATATCGGCTGCCCTGTTGTGCGTACGGCGTCGGGCGGGCTGAAAAACTGCATTCATGTAGCGTTCATCCCTGTGTTCCTGAAATGTTCTTGTGATGGCAGATCGACCCTGCTAGCGTCGCGGGCGGTGGGGGAAAACTGCCGATGGTCACCCGGGTCCAGACAGTCGCTTTCCAGGGCATCGAGGCCGTTCCGGTCGACGTGCAGGTACAGATCGCCCCAGGTCATCCCAAGTTTCTGCTGGTCGGCCTGCCCGACAAGGCGGTCAAGGAATCGAGCGAGCGCGTCCACGCCGCACTCTATGCGTCGGGCCTCGCGCTGCCGCCCAAGCGCATCACCGTCAACCTCGCCCCGGCCGACCTGCCCAAGGAAGGCAGCCATTATGACCTGCCCATCGCGCTCGGACTGATGGCCGCGCTCGGAGCGATTCCGTCAGATTCTCTCGATGGTTACATGGCGGTGGGCGAACTCGGGCTCGATGGTCGGCTGGCCCCGACGCCGGGTGTCCTGCCCGCCGCCATCGCCGCCGCCTCGCGCGGTCTCGGCATCGTCTGCGCCGAGGCCGCCGGGCCGGAAGCCGCCTGGGCCGGCGACGACGTCGAGATCGTCGCGCCGCAGAGTCTCCTGGCGCTGGTCAATCATCTGGCCGGCCACCAGCTCTGCAGCCGGCCGCAGGCCAGGCGCCGCGTCGATGGCGTCGGCCTGCCCGACCTCTCCGAAGTCCGCGGTCAGGAAGTCGCCCGCCGCGCCCTCGAAGTCGCCGCCGCCGGCGGCCACAATCTCTTGATGGTCGGCCCGCCCGGCGCCGGCAAATCCATGCTCGCCTCCCGCCTCCCCTCCATCCTGCCGCCGCTCAGTCCGCGTGAACTGCTGGACGTCTCGATGATCCAGTCCATCGCCGGCGAACTGGCCGATGGCGCCTTGTCCGATCGTCGGCCGTTCCGCCAGCCGCATCACTCGGCCTCGATGGCGGCGCTGGTCGGCGGCGGCCTCAAGATCAGGCCGGGCGAGGCCACCATGGCGCATAACGGCGTGCTGTTCCTCGACGAACTGCCCGAATTCGCGCCGTCGGTGCTCGACAGCCTGCGACAGCCGATGGAATCGGGCGAAACCATCATCGCCCGCGCCAATGCGCGGGTTGCCTTCCCGGCCCGCTTCCAGCTCGTCGCCGCCATGAATCCCTGCAAATGCGGGCTCGCCGGCACGCCCGGCCATGTCTGCCGCCGTGGCGCCGCCTGCGCCGCCGACTACCAGGGGCGTGTCTCCGGCCCCTTCCTAGATCGCATCGATCTGCGTATCGACGTCCCCGCCGTCTCGGCCGCCGACATGATCGGCCCGGCCGATGCCGAGCCCTCCTCTGCCGTCGCGGCCCGGGTCGAACAGGCGCGCGAAACGCAGCGTCAGCGCTACACCGAGCGCGGCCACCCCGAGATCTTCACCAACGCGGCTGCCGGCTCGACCCTGATCGAGGCCGTCGTCAATCCCGACAAGGAGAGCCAGGCGCTGCTGCTGCAGGCCTCCGAGCGCTTCAACCTTTCCGCCCGCGCCTACCATCGCGTCCTCAAGGTTGCCCGCACGCTTGCCGACCTTGCCGGCGCCGAGAGAGTTGCGCGCCCACACATCGCCGAGGCATTGAGCTACCGCCTCAATTTCGGAGCAGCCTAGATGACCCGTATCGGTTCCGCCGCCACCGCGCCCATGACGCCAGGGCTCAACTATGGCGGCGAAATCCGGCCCGAGAAGTTCGAGGGCATGCGCGAGTGGCGGCTGGCCAAGCCGCTCAGCCTCACCCAGTTCGGCGTCAATCAGGTGACCTTGCAGCCCGACGCCTGGTCGTCGCTGCGCCACTGGCATGAGCAGGAAGACGAGTTCGTCTATGTGCTCGATGGCGTCCTGACGCTGGTCGACGATAACGGTCCGCACGAGCTGAAAGCCGGTGATTTCGCCGCCTTCCCGGCCAGCGAGGTCAATGGCCATCATCTGCAGAACCGCTCCGACCAGCCCGCGACCTATCTCGCGGTCGGTTCGCGCCGGAAGGGCGAGGAGACGATCCACTACCCGGACGAGGACTTCGGGCCGGTGCGCACATGAAACATCGGATCTCCGCCGGTACGCTGACACTGCGAGCCGGCAAGGTGCTGCTCGTCCATCACGTCCGGCCCGGCGTGCATGATTTCTGGGTCGGTCCGGGTGGCGGCGTCGAAGCCGACGAGTCTCTCGTCGCCGCCGCCGAACGCGAAACGTTCGAGGAAACCGGCCTCACGGTGCGGGCGGGGCGCGCCGCCTATGTCGAAGAACTGGTGGACGAGGCCACGCGCTACCTCAAGTTCTGGTTCCTCGCCGACTACGTGTCCGGCGTCATCGACACCCGCGCCAATCCGGCGGAGGGCGAGTCGATCGTGGAGGCAGGCTGGTTCGCTCGCGATGCGTTGCCCGCCGGCCTTGTGTTCCCGCTCGTCCTCCGCGACCGCTTCTCGGCCGATCTGGAGTCGGGCTTCCCGGCGCCGGTCTTCCTGCCGCTGCGCCGGGCTATCGCCTAGGGCCCGCCGGCCCTACCGCGCGTAAGCCTCGAACGGATTGGTGTGCGTCAGCTGCACGACCTGCGCTTCGGTCATGCCGGCAGCGCGCAGCTTTGGCAGGATTTCCAGCGACAGGTATGTGTACGATTTCGGCGTGCCGCCGCCCGGTAGCGCCGGGTCGAACCAGCCGCGATCGTGGCTGAGCAGCAATTGCTCGCCCTTGCCGGCTTCCAGTACCTTGACGATCCGCTCCACGTGATCCTCATCCGGCCCCGTGCCGAGATTGTCGTACTCGATCCAGGCGCCGCGCTCGGCAACGGCCAGATGGAGCTCGAAATCCGGCTCCGCTTGCGTGTGGATGGAGATGAAGCGGTCGGCCCGATAGCCCTCGTCCTCGATGATATCGAGCTGGTCCATCACCACCCGGCCCTTGATGGTATGGCTGCCGATGATCGAGTTGGAGCGCCTGGCCGCCCGCACCGCAGCGCGCAGGATTTTTTCTTCCAGCGGCGTGATGCCGTCGTCGCCGGCCGAAATCTTCACCCAGCCCGCTTTGTAGTCGGCTTCGTCGAAGCGCTCTTCGAGCTCGCGCGTCATCCAGGCTTCGAGTTCTGCTTCGGTAGCGGTCTTGACCCATTCGGGGATCCACGGTTCGCGGTAATTCCCGGTCGGCACCACGATGGGAAAGTTGGTGGCCAGCGACACCGCGAGATCGAAATCGGCGCGGCGCCCGACGCCGCCGGTCGAGCATTCCACCAGCGCGGTGATGCCCAGCGCCTTGATCTTCTCGATCTCAGGCGCCATCAGCGCCACGACGTCTGCCGCTTCGGCCTCGCCATAGCCGGGCTTGTCCGGCGTGCGCAGGTCCACGAAGACGTGCTCGTGCGGCAGGATCATGCCCAGCTGGTCGGCCGTTTTCGGCCCCAGCGTCGTCCAGAGTTGTTTCATGGTCATCCCCTCAGATTGGCTGCTGCCTAGCACGAGCGGATGACCAAAGAAAAACCCCGGATACGGCTGCATCCGGGGTTGCTTCCATCGGTCGCGGGGCGCCGATTACGGGAAGTTGATCCAGATGTCCGGGATCCAGAGCTTCTTCTTGCCGGCGCCGGACTTGCCGCCGTCGCTGGCGATCGACTCGGCAACAGCAGCGCCGAGCACGCGGCTCACTTCGCGCTGGTTCTGCGGGCCGTCCCACTCGCAGGTGGTTTCGGCGCCGAGGAACTTGCAGTCGATCAGCGTGAAGCCGAGGTCACAGCCCTTGCCGGTCTCGGTCAGCAGCATGTCGCCGCCATTGTCGAGGCAACGGTCGGCGAAGGCCGAGGAGCCGACCTGGTACGCGCCTTCGCCGGCCTGAACCGACGACGCGCCGGCAAAGCCGGCAACGAGAGCGAAAACGGCGAGGGTGATTTTGGTCTTGGTCATTTGTCTGTCCTGAATGTGAGCGCGGCGTGAGGCCGTCGCTGCGTTGGCCGGACAGATAGAGGGGGCGCGATGGCCCCGCGCTGAACTCGCCGTTTAGACCGGGTTCAGCGACGGCGAGGGTGGCGGTTGCCCGCCACCGCTCCTGAAATCTCACCAGCTTTCGAGGCCGAGCAACTTCTCGCCCAGCGGTGTCAGCCTGGCGGTGGTGGCGTTCTTCTTCTCCCAGTCGCGCGGGTCACCCGGGAAGGCGTCACGCTTGGGATGATCGAGTTCACGCCAGAGCCGGATGCGTTCGGCCCGGTCCACCTCGTCTTCCTCGTTGGCCGGGAACATCGAGATGTACTGCGCCATGCGGACGCGGTTGTCCGAGTGGTTGGGGCGTACGCCATGGGCGAGCAGCGTGTTGAAGATCATCAGGTCGCCCGGCTCCATCTCGATATTGGTGATCGAGAAGCCGGCCCAGTCCGGGTGCATAGGGTCGCGGTCTTCGGGCTGCGTCTTCACCCAGGTGTCGAAGTCGTAAAACAGCTCTGGGATGCACTGGAAGCCGCCGATGTCGCCATCCTGCTTGACGAGGCTGAGTACGCCTTGCACGCCGATCGGCAGCGGCCGCAGCGAGGTGTCGGAATCCCAGTGGATGAAGCCGTTCTGGTTCGCGCCCTTCACCTTCTTGGGCGGATTGAGGTTGGCGCGGTCGATGGAGACCCAGAGGTCTTCGATGTCCCAGATATCCACGAAGGCGTCGTAGACCCGCTTTTCCATCCGGTTGTCCCAGAGATACTGGTGGTTGTAGATCTCCACCATGCCGGTGCCGTTGAGTTCCTTCATCAGGTGGTCGCGGCGCTGCGGCGCGTACCAGGTGGTCTGGTCGCCCGGGTCCTTCTCGTCAAATTCCCACAGCAAAGCCTTGAGCCGCTCGACATTGTCCTGCGGCACCGCATTTTCGAACAATCACATAGCCGCGCGTCTGCCAGTGGTGAAAATCTTCCGGCGACAACACCCTGAGCGGCAGCGTCTTCTTGATGTCCTTGAGCTGTGTCGTCACCCGCTGCGTGGTCTGATGCGAGTCCCGCGGCGCCACACCCTGCGCCATGCCCTGCGGGGCCATACCCTGAGCCATCGACATAGAAATCCTCCATTTGCTTCCCCTCTGGGGATTGTCTTGATGAAGGAAAGGCTAGACCCCGTGCGCACCACCATGTTGCCGTCGAACGGCAACTACTGATACTATTCTGGCGTTTCGTGCTGCGAGGAGGCAGGATGAAGCCGCTTCTCGAGAAGGTGCGTCCACCCGAAGGTGCGTCCTGGGCCTGGCTCGACCGCCGGCTGGAGGATGGCATTCCGTTTCAATGGCACCACCACCCCGAATACGAACTGACGCTGACGCTCAATTCGCGCGGCCAGCGCTTCGTCGGCGATGCTATCGGCGACTATGACGATGCTGACCTGGTGCTGGTCGGCCCCAACCTGCCGCACACCTGGGCCAGCCGTGAGCGAATCGACTCGGCCATGCCGCACCGGGCGCTAGTGATGTGGTTCCACCCGGACTGGGCCGCGGCGCTGGTGTCGGCCTTGGCCGAACTTCGCGCCGTCGGCGACATGCTGACCCGGGCCCAGCGCGGCCTGCAGTTCTCCGCCGCCGCGGCAACGGCGAGCCGCCCGGCCATCGAGGCCATGTTCGCCCGGCTGCCCGACGAGCGGCTGACCGGCTTCATCGACATTCTCCGCATCCTCGCCCGCGACGCGGCAACGCCGCTGGCCAGTCCCCGGCTCGCGCCGGTCGATGCCGGCAGCCGTACGCGGATCGACCGGGTGCTGGACCACATCCACCTGCACTATGCCGATGGCATTGCGTTGCCCGAACTGGCCGGGATCGCGGCCCTGTCGCCGTCCGGGCTGCACCGGCTGTTTCGTCGCCACACGCAGCAGACCGTGTCCGACTACGTGATGCGGCTGCGGATAGGCGAGGCTTGCGCCCTGCTTTCAGCCACGGCAAGGCCCATCGCCCATATCGCGAGCGATGTCGGCTACGACTCGCTCGCCAATTTCAACCGCCAGTTCAAAGCCTTGAAAGGCCTGACCCCGCGCGACTATCGTCGCAGCTTCGAGGAGACACGATGACGATCCGCACCTATCGCAAGCTGGCGCAGAACAACCGGCTGGCCAATTATCGCCTGCACCAGGCCTGCCTGCAGCTCGCCCCGGGCGAGTTCGAGGCGCCACGGGTGAGTTTCTTCCCGACGATCAGGATGACCCTCAACCATATGCTCACCGTCGACTGGTTCTATGTCGATGCGCTCGAAGGTGGCACGCTCGGCCCGAAGGCGTGGGAGGTAGAGGAGCCGTTCGACACCATGCCGGCTTTGGCTGAAGCCCAGCGCCTGGTCGACGAGCGCCTGCTGGCCCTCTGCGCCGGCCTCGATGACGACAAGCTCGCGGCGACCACCTACATGCACCGCGCCAACCGCATCGCCACCGACCGCACCGACGACGTGCTGCTGCACGTCTTCCTGCACCAGACCCATCATCGCGGCCAGGTCCACGCCATGCTGTCGGGCAGTTCCGTGAAGCCGCCGCAGCTCGACGAGTTCGTCATGACCGGCGACAGCCGCTTCCGCGGCGACGATCTTGCTGCCTTGGGCTGGACCGAAGCGGAGCTGATGCGATGAACAGCAGCCTCATTCGTATCGCCGGCGCCGTCATCATCCTGGCCTTCGTGGCGCTTGCGGTGTCGCAAGGCCGGGCGCCGTTGAACCTGCTGCTGATCTACCTGATCATCGGCGCCATCAGCTTTTTCAACTACTGGCGCGACAAGCGGGCCGCCGAGTCGGGAAAGCAGCGGGTGCGCGAGAACACGCTGCATCTGGGTGACCTGGTGTTCGGTATTGTCGGCGGGCTGGTCGGCCAGGCGGTGCTGCGCCACAAGACCGCCAAGCAGAACTATGCCGCCATCACCGGCATCATCGCCGCCATCCACACTGCGGCGCTGGCTGCGCTGATCACCGGGGTCGTAGAGTATCCCGGCCTGCGCTAGGCCGCGGCGGCCTGATCGAGGCTTTTGCGCAGGCCGAACAAGGTCCTGGTGAGGGCACCGAGTTCCCCGGCGGAGCATTCGGATGCGTCGAGGATCTGCGCCGGAAAACCCTCGGCAACCTTTTTGAGCCCCCGGCCTTTTTCGGTGAGAGAGACGAGCACCTGCCGCTCGTCGGCTTTTGCGCGCGCCCGCGACACCAGGCCCGACGCTTCGAGCCGCTTCAGCACCGGCGTCAGCGTGCCCGAGTCGAGGAGGAGTCGGTCGCCGATGGCGGAAACGCTGAGCCCGTCGGTCTCCCAGAGCGTCAGGAGCACGAGATATTGCGGATAGGTGACCCCCAGCTGCGCCAGCAAAGGCTTGTAAAACCTCGTGAAAGCATGCGCGGCCGAATAGACCGCAAAGCAGAGCTGCTGCTCGAGCCGCAAATCCTTCGCCTGGTCCGTCATGGGTCGTCTCCCGATCATGTGACAAAATATATAGCGCACAATTAGATTGCGTACAATGCAAATTCACGCTATGAGAGCCGCCATCAACCCAGCGTCACCCCAAGGAGACCCAAGATGACCAAGATCGCGTACACCACCACGGCAACGGCGGAACATGGCGGGCGTGCCGGTGGCACCACGGCCACCGATGACGGCAAGGTGGCGGTGAAACTCTCCGTGCCGAAGGCGATGGGCGGCGACGACGGCCCGGGCACCAATCCCGAGCAGCTCTTTGCCATGGGCTATTCCGCCTGCTTCCTGGGCGCCATGAAGGCCGCCGCCGGCCGCGCCAAGAAGCAGCTGCCGGACGACACCTCGGTCCAGGCGTCGGTGAGCTTCGCCGACCGCGAAGACAATGTCGGCTTCACCATCGTGGCCGCCCTGACCGCCAAGGTGCCGGGCTGGAACAAGGAAGACACCGAGGCGCTGATGAAATCGGCCCACGACATCTGCCCCTACTCGGACCTGATCCGGAACAAGCACGACGTGGAACTCAAGGCGGCCTGAGCCACCAACAGCACCAAGACGATGAGGGACCCTGCGGGGTCCCTTTTTCTTTGTGCGCGCCGCGATGTCAAAGAGCGATCGGCGGAGTGGGCTGTCGATGGGGGATTCTAGCGTGGCTGGAGGGGACGGGGATAAGGCGGGGTAAGTGGCTGATGTGACAGTGGATTTCGTCGATGTGCACGCGGCGTGGCTGACGTTATGTCGGGCCGGAAGTCCAGGGTTTGGATGTGGGTGACGTAACCGCGGCCTGAGTGCGGGACGTGAACGTTCATCGTGTGACTGTGGGGTGGGCGTCAGCGGCTCTCCGTCACCCACCCACCATGCTTCGCATGGTCACCCCTCCCCATCAGAGGGGAGGGAAACGAGGGGCCAGTGCACTATCAGTCGGGTCTCCCTCCCCCTTGCGGGGAGGGGACAGGGGTGGGGGGTACAGGCTGCGGTGACGCTGGGGATAGCGCAGATGCATCGGACACCGTCTCGATGCATGGGCACCCCCCCACCCTGCCCCTCCCCCGCAAGGGGGGGAGGTGACACAACCGCCGACGCCCCCGAAGATCGCCGACTGACAGACCTGCGCAAGCGGCTCCCCCCTCCTCCGGCCTATGGCCGGTATCCTCCCCGCGAGCGGGAGAGGAGGGCCCGACTGACGGGCCCGCTACTCTCACTGCTCCAGCTTCAGCAGATCTCCCGGCTCGCATTTCAGATACCGGCAGATCGCCTCGAGGGTGTCGAAGCGCATGCCTTTGACCTTGCCCTGGCGGAGGAGCGACAGGTTGGCTTCGGTGATGCCGATGGCGGCGGCGAGATCCTTGGATTTGACGTTCCGCTCGGCCAGCAGCACCGCGAGGTTGACCTTGATGGGCATCAGACGAACCCGGCATTCTCTTCGGCGATCTCGGCCGCTTCGCCCAGCACCCAGCCGACCACCGCCATGGCGCCGGCGACGCAGAACATCAGCACCATGTTCGAGCTGATCTGCACGCTGAGCTGGCGGCCGCCGCTGATCACGAGGCTCAGCAGCATGCCGGCGGGGACGGTCAACAGCGCCGTGGTGACGAGGCTGAGGGCGAAATCGCGGAACCCGGCAATGCTTCGCGCGGCAAAGAGCTCGCCCCGCGCAAAACCCTGGAAGCAGCGGCGCAGGCGCAGCATGCCCCATGACAGCGCCAGTACCGGAATGACCGATATGCCAGCCGAGATCAGCCGCACCGGCAGGTCGAGGATGAGCACGCTGGCTGCCGGCAGCTGTGCCTGCTGCGCCAGGCCGGCCGGCGAGGCAATGATCCAGTAGCCGAGCACCAGAACCGGCAGCGCGACCGCCAGCGCCAGCGTGAACCAGGCCATCAATCGGCTGGTGATGGCAATGCGCCGCCGGCGCGGCGTGAGGCTCTGCTCGCTCATTCAGGTCTCCGTCGATAGTCCGAATGTGTCAGAGAAATTATCGTTGCACAATAAGAAATTTCTGTCTTATGGCTATGCGCTGTGTGAAACCGCAACCAGGAGCATTTCAATGCGCATTAGCACGATCGCCTGCCTCACCGCACTTCTCGCCGGCTTTTCCGCCCAGGTTTTCGCTGCCACGCCGTCCACCTCGAAGGGCCAGCTGTCGGTGGCCCAGCTCGTCGACATCCTGCAGAGCGCCGAGACCGATCCGGCCCGCCGGCAGGTGTTGACGGCCTATCTCGCCGGCCTCGGCGAGACCGTCGGCCTGATGATCGACAATGCCGGCAGCTACGGCGCGTCGATCCGGTGCGAACGGCCGATGTCGCTGGACGTCGGAACGGTCACCGAGGCCCTGCGCCGCTCGGCCGGCGACCAGTCACGCTGGGGCGAAACGGCGGCCACGCCGATCCTGGTTGCCGACATGGTGGAGCGGGCGGGGTGCAGGTGAGGGCTGGATATTTCACTCGGCGAACCTCTCCCGCTTGCGGGGGAGGGGGACCACGCATCGCGTGGTGGAGGGGGGAGCACCTTGCGCTCATGTCGGGCTTCGGAGGGTGAGGCCGGCGCAAGCGGCACCCCCCTCCTCCGGCCTATGGCCGGTATCCTCCCCCGCAAGCGGGAGAGGAGGCCTGACTGAGAGGACCACTCGCTTTGCTGAACTCCCCGCGCTTCCCTCGATTGCGCCGCTCAGTCAGTGCGCCGAACTCTGCGAGAAGGCGTTGATGACGATGACGCCGGCGATGATGAGGCCCATGCCGATCAGCGCCGGCACGTCGAGCGCTTGCTTGTAGAGCACGAAGGAAATCGCCGACACCAGGACGATTCCGGCGCCCGACCAGATGGCGTAGGCGATGCCGACCGGAATGGTCTTGAGTGTCATCGAGAGAAAGAAGAAGGCGGCGCCGTAGCCGAGTACGACCAGCACGGAGGGCCAGAGCTGCGAGAAGCCATCCGATGCCTTGAGGGCGGACGTGGCGACGACCTCGGCCGCGATGGCGAGGCCGAGAAGAAGATAGGCGGGCATTTCGGAGGTCTCCGGCTGAACTGAACCGGTCCCTCACAAATCAGCTTTGCCGCGCCTCGTCACGCTCACGTCTTCGTGAGCGCTTCCCTCGCCTCTGCCGCCCACTCCGGATTGCGGCGTTCCCATT